>Ga0315277_10008701_pt1 | contig 13018 bp, 9 predicted proteins | sample YL17G05_15_MG_FD_203695 | JGI IMG/M metagenome (GOLD analysis project Ga0315277, IMG submission 203695) | Sediment microbial communities from Yellowstone Lake, YNP, Wyoming, USA - YL17G05_15 | ecosystem: Environmental > Aquatic > Freshwater > Lake > Sediment | place: USA: Wyoming | collected...
CATGATGGGCGAGAGGGAGCACGCGCCCACGCACATCACCGACTCCAGAGTGAACTTCATATCCGGGGTGGTCTGGCCGTCCTTGATGCCCAGGAAGTTGGAGATCTCCTCGGAGATGAGCTCCGCGCCGGCCACATGACACGCCGTGCCGTGGCAGACCCTGACGAGATGTTCCCCGATCGGCTCCAGCCTGAACTGCGTATAGAAAGTGGCCACACCGTACACCTGGCTCAGCTGATAGCCGGCCCCTTTCGCCAGGGCCCGCATGACCTTCTCGTGCAGGTAGCCGTAGGCGTCCTGGACGTCCTGGAGCAGGGGGATGAGCGCCCCCTTTTCGCCACCGTATCTCTCCAGGATCACCTCCAGGGGAACCAGGTCGTCCGGGTCCGCGAAGCGTTGTTTGCACTCACAAGCTGCGTCATTCATGTCAACCCACCTTGGCTTCGATGGGGTCTGGTCTTGCGTTTTGTCCCTGGGGTCTGGTCTTGCGTTTTGCGCCGAAGGCGTGAAATGCCAAGACCTGACTCCCAACTCCCATTACTTACCACCCACGCCTCGGTCGTAAGATCGTACGATCAAGACCTGACTCCCAACTCCCATTACTTACCACCCACGCCTCGGTCGTAAGATCGTACGATCAAGACCTGACTCCCAACTCCCATTACCTACCACCCACGTTACAGCTCCAGATACGAATGGGCGTAAAGCGTCTCCTCGGTGAGCACCTTCCAGGTCTTGAGCAGCTTGATGGTGAGGGGGTCGCCCTCGTCCACCGCCTCGCCCTTCACTATCTTCTCGACGATCTGGTACTCGTCGTTCTTGTTCATGATGCCCATGAGCTCCTCGTCGTTGGGGTCGACGATGGCCGCGGTAAGGCCCTTGGCCATGAGCACGGCCAGCAGGGTGCGGTTTATAAGGCTGCACAGGGACTCGTCGGGTACGCCGTTGGACACGTTGGAAAGCCCGACCACCGTCCCCGGCGCCGCATCGAACTCCGCGAACACGCCCTGCAGCATGTCCATGGCGTCGATGAGGGCGTGGACCTGGTCCTGGGTGACGGAGATGGGCAGGACGATGGGATCGATGAGTATCTTGTCCGTGGGTATCCCGTACTCCTGGGCGGTCATGAGGATGTTGTAGGCGACCTCCACCCTCTCGTCGGCGTCGCGGGGCACGTTGCCCTGGGCGTTCAAGGTAAGGCCCACCATCCAGGCGTTCTTGTCGATGGCCATGGGCATGAGCTTCTCCATGCGCTCGGGCTGGGAGGAAATGGAATTGACCATCACCTCGCCCTTGACCACTTCCAGGCCGGCCTGCATGGCGTCGATGTTCATGGTGTCCAGGGCCAGGGGGAGGCTTGTCACCTCCTGCACCGATTCCACGACGAAACGCATCTTCTCCGGCCCCTCCTTGGTTGCGGGACCCAGGTTGATATCCAGCCAGTTGGCTCCGCCTTCCGCCTGCAGCAGGGCCATCTCCTGGATGGGCTTCTTCTCGCGATCCTTGATAGCGGCCCCGATGGCCTTCATCATCACATTTACCTTTTCACCGATGATCAGCATTTCGTTCCTCCTCCTTGGTTAACCCTGTGGCCGACAACACGACCCGCTGTTTTCCTACTTATGCAAAAGCTCTCTCGCCCGGTAGGAGCTGCGTACGAAGGGCGCCGACGTGACCACGGGTATGCCCGCATCCTCCGCCTCCCTCCCCAGTTCCTCGAACTCCTGCGGGGAGAGGAACCTCTCCACCCTCAACTGCTCCCGCGAGGGGCGCAGGTACTGGCCGATGGTGAGCATGTCGCACCCGACCCCCGCCAGGTCTCGAAAGGCCCGGTGCAGTTGCTGCCGTGTCTCGCCCAGTCCTGCCATCAGGCCGCTCTTGATCTTGGCCCCGGCGAAGGCTTCCCTGGCCGATCGCAACAGGTCAAGGGACCTGCGGTAGTCCGCCAGGGGGCGCACCCTGGGGTAGAGCTCTTCCACCGTCTCGAGATTATGGTTCAACACATCCGGCTCGGATGCCATGATCACCCGCAGGGCCGACGCGTCCCCCTTGAGATCGGGGATAAGTACTTCGATGGTCGCCTCGGGCAGCAGCCGCCGCGTCGCCCGGACGGCGGCCGCAAAATGCATGGCCCCTCCGTCGGGGAGATCGTCCCTGGTGACGCTGGTGATCACCACGTGCTCCAGCCGCATGCGGGCCGCCGCCTGGGCCACCCTCTCGGGCTCCTCCTCCTCTACCGGGCCCGGAGCCCCCTTGTCCACCCCGCAGAACGCGCAGGTGCGGGTGCAGACGTCGCCCAGGAGCATGAAGGTGGCGGTGCGTCCGGAGAAACACTCCATGCGGTTGGGGCACTTGGCGCTCTCGCACACGGTGTGCAGCTCCAGGCCGCGCAGGATGGCATCCACCTCGTGCAGCTCCTTGCCCGCACGGATGGGACGGTACAGCCAGCGCGGCATGCGCCCGTCATAGTGCCTCTCTCTTGCCTGCAATGGCTCCAATCGTCCTCCTCCGGCCTCAATCGCTCGTTCCACCACGCAGCAGGCGCGACAGCTCGGCCGTGAGCTCGTAGCCCCTCTCCGCCTCTTTCCCGTCCACCCCCGCCAGGCTGCATGCCGGGGTGACCATGGCCCGCTCCAGGAGCAAGTCGCGGCTCACGCCCCTCGACACCAGCAGGTCCACTCCTTCCTCGAAGCGCCTGGCCAGGCTGTCCGCAGTCTCACGTATGAGACCCTCGTTATTCGGCACCAGGCCCCATGCCAGGACCCCTCCCGCATCCAGGTACACTCCCAGCTCCGCGGGATAGAGCGCCATGCTCTCCATATACTGGAAAGCATCGAAACTAACCACCTGCACCCCGGCCTGGAAGAGCAAGGTCCAGTCGGTGTTCCCGCAGCAGTGCGCCCCGGTCAGGCAGGTCAGCCCCTCCATACACATGCGTATGGAGTCCACCACCTGTTGCGGACTCACGCTCACCAGGGCCGAGCCCACAGATACCAGGTAGGGCTCGTCGAAGAAGATGAGCACCTCTTCGGCCGCCCCGGTCTCCCTCAGGAAAGCCTCCATCCACCTCGCCTTGAGGTTCAACAACCTCACCATGGCGTCCGCCAACTGGTCGTTGTAGAGGATGGGACGGTTGTTCTCGTCCATGACCGTCAGTCCGAAGCTGATAGGCCCGGTGACCTGCCCCTTGAGGATAGGATATACAATTCCCTCCTCCTTGACCTTTACCGCGAAAGCGTGCAACCCTGCGGCATACTCGGCCCCGATGGACATGGAGGCATAGTCGCCCTCGAGATACGCCTGATATACCTTCTCTATCTCCGGGAGCAGGTCCCCCGAGGTGTCGCAATATATCTTGCGCTTCTCCGCATCGATCACTACCCCGGGAAGCCCCTCGCTGTATTGGGAGTACATGTTCTCCCGGAAATCGCGATGGGGCAACTGGGGCCAGGCCGGGGCTTCCCTCAGATGGGCCAGGGTCACGGCGCAAGCCTCCTTCGGATCGGTGTAAGGAAGGCTCCCTATAGCCGTAGCCATCATGGCGGGCTCCCAGGACACCATGTTCACCTTTCTACGAACCCACATCGGACAATAGCCCCGCAGGGGTGGGGTCTGGTCTTGCGTTTTGCGCCGCAGGCGTGGGGTCTGGTCTTGCGTTTTGTCCCCGAAGGGGACGAAATGTCAAGACCTGACCCCATTCCCCATTACATACCACCAAGGCTCGTTCTGTTCCCGTGGGGTGGGGTAAGGTGTTGCGTTTCGCCTTACTTACGTCCCTTCCTTACCTGGAGGCACGTGGCGTAACCACAAGACCTGACCCCATTCCCCATTACATACCACCAAGGCTCGTTCTTTTCCCCGTAGGGTGGGGTAAGGTGTTGCGTTTCGCCTTACTTACGTCCCTTCCTTACCTGGAGGCACGTGGCGAAATGTCAAGACCTGACCCCATTCCCCATTACATACCACCCAGGTTACATCTTGGCGATGTCTACTCCGGCTTCCTCGAGGATCTGGGGCACCGCGCCCTCTTTCCCGATGGCCATGATATGGACGCCGTCGCAGAGCTTCTCGTCGATGCACATGCGGATCTGGCGGGCTATGATCCTTATACCCGTACCTAACGCCTCGCCCTTGGGCGCGTCCGCCATCTCCTGCACCAGGTTATCGGGAACGAAAACCCCCGGGACGTTGGCGTTCATGTACTTGATGGCGCCCATGCTGGTGAGCAGCACCAGTCCGGCGCAGATCTTCACCTTGTCGTTGATCTTGCGTGCCGCCTCCATGAAGCGCTTGAAGTTCTCCATGTCGTAGACGGCCTGGGTCTGGAACCACTGTGCCCCCGCCTCGATCTTCTTCTCGAACTTGAGCATCTGGGGCTCGATGGGATGGGCCTCGGGGGTGACTATGGCGCCCTTGTAGAACTCGACGCCGCCCGCCAGTTCGTTGCCGCCGGAGTCCTTGCCGGCCTCCATGTTGCTTATAAGCTGCAGGAGCTGCACGCTCTCGCAGTCGAAGACCGCCTTGGCTTCCTTGTGGTCGCCCACCGGTATGGAGTCGCCGGTGAGGCAGAGCACGCTGCGGATGCCGCGAGTATAGGCGAAGAGCAGGTCGGCCTCGATGGCCAGCCGGTTGCGGTCGCGGCAGGTCACCTGCAGGTTGGGCTCCCCGCCGTGCTCCTTGATGATGAGGGCGGTGCCCAGGGAGGGGTAACGCATAACCGAGGACTGGTTGTCGGTTATATTCATGGCGTGCACCTTGTCCTTGAGCAGGTCGATGTGCTCGATCATCTCGTCGATGTCGGTGCCCTTGGGGGGTCCGATCTCTCCCGAGACCAGGAAGGTGCCTGACTCCATGATCTCCTCGATGCCGGGCTTGACGTGCTTGTCGATGAGTAACGTCATCTTACTCGCCCCCCTCGCCCTTCTTCTCGAATATCACGCGACCGGGTTTCATGCTCGCCTGCCAGTTCTTGAGGCCGTAGACCCTGCGGAAGCGGTCCAGCTTGCCCATCTTCTCCAACTGGTTGTAGATGAGGGTCCAGCCGCAGTCCTTCTCTTTGTCCGTCTCGCACTTGCCCTCGTCGGTGCCGCCGCAGGGACCGTTGAGGATGCCTTTGTGGCAGCGGGTGACCGGACATATGGCCCCGAAGTCCTCCAGCACGCAGTCGCCGCACAGGGAGCATTTCTCGGTGAAATTACCCTGCCTGAGGATGTTGCCCAGGAAGACGGTGTTAGCGGAGGGGTGCACGCCCTTTTCGGTGGCCTCGCGCACCGATTGTACGCCGGCCCCGCAGGTCATGACGAGAAAACCGTTCGCGGCCTCCACCGCTTCCTTGTTCTCCCGGAACTTCCTTTTGGTGTTGAGCTCGTGGCATACCTCGTCGTAAACGGTGGTGCCCGTAACCGTCTTGCCCTCCGCCTCCAGCTTGGCTTTCATCTCGGCCACCTGCTCCTCGCCACCCGTCTCGCAGGTGGTGGCGCAGTTGCCGCAGCCGACGATGAACACCTTTTCCTCGCCCTCGAGTTCCTTGAGGACCTCCTCGAAGGGCTTGTTCGTAGTGATGATCATCTCTTACGTTCCTCCTCTATACTGTGATCGTTGCCGCGTCCATCACCTCAAGCCGGCCGCCGCGCGGTCCCCTTCCCGCCGCCTAGCTGGTGGAGAACTGGCGCAGGAAGGCGGGGATGTCCGCTGCCTCCCTGGTGCCGATGACGATCTCCCAGTCCGGGAGCTCCTCCTCCAGTTCGCCGGAGATCTGGGCCACGTACCCCGGGATGATCAGCTTGCGGTGCTTGACCTTGTCCGCGATCCCCGAGGTGTTGATGAACTTGGCTATGGCCTCGGGCACGAACTTGCCCGCCGCCCAGGCGGTGAGCACCGACTGCCCGTCTACGTCCACGACTCCCAGCCAGGCCGGGACCTTGCTCCCCTCGATCTCACCCGAGACGATGAAGTAGGTGAGGGAGAAGTTGGTGGTCACCAACACCGGGCTGTCCTCGCCGGGGGCTCCGATCTCGTAGAACTTGGAGTCCACGGCCATGGGGCGCTGCGGATCGGTGTAGATGTTCAGGCCCAGCACCAGCAGCGGGTACATCCTCCACTGCTCGGCGTGGGAGAGCACCACGATGCCGCCGTACTTGCAGATGTACATACCCGCAAGCGCGGTCTCGTAGAGCTCGTCGTCCGTCTCCTCGCAGGGGAAGGTGATGGCCGGGAAGCCGAAGGCGGTGAACTTCTCGTTGAGTGCCGCGCGCCTGATCGCCACCAGGTCCTTGAAGGTCTCGCCCGGCTTGCGCGGCGCGGGGTCCAGCACCAGGTCCTTGAGGCCCATGCCCGTCAGCTTGTCCGAGAGCTCCGCCAGTTTGTCCAGGTCGGCGTCCTTTACCGCCAGGGGCAGGTCCTTCTCCTTCGCCAGCGCGCCCATGGCGTCGGCGTTGGCCTCGGTGGCGGCGTAGAGCAGCGGGCGGGAATCCCCCGCGGCCTCCACCCCGGCCTTCATGACCTCCACGTCCTCGGCCATGAGGATGAGCGGCTTGGCAGTGGCGCCCTTCACCTTCTCCACCAGGGCCTTGAACTTGCCCGCGTCACCGGAGGCGGCCTTCACCGCTACGGCGCCCACTTTGAGGATGACGCCCACGCGCTCGTGCTCGCACTCGTTGGCCTGCTTGACCATCCCGTCTACCTTTGCGTCATCCATATCATCGCTTATCAAGACACCCAAGACGGCGGGGTTGAAGAAGGTCTTCTCGTGGCGGAAGAGCACCAGCTCCTCGCCTACCTTGAAGGCCTCATCCCCTGTTCCCACGGTGACCCCGCGGATTGGCGGGGCGCTGGCCTCGGCCAGCTCCGCTCGCACTTCGTCCGTAACATAAGGACATTCGTCGAGCGCCGTCTGTCCCGCCGCCAGCTTCATGGCAAAGGCGAGGCAGGTCGGGAAGCCGCATTCTTTACAGTTGGTCTTGGGTAGCTTTTTGAAGATATCCAAGCCCGAAAGTCCCATCTCAAACTCCTTCCTACTAGATCAGCGGTTTTCCCACCTTGTTATTTCAGATGAAGGAGGGGGACGTATCCCCCTCCTTGCGATCTCCTTACATCAACATCGGGTCCATGGTCAGGGCGGGATGGCCCTTCTCCTCCAGCCAGGGCAGGATCTGTTCCTCGTCCGTCCCGACCTCTTCGTCGGCGATCTTGGAGACGAAATCGGGGTCCCCGATGTCATCATCCTCGCAGCGCTTGGCCAGCTGCTCCGAGAGGGTCTCCTTGAGCTCCTTGGGCATCCAAACCACGCGCTTGAAGCCGCCGTCCGCGGAGATGAACTTCTTGGAGGTGATGTACACCTTCCCGATGCCGATGAACCCGGGCGTCACATTGCCGCCGCCCACCGCGTTGGCCAGGGTGGAGAAGGACATGCCGGAGGGGGTCATGCCGGTGTGCTCGCGGTTGACGATCATCACCCCGTTGCACGAGGGCAGGAAGGCCACGATGCACTCGAAGCACCCGCATGAGGTCATGGGGTCCTCCATCATGGTGTACATGTACACCGATTCCACGATGCTCCCCGACTTGTCCTTGACGAACTCGTTGACGGCTGGCCAGGCGCCCCGGACGTCATCGCTGCAGTCGCCCTTCTTCACCGGCTGGTTGGGACCGGTGGGGTCGATCTCGAAGGCCGCCTTGCCGTCCAGCCAGTTGTACGCCCCGCACAGGCCCAGCCTCTGGGGTGAGATGATGCACACGTGGGTGGGGGCGAAGGATTGGCACAGGGTGCAGGAGTAGAAGGTGTCCACGGACTCGTCGGTCATGCCGGCCGTCTTCTCGTCGCGGTAGCGGTAGGCCTTGCGCGCCGTCGCCTCCCACTTCTCCACGTCCTCCAGGTTGGTGTAGATGGTCACCTTGACCTTGTCCACGATGGACGGGAAGTCGTTGATGAGCTTGGCGTGGATGATCTCGCCGTAATGGCTGATCTTGAACCCCTTGGACTGGGCCTTCTTGCTTATGCGCGTCCAGACGATGTCGCGCTGGCCCATGTGCCAGATGCCCTCGGAGCCGTTGATGAGGTGGTGGATCTGGCGCTCCAGGATGGACTCGAAGTCCTCCTGCATCTTGCGCCCGGCCACCTCCACCACGATGCCCAGGGGAAGGGCGCTGCCTTCCTCCACGTCGTCGATCTCCGGGCCTACGACCTGGATATCGTGATCGGAGATCTCATCCAGCTCGCGCATGGTCACGTACTCGAAGGCGGGGGTGATGTTCCCGCCGAACTGCAGGTACATGTCGTCCTTGCGGATGACCTCGCCCTCGAAGGCGGGCCCGTAGGCCATGGGGATGGGGATCTGGGCGATCTGGATCTTGAGGCCCCTGACCTCGACGCACTTCTGGACGATATCCTCCTCGGCGATGTCCGAGACCACGTGCTCGTAGGTGCATACGCCGGTGGGGAGGATCTCCGGGATCTTGGTGCTGGCGATGGTGGGGAACCCGTAGTTGATGGCCCCCGCCGCGTAAGCGTATTTCTGCTCGTCCACGTAATCCAGCGCCAGCACGAAGGCGAAGATGCGGTTCTTGTTGTAGCGCAGTACCTTGCTGAAGTCGCCCGGCTGCGCGCCGCCGAAGGACATGGCCGCCCTCGCGGCGAACCCCAGGGAATAGACCGCCGAGGACATCTCCTTGCCATAGGGCACGATGCGCGTGTCCCAACCTAACTGGCGCTCCGTCTCCATGAGCTGCTCGGTGATGGTCTTGCCGTTGATGTGACCGGACATCCACACGTAGAGGTTCTTCTCCAGCAGCTCGACCACGATCTTATCCGCCATCTGTGCGTTGGAGGCCAGGCCGACCAGTGCGCAGAACCCGGGCGCGGTGCCGTCCACGAACTCCACGCCGCGCTCGCGCATGATCACGTCGTCAGCCGCGCCCAGGAAAATATCGTCCACGGGCGGGTTGGTCACGTACTTGCATCCCTCGATGATCTCTCCGGCGAAGAGGGTGGCGATACCCGCGTCCAGGGTGTGGCCCAGGTAGGGCAACCAATGACCCTGCCGCGGTACGGGGGGCAGGAGGTCCTTGGCTATTTCCAGGGCCTTAGCCATGTCCTCCACCTTCTCCACTTTGTGTCCGGAGAGGGCGTAGATGATGGGCAGGTAGTAGCCCGTGTTGGGGAACGCCGCCGCGGTGGTGGCGCCGGCCGCCTCGGCCGTCTCGTTGAACATGCGCTCGGCCTCGGCCACCTCCTTGTGGGCCCCCTTGATAGCTGCGGTTGCGATTATCCTACTCATTAGATCTTCAACTCCCTCCGCATGGCCATGTCGTAGAGCACCCTCTCTCGCTTCGCCGAGATGCCCAGCGCCTCGCGCTTGCCGTCGATGAGGCTCAACAGCACGCCGACCATCTTCTCCGGGTCCGGTTCGAAGTGCCAGGAGTTCTTGTAGATGTCGTTGTACCTCTCGAACAACAGTTCGGTGACGTTCTTGCTGCCCAGGGTAGGCCAGCTCACACCGAAGACGACCGCGGCGCCCGAGGCCACGAAGTACTCTCCGATGGATATAGCCTTCTCGCTCATCCACTCGGGAGCACAACCCGCAGCCGGGAGATCGCTGATGTCATCGCCCAGGCCGCCCTCGTGCACCATGGCGGTGAGGGCGATGAGGATGCGGCTGTTGTCCACGCAGGAGCCGAGGTGCAGCACCGGCGGGATGCCCACCGCCTCGCATACCTCCCACAGGCCCTGCGGGCAGATCTCCCGGGCCACCTCGGGAAGCATGAGGCCGGCCTTGGCCACTGACTGCGCGGCGCAGCCGGTCATGACCACCAGGCAGCCGTTGGCGATGAGCTCGCGCACCACGCGCACGTGGATGTCGTCGTGCTTCACCCTGGGGTTGTTGCAGCCGACCACGCCGATAACGCCGCGGATACGGCCGTCGATGATGGCGTCGTTGAGGGGGCGGTACGAAGCGCGGAATTTACCTCCGAGCATGTAGTTGATGTACTCGTGGTTGAAGCCGGCGATAAGGGCTTCCTTTTTCTCGGGGATGGACACCTTGCCCCGGTTCTTGAAGTTGTCTATGGCCGAGGAGACGATGTCCTTGGCGATATCCAGGGCATGGTCCTCGTGGAACTCGACATGCCTGGCGTAGGGCATCTTGGCCTTGGGAGAGGTGGTGATGATGTCGGTGTGGATGCAGTTGGCTATCTGCCCTACTCCCTGGTAGACGCACTGCACGTCCACCACCATGGCCTCCACCGCGCCGGTGAGCAAGGCCATCTCCTGCTGCAGCACGTTGCCGGCTACGGGGATGCCGTGGCGGGTGAGGATCTCGTTGGCGGTGCAGCATATGCCCGCCAGGTTGATGCCCTTGGCGCCAACGCTCTCCGCCTTCTCCTGCATCTCCGGCAGGTTGGTGGCCAGCACGATCATCTCCGAGAGCAGGGGCTCGTGGCCGTGCACCAGGATATTGACCTGGTCCTCCTCCAGCACTCCCAGGTCGATGTTGGCCTCGATGGGGACGGGGGTATCGAACATGATGTCCTGCAGCTCGGTCCCGATCATGGAGCCTCCCCAACCGTCGGCCAAAGCGGCGCGGGCGCAGCCGAGAAGGATGTTCTCGTAATCCTGGTCCACCCCCATGTGGGTGCGGTGCATGAGCTCGACCACCTCGCGGTCGATGCCGCGCGGGAATATACCCAGCTGGCGCCAGATCTCCTTGCGCTTCTCGGGAGCCCTCTGGGCAAAGGCCAGCTCGCCTTCCTGCTGCCCGAACATGGCTATACAGCGCTCGCCCACTTCCAGGGCGATGTCGTTGATCTCGCGGTCGCCTATCTCGATGTCCAGGTCGGCGGCCACCTCCAGGAGCTTGATGCGGTCCTTGACCCCGTAGTCCACCGCCTCGCCCTTGGCTGCCATTACCAGGGTCTCAGCCACGGCGCGGCCGTGGTCTGAGTGGGCCGCAGATCCGCTCGCCACCATGCGGGCGAAGTTGCGCGCCACGATGGTGTCCATGTTGGCGCCGCATACCCCACGGCTCTCGTCGGGCTTCTTGGGATTGATGCGGCAGGGGCCCATATTACAGATGCGGCAGCAGCTGCCCGCCTCTCCGAAGGCGCATCCCTTCTGCTGCTGTACGCGGTCGAAGGCGGTCTCCTGTCCATCCTCCTTCGCTTTTCTCAGCATCTCCAGCGTGGTTTCACACGCTGACATTTCCTCTATTTCTGCCATTTGCACTTCCTCCTGTGGGAATCTGTCTCAGGCCCTTCGTGAACCTATATTCCTCTACGGGCTTGAACTTTCACGCCCTCGAGGTGGAGCCGGTCGCTACCTTGAAACAAGATCGCCATTTTGACTCACCTCCTCGCGACAAGCATGCAAGCTCCACGCCCGTCTATATATCAAAGCCTATCCTGACAGGTCGGCTATTAATTGTTTGATCAGACGGATGGTATCGGGGTGTCTGAGCACCAGGATGTCCGCCCCGGCCAGGAGCAGCGACACGGCGGTGATGGTCTCCCACATTATGCCGCGCTTCTCCGCGTCTCCCCACTCCGGGTACTCGTCCTGGGAACTCTTGGCCTCCTTGGTCTTCCAGGCCTGGAAGCCGATGTTGGCCAGCATGGGCATCTGGGTCATGGAGTCGTCCTGCATGAGGGCGGCGATCTTCAGGCGCTCCATCACCGAGTAGGTGTACTCAAGCCCATAGCCCAGGGCGCCGGTGGTGGGGTCGATGACCAGCTTGTCGGCTTCCATGCCCAGGTTGGTGAGGAGGATGTTGAGCTGCTTGGCCAGGTTGACGTCGATGGGGGTCATGCCGGCGACGGTCTGCTTGTAACCGATGGCGGGAGCGCCCACCTTCTTGAAGTTATCCTCCTTGGCTGGACCGAGAAGCAGGTTCTTGCCCTCCGCCTTGGTGGCCACTACCTTGGCGAGGTCGGCGTCCTTCTCCAGGTCCTCCGTCCCGTAGACGACGACCGGCACACCCACGGCTTCCTCCACCTTGAGCACGGTCTCGGCCGCCGCGTCCGGGGATGCGTCGGTCGCCTTAGGGTCGGTGGAGGTCAGGAGCAGGAATATTGCGTCCGCTCCCCACTCTTCCACGGCCTTCTTGGCCCAGGCCACGGGGTCGTCCTTCACTGCGCCGAGAGCCTTCTCCAACGCCGGGATGAGCTCTCCTGCCTCGTCGGACACCTCAGCGGCGACGATGGGCTTGTTGGGCATCTCCCCTTCCCAGAGATGGAAGGGGAGGCTGTTCTCTCCGCCTACTTTCTTCGCCTTGTCACCAGCGCCCAGCTCTACCTCGCGGACCTTGCCCTTGGCCGTCTCCGTCGGTAGATTGAATGCCATCTCTTCTCTCCTTTCCTATGTCATTTACCGCCATATTTTATGATATTCTTCCTGCTAACCGTACAAGTTGTCGGTTGTCATTCCAGGCCGTTCTGTATCTTGCAGGCGCGCAGGGCGTTCTTCATCAGCATGCGGTTGGTGACCGAGCCCACGCCCCCGGGCACGGGGGTGATGGCCTCCGTCATATCCTTGACGGCGTCGAAGGATACGTCTCCCACCGTCTTGGTCTTGGGCTTGCCCTTGTCGTTCAGCACCGGCTCGCCCCTCTCGTCTGTGACCTTGACGCGGTTGATGCCCACGTCCACCACGATGGCCCCTTCCTTTACCTGGTCGGGCCCGATGAGGTCGGCCTTACCGGCCGCGACGATGAGGATATCCGCTTGCTTGGTATGCTTCTCCAGGTTACCCTTAATGGAGGTGAAGACATGTACTACGGTGGTGGAAGCGTTGCGGTTGAGCATGAGGAAGGCCAACGGCTTCCCCACGATGTTGGAGTGCCCCACCACGCAGATCTCGGCGCCCTCGTAGAAATCCTTGGGGTCCATCTTCGCGACATCCTTGGCATAGCGGTCGAGGATCTCCACCACTGCCGAGGGGGTCGCGGGCGGGAAGGTGGGCTCACCCAGCGCCAGTTTACCCATGTTGAAGGGGTGGAAAGTGTCGATGTCCTTGTTGACGTCGATGGAG
>Ga0315277_10008702_pt1 | contig 13018 bp, 3 predicted proteins | sample YL17G05_15_MG_FD_203695 | JGI IMG/M metagenome (GOLD analysis project Ga0315277, IMG submission 203695) | Sediment microbial communities from Yellowstone Lake, YNP, Wyoming, USA - YL17G05_15 | ecosystem: Environmental > Aquatic > Freshwater > Lake > Sediment | place: USA: Wyoming | collected...
CACCACCGTGCCCTGGTACTCCTTGAGGAAGCGCTCGAGCCAGGCCACGGATTCGGCGTCGAGGTGGTTCGTGGGCTCGTCGAGGAGCAGCAGGTCGGGCTCCTGGAGCAGCAGCCGGCACAGCGCCACGCGGCGCCGCTCGCCGCCCGAGAGCGTCTTCACCTCCTGGTCGGGTGGCGGACAGCGCAGCGCGTCCATGGCGATCTCGAGGTGGCGCTCCAGCTCCCACAGGTTGGCGGCGTCCATCTTGTCCTGGACCTTCGCCTGCTCCTCGAGGAGCCTGGTCATCTCCTCGTCGCTCAACGGCTCGGCGAAGCGCGCGCTGATCTCGTTCCAGCGGTGGACGACCGCCATCTTGTCGGCCACGCCCTCCTGGACGTTCTCGAGCACGTTCTTGGCCGGATCGAGCTGCGGCTCCTGGGAGAGGAAGCCGACGGTGTAGCCCTTGCCGAGGAAGGCCTCGCCGATGAAGTCGGGGTCCAGGCCCGCCATGATCCTGAGCAGCGAGCTCTTGCCCGCTCCGTTCGCGCCCAGCACGCCGATCTTGGCGGCGTAGAAGAACGAGAGCCAGATGCCCTTCAGGATCTCGCGCTTGGGGGGCACGACCTTGCGCAGGTCCTTCATGGTGTAGATGAAGTCGGGAGACATCGTGCCTCGGGAAGTGGGGCGCCTGGGGGAGAGCTGCGGACGAGAGCAACCATGGAGAATCCGCCAAACACATGGCCGGCGCAAGCGGCGGACGATCCGTCCGAGAATGCGGTGGCTCCCCAGGGAAGCGGGTGCTAGCCTACCCTCCGCGCGGGTGCTCGACTGCCCACGCTGCGGTGGTTGCCGTGCGGCAGCGGCCGTCGGGCCCCACGGCGTCGCGGGAGGTTCTCATGGCTGCCCTCGGGACGCAGCGCGCCTTGGTCTCTCGTGCCACAGCCTGTGGCGCCCGGAGTCTGCTGCTGGTGGCGGCGGCGGTCACCGTCTGGAGTGCGGTGGCGCTGGGCCAGCCCAGCGCGCTGGAGCGCCACGCAGCCATCTATGACCCCGCGCATCAGCGGATGCTCGTCTTCGGTGGCTGGGAGGACTCGCAGCTCTCGAGTGGCACGTGGCAGCTCTCGCTCGGCGACGCGCCGCAGTGGGAGCCGGTGACGCCGGCCGGCGATCTTCCTTCAGGGCGCCTGGGCCACTCGGCGGTCTACGACCCCGCGCGTCAGCGGATGATCGTGTTCGGTGGTCTTGGCAGTGCTGGCGTCGTCAACGATGTCTGGGAACTCTCGCTTTCCTCGACTCCGACGTGGAGCCAGGTGCTCCCGTCAGGAACCAGCCCCAGTCCCCGCCGCTACCACACCGCCATCTACGATCCCCTGCGCGACCGCATGCTCGTGTTTGGCGGGGACAACGCGCTTGGCACCTGGTACAACGACGTCTGGAGCCTGTGGCTGACTCCCACCCCCCGTTGGGAGCAGATGGCGCTCGACGACACCCTTCCCAGCCTACGCAGCAGCCACTCCGCGATCTACGATCCGGTCCGCGGTCGCATGCTCGTGTTCGGTGGCTATCCGCCCAGCAAAGATGTTTGGGCCCTGTCTCTCGGTGACACGCTGGAATGGAATCTCCTTGTTCCTTTGGGCAGCCTGCAGGATCCGCATTTCGGCCACTCGGCAGTGTACGATCCCGTTGGCGATCGAATGGTCGTGTTCGGCGGCACCGACAACAAGCAGCACTTCGATGACGTGTGGCTGCTCTCTCTGACCAGTCCACCCGCCTGGTCGTTGCTCACCACGACGGCGGATTCACCCAGCCCCCGTTCCTATCATTCCGCCGTCTACGACAGCGCGTACCGCCGCATGGCGGTGTTCGGCGGCTCTCCCAACGTCAGCGAACCCACCTGGGGCCTGTCGCTCGGGCCGACGATGCGGTGGAGTCCGGCGAGGCCGGTGATCGAGGTCGTGCCGAGCGAGCTTCGGCCGGAGGCCGTGACGCTCGGCGACACCGTCGCGGTAGCGCTCGTCGTCTCCAATCCGGGGCTTCAGCCTCTGGACGTGATCGAGCTGCGGGCGCCCGTCCCGGGGAGCATCAGCTCCCCCGCTCCGTTCCAGCTCCTGTGGAGCCAGGCGGTGGCCGAGACACTGCTGCTGGCCCCAGACTCGGCCGGAGCAGTGCAGGACAGCGTGGTGATCGTGAGCAATGATCCGCGCGCTCCCCGGGCGCCGGTGCCTCTGCGCCTGGAGGTGCGCGGACTCGAATTCGAGACGCGGGTTCTCGGCAGCCCCGCCGAAGTGCCGCTCGGAGCCTCCTTCATCGTCGTCGTCACGCCCAGGAGCGGCGTGCGGATCGAGCGCGGCACCTTGCACTACCGGGCCGCAGACGGCGTCAGCGCCTTCGACTCCCTGTCCCTCACCCCGCTGGCCACCGACTTCATCGCCGCGATCCCCGCGGCTGCGGTCACCGAGTACGGCGTGGAGTACTACGTCGAGGTCGAGAACAGCGGCTTCGTGGCCACGGCGCCCCACGGGGCCCCGGACACGCTCTTCGCTCAGCCGGTTGCGCCTGCGGGCTCGATCACGGCGGTTCCCCGGCCGACGTCGGGTTCGGAGTTCCTGGCGGGCCGTGACGTCGAGGTGGAGGTGGTGCTCCCCGCCGGGGCGATCGTGGACTCCGGCGCGATCCACTACCGCCAGGGCGGTGAGGATGCCGCCGAAACCGACACGCTCTCTCTGGCTGGCATACTGCGGCGACCCGTTGCCACCATCCCCGCCCGCGTGGTCGGCCCCCGCGGAGTCGAGTACTGGGTCGAGGTGCGGACGCTGAAGAGCGCGCTTCGCTTCCCTGCCACCGGGTTCGCGATCATTCGCGCCAAGGTGCAGAGCCTGGCCGAGCCGTCGGAGCACCCGGGCGGCCGCTACCGGCTACTCACGGTGCCGCTCGATTTCGGCGCGGATTTCTCGGGCAGCCTCGATGCCCTGCTCACGGACCAGTTCGGCACGTACGACCCGGTGCGCTGGCGAGCCTACTGGTACGATCCCGACTCGCTGCGCAACCTCGAGTTCTCAGCCGCGACGGCGGCGGCGTTCCGGCCCGAGCCGGGTGGGGCCTTCTGGCTCATCAGCCGTCGCGCCCATCGCGTCGATACCAACCCGATCGAGGGCCTGTCCACGCCGACAGCCCGCGAGTGCGCCATCGTGCTCGAGCCGGGCTGGAACCTGTTCGGCAACCCCTTCGATTTTTCGGTGGCGTGGTCCGACGTGCGGAGGGATGCGAGCGCGGTCGGCGATCCGATTGCCTTCGACCCTTCGCTCGGCACGATCGGCGACTATGTCGATGCTGCCCCATCCGTGCTCGCACCGTTCGAAGGCTATTTCGTCCATTCGGCCCAAGCGGAGACTCTCTGGGTGCCGCCGCGGGCGGCGCCCCCCATTCCCGCGGCACGAAACGAAGCTGTGCCTTCCGAGCGAGAGCCTGCCAGCCCCTCCGCTCGCGCGGCGCCGGAGGACGCCGGAGATCTCTGGCGCTTCCGCCTGCGCGCGTGGACGGACCGGGCGGCGGACGGATCCAACTTCTTCGGCGTGCATTCGGGGGCCGAGGCGGGGTTCGATCCCCTCGATGGGCCCAAGCCGCCACAGGCGCCGGGGCCTTGGGTGCGGGTGGCCTTCGTGCATCGCGAGTGGCAGGAGAGGCCAGGCGAGTATCGACGCGATCTGCGCGGGCCCGGTTCCGAGGGCGAGACGTGGGAGGTCGAAGTGCGGAGCGGCACGCCCGGCGAAGCGGTCACGCTCGAGCTGTCCGAGGTGGTGTCGGTGGCGCCGGCGCTCGCCCTGCGCCTCCTCGACCGCGAGCAGGGCAGCGGGGTCGATTGGCTGCGCCCGGCAGGGGGCGCTTCGGATACCACTGGGGCGAGGCTCGCCGCCGATCGAAGCGTGCTCCGGCACCGGATCGTGTCGTTTGGCGATCAGCCCTACCGGCTCTCGATCCTCGCGGGGACCGAGGACTACGTGGGGCATGCCGGTCAGCAACCAATTGCCGCCCCCGCTCGATTGACGCTGGACCAGAGCGCGCCGAATCCGGTTCGGCTCGCGACCCGAATCCGATTCGGGCTACCGCGCGCGGCGGCGGTGAGCCTCGAGATCTACAGCGTGCTCGGGCAGCGCGTGGCGGTGCCGCTCGATCGGGTGCGGCTCGCGCCCGGCTATCACGCGGTCGTCTGGGACGGGAGCACCTCGGACGGAAAACGGGCGCCGAGCGGAGTGTACTTCCTGCGTCTGGTTACGGGCGCAGACGCGCTGACGAGGCGTCTCGTCCTCGTCCGGTGAAGGCGCGTTGCTGCACGCGGGCCGCACGCCATCCTTGTGCTCCAGGGGCTAGCGGGTGGAAGACGCCACTGGGTGTCGCGGGGGACCGCGCGGATCCCTCGTCGTTGGCAGGCCGCACTACTTCGTTGCGTTCCAAGGCGTTCCGGGGGTCTGCGGGCGGCCGGCAAGCGCCGCTTGGGAATGCGACGCTGCCAGCGGTCCTTGCACCGGTTCGCACACGTGACGCGCGGTGGCATGACGCGCCGCTGGCTTTTGGCGTTGTCGGAGGTCAGGGCACGTCTGTAGAATGTCCGACATCGAGCCCGGCCACACTCCTCCTTCGGCAGAGATGGGCCCCCGCCGTCGCCGGTGCCGCGAGGGCGAGCCGGGCGCCGTGAAGCAAGGGGGGCTGCCATGCCGCGCCGCGTCTTCCTGCCGAGCCCCGCTTCCCCGGGGCCATCGACCGTAGTTGCCACCCACCACCACATCTCCCACCGCCTCGCGCTCGCACTGGCCTTCGCGCCCGCACTGACTGCCGGCCTCGCGTTGCTCTCCGCTGGCGGGGCGTTCGCCCAGGCCATCGACGGCAACCTGTGGGTCACGAACGGGACGGTGAATGCCGTCGTCCGCGACGGCAACACGCTCTACATCGGCGGCGCCTTCACTCTGGTGGGGCCCGTGACGGGAGGCGGAGTCCCGATCGACGCGTCGAGCGGGGCGCCAGAGAGCGGATTCCCCAAGGTCGAGGGATACGTAAGCGCGGTGGTCCCGGACGGAGCGGGAGGCTGGTACATCGGCGGCGGCTTCACCGCGGTGGGTGGGATCCCGAGGGCGAACATCGCGCACATCCTGGCCGACAAGAGCGTGTCGGGCTGGAGCCCCGGCGCGAACAGCGAGGTCTCTGCCCTGGCGGTGAGCGGCGGCCTGGTCTACGCCGGCGGGTACTTCGGTACCATCGGCGGGCAGACGCGCAGCCACATCGCCGCGCTGGATGCCGCGACCGGGCTCGCCACCGCCTGGAACCCGAACGCGAACAGCAATGTCTATGCGTTGGTGGCGAGCGGGGGCAAGGTCTACGCGGGCGGGGAGTTCAGCACCATCGGCGGGCAGGCGCGCAGCTGCATCGCCGCGCTGGACACCGCGACCGGGGCAGCCACCACCTGGAACCCTAACGCTCGCGCTCCCTCCTCCCCAATGGTGGGCGCTCTGGCAGTGAGCGGGACGACGGTCTACGCCGCCGGGTGGTTCGACAGCATCGGCGGGCTGCCGAGGAACAATGCCGCCGGGCTCAACATCACGACCGGGCTCGCGAATGGCTGGAACCCGAACGCGAACGCCGCCGTCAACGTGCTGGTGGTGAGCGGGACGACGGTGTATGCGGGCGGCGGTTTCACCAGCATCGGCGGGCAGACGCGCAACCGCATCGCCGCGCTGAATACCACGACCGGCTCCGCGACCGCCTGGAATCCCGATGCGAGCAGCCTGGTCCTGGCTCTGGCAGTGAGCGGGACCACGGTCTATGCGGGTGGGGAGTTTGCGAGCATCGGCGGGCAGACGCGCAGCCGCATCGCGGCGCTGGATGCCACGACGGGGCTCGCCACGGCCTGGAGCCCGAACGCAGACAACAGAGTCCTGGCCCTGGCGGCGAGTGGGGGCACCGTGTACGCCGGCGGGTGGTTCACCAGCATCGGCAGGCAGGCGCGCAACAACATCGCGGCGCTGGACGCCACGACCGGCGCCGCCACCGCCTGGAACCCGAACGCGAACAACTGGGTCTACGCCCTGGCGGTGAGCGGGACGACGGTCTACGCGGGCGGGTATTTCACCAGCATCGGTGGGCAGACGCGGAACCGCATCGCGGCGCTGGACGCCACGACCGGCACCGCCACCGCCTGGGACCCGAACGCAAGCGGCCACGGTGGTAGCTCTGTCCTTGCCCTGGCAGTAAGCGGGAACACGGTCTACGCGGGCGGGTACTTCACCAGCGTCGGTGGGCAGACGCGCAACAACATCGCGGCGCTGGATGCCACGACCGGCGCCGCGACCGCCTGGAACCCAAATGCCCACGATGGTGACTTTCCCTACGTCAACGCCCTGGCGGTGAGCGGGAACACGGTTTACGCGGGCGGATGTTTCACCAGCATCGGCGGTCAGACGCGCAACTACATTGCGGCGCTGGACACCGCGAGCGGCCTCGCCACCCCTTGGAACCCGAACGCGAACAACTGGGTCTACGCCCTGGCGGTGAGCGGGAGCATGGTTTACGCCGGCGGGTACTTCACGAGCATCGGCGGGCAGGCGCGGAACTACGTCGCGGCACTGGACACCACGACCGGCCTCGCCACCGCTTGGAACCCGAACGCGAACGGCAACGTCTATGCCCTGGCGGCGAGCGGGGGCACGGTGTACGCCGGCGGGGATTTCACCAGCATGAGCGTGCAGCCTCGGGCGCACGTCGCCGCGATCGTGGCGCAGCCGTGGCTGACCGGCGTGCAGCCGACGCGGGGCGGCAACACGGGGCCGGTGACGCTGACGGTGCGGGGGCAGGACCTGCGTCCTGGCGCTATGGTGCGGCTGGTGCATGGGGAGGTGGGCGACATTTCGGGCAGCGGGGTGATCGTGGCGCCCGATGGCTCGAGCTTGACCGCGACCTTCGACCTGACCGGCGCGACGCCGGGGCTGTGGGACGTGGAGGTCACCAACTTCGACCTGCAGACGGCGACGCTGTCCAACGGCTTTACGATCGAGGTTCTGCTCGCGCCGCAGCTGCGGGTGGACGTGGTGGGTCCGGGGGTGATCCGGGCGAATCACCCGACGGCGTTCGACCTGATGGTGGCGAACGCGGGGAACGTGGATGCGGTGACAGTGCCGCTGTGGCTGTTCGGGGTGCCCAGCGATGCCACGGTGGCGCTGGACTTCCCGCTGGCGAGTCCGCCCCGAGCCGGCGGGGAGCCGGACTGGAGCACGGTGCCGCTGACGCTGGGGAACCCCGGGGAGCAGTATCTGGCGCTGGTGATTCCGCGGGTGCCGCCCGGGGTCGTGACGCGACGCGTGATACTGACGGTGCCGGCGAGCGACACGGCGTTCGCGCTCGGGGCGGCGCTGACGCCGCCGTGGGTAGATGGGGCGGGTCTGGGGATCTGTCTGGTGGGAGCGGGGGTGATCGGGAACCCGGGGTGCATGGGCGCGCAACTGAGCGCGATGAACGACTCGCTGCTGAGCACGCCGGGCATCCCGGCGCTGAACGGAATCGGGGCGTGGGCGAAGATCACCTGGCAGTGCGAGGGGGCGGGGAGCCTGCCCGCGGCGGTGGCCAAGGCGGAACTGGTGCTGGACTACCTGGAGCAGGTGGTGAAGCAGGAGACGGCCCCGCCCGGGTGCGGGGACGTGTTGCTGCCGCGCTGGCGGGATTCGCTGGTGGTGGCGGTGGTGACCTCGATCGACCCCAATGACAAGCTGGGGGTGGTGGGCTATGGGCCCACGCGGCTGATCTCGGGGCAGCAGGCCCTGCCGTACTCGGTGCGCTTCGAGAACGACGCCACGGCGAGCGCCCCGGTGCAGGAGTTGGTGGTGATGGACGTCCTGAACGTGGCGACTCTGGACGTGAACACGGTGAGTCTGGAGACGATCACGTTTGGGAACGTGCACGTCTACCCGCAGCCGGGGCAGAGCAGCTACGCCACCGAGGTCGACCTGCGACCGGCGCTCGATCTGAAGGTGCAGGTGAGCGCGAGCCTGGACCCGTACACGGGGGCGCTGAGCTGGTACTTCAAGTCGATCGACCCGGCCACCGGGCAGCCGCCGCTCAATCCGCTGGTGGGCTTTCTGCCGCCGAACGTGGTGCCGCCGGAGGGGGAAGGGAGCGTGCTGTTCACGGTGCGGCCGCAGCCGGCGCTGAGCACGGGGACGGAGATCCGCAACGCGGCGGCGATCATGTTCGACGATCCGCCGGCGTACGACACGGGGGACTGGCTGAACACGGTGGACAACACGGCGCCGGGAAGCCACGTGGTGGCGTTGGCCCCCAACCAGGACTCGGTGCGGTTCACGGTGCGGTGGGTGGCGGAGGGGGCGCCGACGGACCTGCGGGACTACACGATCTACGCGGCGGAAGACGCAGGTGCGTACCGGGCGTGGCGGCAGAACACGGTGGCGACGGCGGACACGTTCGCGAGCCGGTACGGGCACACGTACTCGTTCTACAGCGTGGCGCGGGACCAGAGCGGGAACGTGGAGGCGGCGCCGGCGGGTCCGGACGCGGTGACGTACGCGCGGTGGGCGGGCGTGGAGGAGCCGGCGGTGTGGCAGTTGGCGCTGGGAGGCGCGCGGCCGAACCCGACGCGGGGCGCGATCCAGGCGTGGTTCACGCTGCCGGGGCGGGAGCGGGCAACGCTGGAGGTGCTGGACGTGGCGGGGCGGCGGGTGGAGCGGCGGGAGGTGGGCTCGTTGGGAGCGGGGCCCCACGTGATGACGCTGGGGGGCGGGCGAGCGATGCGGCCGGGGCTGTACTTTCTGCGGCTGGCGCAGGGCGGGCGGGTGCTGCATGCTCGCGTGGCGTTGATTCGATAGGAACGCCGGATCGGTCGACTGAAGCGCGGAGGAGACGAGACGATGCAGACCCTTGGGGAACTGAGACTCGCGCGCGTGCTGCTTGCGGTGCTGCTGTTGTGCAGCGCGCTGCCGGTGGAAGTGCTCGCGCAGACAACGCCGGGTGGATCGTCTCACGATGCACCGTCCGCGCCGGGAGTGGTGCCCGAGAACTCGGCCCAGGGAGCCGCCGCGACGGACTCGGCAGCGGTGCCGGCGGCCGCCGACTCTGCACAGTGGGTCGTGGCGCGGGCCGAGCAGACGCTGGCCGAGTCGCGGGAGCTGCTGAAGTCGGGGGACTACGACCGCGCGATCGAGATCCTGAAGGCGGCGCTGGGGCGCGGTCCCTATCCGGTGGCCCTGCAGCGGGATCTCTATCTGCAGTTGATCAAGACCTACGTGACGCTGGGGAACGACCTGAAGTTCCGGCCGCAGGGGCGAGAGATGTCGAACCTGAACTACCGGGCGGCGCGGGAGTGGATGGTGGAGTGCCTGTCGGTTCCGGCGCTGCGGCACACGAAGCCGGAGCCGGCGACGGACTACCCGCCGGAGATGGTGCGGCTGTTCGGGGAGGTGCGCACGGAGGTGTTCGGGGCGTTCCGGGTGGTGGGGGTGGAGCCGGTAACGGCGACGGTGCTGTTCGACGGGGACACGCTGCGGCTGTCGGCGGACTGCGTGCGCGGCGACGACGATCTGAAGGTGGGGCCGCACCGGGTGACGGTGATGGCGCCGCGCTACCGGGCGCAGACGGAGACGGTGACGATCTCGCCGGGAGCGACGCTGGAGCGGAGCTACGGGCTGACGAAGAAGCGCGGGACGCGGTGGTACGTGACGCGGGGCGTGCTGGCGGCGGGCGTGGGGGTGGGGCTGGGGCTCCTGCTCGGACGCGGGACGAGCACCAGCGCCCCGCCGGGGGAATCGCCACTGCCGCCCGCGCCACCGCCGCCGGCCAGGTAGGGGACGGGCCCATGACGCGCTGCGTACAGGGCTCGAGAGCGCGAGCAGGCCGCGGGTGGGGCATGGCAGCCGGGACGGCTGCCAGCCCAAACCGCGTGCGGTCCAAGGGTGGGTGCCACCTCCACTGCGGCGGCACGTTCCTCTCGTTCGTCCTGCTGCTGGCTGTGAGTTGGGTCTCGCCCGGTGCCGCGGACGTTCTCGCTCCTTCGCCCGCGTGGCGCGGGGTGGCCGCCTACACGTGGAGCTCGGTGATGGCCGACATCAACCGGGACGGCCGGCTCGAACTAATCCAGGCCAACTACCGGGATTTCGGCGCTGTCTACCTCAACACCGGCACGAACCTCGCTACTGCTCCCGCTTGGACCGGGTCGCTGAGTTATGGGTATTGCGTCGCCGTGGGCGACGTGGACGGCGACGATTGGCCCGACCTCGTGTACGGGTCTGAACACAATGGGGTGGCGCTCTACCTCAACAGGGGGGGAACCCTATCGTCATCCCCCGCGTGGACCGCGGCGTGGGGGGAGAGCCTCCATTCCGTGGCGCTCGGCGACGTGAATGGTGACGGCAGGCTGGACCTCGTTTGCGGGCGAGTGAGCGGTCCCCGCCTGTACTTGAACAACGGGATCTTCGATTCCACGGCGGCCTGGACCGGGCCGCTCGAGGCCACGAAGGTCGTCCTGGGGGACGTGGACGGCGACGGGCGACTCGACCTGGTCTGCGCTGGCAGCGGCGTGGGCTGCTCTCTCTATTTGAACGCGGGCAGCGGCTTCGACACCTTGTCTGCCTGGCACGGGCCGGCCGAGGCCACCCTGAGCGTCGCTCTTGGCGACGTGGACGGCGACGGCCGGCTGGACCTGGCCTGCGGGGTGGCGTATCGCGGGGCCTGCGTCTACCGGAACACGGGGAGCGGGTTCACTCCGGCTCCCGTGTGGAACGGGCCGGCGGAGTATGCGGGCGACATCAGGTTGGGCGACCTCAATGGCGACGGCTGGCTCGACCTCGCCTGCGCGAACGCCTCTTCCTCGGGGACGGCCGTCTACCTGAATCAGGCGGGCGCTCTGGACACGATCCCCGCCTGGATCGGACCTACGGGCCTCAACTTGACCCTGGGCGACGTGGATGGCGACGGCCGACTGGATCTCGTGCTGGGCTACAACCCCGGGCAGGCCGGTCTCTATCTCAACGTCAGCCCACCCCTGTCCGCGGCCGCCACGAGGGTCGGGCCGGTGGCGTACACGGCCGGGGTGGCGCTCGGAGACGTGAACGGTGACGGCCGCCTCGACCTGGTCTGCGGGAACTTCAATCAGGCAGCCCGGCTCTTCCTGAATCCCGGAGGTGCGTTCGGTTCGACGCCGGACTGGAGCGGGCCGTCCGAGAGGACGAGCAGTGTGGCGCTGGGCGACGTGGACGGAGACGGCGATCTCGACCTGGTGCGTGGGAACGACGGGGCGGCCTCCAGCCTGTACCTGAACACGGGGGGCGTCTTCGCGGCCGCATCCACGTGGGCGGGGGCCGTGGCGGCCACGAAGAGCGTGGCGCTGGGCGACCTGACCGGCGACGGGCTGCCGGATCTGGTGTGCGGGAACGTGACGCAGAAGTCCACGTTCTACCGCAACACGGGCGGCACGTTCGTCACCACCCCGTCGTGGAGCGGCCAGCTCGAGTACACCAGCAGCGTCGCGCTGGGGGACGTGAATGGCGACGGCCGACTCGACCTAGCCTGCGGGAATCAGGGCGTCAGGGGCAGCGGACCGGCCACGCTCTACCTGAACACCGGGAGCGGCCTGGGCCCCACGCCTGCCTGGAGCGGTCCGGCCGAATACACACGGAGCGTGACCCTGGGTGACATGAACGGCGACGGCCGCCTGGATCTGGTGCGTGGGAACAGGAACGAGGGAGCCACGCTCTACCTCAACACGGGAAACGTGTTCGACCCGGCCCCGGCCTGGACGGGACCGCAGGCGAACGCCTATGGCGTGACGCTGGGCGACGTGGACGGCGATGGCCGGCTGGACCTGGTCCTGGGGGACTACGGTGCCGGCTCGTCCCTCTACCTGAACGGCGAAGGCGGTCTCGCCTCGGCGTCCGCCTGGACCGGCCCGGCTGCAAACACGAACGGTGTGGTCCTGGGCGACGTGAATGGCGACGGCCGGCTCGATCTGGTCAGCGGCACGGAGCAAGGGCCCACTGTCATCTTCAACCGCAGCCCCTGGCTGCTCGACTCGGTCGGGGGAATCGTGCATCGCCCGTTGCCGAACAACGCCGCCCATCTGCGATGGGTGCGCGTGGCGCAGGCCGACTCGAACCGCTACCGGGTCTCGTTCCGTGCGGTGGACGCCGAGGGAGATCCGCTGTGGGTGGTGGGGCAATACCAGTTCGAAGGCTCGCCCGTCTGGACGCCGATGATCCTGAACGGCGCGCCGCTGCGGGCGGGACCGTACCAGACCTCCGAGGTCGGGACCGATCAGCAACTCGATTGGGACGTGACCAGCCTGCCCTTCGACCGCCGGGGCCTGGTGATCCGATTGCGAGCGGTCTCCACGCCGCGGCACGGAGGCGTGGTGCAGTTCATCCCGGCCTACCTCGTGAACGTGGGGCCGGTGAGCCCGGCGCGTCCCGTGCTGGTGACCGCGCCGGACAGCCTGGTGTTCCCGACGATGACGGTGGGGGACACGGCCTCGCTGGCCCTGCGCCTGTCGAATCCCGGGAATCGCAATCTGCTGATCGAGCAGATCGACTCGCCCGACACGGCGCTGAGCGTCGGGATCGCGCCGGGACTCGTCATCCCGCCCAGTCAGCAGTACGACGTGGCCGTGGTGCTGACGCCGCGCGTTCCCGCCGCGAGCTTGGGGCCGCTGCGAATCCACAGCAACGACCCTCTCGGGCCGCTCGTGGAGGTCGCCCTGGCCGCGGACGTCCGTGCGCTCGCGTTCCAGAGCGAGCTGCTGACGACCAAGCCCCAGTTGCCGCTGGGGGACGCGGTGACGGTGCTGGTGACGCCGGCGTCCCAGGTGCGTGTGCGGAAGGGTGCGATTCACTATCGGGCGCACGGGGCAGTGGCTTTCGCCGACAGCGTGCCGCTGGATCCGAAGGGGGCGAGCTTCATCGCGGTCATCCCCGGCACGGCGGTCACCGAGACCGGGCTGGACTACTACGTGCGGGTGGAGAACGGCAGCGTGTCGGCCACCGATCCCGCG
>Ga0315277_10008703_pt1 | contig 13016 bp, 9 predicted proteins | sample YL17G05_15_MG_FD_203695 | JGI IMG/M metagenome (GOLD analysis project Ga0315277, IMG submission 203695) | Sediment microbial communities from Yellowstone Lake, YNP, Wyoming, USA - YL17G05_15 | ecosystem: Environmental > Aquatic > Freshwater > Lake > Sediment | place: USA: Wyoming | collected...
GGAAAAAGTGAAGTCCTCCACTACGCTGCCCTGGACATATCCGAGCGCGGCGAGGTCGGCGACGGCTTTGGAGTCCCATTCCCCGTTTTTTCCCCCTGAGTGAGACCGGACCTCCTTCTCGAGCAACGACTTGAGGCGGCCCTGAAGAGCGGCCGCCAGCTCGGGCCGGCTGGACGCCAGGTTCTTCTCCTCCCCGGGATCCTTCTCGAGATCGTAGAGCTCGGGACGTGTCGTCTGAATGTATTTCCACCCGCCCTGAACAAGGCCCAGGAGACTGTTCCCTTTGTACTTCGTTGGAGACAGACTCTCGAGGTAGTAACCGCGGTCCGCCCGTGCCATTTTCCCCCCCTTCAACAAGGGTGTCAGGTCCACTCCCTGGATGTTGCGGGGGGGCCGAACTTTCAGAAGCCCGCAGACGGTGGGAACGATATCAACCAGCCCAACCGTCTGCTCCACCACGCCTCCGCGTTTCTGCCCGGGAACTCTCATGACAAGCACGACTCTGGAAACCCCCTGGTAAATAAAGAAGGAGTGGTACGGCTCGCCGTGCTCGCCGAGCATTTCCCCATGGTCACTCGTGATCACAAGCAGGGTCGAGTCGTAGAGTCCCTGTTCTTTCAGTTTCGCGACCACCTGGCCGATGCAGGAGTCCACGTAGGCGATCTCTCCGACGTAGGGCTTGTCCTGATATTGGGAGGCAAAGGGTTCCGGCGGGTCATAAGGAGAGTGGGCGTCGTAGTAATGGAGAAAAAGGAAGAATGGCTTGGCGCCGTGCTGGTCCAGGAAGTCGAGCGCCAGGCGGGTCGTGTCACCGCCTTTGCGTTCCCTCAGCATTTTCCTCCTCGGGGAAGGCGGCATCGCGTCCAGATAGCTGTCAAAGCCCTGGTTAAGGCCGTACCGCTTGTCCATGATCACCGCGCTCACTATTCCGCCGGTGTAGAAGCCCCGCGCCTTCAGCAGGTCCGCAAGGGTTGTCCCGCTGAAACCGTATTGGACGTTGTCGTGGACGCCGTGATAGGGGGGGATGGTTCCCGCGAGCATGGAACAATGCGCCGGCAGGGTCATGGGAACGGGCGTGTACGCATTCCGGAAAAGCGTCGCTTCGGCGGCGACCGCGTCTATGTTCGGCGTGCTCTTGGAGGGATAGCCGTAGCAACTCAGCCGGTCCGCGCGGCAAGTGTCTATGCTGATCAGGAGCACGTTCCGGATTGCGGAGGCCTTGTGGAACGTCCGCCACCCAAACCAGGCGGCTGCCAGGGCGAGCGCGAGGCCCACGCCAAGGAGGATGCCCCGCCGCCCGTTTGCATTACGGCGCTTCGTGTTTGTCCTGTTCTCCGGCTTGTTTGTCTTCTTCCTGGGCGGCATTTCGTATGCCCTTCTCAATCCTGGTCTTCCCTTCCCGGCAGGAGGCGTTTCCACGACTTCGGGTGGCCCCGGGTTTTCGCGGACAGCGCCGTGTCCCCGCCCTGCTTCGGACTGTCCAGGACTTCTACCGAAATGTAAGAGGCATTCATATCGAGATGGAAAATACGCTGGGCCATAGTCGAGATATTATCTACCCTCGGGACGGTTCCCGCAATGGAAAAGGCCCGGGAAAAGGCCCGGGAGTTTGCCGGTCGGCCGGTCAGCTGGTCAGCCAGTCGGCCGGTCAGCTGGTCAGCCAGTCGGCCGGTCAGCTGGTCAGCCGGTCGGCCAGTCCAGAGGGTCTTGCTGAATGACACACTCTCTCACCATTCCGTCCGTGTTTGTCCGTGTTTGTCCGTGTCCGTCCATTCTACCCTCTGATAGAACCAGCCAAGGAGCCCATATCGCAATCCGCAATCCGCAATCCGCAATCCTCAATCCGCAATCCCCAATCCGCAATCCGCAATCCCCAATCCGCAATCCGCAATCCCCAATCCGCAATCCTCAATCCCCAATCCGCAATTCCCAATCCGAAAACCCTCATTTCTTTTCTTGACGCTTCTATACGGAATCACTACACTTAGCCTGGGATGAATGGTGGACATACTCCTGGAGGCGACCCGCTGACCATGTTCCGATTCCCTTTCCTCCGCTCCCGCACCCATTCCGAACATCCTGGTATATGGGGCGTTGTTCTTGCTGCTTCCGTGATGTGGATGCTTCTAGCGCCACCGGCACGGACGCCGGCTCAGTCCGTCGTGGACTCGCCGGCGCTCCGCGAATACCGCGAGCTGGACCAATCGCGGTTAGACAAAACCCCCGCCGCCACCAAGGATCTGGCGCCACCGGTCGAGCCGTCTCTGAGTCTTCCCGACGTCCCCCCGCCGGCTCCCACGGAAACCCCGGCTTCCGGTAAATCAAAACCTTCGAAGAAACCAGCAAGTGAGGAAGGCACCGCCGGGAAACCGAAGGTTTCGAAGAAGACGGCGGCTTCCGAGAAGACCCGTCTTCCCGCTCCTCCCGCGGGAGTGGTCCGCCCCGATAATCCCCAATCCGCAATCCCCGGCGAAGCCATCGGAGATTATCCGCAATCCGCCACTCCGCCCATGCCCGCGGGGCAACCCCCTGCCCCCGCGGAAACCATCGAGCGTGTGCCGAGCGCGGACCAGATCCCTCTGGTGGCCGTGATAGATCTCGAAACGGATACGCTTCCACCCAGCCAGGCTGAAGCCGCCACCACCCAGGTCTGGAACGGAGCGCAGAAGGCCGGACGCACTCGGTTGGCGCGTCTGCCCGCGTCGCGCCACGTCCTATCCGTCTGCAACCTTACTCCCACCGACCCGTACCGGCCTCCGCCCTCGCGGCGGCAAATGGCTGAGGCCCTTCAGGCCGACTACCTGATCGTGGGCAATGTGAACCGGCTGGAGGACGCCTATGTCCTCGAACTGCTGTTGTACAATACCGCCCTGGACAGCATCACCCGCGGCCGGAACGCGGTCACCAATGCCGGACTTGCGGAACTCCTCAACAAGATCCCCGCCATGGTCGAGGATCTCCTCAAGGCGGTGCCCTACCGGGCGTTGGCAACCATTCCGGAGGTGTCCCACGGCACGCGGGACGTTCCAGCGGACGCCGGGGGCAAGTCCCTCCGCGAGAAGCTGCTGGAACGGGAGGTCGAACAACTGCGCCTGGAGAATGACCGTCTCCAGCGTCAACTGGCGGCCCTGGGACACGCTCCTCAGTCCGGCGGGCCGGACGTGGCGGCGGCCGGGCCTGACAATACGGGTCAGCCGGGTTCGACCGGTCCCGCCGAGACCCCTAAGGAACAGCCCCAGGTCCGCGAAGGACACAAACGCCCCACGGGCGTCAAGGTGTCGGTGGCGGGCAAGCGGAGTCCCGCCGTACCCAGGGAGGTCCCGGTCGCGCCTCCCTCCACGACGGGTGAGCGGCCCGCCCCGACCGGTGAGCGCCCCGCCCCGCAGCCCGCGCCCACGCCCGCCGGGCCTCGCGCGGAAGAGCGGATAGGACCTATAGGACCTATAGGACCGTCTCCCACTCCGACCCCAAAACCCACGCCGACGCCAAAACCCACGCCGAGCGGGTTGCCCACCCTGGCCCCGACCCCGACGACCGAACCAGCGGCCAAGCCGACCCCGCGCCCGGTTACGGAACCGGAACCGGACAAGGAAGACGCCCAGACCCTCTACAACGAAAGCAAGCGGTTTTCCATGAACGCGCCCGAGGGAATCCCGCCGCTGGAAAAGGCCCTGGAACTGGCGCCGGACAATGTTGCCTATCAGCGCGATCTGGTCACACGGCTCTACTCGACCGGCAAGGTCTCGGCATGCGCGCAGCGCGGCGAGGAGTTCGTCCGGCGCGGAACGGTGGACGAGAGTCTCAACCTCTACGTCGGCGCGGCCTACTGGTCTCTGAAAGAGTACCGCAAGGCGCTCGAGGCTACGGAGCGCGTTCTCAAGATCAACCCCGACAACGGTTACGCCGTGTTCAACCGCGCCATGAACCTCTACGGTTTGTCCGAACCGGGCGCCGCCCAGGCATTCCATACTTTCCTGGACAGGTTCGGCAACAACCCAGAGTTCGAGAAGTACGCGGCAACCGCCAGGTCTTCCCTGAACAAGCTCGAGTCCCGCTCCGGGAAGAAATGACCTCCCCCTCTCCAAAGCGACCCTGTGAGGAACGGATCGGCCGTTACGAGATCGAGCGCGAGCTTTCCCGCGGAAAAGCCAGCCGCGTCCTGAAAGCCGGCGATCCCCAAACCGGCCGCACCGTCGCCATCAAGCTCCTTGCTCAAGACCTGCCCGACAGCGGCGCGGCTCTGGACGCGTTGAAACGCGAGGCCGCCAACCTCGCTCTCCTGGACCACCCCAATATCGCCCGCGTTCTGGAAACCGGCCACACCCCTGATGGCAGGCCCTTCCTGGTTATGGAGTACGTGGACGGCCCTTCCCTTGAAGACCTCATTCGGTCCAAAACACGCCTCCCCTTTTCGGCGATGATCGCCTTGGCCGTTCAGGGCTGCAAGGGGCTTCAGGCCGCCTACCGCAAGCAAATCGCGCACCTTGATATCAAACCAGGCAACCTGATGGTCGAAGCCCGGTCCCAAATCCTGAGAATCGTGGATTTCGGCCTTGCCAGACAGCTTTGGCGGCCCGGCGCTCAAATCCCCGGGATGCAGGGAACGCCCCGCTACATGTCCCCCGAGCAATGCCGCGGAATCGGCGTGGACCACCGGTCCGATATCTACTCCCTGGGCGCCACCTTCTATCATCTCTTCGCCGCGCAGCCACCCTTTGAAGCCGCTACCGACCTGGAACTCATCCAGCAACGCCCCACGGCCCGCCTCATTCCCCTCCAGGAAATTCACCCCGATGTTCCCCAGGACGTTTGCGATATCATCTCGCGCATGATGGCCAGCGACCCCAACGACCGCTATCAGGACTACGACCCCCTGATCGTGGACCTGGAGGCCGCCGAGATGGCCCAAAGGGCCAGAGAGAAAGATGAAGGCCTAAGGATGAAGTATGAACCGGCAGGCCGGCCAACTGGCGAACTGCGCAACCACCCAACTGGCGGACTGGCCAGATGGCGGACCGTCCAGATCGTTCTTGTCGCTCTGGCGGCTCTTCTGCTTTTCCTGGCCGGGACGACGCTGGCCCTCAAATACCTGCATTCCCACAGCGGTGCCGATTCCACAGGCATCTCGAAGAACGCCGCCGCCAACCGGAACCGTCTTCGGATGCGCCGGTTTGCCGGGGCTGTGGGAACCTACTTCTCGAATTACGGACAAGTCCCCTCCCAACCCGCCGAACTCCGCAAAGCCGGCTTAAACCCCGTCGAGGACACGCTCGACGCCTGGGGCCACCCGTTTGCAGTGGAGCCTCAGCGCCGCGTGGTTCTAAGCGCCGGCGCCGACGGACAGTTCGGAACGCAGGACGACTGGGAAATCACCTTCACCCGGCGGTTCACCAGAACCCCGCCGAAAAGCGCCAAGCCATGAGCACTCTCATCAAGATTTGCGGCATCACTTGCGCCGCGGACGGCCTGGAGGCCGCACGCCTTCAGGTTGATTTCATCGGCTTTATATTCTACCCGCCCAGCAAGAGATACCTCGAGCCGTCCCGCGCCGGAGAGATCGTTCAAGCCATCCGGGACCGCTATGGCGAGGCTGCGCCAAAGATCATAGGCGTCTTTGTGGACGAGACTCCCGAACGCATCGCCCACGTCCGATCCGTCGCGCAACTCGACGGCGTGCAATTCGCCGGAGACGAACCTCCCCACATCGTTGCCGCCGCCGCCCCCTTTCGCATTCGAGGACTCACCACCCACACCCTCGACCGCCTCGAGCGCTACACAGCGGAAGCATATCTCTGTGACACCCACGACCCCGAAATGAAAGGAGGCACAGGACGCTCCTACGACTACGAAATCCTGCGACCCTACCTGCCGCGGTATCCCATCCTGATCGCCGGAGGACTCACCCCCGAAACAGTGGGTCCGGTAGTGGCCAGCCTGCGCCCGTGGGGGGTGGATGTGTCCAGTTCCATCGAGGCCGGTCCCGGTCGGAAGGACCACGCGCGGATGGGGGCGTTTGTCCGGGCTGTTCGGCAGGCGGATGATGGCGATTTTGTTTGACACCGCGGGCCGTTTTCCGATATTTTACGAGCTGGAGAGTGCGTACCCTTGCTGGCGATAGCGCCGGAGGAGGTTAAATATGCTTGTCACCAGAACGACTCAGACGTGTAGGACGAAGCACTCCGTGCACCTTTGGGTGTGGATGCTTCCGGTTGCGGGGCTTCTCCTTCTTCTCGGGGGCGCTACCGCGACAGCCCAGGGGTTGGCCGAAGTTGCGGCCACCACGGCCATTACGGGCGAGCTGGCTACGGGGTCGGCGGGTGGAGCCATGGGCCCGCTGGGTGTTGGCCGCGCTACAAACGCGGCGAACATGATGAACGCGCGGAATCCCATGGTAATGCCACAGCCTGGAATGGGCCGCATGGGAGGAGGGCCCATGGGCTACGCCTATCCCGGCATGCGTCCCGGCGGCTACATGATGCCCGGCATGGCCCCCGCCCCTGGTCCCGGCGAACCGGGATATGTGCCTCCCTTTCAATACACAGCCCCGACCACTTATCGCGCCATTGAGGGCCGCCGCGTCTATGACGCCGTCAGTTACCGCCTGAATCCCAGCAACGCCAAGATCCTGGATGACCCCCAGCGCAGGGAGATTCTCGAGGACAAGAAAGACAAGTATTCAGACAGGGGAAACAACGACAAGGGGGATCAGATCGCCGACGACGGCCTGTATTCCAGCATCCTTCCTCCCAGCACGGATGAATACACCGGCGGATTCTCGCATTTCTATGCCCTCAAGTCCATCAACGTCCTGCGTTCCGCCCAGGCCCTCGACGTCATAGACTTCTTCGGACTCAACGCCGTAACCAACGATCGTTTCAGCTCCCTGGAAAAGGAACGCGACAAGATCGCCGACCGCGATGACCGTATCTTCCTGACGGATAGCGCCGGCAAGTTCCAGGACTGCTGGGCCAAGCGCTTCCTGGACAACTTCCGCATTGAACAAGCCAATCCCAAGAGCGACTTCCTTCCCCTCTACATCCCCCGTCCGCCCGCTCCCCCGGCGGTCGCCCCGCCAACGGGATGGGTGCCTCCGCAAGCCGTGAAGACCCCGGATGAAATGGCCGTTGATTCCTCTTTGAAGAAATACAAGGCGGCAATGGGCAAGACGATGTCCGAAGCTGACTTGGAAAAGAAGATCAAGGAGCTCCGCCAGATGCTCCTGATGGATCCGCAGGCCCGCCAGACATTCTTCGCGCAGTTCCCGCCGGATGTTGCCCCGGGAACCGGAGGCATGCCGGGAATGCCCGGTATGCCGGGAATGGGAATGGCTGGAATGCCGACAATGGGCGGAATGCCTGGAATGTACGGCCCTCCCGGCGGCAGCGGCGGGATGCGAGGAGGCTACTACAATCCCGGCATGGTGGGCCGCATGACCGGCGGCGGCAGCAGGTAGCGAGCCGATCTTAGGGCCCAGAGGGCGGATCAGAGACGCAACGGCGGATAAAGGTGGCAGGTCTCATGGCTACGGTACTGAAGAAGGAAAAACTCAGGAAGAGAACCAAGCAGGAGACCAAGAACGACGAGCTCATTGAGACCGCGAGCAAGATCTCCGCACTGTGGATGGACTTCCGGAAAACGATCCGACGCGCGTTTGCCAACCAGCCGACGGGAATGAACGACGAGCAGCAGTTCCTCGAGCTCAAGAGCCACCTCGCGCGCCTTCAGCGAATCATGGCCCAGCGGCTGCCGGAGGGCTTCCGCTACGGCGCCAGGAACATGACCGAACTCATGGCCCAAGCCATCAGCATCAGCAGCCTCCGCGAGATGCCGCCGCCCGACAAGAAGGCGATCTACGGGCGCTGGCACCAGGTCCACATTTCTTTGCAGCATCTCTTGGGTATCCTGGATCTCCTCGGAGAGGGATGCGTTGTCAAGTTTGAGACCTCGAAGGCGAAATCGGGCAATATCAAGGAGGACATCGGCCTGACCGGTGGATCCGGGAAAAAGGGCGATACGAGGAAGAAGGCCTTCCTGGTGTTCTTGCTGCTGGCCGCCGCCGGCGCCGCGGCATGGTACATGACCAACAAGTAATCCCGCGGCGCCGTCACCCCGCCGCTTATCCAGCCCGGAAAGGGAACTCCATGATTTCTTGCGCTCTCTTTCCAGCCTGACCGTACAGAAGGGACATTTCACTTGCGAGAGGAACCCGAAGCATGTTTTCGCTAATCCCATCACGCACTCGCTCATTCTCGATGATCCTTCTGTTGGCTCTGCTTGCCGCCGGGCTTTCAGGCTGCACCAAGCAGCTGGCCGGCTGGAGCCTCAATAAAGCCAAGCAACGCACGAACGAGGCCAAGAACAAGCATTACGCAGCCACCTTCGCGCCCGAAAAACTTACGGCCGTCGAAGCCAAGATCAAGGAGGCGCAGGACGCCTATGACGGGAAGAACTTCCAGTCGGCGCGGGACAATGGCCGCGTAGCCGCCGTGGACGCCACGGCCCTGCTCGCCGAAACCATGGCCAAGCGGGCCGTTGCTCTTATGCAGGAGGCGGACAAGAACGTGCGCGTGGCCACGGACAACAATGGAGACTCGCTCGATTCCGTGAGATATAAAAGGATACTGCAGACCCAGGAGCAAGCCCGCAAGGCCCGGGACAAGGCGAAAGATGGCAAGACGATTGACCTGTGTGTGAAGATCCAGGAAGACACGGACATTCTGCTCAATGTGCTGAAGTTGGAACTCGACGACAAGCTCCGCGATGTGCGGAACCAGCTGGAGGTATTCGTCGGTAAGCGCGAGATGGGCCTCGATGAGGCGCCCCAATACGTGACAGAGGCCCAAGCCAAGATCGCGGAACTGGAAAGCCTGATCGCCCCCGACAAGCGCCAGTACATCCAGGCCAGGCGAGTCCATACAGAGGCCGTCGCAGTCATCAAGGACGGCATCACGGCGGCCCGCCTCAGCCGCTCCAAGAAAGCAATCACCATCCTGGAGGAAAAACTCATCCGCGCCCGCAAGGAAGGCGCCGAGAAGTATCATGCTGAATTCCTTCAGCAGTGCGACACCAATTTCGCCCTCATCAACAAGTTCTTCTTCGCCAGCAACTACGTCAGCGTTCTGAATCTGGCCGATGTCCTTGGACCCAATCTCGACACCCTCATACTGCAGAGCCGCATCTCGGCGGCCCAGGACCTGATGAACCAGGTCACCTCCGCCATTCGCTCCCTGGACAACGACAAAGTCCGCACCTACCTGCCCGGCAGGGTCGAAAAAATGGATGGCTTGCTGGCGGAGGCCGGCAAACTGTTCGGCGAACTGCTCTACGATGACGTGAAGAAGATCTGCGCCAACGCCTTGGAAGAGAAAGACCTCATCCTCCAGGACTACGACAACCTGACCGTGGGTGAAATCCGCACCGCCCGAGGAACACTCTCCGCCGCCGAATCCGTCCTGAACAGGACCGATGTCATCTTCGACGCGCAGTCCCCGCCCTCCGACGATCCCGAGAGAATGGCATTTGAGAAAACCAAGCAGGCCCACAAGGCCGAACTCAAGGAGATCGCCAAGGAATCCGAAATCCTCGTCGCGATGGCTGACGCGCGCCGCCAGGACAAGCAGTTCAGCGCCGCGATCGAGAACGCCCGGAAAGTCGTGCGGCTGGCCAACTACGTCGTCCATGAGATCTACCACGTGCTGGCCCATAACAACGTGATGGAGATCACCAGCATCGCCACGAAGACCGCCGGCGACGGCGGCGCCCAGTTTGCGCCCGACGAGATGAAAAAAGCCCAGGTGGTTCTGGAGGAAGCCCGCGACATGATCCGCCAGCAGGAAAAGGCCGGCCAGCCCACCCCCGGCGCCGAGTTCGATCCCAACGCCTACAAGCCCGCCGTGGCCAAGACCGCCGAAGCGTTTGCGGCCGTTGAGGTGGTAGTGCAGCGCATCAAGCACGTGACCGCGGGCAAAATCGCCGATGCCCGCAAGGCCATCGAGGCCGCCGAGGCCAACAAGGCCAGTGTCTACGCCCTGGGGCAAGTCTCCACGGCCCGCCAGATCCTGCAGCAGGCCGACGAAAACCTCGCCAGAGAGATGCTCTTTGAAGCGGCCAAGAACGCCGACGACTCCAAGAGGATCGCCCTCGAAAGCAACAAGCAAGCCACCCAGACATGGGCAAAGGAAGAACTCCAGACCGCCGAAGCCGAGATTCAGAAGGCAAAAGCCAGCAACGCCCCCGAATACGCCCCCATCCGCTACAAGGAATCCACCACCCGCATCAACGCCGCGCTCGAGATCTTCAGGAGCGCCGGCGCCATGCCTGGAGTCGAAGAAGCCGCCGATGCCTTCAAGAAGAGCCGCGACCTGGCTAAGGAAGCCGGAGAGGCCGCGACGCAGGCCCGCATGGAACCCGTCACAAAAGCGAACGAAGCTATCCTCACCGCACAGCGCCTCAAGGCGTGGGACTACGACTACAACACCATCCTGCAAGCCATCATCAACGCCCGCGTTGCGATGGAGGCAATGGATGCGGGGGACTTCCAGCGGGCCAGAGACCACGCCGCCCGCGCTCAGCAAAACGCCCAGCGGGCCGCCACGACGGCCAAGAACGCTTCCTTTGTTGACCGGCTGAAGGCGGACTCCAGGGAGTTGGCCGACGCTTCCGGCCAGGGAGGCATTTATTTTTCCCTCCAGGACGTTGCCCGCCTCACCGGCCGCCTCGAGAACATCCGCAAAGGCTATTCAGCCCAGAAGTTCGAAACTATCAGCGCCGAGCTGGACACCTACGAGCGCGACCTGACCCTCCTTATGAAGAAAACCCCGCAAGTGTTCGACCAGGCCCTCGAAAAGGAGCAAACCCTTTACCAGAGCCTCGCCAAGGGCGGCGCCGAAGACTACGCCGCCACGAGCATGCGGGAAGCCAATCAGAATCTCCGCTATGCCAGGATTGATTTTGACGCTGGAAGATACGAGAAGGCTTACCGGGACCTCCGGAAGGGAATAGAGATCCTTGACGACCTGGATGTTCAGCGCCAGGAAAGGGCCTTTGCCGACCGCATTCACGAGCTCCTCGGCGAACTCACCGAAAAAATGAACTCGATCAGGCAGCTGACGAACTTGTCCGGCCCCGTGGCGGACGCGGTTGCCATGTACCGCCCAATCACCGGAAAGTTCGGACTTGAGGGAGTGGCCTACGGGAAGTTCCGCATGGACATGGATCAGATGTATGCCAAGATGCAGACCCTGGAACACCCCGATTCGATGAACGCGGAGTATGAGAAGGCGGTGGAATGCATTCGCCTGGCGCGCCAGGCGAGCATGACGTTCAACAAGTTCATCATTCTCGACAGGTATGACACCGAAACGGCCAGAAACATCATTGACGAAGGCTTCAGCCTGATCGGTCAGTCCCGGACCATCAAGGACGAACTGACCAAAAGGTTCGAGGAAAAGGGACTCCAGGGCAGTCTTGCGAAGTTCGAACCCAGGGGAGGCCGCTGACAAGGGCAAACAGCAGCCGGCGCGCAACCGGGCGCGTGCCGGCGATAAGGTCTTGCCACCGCGTCAAACGAGGGGAATGGGGATATGTTCAATCTGTCCGTTGTTCAGCAGGCGGAGATCGTGGTTATCCTTGCCATCATCCTTCTGGCGGCGTACATTTTCTACCGTCTCAACCTTTTCAAGAAAGAATAACCGGCTATTATCATGACATCGAAGAGGGCAAAGAGGAAGGCATCGGAGGAACTCGAGCGCATAATCAGGATCTGTCAGGAGTATACCCAGCTCTGGTCCCACTTTTTCAACTACTTTGCCGACGGGTTTGAGTCCCGCAAAATCACCCCCGAAGCGGAAACCCAGTTCTTTCAGGTAATGAGTGATCTGGCGCGCAAGCAGTACCGCGTACGGTTCTTCGTCAAGGAAGATTGCCCCGCCGACGAGAAAATGCTGAGCATCCTCAGCGAGGCCGTCAGCCTTGCCAACATCCACGAGATGACCGAGGCGCAGTTCAACAAAATGCAGCACAGCTGGCACGTCATCTTTATCGCGCTCAACAAAAGCCTCGGTCGCCTCATGCAAAAACGCGCCCTCTATGCCGACCCAAGAGGCAGGAACGGCAAAAAGTCCCCCCAGAAAGCCTCCCAGGAGATGCCGGCCGATCACGGCGCCGAGTCCCACGCCCCCCAGCAGACGGCCCGCTGACAATCCCCGCAATCTGTCCCAAATCGCAAGACCACGACGGTCGCGGCCAATCGCCCGGGCTCTTGCCGTGGCCGGTTCACACCCCCATCTTGAGCGCGGCCTCGGCAAGAGCGGCGATGTTCTGCGCAATGTTCCTCGTCCCGAACACCGCTGTGCCCGCCACGAGGATGTTAGCGCCGGCGGCGGCCGCGAGCCCGGCGGTCTTGACGTTGATACCCCCATCCACCTGGATCAGGAATCTGGCGCGGGTCTTCTCCCGCGCCTGAGCCAGCTGCCGCACCTTGCTCAACGTGTTCGGAAGCAGTCCCTGCCCCCCGAAACCCGGCTCCACGGTCATCACAAGCACCAAATCCACATCGCCGAGAACCGGTTCGATCACCCGGATCGGAGTCCGCGGACGGATGGACACTCCCCCCCGGACTCCCGTCTTGCGGATCGCCGCAACGGCCTCCGCCACGTTCTCCACGGCTTCCGCGTGAACGGTGACCAGGTCGGCCCCGGCCTCCACGAACGCTTCAAGAAAACGCAAGGGTTCCTCGACCATCAGGTGCGCGTCCAGGAACAGCCGCGACGAAACCCCGCGGATGCTCTTGACCAGCGCCGGCCCAAAGGTGATGTTCGGAACGAAATGGCCGTCCATCACGTCCAGATGCGCCCAATAGCACTTGGCCCGCAGCATCCGCCGCAGGTCCGCGCCCAGGTTCGCCAAGTCGGCCCCCAGGATGGACGGCGCCAAACCCAGCACGCGGTCGGGATAACGAAACGAGAGAATTCTGGCGACCGAGGTGAAGTACTCCCTGGCCGCGTGGTTAACGCGGG
>Ga0315277_10008706_pt1 | contig 13014 bp, 8 predicted proteins | sample YL17G05_15_MG_FD_203695 | JGI IMG/M metagenome (GOLD analysis project Ga0315277, IMG submission 203695) | Sediment microbial communities from Yellowstone Lake, YNP, Wyoming, USA - YL17G05_15 | ecosystem: Environmental > Aquatic > Freshwater > Lake > Sediment | place: USA: Wyoming | collected...
GGAGCTGGTTGAGATGCCCGACTACCGTGAAAACAGTCTCTGTTGTGGCGGGGGTGGGGGCAGGATTTGGATGGAGACCAAAAAAGGGGAAAGGTTCTCTGATATCAGGCTGGAGCAGGCTCTTGGAGTCGGCGCCAATGTATTAGCCCTGGCCTGCCCGTACTGCATGCTCAACTTCGAAGATAGTGTACTCAGTGCCGATAAGAGCGAGCTTATTCAGGTTAGAGACATAGCCGAACTGGTCTTAGAGTCAATTTAATAGCTGGAGATTTATTATGGCAGAAACACAGAGTGCGAATCAGGTCCCGGCAAATGGTGGAGGTAAGGTCGGCGCCGTTTTGGTGGTAGGCGCTGGAGTCAGTGGAATACAGGCCTCCCTGGACCTGGCTAATTCTGGCTTTAAGGTCTATCTGGTAGAAAAAGCACCGGCAATCGGTGGCAAGATGTCACAACTTGATAAGACCTTCCCGACCAACGACTGTTCAATGTGTATCCTGTCACCAAAATTTATTGAATGCGCCAGAAATCCGAACATAAAAATAATGACCTACACCGAAGTTGAGAGTGTTGAGGGGGAAGCCGGGAATTTCAAAGTGACGTTATTGAAGAAACCCCGGTATGTCGACGAGGAAAAGTGTCTTGGCTGTCCGACCTGTATCGAATACTGTCCGGTAAAGATTCCGGACGCCTATAACGAAAATTTAGCAACTACAAAATGCATTTATATCCCGTTCGCCCAGGCGGTACCAGCTATGCCGGTGATAGACACCACGGCGTGTCTCTATTTCCTAAAAAAGGAATGCCAGATTTGCCGCCCGGTCTGTAAGAATAAGGCTATAGACTTCCATCAGCAAGAGCAGAAACTGCGAATAGACGTAGGCAGCATAATACTATCCCCGGGCTATGAAATATTCCACCCCGAGATACAGAGTGAATACGGTTATAAAAGGTTCAGTAACGTAGTAACCAGCCTTGAGTTCGAGCGTATATTGAGTGCGTCCGGTCCTTTCCGCGGAGAAGTAAAACGCCCGTCGGACAGAAAGATGCCAAAGAAGATAGCCTGGATTCAATGTGTCGGTTCCCGGGACACCGCTGTTGGCAACACTTATTGTTCAGCAGTGTGTTGCATGTACGCTACCAAGCAGGTAATTCTGGCTAAAGACCATGATGGCGAGCTCGAAGCCACTATATTCCATAATGATATCCGCGCCTACGGGAAAGGATTTGAGCGATATTACGAAAGGGCCAAGAATATACCGGGGGTCAAATACATCTGGAGCAAGGTAACGGTTGTAAGGGAGGACCCCAAGACAAAGAATGTAGTTATCAGATACCGCAAAAACTTCGACGAACTTTGCGATGAAGAGTTCGACCTTGTGGTGCTCTCAGTAGGGCTGACCTCTTCCGCCAGCATAAAAGGGCTAGCAGACAAACTGGGAATAGAAACAAACTCTTACGGCTTCTGTAATAGCTATGCCCTCTCACCCATCGAGACTTCTCGACCAGGCGTCTATGTTTCCGGAGTGTTCCAGGCTCCAAAAGACATCCCCGACTCAGTCACCATGGCAAGTGGAGCGGCATCGCTGTCAGCGCAGCTCCTCACTGCAGAGCGTGGAACGCTGGTCACCCAGAAAGAGTATCCACCGGAGCGAGACGTCACCGGAGAGCCGCCGAAGATGGGCGTCTTCATTTGCCGCTGCGGTACCAATATTGCCCGGGGAGTAGATGTTCCCAGGGTGGTCAGATACGCGAAGGGGCTTGAAGGCGTGGCTCACGCCGAAGAGAATGTCTTCAGTTGCTCTATTGATGCCACCAAGCACCTGTGTGATGTCATCAAGGAGAAAGGGCTGAACCGGATTGTTGTTGCTGCCTGTACGCCGAGGACACACGAACCGGTATTCCAGGAGACAATCAGAGAGGCCGGGCTGAACCCCTATCTGTTCGAGATGGCTAACATCCGGGAGCACTGCTCTTTCGTGCATGCCAGAGACAAGATGGCCGCTACCAAAAAGGCACAGGATATGGTGAGGAGTGCGGTGGCCAAGGCGCGGCTGCTCAGACCATTAAAACGGTTGTCTATGGATGTCAGCCGCTCTGCCCTGGTTATTGGCGGCGGGGTCTCGGGCATGATAAGCGCCTTAAGTCTAGCCAAGCAGGGATTCGAGACTCACCTGCTGGAAAAGAGCGAAGCTCTGGGCGGAACGGCCAGGAGAATCCATAGCACTCTTGAAGGGGCAGATGTCCAGAATTATCTTCAGGAGCTCATTAGTAAAGTTAATGCCAACCCCTACATTCGGGTATATACCGGAGCTAATATAAAGGAAGTCACCGGTTACGTTGGGAATTTTAACACCAAGGTAAGCGCAGGGGCTGAAGTCAAGGATATAGCCCACGGTGTAACCATAATTGCCACCGGGGCTGAGGAATTCAAACCCAAAGAATACCTCTATGGTCAGGACCCCCGGGTACGTACCCTGCTGGAATTAGAAGAGGAAATAGCCAGTAAACCCGAAAGCCTTGCCCAGTGCAAGACCCTGGTAATGATACAGTGCGTAGGTTCAAGGGATAGTGAGCACCCGTATTGCAGCCGGGTATGTTGCAGCCAAGCGATAAAGAATGCTTTGAAGCTAAAGGAAATAAACCCGGAGATAGATATCTATGTCCTGTACCGGGACATGAGGACTTATGCGCTTAAAGAAGACTATTACCAGAAAGCCGCCGAAAAGGAAGTAAAATTCATTCGCTATGATACGGATGATAAGCCTCAGGTAGAGGTAGTGCAGGAAAATGGCCAGGACGTACTGAGAGTCAGCGTAAAAGAGCCCATTCTGGGTAAACGTCTTATGATAAATGCCGACCTGCTGGCTTTAGGGGTAGCCTTAGTCCCTCCCGCTGACAACGCCGAACTGTCCCGACTGTTTAAAGTGCCCCTGAATGAGGATGGTTTTTTCCTGGAAGCACACATGAAGCTTCGCCCGGTGGATTTTGCTACCGAGGGCATCTTCATGTGTGGCCTGGCCCATAGCCCCAAGTTTATAGACGAAAGTTCCGCTCAAGCCAGCGCCGCAGCTTCCCGGGCTGCCACAATACTGGTCAAGGACTTCGTAACTGCTGAGGGTATAATATCCTCGGTGAATGAAGCTATTTGCAGTGCTTGCGGCGTCTGTGAGTTTGTGTGCGCCTACAAGGCGATACAGGTGGATAAGGAAAAGAAGCTGTCCGTGGTCAACGAAGCCCTTTGCAAAGGCTGTGGGAGCTGCGGCGCCGCCTGTCCGTCCGGCGCGATAACCATGAACCACTTTAGTGACAAGCAGATATTAGCCCAGGTTGAAGCACTCACGTCGTAAGTATTTGAAGGGGTTGACAGATGAGTCCAGAAAAATTTGAGCCCTTAATAATCGGCTTTCTCTGTAACTGGTGTAGCTACGCCGGCGCTGACCTTGCCGGAACGTCCAGGTTACAGTACCCATCAAACATTAGGGTAATAAGGGTAATGTGCACTGGCCGGATAGACCCCACCTTCGTTATGGCTGCCCTTGCCCGGGGTGCCGACGGAGTCCTGATTGCCGGGTGCCACCCGGGCGAGTGCCACTATATCGGCGGCAACTACAAGGCAGCCCACCGCATGGCGCTGCTCAAGAAGACCCTCGCCCAGCTAGGCATCGAGCAGGAGCGGGTACGCCTCGAATGGGTCTCGGCATCAGAAGGAAGCCGCTTCGCCTCTATTGTTACGGAAATGACTGAGCAAGTTAGAAAACTGGGACCTTTAGGTCGCAACGGCGGAGGAGAGCATGTCTAAACCAAAGTTAGCCCTGTACTGGGCGGCCAGTTGCGGCGGCTGCGACGTAGCCGTACTCGATACCAACGAGAAGATACTGGATATCGCCGGCATCGTGGATATCGTCTTCTGGCCTGTAGCCATGGACTTCAAGTACCACCATGTCGAAGCGATGGCGGACGGCTCAATCGACCTGTGCCTGTTTAATGGCGCCGTCCGTAACTCCGAGCAGAAGAAAATTGCCAATCTGCTGCGGGCGAAATCGAAAACGCTGGTCGCTTTCGGCTCCTGCGCCTGCTTCGGCGGTATACCGGCGCTGTCAAATTTCACCAACCGGGCAGGAACCTTCGAGCGGGCGTATGTTGAAGCCCCGTCCAACGAAAAGGATAATAAAACTTTCCCCCAGGCCATAACCAAGGTCAGCGAAGGCGAACTCGAGCTGCCGGAATTCTTCGATACTGTCTTAACGCTGGGACAGGTAGTCAAGGTGGATTACCTGGTTCCCGGTTGCCCGCCTCCGGTGGACCTTATCCTGAAGCTGGTCGACGCTTTCGCTACCAGCCAGCTGCCGCCGCCTGGAGCGACGCTAGCTTCCGAAAAAACGCTGTGTGATGAGTGCGAGCGCGTCAAAGAGGGCAAGTCAATTTCCCGCATTTACCGTCCCCACGAGATTATTCCGGATACCAAACGGTGCCTGCTCGAGCAGGGGCTCATCTGCTTCGGTCCCGCGACAAGGGGAGGCTGCGGTCAGCGGTGCATACAGGCGAACATGCCCTGCCGCGGCTGCTTCGGTCCATCCGCCGGGGTAATTGACCAGGGTGCCAAGCTGTTGAGTGCCATCGCATCCATCTACCAGGGTGACAGCGAAGAAGACATAACCAGGATGCTGGACGAGATAAAAGACCCCGCCGGCACCTTCTACCGGTTCGGGCTGGCCAGTTCGATACTGAAGAGGAAACGGCTGTAGTACCGTAAAAGGGAGTGGCACCAAGTGAAAAAGGTTACTATTGACCCGATAACCAGACTCGAAGGACACGGCAAGATAGAGATTTTTCTTAATGACCAGGGTAATGTTGAGAGTGCCTATTTGCAGGTACCGGAGCTCCGTGGTTTTGAGAAGTTCTGCGAGGGCAGGCTCGTTGAAGAGATGCCCCGGATAACCCCGCGCATCTGTGGTGTCTGTCCCGGTGCCCATCATATGGCATCGACCAAAGCGACCGATGCCGTCTACCATGTAGACCCGCCGCCGGCGGCCAAGAAGCTAAGAGAGCTGTTCTATTGCGCCCACATGATACACTCACATATTGCCCACTTTTATGCCCTGGCAGCTCCCGACTTCATTCTGGGCCCAGCCAGCGACCCGGCGCAGAGAAACATACTGGGCGTGGTGGCTAAGGTCGGACTGCAAGTAGGCGGCGAGGTGATAAAACACCGGGCTTACGCCCAGGATATCCAGGCAACCATCGGCGGCAAGGCCACTCACCCGGTCTGTGGCCTGCCCGGAGGGATGAGCAAGCCCATTACCGAGGAAGAGAGGAAAGACTTTGAAGCTAAGGCTAAGTCCCTGGTTGAATTTGCCAAGTTCAGTATCCAACTATTCAATGACGCGGTACTGTCTAACAAGGACTATTTGAATTTGATAACCGGTCCCATTTACACCATGAAGAGCTACTATATGGGCCTGGTGGACAGTGACAACAAGGTGAACTTCTACGATGGTGACGTCAGAGTAGTCGACCAGGAAGGCAAAGAGGTTGCCAAATTCAAGCCCGCGGACTATCTGGACCATATTGCCGAGCACACCGAGCCCTGGTCCTATCTTAAGTTCCCGTACCTCAAGAAGGTCGGCTGGAAGGGGTTGGTCGAAGGGAAAGATAGCGGGATTTACCGGGTAGCCCCCCTGGCCCGTCTCAACGCAGCCGATGGTATGGCCACGCCTCTAGCCCAGGCTGAATACGAGAGAATGTTCTCTACCCTGGGCGGTAAGCCAGTGCACGCCACGCTGGCATTTCACTGGGCCAGGCTGGTCGAGACCCTGTATGCTGCAGAGCGGTTACTCCAGCTCAGCCAGGACAAAGAAATAATAAGCCCTGATGTGCGGACTATTCCGACCGCTACCCCCACTGAAGGCGTGGGTATAGTCGAAGCGCCGCGGGGTACGCTGATACACCATTATAAGACAGATGCCAACGGCATCATCGAGAAGGTCAATCTCATAGTGGCTACCGGACAGAATAACCCGGCGATGAACATGTCCGTCAAGAAGGCAGCGCAGGGGGTAATCAAGAACGGCGAAGTATCGGAGGGGCTGCTCAATATGGTAGAAATGGCATTCCGCGCTTACGACCCGTGCCTCGCCTGCGCTACCCACTCGCTGCCGGGACAGATGCCGCTTGAGGTAGTAATTTATGATAGCCGGGGAAAACGGGTAACCAGCCGGGTACAAAACCTGCCGGGATGCCCGGCAACCTGAGATAACTCCGGGGCAACGGTCGCCTCCCGAGAACGCACCGTTCGGCAGGTTGCGGGTTGGCACCCACTAGCGGTCTTACTGTTACCGCGGCGCTGTAACAGAAGTCCCGATAAAAGGGAAATAACTGAAAAGGAGGCTCAGCATACCATGTCTAGAGATTTGAGAACCTGGATAGCGAAGCTGGAAGCCGAGGGCGAGCTCAAGAGAATCAAAGCACCGGTAAACTGGGACGGCGAGATAGCCGAGATTCAGCGCAAGGCGCTGGAAGACGGCGGACCCGCACTAATATTTGAGAACATCAAAGACCATGAAAACACCTGGTGCCGGAAGTTATTTGTGGGCGGTCTGATAAAGAGCAAATACTTCGCTCTCATGTTGGGCTTGCCTAAGGATACCCCTCGCCCGGATGTCATACAACTACTGAGGAAAAGGTTCAAAGAGCCGATAGAGCCGAAACGTGTTGCCACCGGTCCGATAAAGGAGAACATCGTTAAAGGGAAGGATGTGGACCTCTACCAGATTCCGGCCCCCAAATGGCATCCACTCGATGGCGGACGCTATATCAATTCCTGGCTCGGCGTAGTGACCAGGGACCCGGATGACGGCACCTATAACGCAGGACAATACCGGGGCATGATAGTAAGTAAGGACAAGATAAGCGTGTATTTGATTCCAGCGCAGGGTTGGGGAGCTCACTTCAGCAAGTACCAGCGGATGAAGAAACCAATGCCGGTAGCCCTCGTCTTTGGCTGGGACCCGTCTCTGGGATTCACCGCGGCTTTGCCCCTCAGTAACATAAACGAATACCAGGCAATGGGCAGCATTATGCAGGAACCGGTACCCCTCATCAAGTGTGAGACTAATGAACTTGAAGTACCGGCATCGGCGGAAATAGTCGTCGAGGGCACGATTTCTCCAGACCCAAACACTTTTGAGATGGAGGGGCCTTTCGGTGAAGCCAATGGACTGTACAGTCGGCCGGAAAAAAGGCCGGTGATAAAGGTTGATTGCATTACTTACAGAAATGACCCGATTTTTCGAGGTAGCCTCGCTGGCGTGGGTATGGTCACCGAGGATATGCAGTGCTTTTTCATGGGACAGCCCGCAATAATGATGAATACCATGGAACTTCAGGGCATCCCCGGAGTCCTTGACATCGTACCCATGCCCATAGTTGTCGTCAAGATTCGCAAAATGTATCAAGGGCAGCCCAGGCAAATAGCCGCTGCGCTGTGGGGCTCAAAGCTGGCGGTAAACATGGCTAAGATTGTCATGGTCGTTGAAGAGGAAGTAGACATCAATAATCCGCGGGCGCTTTTCGGGGCTATGCTCTCCCGCATTGACCCGGAAAAGAGCATAGTTGTTTATCCGCTGAATATGGGCAGCAGTGGTGACCCGGCCCGTGCCCTTGAAGACGGTGTTGATTTGAAATACGGTTCTGGAATCGGCAGTAAGCTGCTTATTGATGCTACTCTGGACTGGACTACGCATCCGGTAAGAGAAGAGTGGGGTGGCCGCAGACTGCCGCCCAGCCCCACCCATCACTTCACGGAGGCTGCCGAGCTTGTAAAGAAGAGGTGGCAGGAATACGGTTTTCCAGAGGTAAGCCCTTCGAAGAAGTAAGTTAGCTATCCTGAGCGAATCTAATAGGTGCTCCATTAATCCTGAGAATCCCCTGAGTTGATGGAGCACCTTTTTATTAGGGAACTCCTGGTTTGAGCCGGTAGCGGGTCTGACCCGCTACCTATGAGCCAAAGGTATTGACAAACCTATACTTCTGTGCTAGAGTTTCTGCCACCCGCAACAAATGCGATGGTTTTTCCACCATCATGCTTTGTTTTAGGTCGTGCAGAGGAGGTGGACCTATGTAAGTGTGTCCATGGAGACCTATCTTGTTATCAAATACACTTGGGAGGTTGTTTATGGCTATTAAAGACCAGTTGAAAACAATAGTAGGTACAGCCAACGTCCTCGATTCTCCCGAAGTCATTGACAGCTATTCTAAAGACTACAGTTTAGCTAAAGCGGGCCGGTTTACATGTGTCGTCCGCCCCCAGGACGCTCATCAGGTCCAGAGAATTATCAAATTAGCTAATCAAGAAAAATTTGCTGTCGTCCCCCGTAGTTCCGGAGCACACTTCCACGGCAATGCCATACCCAAAATGGGCGGAGTAGTGCTTGACCTCTCAGGCATGAACAAAATTTTGTCAATCGACGATTTCAATCTCATCGCCCGAGTTGAGGCAGGCGTGACCTGGGAAAAGCTACAGCCCGAGCTACTGGCCAAAGGATATAGATGCGTAATCCCGCTGCTTCCGCATGGCCAGAGGTCGGTTGTTACCGACTGGCTAGAGAGAGAACAGCCGGTAGTCCAGATTCACGAATACTCTGAGCCGTTGCTATCCATGCAGCTTATCTGGGGTAACGGTCAGGAGTTTGTTACCGGCTCGGCCAGTATAACGCACTTCGGCAAAGGAACCTGCGTGGAAGCCGGCACCTCCTCAGGAGGTCCCGGTCCGGTCAGCTGGGAGAGATTTATTCATGGGGCTCAGGGCACCCTGGCTGCTGTCACCTGGGGAATCGTGCAGATTCAGCCGCTACCTACTATTAACAAGACCAAGTTTATAAACACTAACCGGGCGGAAGACGCTATTGACCCGATATACAAGATATTAAGGCGAAGGATAGGCTACGAATGCTTCCTAATTAACAATATTAACCTAGCTACCATCCTCACCGAGAAATGGCCAAAGCAATTTGCTGAACTGAGGGCGACTTTACCGGCATGGACCACAATACTGGTTCTCGGTGGTCTAAAGCACCGCCCTGATGAAAGAATAGCCTACCAGGAAAACGCGTTAAATGAGATAATGGGGTCCTACTTCCCCGGGTTGAAGGCCCGAGACACCATGCCCGGTGTGGCGGCGCTGGAAAAAAGGGTACCCGGGATGCTTCTCAGACCCTGGCCAAAGGATAAGACCTACTGGAAGCAGGCTTATAAGGGAGGCTGCGCAGACTTGATTTTCATGACCACGCTTGACTGGGTGCAGAAATTTATCCCTGTGGTCAATGAGGTCGCCGCCAGGCATCAGTACTCGGTCAACGATATTGGCTGCTATATCCAGCCGATTGAGAATGGGCATGCCTGCCAGGTGGAGTTCGATTTCTTCTATAATCCACAGGATGCAGCAGAGAAAGAAAGAATACGCCAGCTTCATGCCGATGCTGCCGCTGCTGTATTTCGGAGCGGGGCATGGTTTAGCCGCCCTTACGGTAGTGCAGTAACCGATATGGTCTATAAGAAATACGGCGATTATGTGACCACCGTAAAAAGATTCAAGAAATACTTTGACCCCAACTATGTAATGAACCCGGGGACGCTGTGCTTCTAGCACCTTGAGGCCCAGCAATCTTTTGTAGGAGGATAAAATGGCTCAACAACCATACGTTGAAAAAAACACGGGACTCACCCTGGGGCTAAATCTGGATGATTACTGGTATGAGGCAAGACACTGCGTTAGCTGCGCCGGCTGCAAGTGGATAGAGCAAAACTATTTTACCGGACTCGACTTCGCACATAGGTGCCCCCAAATACAATATGGGAAGTTTCTGGCCCACGGGGCTGCCGGCAAATGCGCGATAATTTGGGACCTGATTACAGGTGCAATAGACTGGACATCTCCTGGACTGACCAAGGTGGCCTATATGTGCACACTGTGCGGGGGCTGCGATGTTGGTTGCAAACGCAACCTCGACCTCGAAATCCAGATGATGCTCGAATCGCTAAGGGTGAAGATGGTAGAAAAGGGCGTGGCGCCCCTACCACAACACAAGGCGATTGCGGACAACATTGATAAGAAACATAACATCTATGGCACTGACCAGAAGAAGCGCCTGGACTGGATGCCAAAAGACGTTTCACCAGCAAAGAACGCTAGCTTGCTTTACTGGATTGGCGACCGGTCCTCATTCGTCAATACTGAAATAGCCCAGGCTACTGTGAAAATCTTGAAGGCAGCCAACCAACCCTTCATGGTAGAAAAAGAGGAGCCGAGCTCTGGCAATTTGTTACACACGACAGGTCAGGCAGATAAGGCTAGAAAACTGGCCCAGCAGAATGTGAAGCTAATAAAAGACAGGGGTGCCAAGACAGTAGTCTGCAGTGATGCCGAGGAATACCGGACCATAAAGGTCGATTACCCCAAGCTTCTGGGCATTAACACGGCTGACCTAGGCTTTGAGGTAAAACATATAACTGAACTCGCGGACGGCTGGGTGAAGAACGGCACTCTCAAGCTTGGTAACCGGGTTGATATGAAGGTTACTTATCATGATTCTTGCGGTCTCGGGCGTCTGAGTGAACCCTGGACCCACTGGGAGGGCTCGCTGGGTGACTGGGGATGCTGGAATCCACCGCGGAACATCAGGCGAGGCATGACCGGTGTCTATGAGCCGCCCAGGGACCTACTCAAGGCTATCCCCGGAATACAGCTTGTAGAGATGCCACGCAGGCGTGACCAGGCATACTGCTGCGGCGCTGGCGCCGGTGCCAGAGAAGCTTTCCCGGACTTCGCCCTTTTTGCGGCTACCGAGAGGTTGCGCGAGGCGGCCACTACCACCGGCGCTGAAGCTATAGTCGCCGCTTGCCCGCTTTGCAAGCAAAACTTCAAGGACGCCGCCAAAGATGGCATGAAAGTCTACGATGTTACTGAAATAATAGCCCAGGCTATTAAATAACGAAAGGAGGTTTGGGATGAGCGAAGAAAAGAAAGAAACACAGGCAGCACCACCGGCTCCACCCAAGATACCTGATGAAGCTTATAGCGAGCTGGAAGCCATTGTTGGGACTGACTATATTACCAAAGACCCGGTAATATGTCAGGGTTATAACGGCCGGGGCTACGGCAGAGAAGCATTCTGGTATCAGGGGTTGACCGTGAAGCCAGGCTGCGTTGTAATGCCCAGGACTGCGCAGGAAGTGTCGAAGATAGTCAAGCTATGCTACCGTTACGATATTCCCTATACCTCTGGCTCTACTTTCCAGGCGGTGGCCAACAGCGCCCTCCTCCGCCCCGACTTTGTGATGATTGACCTGTCTCAAATGAATGGGTGCTACATAGATGACAAGAACATGTTTGCCGTCCTGGAACCAGGACTGACTTATGCCCATCTTAATTCCGAACTCCACAAGAGAGACCTCTACTTCATATCTCCGGGAGGCGGCGGTCAACCCTCGGTGGTATCCAACCAGATGTTCCAGGGACAGGGCATCTTCAACTACCGCATAAACGCCCATTCGGAAAGGAGAATGAACGGCGTCGAGTGGGTAACGCCGGAAGGGGACATCGTCCGGGTTGGTACCTTTTTGGATGACGACAAACACGTTTTCTGGGGACACGACCCCGGTCCGGGCCTTCTGGGCCACTTCAAGGGCAACACGGCATGGTGGGGGACTATGGGCATCCTGACCAAGATGTCTACCAAGGTCTATCCCTTCCAGCCGGAGCCCATGGTGCCTGAGGGACTGAACCAGGAAATCGCCCTGGCTCTCCCGCCCAGAGTCAGATGGCAGAACTACACCCTGCCCTCCGAAGATGCTCTGACAAAGTCCATGATGGAACTAGCAAACGAGCAGATTTGCGCCGCCTTGAACCGGGTGCCGTCATTCTGGAGGGAAATCAATAGGGGCGGCGGCAGAAGCGATTTCTGGGAAAGATGGAGGAAAGTCACCCCGGAGGAGTGTGCCCAGACTCATATCCTTCGTTTGCTGTTCATCGGTTACACTTCTCAGGAGCAACTCGACTACGAAATGAGAGTAGCCGAAGACATCGTCGTGAAGAAGTACGGTGGTACAGCCCGCCGCACCAAGCAGACCGATAACGGCTCATTCCTCTATTCCATAGTAACCGGAATGTGGAAGCCGACCGGGTTCTATGCTTCGGAAAACGTGGGTTATGCCAGTCCCCGTGCCACCTGGGCTATGAACGACGAGCTTGTAGAGCGGGCCAATCGGCCGCCGTACGATAAGGTCTTCTTTAACCAGTACCGTGAGCACCAGTGGTACGCCCCCTTCTCCCTGGGCCGCGTTATGTACAGCGAGTCCATGTTCCATCCCGACTGCGAGAAGATGGACCCGGCCAATAGTAAGTTCGATCCAGGCGGCACCCTGGTACCTTTCCTCACCTTCCTGCACAGTGAGGTGCCGACAACCCTGATTAAGTACGGCAACGTTAACCTGTTTGGCAACGGCCATATCAATTCCAAGTTGATACTCGGGCCCGCCTGGCACAACTACCATATCTGGACACAGAAGCTCAAGGCCGAGTTCGACCCGAAGGACGTATGCCGCAAAGGCCTCGCCGACCACATGGACATCGTCATCAACCAGGTACCGCCCTGCATAACTGAGGAATTGAAAAACACGATAAAGCAGTCGGTAGAGCTGGGCTGGAAGGACGAATAGGCAACCGACAAAACTAATGGCGACAGGAGGGGCTACGCTCTGGAGCGTAGCCCCTCCTTAGTATTCGCAAATCACGAAACAAGACCCTGAACCGGTAACCTGAGGCACAAAATCTATCTGTCATAATCAATATCGGCGTCATAAAATATTTGACTGGAAAATATTGACAAGCCATATTAGTTGTGTTATGATTTAGGTCTAATGAGGAAGTTTGATACATAGAACAAACTGACTATGATTAGTAGCCAGGCAAGCGCCCTGGTGATTAATCGCCGGGGCGCTTTTTCTATGCCTCACGTA
>Ga0315277_10008708_pt1 | contig 13013 bp, 6 predicted proteins | sample YL17G05_15_MG_FD_203695 | JGI IMG/M metagenome (GOLD analysis project Ga0315277, IMG submission 203695) | Sediment microbial communities from Yellowstone Lake, YNP, Wyoming, USA - YL17G05_15 | ecosystem: Environmental > Aquatic > Freshwater > Lake > Sediment | place: USA: Wyoming | collected...
AACACCGGTCACGTCCGTTGCGTCACTCCCAGAGTTTCTCAGGTAGAGCTTGAGCGACACAGTCTCTCCCGGGTCTGGATTACCGTCGTTGTTGCCGAGGCTATCCTTTACGGCAAAGCTACTCACACGTATCTCTGGCCCGAGTTCCACCCAGATGTCCGCGGTAAGCAAACTCTCGGCCTGGGCGATGTTGAAAACCCTGACCCGTGAATCCTGTCCTCTGTACCCGAGACTTCCAGGAACAGTCTCGTAGCCGAAGACGGACTTGAACAGACTACCGGGGTACGGATCGCCATCATCCCCGAGGTTGGCGTTGTTCTCGAGGTGCCATAGTCCGTCGGCCTGCTCGAGTGCCACCTTGTAGTGAAACGCATTGTCATTGCCACTCACGTCTTCGTCTACGTGGTAAATCAGGAGGCCGTGTCCGGGCAGATACTCGTCAAAGCCGATCTTCTCTCTTCGCTCGAGCAGGAAATACTCTCTGTCACCAGTTCCGCTGTTCCAGAGTTTGTAGGCGACAGGCTCCCGCTCGACGGGGGGAAATGACACCCCCGCGATGTTATTCAAGGGAACGACAGGAGTCATGAACCCGGCTCTTATCTTGCTCCATGCATCCAGATGCCCGGGCCTCATGCCGAGGCCGTTCCATCCTCCGAATGCCATCAACGACCAGCCACCCAATCCTCTCGAACTGTAGTCTCTATCGTACAAATCAGTCAGACCCAGAACGTGTCCAAACTCGTGACAGAACACTCCGGTTCGGCCGTCCTGTGCCTGCATCGCATAGGGCCACGCCTTCACCCCGTCCACATTCTGCTCGAAGAAAAACACCCACTTGTGTGAGTGTATGTTCATGGTATCAAGGGTTGTTTCGTACCCAGGCCCTGCGTGTACAATAAAGAGGGCATCGATGTACCCGTCGTCATCTCCCGAGTCCGGTACACCGTCAGGCCCGTCATTGTCGAAATTCGAGAAGTTGACTTCCCAGTCTGCGGTAAGTACAGCGTCTTCGGCCAGCTTCTGGGCGTTCTGAGGATACGGGCCAAATCCTCTCTTTCCGGCCACGTAGTAGCTGTAAAGACGCGGCATCCTCAGCCAGCTAGTGACGGTTCCAGTAACGTCCAGCCCGCCGTTTGAATTCTCGAGAAAGTACTCGCGCAGACTTCCGGTCGGGTGCTCACCGATACTAAAAAGCAGTCTCTCGTAATAGGAAGGAGGAAAATTCACAGTGTCGGCAGGGTTGTCTGCAAAATCAACGAGTACGACCACAGCCCTCAAGGCAAGTGTAGAAGTTCCATTGATAGGCAGCGTGCCCCGTTGGAACGGTGAACTCAGCGCGGGCACGTCTAGCCCCCGCTCACAGGCGTCGTCTTCGAGTGTTCGTTGCGCTTCGACAAAATCCTTAAGCCGTCCCTCCTGCTCGAGGCGATCCAGAAGGTCGGGTCTGATCGGCATACACACAGACAAGGAAGCGGAACACGTGAGTACTGCAAGAGTCACCAGTACCGCGACACACAATCTTGCACGTTCCTGCCGGCTATGTATCAAACATTCTCGACTCACGCGGAGACTCTCCTCCAACAAAGAAACTACTTCAGGAACACGATTTTCTTCTCAGAACGTCTACCGTTCATTTCAAGCGAGACAAAATAGACTCCAGGGCTCACCGACCGACCAGCGATACCGAAGGGGTTCCACTCGAAGCTCGTGCCCCCGATAGAAACCGAGCCCGAAGCTATCTCTCCTACTATTCTTCCGTCCACATCCACAAGGGTTAGTCTGAAGGGAACTCTGTCTCTTTCGGAAGCAAATGCAACTCTGAACGGTCCCGTTGATGGATTGGGCCACACAGCCAGGCCCGGCCTGGCCGGTGCCAGGGGAGGAAGATACGTGACACTCACCGGTCCGAAGAGAGCCTGCTCTTCGCCCATCCAGATACCAAGAAAATACTCATACGAAGCCCCAGAGTATACGCTGGTGTCCAGAAACTCCTTCGCGGCGAACAAGGACTCTTTGGTAATCCGTACGAGTGTGTTCCCACCGTCATCTTTTCGGTACACATCATAAAACGCCATCCCACCTTGGGAGCCCAGCTCCCACTTCACTGCTACGCCCTCGGGAGTACACTCGGCATAGAATGCAACAAGATCTATGCCCACCGGAACGGGCTTTATGTTTAACTTGTAGTAGACTTCGAAATTCAGATCTCGATTGTCAGCCCATACCACGTGCACGTTCCCCAAGCGGTCTGCTGCCACTGAAGGGTCCCATGAAGTGGCGGCATCGTTTGTCAATCTCGTCTCAATGGGGTCCCAGCCAGGACCCTCAGTGTTGCTCACTCTGCGATAATAGATCTCATCGTTCCCGTCTCTAAAGTCTTCCCACACGATATGCAGGTTTCCCTCCACGTCGACCGTCACTGAGGGATTCGACGAAACACCAGGGTTATAGCTGAGTCGTTTCTCGTTTCCCCAGCCGATCCCGTTCAGATAGCGTCGGAGATATATCTCAAAGTTGCCATCTCTCTTGTCCGACCAGACAACGTAAACGTTTCCATCTCTGTCTGCGCCGACGGAGGGGCTCCATCCGAGCAGAGCACTCCTGCTGACTTGAAAGATGCTGTCCCAACCTGAGGCCGGCGAGTACTTCCGGCAGTAGATCTCATAGCTGCCCAGTACATTGTCGGCCCACACAACATACACGTTCCCCAGGTCGTCCGTGGCCACTGAGGCGCTCACGCAAGTCCCAGGCTGAGAGCTAAGACTCAGCGGGTCGCCAACCCAGCCGTTGTCCCATTCTCTATAGAGGATTTCGGAAACTTGACCCGCGCTCTGGGTCCAGGCAACGTGTGCAGAGCCATCGCTGGCGACTGCTACGCAGGGACTCGCACAGGCCAGTGTTCCCATACTCACTAGCCCGGAGTCAAGTAGAGCAGCCGTATGCGGATAGAACCTTGCGAAACTGACAGAGGGAGACGGTCTCTCTGAGTCATCGATCCAGACAACGAAAACGCCGGTGTCCGGCATGACGGCAAGGGACGGGCTGCGCGAAGTTCCTGCGTTTGTCGTGAGCCTTCGTTGCTGAGGAGGCCACGCTGAAAGCGAGTCAAACACGGCGTACTGAATCTCATAGTTCCCGAACTTGTCGTCGTGCCAGACAACGTGGACATTGCCAAGAGTGTCAACTGCGACACAGTGCGCGTTGCCGGTCGAGAGGCCGGATCTACCTGTATCAAAAGTGAGCCGTTTGTCGGGTTGCCAGGAGGCGTTGGCGCCAAAGGCTAGCGAGACGAGCAGAAACAGACCCAGGGTCAGGGAAAGGAACTTATCCGACTGCATGTTGTACGTCTGCACCCCCCACCCAGAACCCCGGTAGGAATCAGCCAAGAAGCCCTTACAGACCCAAAACACTCGTTTTCCCAACCAGGCCCAGGCCTGCCAGAGACCACAGGCTCCACCAGTATCTTACAGTAGGACAGAGAAAAAAGTCAAGAGCCCAACGATCACACCAGCACCCTGAGGGCGAGTACTGTCATGTCATCGGAAACTGCGCCGGTGCCGGTGAATTCAAGCACTGCTCTCTCAATTCGACCCACAACTTCCTTGGCACCGAGGGAAGGCGGAACGTGATTCAGAAGCTCGACAAGACGTTCCTCGCCAAACTCCTCTCCCCTGGCTCCAGAAGCTTCCGTGACTCCGTCGGTGTAGAGCACGAGTAGCTCACCCGGCGAAAGCGTTACGGTATGCTCGCTGTATGAGGCCTCTTTGAGCACGCCGAGCACGAGATCTCCCTCGCTCAGAAGCTTCGCTGTCCCGTTGCCTTGTGCCAGAATAGGATAGCAATGCCCGGCGTTACAGTACGTGAGGGTCATCTTACCGGTATCGATCTGTGCGAGGAACAGAGTCGCAAACTGCTCAGGCGCTGACATCTCCACAACCAGTGAATTGAGCGTAGTGACGACCTCCCTGACGGGCTTTGCCTCCATGATCTGGGTTCTGAGCGAAGCCTGCACCATCGACGTAAGAAGAGCAGCCGCCACTCCCTTGCCCGCTACATCGGCGATTGCTATCAAGTATTTGCCGGCGCCCGCTTCCACAACATCGAAATAGTCCCCCCCCACGAATCTACTCGGCACGTTCTTGCCAAAGAGATCGAACCTCTCAAGAACAGGAAATTCCCTCGGCAGAAACGCCGACTGAATCTTCCTGGCAAAAAGAAGCTCTTCTTCCATCAATCTCTTGCCGAGGGTCTCTTTGTAAAGGAGAGAGTTTTTGAGAGCGACCGAAAGCTGACTCCCAAGAGTTTCAAGAAGCTGCCTGTCTTCGGAATGAAACCGCGTTCTAAGAATCTTCTCGCCCAGGGTCAAAACACCCAGTATGTCTTCGTGATGAACAAGAGGAAGCACCCACGACGCTGATGCGGCAGCCAGGTACTGCTGCATCATTTCCCGCTCCTTCTCCCCCGTAAGCAGAGAAAGAGCCTCTTCTCTTGACAGCAGCGTTGTGTGTGAAGCCAGGTCGGCCAGGATCGTTGCCGGCGGCTCATGTTTCAAAGCCGTCTTCTCGATTCCGAAAGAGTCAACCACCCTGAGAGTCTGTTTCCGTTTATCCACAACGGCCAACATCCCGCAGTTTGCCATTAGCGCTTCTTTCAATGAACCGAGAAGTCTTATCGAAAGCTCGTCCGTGTCGAGAACGGTGACTATGTCCTTGCTCAACCGACGCAGCACGTTCCTGTAATCGCTCCGATGCCTCATCAGATACTCTTCCAGGTAAGTCTCCAGCCGCCCGATAAGAGGTTGGAACATGATGAGCGCCAAAACGAGAAAAACAGTCTCAAAGATGGCCGTTTCAGTACCCGTAAAGGCCCTCAGAGCCCTATCCAACTGCTGGACTACTGTGAGGTATGCTCCGATGAAGATTGCCGAGACGACGCCGTAGAGCACGCTCCGTCTGGCGATGAGTCTAACGTCAAGAAACTTGTACCTAACCACCGAATACGCTATGGCAGAACTTCCTATGGTGAGAGAAAGAACCATGAGCGTTGATCGCAGGGCCAGAGGAACGGGCTTCCCGAAAGTCTCCGGAATCAGGACGGCGATGCCGTAAAGCCCCAAACACACCGCGATACCGGAAAATACGACGACGACCTGCTGTCTCAGCGTGACGACCTTCGTTCGCACATAACCGCGCCACATCAACGATATGGAAGACGCAGCGAATGCCAGATTGACGAAAGAAAAAAGGCTTGTGTGCCAGCGATAAATGAGCCTCCAGAACAGGGCAATAAGCTCCAGAAAAGGACGAGAATAGGCGATTCTCTCGGCAACGGGGGCGAATTCTAGCTGACTTCCCGCTTGAGAGCTCACGAGCGCGAACAAGAAGTGAAACGCGTGGGGAACAAAAATGACAAGCACCATGCTTGGCATTCTCGAAAGGAGCCTGTTCTCGGTAGGGTAAAGCAGCGCAAAAAGAAGCAGGCAGGGAAAAAAGAACTCCCAGAGGTAGGCAAACGTGCGCACGAAATATGCGTACGCTCTGCTGTCAAGCGATTGTCTCCCCGCGAGAAGACCCGACGCGCCGAGAACTACTCCGAAACCCGCGAAGAAGAGCATCATCGACACAACAAGGTTGACCCGTTGACGCGGGGCCTCCCTGAATATCAGAATGCCGAGTAAGAAAATGAGGGCCCCAAGAAGGAAAAAAACCGTCGATAAAACCATACGTCCTGCCTTACTCTTGCCGCTTACGTCCTGTCGACCAGAACTACGATGACAGGCACGAGATTGTTGCGACGAAGGCTGAAGCCAGTTGCGTGCTAAGGCCTCCGCCCTTCGCTCGGGCTATCGTAGCATTAGCTCTCAGAGGCGTCAATGCTGCATCCCGCGTCGTCCGACGGTGCCTGCTCGCCCTGCCGGTGCTTAATCATTGCCCGAAGCGCCGGGTTAAGATCGTTCGTTCTCACGTGCCGGTGCTTAATCATTGCCCGAAGCGCCGGTTTTTGGTAATTTCTCGAGTGCTATGGATCTCCCTAGTCGTTCTGAGAGGACAGTCTTGATGAATGCCCTTCCGAGAGGAGAGTCTTGATGAATGCCCTGAAGAGGAAAGAAGTCGTGCTCATCATTAACCCCGGCTCCACCTCTACCAAAGTCGCCATTTACTCAAGAGAGGGACCCGTTTTTGAAACCAACGTGAAGCACGACGCCTCGGAGCTTGCCAGGTTCGATCAGGTCACCGAACAATTCGATTTACGCTGGAAGGTCATATCAAAGTGTGTCTCGGAAAACCTTCCCGATTCGGTCAACGTAATCGCAGTTGTGGGAAGGGGGGGCCCGCTTCGTCCACTGGAGGAGGGAACGTACAGGATCTCTTCTGTCATGCTCGACGAACTTCGTTCGTGCAAATATGCGAACCACGTCAGCAATCTGGGTGCGATCATCGCCGACAGGTTTGCAAGACAATTTAGCGTGCCTGCGTTTATCGTCGACCCCGTTACGGTGGATAACCTGATTCCCGAGGCAAGAATATCGGGACACCCTCTCATCGAGAGAAAGAGCCTCGCGCACGTATTGAACATTCGTTCTACGACGATTGCCGCTGCAGCAAAGATCGGAAAACCGCTCTCTCAACTCAATTTCGTCGTCGCACACATGGGAGGAGGAATCTCTGTGTGTGCAGTCAGGAGCGGAAAGCTCATAGATTTGAACAACGCCCTACTGGGCCAGGGGCCTTTTAGTCCAAACCGGGCAGGCAGTCTTCCAATAGGTCCTCTGGTGAGGCTCTGCTTCTCGGGAAAGTACACCGAGAAAGAGCTCATCGCTGTCTTCTCTAAGGACAGCGGACTCAAGGCATATCTGGGAACGGCGGATGTTGAAGAGGTTTTGAGACGGATAGCTTCCGGCGACGAGAAAGCGAAACTCGTCTTCGGAGCCATGGTTTATCAGATTGCGAAGGAAATCGGAGCCATGGCGGCGGCCCTCAAGGGCAGAGTAGACGGGATCGTACTTACGGGCGGGATGTCACAGTCCAAGGAGCTCACGAATAGCATTACGGATTACGTGAGATTTCTGGGCCCAGTCTACGTTTTCCCGGGAGAAAGAGAAATGGAGGCCCTCGCCGAGGGTGCGTTTAGAGTCACCGACGGAAAAGAAAACGCAAGGGAATACTGAGAGGAAGCGAACCCGAAATGCAGCAGCCGATTCGAAGAGCCTCGGAGCTCATCGAGAGGGCCCGCGTCTTGGCCAACATGGGTAAGAGACGGCGTATAGCGGTTGCCGTTGCCCAGGACCCCGATGTGCTGGACGCGCTGAGCGAGGCCTTCGACGAAGGGATTGCTGAGCCGCATCTTTTCGGAGACCGAGACAAGATATTCGAGATTTGCAGAGAGCTTTCTCTTGACGCGTCCAAGTTCCGCATCTCTCATTTTGCTGATCCCGGGAAAGCAACAAGGGAAGCAGTTGCCTTTGCCGACAGCGGGGATGCGGACATCATAATGAAAGGTTTTGTCAGCAGCTCGGTCATTATGAAGGCTGTCCTCTCCAAGGAATTCAACCTGCGTCGATCAGACACACTGAGCCACGTCGCGGTACTAGACGTACCAGGCTATCACAAGCTACTGAGCTTCACCGATGGCGGAGTTGTCGTGAGGCCCGATTTTAATCAGAGGACCGCCATCGTCAGAAACTTCCTCGGAGTTGCAAGGGCTCTGGGCATCGAACGTCCGAAGATTGCCATACTTGGCCCGCCGGTCGAGACAACTACTGTTCCCGATGTCCATACCGAGAATTCCAGACTGGTGGAAATGTTCAAGACGGGAGAGCTGAGGGGGGCGATAGTAGACGGGCCCATGAGTCTTGATTGCGCACTCTCAGAGAAAATAGCCGGCCGGTATGGGTTGAGAAGCCCCGTGAGCGGCGACGTGGACGCCATTCTGGTCAATGCAATAGAAGAATGCAACGTTATTGCAAAGTCTCTGATTGTGCTTGCAGGCGCCGTGTTTGCAGGAATAGTAGTCGGCGCAAAGCTTCCAATAAGCCTTGTGTCAAGGACAGACACGAGGCAGAATAAGAAGGCGTCAATCGCTCTTGCCTCTCTGGTCTCGATTTCGGGGGACAAGGGTAAAAGTTCCGGATAGCGCAGAGGACTCGCTACCGGCAAAGGATCCGTCTGTTGCGGGGTGAAGATTCCGGATAGCGCAGAGGACTCGCTACCGGCAAATGATGTGCCTGTTGCGCGGGAGCGATGGGGTTTGCATTTGAAAACTCTAAACGAGATTCCCACTCTTCTTTCAACCAGAGAGAGGAAGGACAGACTCAACGGGGTGGTCTTTCTACCTGGGGAAGACACGATTTTCGCTCTCAAAAAGGCCGCCGCACTCCTGCCTCTTGAGTTCAGCGTCTACGCCAGTGGAGTGGCCATCGAGACGGTTGAATCTCGCCTCGGGAATACATGCCATGAATTCGTGCGAACAAAAGACCCCGTTCGAGAACTCCTGTCATGTCTTTCTGGAGAAAGACGGGGAAACGTTAGGCGTCCCGATTTTGTTGTTCGTGGCGACCTACTTTCGCTCGAGGACACACATCGAGCGATTTCGCTTGCCGGCTCAGAAAGGGATACTCAACGAACAGACTCGGCCGAGTTGACTTCAGACATCTCACCTTCACCAGACATCTCAACTTCGCCGGCGGCGACCGAGAGATTATTCCTGTCACACGTGGCCGTGCTTGACGCAGCAGTGCAGGGGCGAGTTCTCGTTTTGTCCGACGGTTTCGTCCATCCCACGCCCGACATAAAGGCGAGACTCGCGATTATCAGAAACGGCCTCAGGGTGTGCGAGGCAATTGGCATTGGTTACCCTCGCGTTGCTCTTTTGGCTGCAGTCGAGCAAGTGTACCAGGGCATGCCCGTGACGGTAGAGAGTGCGGAGATTGCGGAGATGTCTAAAGCAGGGGAGATCACGCGGGCCTACGTGGACGGGCCGCTTTCACTCGACGTGGCGCTAGTCGAGCAGGTAGCGAGAGAAAAGGGGGCAACGGGAGATGTGGCCGGCAAGGCCGACTTGCTCGTAGGCAGCTCGGTCGAAGTGATCAGCGGCATCTACATGGCCCAGACAGTGCTTGCCCGTGCCAACGCCGCGAGTGTCGTGGTAGGAGGAAGTGTCCCGCTCGCCCTACCCTTCCCTTCCGATTGCATTGACAACATCTTCTTTTCCGTTTGCCTCGCTTGTCTTCTTTGTAGTCAAGATATGCCCTCCACTGAATGAAGCGAAATCGTCCCCGCCATGGCGAAATCGCTCCCACCATAGCGAGGGAAACCCGACGGGCAGTCTTGTACAACAGAACTCCAGTGCAAGGTTCCCGCTTGGCTGCACGCCAACTGTGATGCGAACATCCACTCTCACGATCCTCGTCCAACTCTTCCAATCTCCGCAGAATCAGCGCGCTGTCATTTTGCCCAGCGTCTCCAGCGACTCTCTCAAGCGCTCAAGCTCAGCGCCCGCTTCCGCGATCTTGCCCTGTCCTGTTAGCTGTTGATACCTCCTGAAGTGCTCAATCGCGCTTCGCGCCTGCTCGCTCAGTGTCAAAGTTTCGGCGCGGCCACTTGCCTGAACAGTCACGACTTCAGTGGGCCGGACAAGCTGGTCAATCGCAGTCCCGAAAGAGGTCGCGTAAGCTAGATCTTCCCCGGAGGCTGCGACAATGCGCTTCAGCTCAGGCATCTTGCCCACCGTAGCCTGGAGGTAGAAGGGTTGCACGTAAAGTAGCCTGTTGTCGGAAAGCGGTATAACGAGGAGATTCCCCTGAATCACTCGAGAACCCTGTTGATTCCAGAGCGTAAAGTCCTTACTTATCGTGTCATTCTGATTGATGCGTATCTCAATCTGCATCGGCCCATACACAAGCCTGTCTTTGGGAAACTCATACACAACGATCTCGCCGTACTTCTCGCCGTCACACCTTCCGGCAAGCCACGCGACCATGTTGTTCTTGGGATTACTGGGATCCGTAGTCAGGGGCGTAAAGGGAATCATCTGGATGAACTCCTGCCGCTTTTCCCCCGGAACCGTAATGACGACGTAATACGGGAGGATTTCTCTGGTGCCTCCTTGATTGGTTTCCTGAGCAATGTCCCACGCGTCTTCCCTGTTGTAGAAGACGTTCGGGTCGTTCATGTGATACGTCGCGTAAATGTCGGCCTGTATTTTTAGGAGGTCCTCGGGGTAGCGGATGTGGGCTCTGAGAGACTGCGGCATGTCTTCCCTGGACTTGAAGAAACCGGGGAACGCCTTCGCGTAGGCTCTAATCAGGGGATCAGAGTCTTCAAAAACGTAGAAGTCCGCCGTTCCATCGTAGCTGTTGATCACAACTTTTACGGAGTTTCTGATGTAGTTTATGCTGCCCGTTCGTGATCCGGCCAGTGAGTATCTCTGAGCATAAGGATAGTGATCCGAAACGGTGTAGGCATCCCATATGAACCAGATCTTGCCATCTGCTATGACCTGGTATGGGTCGTGGTCATATACCAGGAACGGGGCCAGCGCCGGGATCCTCACCTGTATGGGCCGCCTGAACATGACTCGGCTCTCGGGACCAAGTTCCCTTGCCGTTAGAAGTCTGAGTCCATCGAATCGCAGAGCAAAGGCCAATTTCCTGAGACCGCTTCCTACCGGCACCCCACCCTTTCCCTCATAGAAACTCGTTACGTTCTCGGCTCCGCGCGGGTAATCAAACTCGGGATGGCTTGTTTTCACAAAGACGTGCGAGTTGGGCGCCTCGCCGAAGTAGATCTCGGGACGGTCAAGTGTGAGCTCCGGGGTCTTGTTTGCCGGGGGGATATCCTTTACCCAGTACTCGGGAAGCCCCTCGGGTGTGAAGATGTTGACTGGATTCAGGCAACCGCCGTAGCCGTGAGTATAGACGAGCCTCAAGTTTTGCCACGTCTTTGATTTCTCGGCGAGTCTCCTCTGGTCCAATTCCCTGGCAGAAAGCATGACCTGAACCGGAATCCCGCCTATCTGGTAACGATCTATGTCAACGTCAAGGAATCTGTAGTAGAGACGAAACGATTGGTTCTGATTGTAGGTAGCCTCAAGCACTCGCCAATCCCACAGCCTGATGCTCCGCAGCGTAGCTGCGTCTTCCATCAGGTTGTCGGGTGTAATCCCGTCTTTGACCGGAAACTGCACAACTGTTGTTCTCGTGCTATCGAGACCGTAGGCTTTACGCGTGTAAGCTATGTCGTACTCGATGTATGGCCTCTCCTTGTCCAGCTCGTTGGGGCTCACCACGTATTGCTGCACAATGGCAGGAACCGCTTTCACTCCGATCAGCCACGTGAGAATGAGCACTCCAAATGCAAGACCGGCGCCCGCAAACGTCCTTCGATGAGAACGACTCGCGGCAGAAACGATGAAGGTTATTCCGACAAGGATCAGTGCACCGATGAAAAACTTGTAAGCACCTATCTGGAAATGGACGTCCGTGTAGCCGGCGCCGAATACGGCCCCTCTTTCCGAGTATACGAGGTTCCATATGGCCAGAACGGTCTGGAATATGAACAAACACACGAATATGACACCCTGGATTGACAGATGGGTCACGAGTCGGAATAGTGTGTGGCGACGTTGATCCGGAGTCTGCCCCTCAAACACAAGAGTGGTTCTTCTCCTGCTTCCCTGTGCCCTAAGGCCCAATTGAATGGCATAGAGCAGAAGAATGTCTAGCGTCGAGAAAATCAGCAAGCTCAGGACATAGGATGTCAACCTCGAGTAGAAAGGAAGGTTGAACACGAAGAAGGACACGTTCTTGCCAAAAATCGGATCCTTCACTTCGAAAGGAACCTGATTGAAATACAGGAGAACTTTCTCCCACCAAGCCGAACAAGAGTTCCCGAGCGAGAACGACACAAGAAGGGCAAGCGCCAGATAAACCCCGTTAGGCACTCGCATTCTCTGGCTTGATTCTGGTGCAAGACTCGCGTTGGCCAGACGCATGTGCGCGTAGAAAAACAGGAAACTTACCAGAAACCCCGCCACAAACAAGAATGCCCTTGTCCAAAGGACCGTCCAGTACCTATGAACCTGCCCCAGCTCCTGAAACCACAAGACCTCCGTGAAGATGCGCAGCGAAACGAGAAAAACCGTGAGCGCGCCTACAAGCAACACAGAGATAGTGACGTGACTCTTCCCAAGGGTTCCCCTCCTTGCGGAAAACAGCAGGGGAAGAAGGCAGGCCACGTATGCGAGGAATATGAAAAAAGAAAGCATCTAACCCTCCTGTGCAATGACACTCCGTGTGACGTTTCCAACTACCGTAATCGGGTTTGTCACACGGGCAGGCGGAAACGGAACACGGTGCCTTCTGGTTTTGAGGTCGTGAAACTCACTTTACCGCCTAGAAAGAGCTCGCCCAACAATCTCATAGCGTATGTTCCGAAGCCTCTTCCCGGTTCTTCCTTTGTGCTGAAGTGACGTTGGAAGACTCTCAGCGCAACGTCATCGGGGATGTCCTGTTTGCTCCACATGCAGAACGTGATCGAGTCTTCCTCCTCTTCAACCCAGAACTTCACTTCCCCGCCCTCTTCCGTTGCCTCGAGCGCGTTTATCAACATGTTGGTTAGAATTCGCAGAAGGAGCGAGAAATCCGTGACGAATCGCTGTTGAGGAGCGACCCGTCCCAGGTTGAGGAACCTTCCCTTCGCCGCCGGATGACCGGCGAAGATAACCTCAAGTTCCCGGACAACCTGCTCCACGGTGACCTCTTGCAGTGCGAGTTGATACTCCGAGATATCATCCTTTGCGAGAGCCCTCTGAATCGCGACTTCGTTAGCCAATCGTGATGATGTCCTGTAGACCACCTCTGCCAATTCGCGCATCCCCTTTTCGTCTTCAAGATTCATCAGTTCGGCCGCCCCCTGAAGTCCCGTAATAAGGTTATTGATGTCGTGGAAGAACAAACGCTCTATCGCCGCCCAACGCTGTGAAGCTGTGATGTCTTGAAGAGAGAGCAGTATCAA
>Ga0315277_10008714_pt1 | contig 13009 bp, 10 predicted proteins | sample YL17G05_15_MG_FD_203695 | JGI IMG/M metagenome (GOLD analysis project Ga0315277, IMG submission 203695) | Sediment microbial communities from Yellowstone Lake, YNP, Wyoming, USA - YL17G05_15 | ecosystem: Environmental > Aquatic > Freshwater > Lake > Sediment | place: USA: Wyoming | collected...
GTTTGTTTTCCTGCACAGGCCTCTTTATTCGTTCATGCATGAAGATGGTGAGGATGACTGGGTAAAGCAACCGTTCTCAAGCAAAAAGAACAGGGCTGAGCTGGCAGAGCTTTTTACCCTGTATGATGTCGATGCTGTGTTCTGTGGACACGAACATCTTTTTAACTATAATTATCAAAACGGTGTGAGGTATTTCATTACAGGATGTGCTGGAGCCTTTCCCTATGTTTCAGAAGAAGAGGGAGGCTTTTTTCATTATTTAGTAACCGAAGTGGACGGAGAACAGGTCAGGTACGGGCTTCTCAGGCCGGATTAGAGTGAGGTAAATTTGTGAAAGTAAGCTCTGTGCTTAAAAGGGCACTTGAGATATGGTGGGAATTTAAGAAAATAATAGGCAAAGGTATCCTAATTGCATTCCTGAACGGGGTCATACCCGCCTTTTATATGATCGCTCCGTCGATCGGTTATTTAAAACAATTTCTGGTTCAGAGTACCGACCAACAGCAGAGACTGGTGCTCGCTCTATTATTGTTTTTCAGCCTTTTTATTGCGTATGTTTTGATAATTTTCATCGTATCAAGGTTGATGTTTTCTATCTACCGCACTGTTTATGAAAGTGAGTCGATATTTGGTGTCATAAAACCGATAGCTCTAACACCTGATGGTGGTGGCTCAATCAGATTCAGCTCCAGTTTTTTTAAACTGTATTTCTTGCTTGGGCTACCTGTATATGTTTTTAGTTATCTTTTTTTCATTTTTTCTCTTCTTCGCCCGCAGGTGCAGGGGATACTTACACCTGAGTTTTCAAGGTATTTTTTGATAGATGCTGGCTCAACTGTATTTAACTTCTTAATAATCAACTTCTTCTTTGTGTTGATGTTTCTCGCCACGCCTTATGCGGCGAGAGGGAAGAGCATAGTCGAGTCCATCAGGACAGCTTTGATTTCGTTTAACAACAGAATGGGTCTCGTTCTTCTGACATGGGTTTCATTAGTGTTTGTGGAGATTGTGACCTGGTTTATATTTTCACTTGCGCTTGCCCCGTCATCATTTGCTTCTGTTGTGTTCGCTATTAAACAGCCTGGTTTCGCTGCGGATCTGATCAGTGCCGGATATACGCTTTTGATGACAATACCCAAGGGCATTTTATGGTCTTTTATAATTATATGCTGGTTTCTTATCGCCCTCTTTTTATCTGACAAGAAGGTACTAAAAATATCCCATGATTATAATGTTACTCCTAAAAAGTTAGCGGCATTTAAATTACCCCTTAAACGGGTTTCGATCATAATCGCTATTGTGCTCGCGACTGAACTGGCCCTCGGATCTCTGGGCGTTGCAGGTCTTACTGTTTTTGAAACTAATCGGCTTCAGAAAATATCCGCGGAACAGCTATCGATTGCTGAAATAGAGAAGGTAAAGGATGAACCTCTACTGCTGGACAAAGGGATGATTTCAGGGATTGAACTGAATAGATATCTGGTCAAGGCTGAAGTTAATACGAGCAACATGAGTATTGAAATGGAAGAGACACTTATTTTTAAAAACAATGAGAACGTGGCGTTAAGCGAGCTTTATTTTAACGTTTACGCTGCGGCTTATGACGATTACGAGACAGCGCCGATAATTTCTACGGAAAATGTGAATGTAGGTGCTGGAGAAAGTGGCTTCATACCCGGGAGGACCGAGATCACGGATGTAATGGTTGATGGCAGCGCTGTCGACTTTAACCTGGAAGGGACACATTTAAAAATCATGCTCAGGGAGCCGGTTCAGCCTGAGGAGAGATTGAATATCCAGATCAGGTTGACAGAGATGCTGCCAAAAAATTCAGAGCGTTACGGTTATTTTAACGAGGTAATTTCGCTGGGAAACTGGATACCCCTTCTATCTGTTTACGAGGATGGGGGATGGAAGCTTGACAGGGTTGTTCCGATCGGTGACCCTTTCTACAGCGAATCCGCGAATTTTGAAGTTTCAATCAGGTTACCAGCTGACCAGGTGGTGGCGGCTACTGGATTGCTGCAATCTGTTAAATATGATGACAAAAATAAGGACAAAGAACTTGTCTTTCGGGCTGATGGCGTTAGAGATTTTGCGGTGATGATATCCAGGAACTACAATGTTTTAAGCGCAGAAGCTGGAAGGACCGAGATTTATTCATATTACCTGCCGGATAGTTTTGCTGCGGGTGAAAACGCAAGAAATATCGCCTCAAGGGCAATTGATTTTTTCAATTCCGAGTTTGGAGAGTATCCCTTCCCGGAGTTTGAGGTTGTGGAGAATTTGAACAGTTTTGGAGGTATGGAATATCCCTGCCTAGTTCAGATAGGTTATCTTACCATGACTTTTCCGCAGACGATTGCCTATTTTCTTCCGGATACGATGACAAAGGTAGATGAATACATAATAGTTCATGAAACTTCGCATCAGTGGTGGTACAGCACTGTTGGTAATGATCAGATCAGGGAACCGTGGCTCGATGAGGCGCTAGCAGAATATTCGACATATCTGTATTTCAGGCGTTTTTATGGGGAAGAAAAAGCTGTAGAAATCACCAATTACTTCAATCAAAGTGTCAATGGAACAGATGTACAGTCTCCGGTAATGTCGGGCAGCATATATGATTACAGGGATTTTAATATTTACAGCAGGGATATCTATGTAGAGGGATCACAGGTTTTACTGTTGTTGGAGAAAGAAATGGGTCAGAAAGAACTCAAGGGGGCCCTACAGGAATATTATTCAACGTATATGTTTAAAGTCGCCGGGATTGATGATTTCATTTCGCTCTGTCAAAAACATTCAGAAAAGGATTTAAGTCAGTTCTTTAGAAAGTATTACAAATAGTCTTATATTGATGTTTAGAGTTTAGGATGAGAAGTAGTAATGTCTGGGAAAATTAATTTTGAACCAATAGGTAAAAGATTTGAGTTTAGGGGCTCAATAACCATCCTGGAAGCTGCAAAAAAGGCTGGCGTCGGGATTAGTACAATCTGCGGTGGAAAGCAGACTTGCGGAAAATGCAGGGTTAAGGTGGAGAGCAAAACCGTTACGCCGATTAGCGATCAGGAGAGAAAGCTTTTCACAAGACATGAGATCGAGGAGGGGTACAGGCTTGCGTGCAGTGCTGTGGTCAGTTCGGATGCTGATGTTTACATACCGCAGTCAAGTCTCATCGGAAGTCAGAAGCTCGGCATATTGGGGCAGGAGAAAGAACTTGAAATAGACCCGGTCTTAAGCAGGTTTAATGTCAAACCTGCCCAGGCTACGCTTGCAGACCTGCGGTCTGACTTCTTAAGGATTAAGGATTTCCTGTATGAGCAGTATGGAATCGGCATAAACCTTAAGATTGACGAGAAAGCGATGCTTGAGCTCGCGACAGTCTTGAGGAAGAGCAATTGGGATATCGATGTGATCATCAGGGAAAATGAGGTCATATCAGTTACACCAGCAAGCTCTAAAAGAAGCATATACGGAATAGCTGTTGATATTGGCACGACCAAGGTCGCCGTTTTTCTGGTTGACCTTTTCAGCGGGAAGACCATCGCCTCAGACGGATTCCTTAATCCACAGATCGGTCACGGCGAGGACGTGATGTCAAGGTTGCTCGTGTCAATGAGCGAGAGGAACGGCAGCAAGATTTTGAAGGATGAGATAGTTAATTCCCTGAATGTGGGAATAAAAAAGATCTGTAAGGAGAACGGAATAAGACCTCAGGATGTATATGAGATCGTGTGCGTTGGAAATACCGCGATGAATCATCTTTTTCTCGGTCTTCCAGTACGCCAGCTTGCTCTTTCTCCGTTCGTACCGGTGGTGGATGAGCCGGTAGAGATAAAAGCCAGGGATGTAGGCATAAAGATTAACCCGGGCGCTTATCTGTATATGCCTTCGGTAGTGGCAGGTTTCGTTGGTGCTGACCATATCGCCATGCTTCTTGCTTCTGATCTTGACAGAAAAGATCAGAGCGTAATGGGCATTGACATTGGCACGAACACCGAGATTGCTATAATTCAAAATGGAAGGATATCGTCATGCTCCACTGCATCAGGCCCTGCGTTTGAGGGTGCGCAAATAAAATTTGGGATGCGTGCTTCGGAGGGAGCAATTGAGCGGATCAACATCGACCCTGTTTCTTACGATGTCACGTACTTTACGGTTGGCGACAAGCCTCCGATTGGGATATGCGGGTCGGGTGTGCTGGATGCAGTTGCTGAGTTGGTCTCAAGTGGCATTATAGATAAAAGAGGTAAATTGTTACCCGATAAGCCAGGTGTCAGAAAGGGTGACGACGGCGTGTACGAATTTGTGATCGCAAAAAAGGATGGCAAGAAGATAACTGAAGACATCGTGCTGACCCAAAAGGATATAGTTGCCATTCAGCTTGCAAAAGGTGCGATCAGGACGGGGATAAACGTTCTTTGCGAGCAACTGAAGGTGGATCACTGCGCTCTGGACAAGGTGATAATAGCCGGGGCGTTTGGGCTTTACATCGATCCTTCAAGCGCGATTAAAATAGGAATGTTCCCTGAGATTCCGCTTGACAGGTTCGAACAGGTCGGGAATGCAGCGGGTGTTGGGGCGAAGATGATGCTGGTTTCAAAGAGATCCAGGGATAGAGCAAGGGAGATAGCCCGACGCATTGAGTATGTTGAGTTAACCGTAGTTGATGATTTTGCCACCCTTTTTGCTTATTCACTGCTTTTTTAGTATTCTGAAAATGAAAAGGCATGTTCGATCTGCCTTCTAAATATGTAGGGAGGGAAAATTGGATTGCACAATAGGCATTGATGTCAGTACAACCGGAGTTAAGTCAATTCTGGTTTCTCAGGATGGAGGCGTATTAGCTGATTCACTTGTCGAGTACTCTTTTAGTTCGCCAAAGCCTGGATGGGCTGAACAAGACCCAGTGGAGTGGTATAAGGCTACGCTGGAGTCATTAAAAAATCTTTCTCAAAAGAGCCGGTCGTTAATGGGTAATGTCGTCGCCATTGGTATAACTGGGCAGATGCACGGCTCTGTATTTCTGGACAAGGATAATAAGGTCATCAGACCTGCTCTGCTCTGGAATGACCAGCGAACATTTAAGGAGTGCACCGAGATCGAGACAAAGGTGGACAAGAGCAAACTTCTCGAAGAAGTGGCAAATCCGGCATTAACGGGTTTCACCCTTCCTAAGATACTCTGGCTGAAAAACAATGAGCCAAACAATTTTATACGTCTCAGGAAAGTCCTGCTGCCGAAGGACTACGTCAGGTTTAAACTCACAGGTGTATATGCTACGGACGTTGCTGATGCGTCGGGCACTCTGCTTTTTGATGTGAAAAATCGCAAATGGTCGGACTTCATGTTAAATACTTTTGATCTGCACAGGGAATGGCTGCCTGAATGCTTTGAGTCTCCCGAGATAGCCGGGTACCTGATGAAGGGAGCCGCGGACTACTGTGGTCTAAAGCAGGACACTCCTCTTATTGCAGGAGGTGGTGACCAGGCGGCTGGCGGAGTCGGCAACGGTATAGTCGAAAAGGGTTTGGTTTCGGTAACCATTGGGACATCAGGTGTCATCTTCGTGTCAACGGAAAAGCCAAGTGTTGAGTCGGGTGGGAAACTGCATACTTTTTGTCATGCTATCCCGGGCATGTGGCACGTAATGGGGGTCACCCTTTCCGCAGCAGGCTCCATGAAGTGGTTTGCAGAGAAGATCGGGCCCGAAGTTTCTGGGAATTCGACAAACGAGCCCGGGAAGAATGTGTATCAGCAGATTGACGCACAGACAGCGGAAGTTGTTCCTGGCTGTGAAGGGCTCATATTTTTACCTTATTTGACAGGTGAGAGGACACCTTATCCTGACCCAAGCGCCAGGGGTGTCTTCTTTGGGCTGACCAACAGGCACGGTAAACCGCACATGGCAAGGGCAGTTATGGAAGGCGTTGCCTTCAGCCTAAAGGACTGTATGAACCTTGTTTCCAGCATGAACATCAACATCAAAAAGGTAATGGTATCAGGCGGCGGGGCGAAGAGCAGCCTCTGGAAGCAGATAACAGCGGATATCCTCGAAAAGGATTTGGTAACGCTGAACACTACTGAAGGCCCAGCTTTTGGTGTGGCTATCCTGGGTTTCGTTGGCACGAAAGTCTACAAAGATGTCCCCACTGCCTGTAAGTCGATGATAAAAGAGGTTGCTGTCACCAAGGCCAATTATGACAACTTTGGTATTTATAGAAAGCTGTATTCAATATACGCAAATCTATATCCAGCTCTATCTCCGCTTTTTAAAGAACTTTGATATTGAAAGGAAGAATATGGCATTAATAAGCTTGAATGACATTTCGGTTGAGATCGGGATCAAAAAACCAACAGTGATAATCGGGGAGAGAATAAATCCTACCGGCAAAATAGCGCTGTCTGCTGAATTTCAGGCGGGCAAGATGGATCTGGCCATGGAATATGCGCAGAAACAAAAGGATACGGGGGTTGTTGATATCCTGGACGTTAATGTTGGGGCCGCAGGCGTGGATCAGGTTGAATTTTTGCCCAAAGTTGTGAAAAAAGTGGTTGAGGTCGCCGGCATTCCTATCTGCATAGATTCATCGAGCCCGGATGCTCTGGTGGCTGCGCTGAGGGTTTACCCCGGCAAGGCGCTTGTGAATTCTGTGACAGGTGAGGAAAAATCACTCTCCAGGGTATTGCCCGCAATTAAGGAGTACGGTGCATCTGTTGTCGGACTTGCCATGGACGATGATGGCATTCCACAGACAGCACAGAAACGATTTGATGTCGCAAGAAAGATAGTTGACAGGGCAGTTTCCATTGGAATCCCGAAGGAAAACGTGGTGATAGACTGTCTCACCATGATTGCAAGTGTTGACCAGGATGCTGCCAGCATAATTTTGGAAGCGCTGTCGAGGGTAATAGATGAGCTCGGCGTACCCACTGTCCTTGGCGTTAGCAATATCTCCTTTGGTATGCCAGAGCGAAATCTGTTGAACAAGACATTCATCTCAATGGCAATTAAAGCTGGCCTTTGTGCAGCTATCATCGATCCCAATGCAGAGGGAATGATAGATACCATCTATGCTGCTGACTTTCTTGACGCACGGGATCCATATGGCGGCCGATACATCGGGCTCTACAGGAAGCGGCAGCGGGGGTAGGCTTAAAAGGAGAGCATATAAAATCTAAGTAATGTTGGACGCAGCATCTGAGCGAGACCAGCACTCCTGGAAGGGGACAATACTGCTATGGAGATGACCTTAGTTCCGGATTTACTTTAAACCCGAATATTTTAAAGTCATCGTCAAATGTAAACGCCTGGTCTATGTTATGCAGCTTCATAAAGGCAAAACTTATGCAATCTGTGAAGCTAAACCTCTGGTCGTTGTACTTGATGAAGATTTTAAACGCCTCTTTCTCAATTGCCTCATCTGAATAAAAGATTGAGAATAATGATGAATCTTTTATGGAAGGGCAGATTCTGCTTGACTCAAATTTATTGCTTTTTTTTTTGAAAAAATTAAAAGTTTCAATTAAAACAGTGTTTGTGGTAATGAGTCCATATTTGTTCTTTACCAATGAATAAATGTAACTTTTTGCTTCCTGGTAATATTTATCCTTTTCATTAAACATGGCAATAATTGCACTGGTATCAATAAAAATTCTTCTGGGATCAATCGTAGGGATCATCATATAGGTATTTGTCATGATCTACTGAAAAACCTGGTTCACCGGACTTCATTGTTCCGATTGCTTTGAAAAGCGGATCTGAAAAAGGGTCGATTTCACCCTTTTTTGACTTTGGTGTTAAATATTCATCAATTGCCTCTCTAACGAGCTCGGACATTGAAATATCATCATGATATGCTTTATCTTTAAGTTCCCGGTGCTGTAAATCAGTCAGATACAGGTTAATTTTTTTCATCATGTACCTCCTATGTCATGCCATATATATTACAGTATGTCATTAATGAATACAATTAAGCTGTAAAAAATTACAGCGATTTTCCTAAAGTTCCCTCGATTTCTTCCGATAATAATCGTGGGTTTGATCTAAAGAATTAAATCCATGTAGATTGAAAAAGAAATAAGCTTAGAAGTTAAAGAGGCAATGAAGTTCGCTTAGTAGTTGGGCACCTTACAGCGAGCGGAGCAAGTGGTGCAACCGGCTTTAAACTTTTGCAACAGGTTCGAAGAGTCTCATTTCGCGCCCCCGAACCAGCACCTTTAGCCTTTTAACTCGAAGCGCTGATTTTTGGGGGCAAACGAAATGAGAAAATTAATCGCAAAAACATCACTTCTGGCTGCAAGCATTCTGCTGCTTACAACGCTTCTTTTCACTTCAGTGGTAAATGCCGGTGATCTAAAAGTTCTTGGAAATAGTTCAAACGGATCTGAAGCAGCGTCTGGTCAGGCTAACGAAATAGTTGGAACGGTTAAACCGGATATAGAGACACAGATAATTGATCTGATGAACCAGCAAAGAGCATCCGCAGGGCTTAAGGCGCTGGCTGTGTACGGCAGGTTAACTGAGGTAGCAAGACTCAGGTCTTCGGATATGATAACAAGAGGTTACTTCGGACATTACACCCCGGATGGAACCAATGTCTTCAACCTTATGAAGGAGATGGGCATTAAATACAGGGCTGCTGGGGAGAACTTAGCTCAGGGAGCAATTAGCATTGCTGGGGCTGGTGAAGTCATGAATGCATGGATGAACAGCCCGAGCCACGCGGCCAATATAATGCAGGATAAATTTGGTAAGGCCGGCGTTGGAGTTATAGATAATGGTGGAGTAAGGACTATAGCAGTAGTGTTCAGTAACTAAAGTAAATGAGAGCCGGCACATTTGAGGATCATATGGAGCTGGCCTTTATATAAAGATTAGCGGGCCGCTAAAAAGATAAAAACCTCGGTAGGGCGCACCGAGGTTTTTATTTTTGTTATAATGCTTACCATTATCCTGACTACTTATTAATTCCTGGGGGAATTAATGAAGATTCTTATTATCAATTCTGGCAGTTCATCCATAAAGTACAAACTATACGAGACAGGGGACGGCGGTAGTTATCTGGCTGATGGAATTGTCGCGAAAATTGGTGAGCCCGGTTCTTACATAAGACACAATGTCAGGGGCCACGAGATAGAATATGAGGTTTCAGTCCCAAACCACAGTAAGGGTTTCGAGCTTATGATAAGGTTGTTAACGGATCCAGGTTACAAAATTTTGAGGAACGTTTCTGAGATAGCAGCTGTCGGACACAGGTTTGTTCAGGGTGGTGGAGTATTTGAGGAGTCGGTATTAATCACCGAGGAAGTAATAAAGAAGATGGAAGAATATGTTCACCTGGCGCCACTTCATACGCCGCCAAACCTGATTGGCATCAGGGAAACCAAGAAGTTGATGCCGGATGTACCGCAAGTTGCTGTGTTTGATACGTTCTTTCACAAGGATATGCCAATGAAAGCATATCTGTATCCGATGCCTCTGACATATTGCACCAAATACGGCATCAGGAAGTACGGTTTTCATGGAACCTCTTTTAGATACGTAAGTCGGGAAGCTTCGGTAATGCTAGGGAGACCTTTGAATGAGCTGAAGATGATACTGTGCCATCTTGGAAATGGGGCTTCGATCAGCGCATTTTCTAACGGCAGATCTGTGGATACCAGCATGGGACTTACACCGCTGGAAGGTCTAATGATGGGAACCAGAACAGGGGATATTGACCCGGGTGTTGTGTTTTACCTTTCAAGAGAATTAAACATGAGCATCGATGAAATTGATGATCTGCTGAATAAGAAAAGTGGTCTTTTGGGTATCTCGGGACTCGGCAATGATATGCGAAGCATAATAAAAAAAGCAGATGAGGGCGATGAGAAATGTAACCTGGCCGTAGAAATGTACACATATCGTGTCAAGAAGTATATAGGTGCCTACATTGCAGTGCTAGGAAAACTTGATGCTCTAGTATTCACTGCTGGTGTTGCAGAGAATAATCCGGTAATAAGAGCAAAAATCTGCGAAAATCTCGATTACCTTGGTATTGAGGTTGATGAGGAAAAGAACAAGAGAACTGTTGGGGTCAGAGGAGAGATAAGCAGTGAGAGATCTGCTGTAAGGATTCTTGTGATACCCACAGATGAAGAAAAGGTAATCGCACTGGATACTATGCGGGTCTGCAAACTGCAATAAATATACGCGCCTCTATTGCCGAAATATTGGGTGCGTTTTAGTATTATCTGAAAATCATGAGTTGCCGTGGAGTTATTATGAATAAAGAGATCGTAAGAGATTTAACCCGTATTTTAGGCAGTGAAAAGATATTGAGCAGGCATGATGACATCAGTAAATATTCTATGGATCGGTCGTTGAGAGAGATGTATCCGCTTGCAGTTGTTTTTCCGGGCAACGCCGCGGGTGTTTCAAAAGTAATTAGATATTGTTATGAGAATTCGGTCGTTGCTGTTCCGCGTGGTGCAGGGACTAATATGAAAGGCCTGGCTATTGAGGGATCCGATGGAATCGTAATTTCGTTTGAGCGCATGAACAAAATTATCAATGTTGATGCAGTAAACCTGCTGGTGGAAGTGCAGCCAGGTTTAATAACAGGTGAGCTGGCAAGGTGTGTGGAGTCAAAGAACTTGTTTTACTCCGTGAATCCGACAAGCATGGAGAAGTGCACAATAGGTGGTAATGTGGCCACATCTGCAGTTGGTTTAAGAAGGGGAAATCTGGGCCAAACAAAAGACCTCTTAATGAAAGTCGACGCAGTAATGCCAGATGGCCAGGAGGTTTCTTTTGGTTCACGAACAGTAAAGTTTGCAAGCGGTTACGAGATTGCAAAATTTTTGTCAGGTAGCAACGGTTCTTTGGCTGTCTTTACCGGACTGACCATGCGACTTATCCCGAGGTTTGAGTCCAGAGGTATCGTGGTGGCAATTTTTGTTGATTTTGAAAGTGCTCTTGAATCAATACGGAGACTACAGGAGCTGCAACCCCCAGCTCAGATGATGGACTTGATTTTTGGCAGCATTAACTCGGTTTTTGTAAACCTATTGGATATAAAGCGCATAAATAGAGGAGCCATCTTAATTCTGGAATTTCTGGGGATTGAGAAGAATGTTTACAGGTTGATGAATGAAGCAAAATCAATGTTCAGATCGCTAACTGCAGATTCAACAATTTCTACTTTAGATGGCCCAATTGCTGAGAAAATATTTATCGAGCGACTTAAAATTCTTGAGCGGATTTACCATTTAAATAACCAGTTTCTCTTTGAGAATATTAAGCTTAATAAGAAGACCATGATACATGATCTGGAGAGTATATATAAATTCATAGATTTGGAAAGTGCATCATTTTTTGGCCATATTTTAGATGGCAATTTCCACCTGGTTTTTCCTTACGAGAAAGGTATCAGTGATGAAACACAGGATGCCAGCGTTGAGAAGTTGGGCAATCTGCTGAACAAGGAAGGCGCAATGCTTCTGGATGAAATTGCAATAGGTAACGATGACCTCAGGACACTTTCAGTCAAAAAGAACGAAGCATTGGGATTGATTCAAAAAAGGATAAAATCAGCTCTGGATAGCAGAAATATTCTTGGAGGCAATCGTTAACAAGTTGAATTTGCAAAATCTAGTAAAGCCAGGGTTTTATGCTGACATTTATAATTGGCTAAAGGGTGCAGGAGTAGAGACAGCGATAATACTTGTTGTTGGGATAGTCCTTATTCTTGTTGTAAGTATCTCATCTCGTAAGATTACTCGTTCCATTATGAAAAGGGCAAAGGTAAGCGGGATCGAGATTTCTAAAAGAGCTTTAACAATCGCCAGGATCACTAAGTCGATTGTTATTTTTGTGCTGGCATTTTTGACTGTTATCATGGTGCTCGACAAGCTTGGTGTAAATATAATACCGATACTTGCTGGTGCCGGTGTGCTTGGTCTGGCAATTGGGTTCGGCGCGCAGAGCCTTGTAAAAGACGTCATAAGCGGGTTTTTCATATTGCTGGAAAACCAGTTTGCGATCGGGGATAAAGTAATAATCGACGGGACTACCGGTGTGGTTGAAAACATGACTTTGAGGTTGACGACACTTCGGCTTGATGACGGTTCTATTCAATACGTTCCAAACAGCAGTATTTCAAAGGTTATCAATAAATCAAAGGATTGGGCAGTTGTCCTGATCGATGTCAATGTCCCAAGTTCGACGAACATCGAGGCTGCTACCGAAGTCCTACAGGACGTGATAAATAGGGTGTGTTTAAAAAATGAGTTCAAAAAGTTGATAATTGATGCACCGTTGGTTCTTGAGGCAGAGAGAATTTCAGGAGGGACTATTCTGCTTCAGATTCGAGTGAAGGTTAAGCCGGAAGCCCTGGATAGAGTGAGACGCGAGTTCAATAAAAATATTAAACTTATTTTTGATGAAAGAGGGATAGAAATTATTTAAAGATATAGTATGAAGAATAAAAGAAGAAAGAGACGACCTTCTGCTGCTGCAATTTTTTGGTGGACAATTGCGATTCTACTTTTTATAGCCGTGCTCGTTATTGGATTCAGGAGACAGATCCTTGAATTCTACGATTCGATACTGGTTTGGCTTCAGTATAAATAGTTATACGTCTTGTCTTGAGAATGCTACTGAAACGAAATAGCTTACCGCATTTCTTATTATTGATACGCTTGTGCTGGTACCTATCCTCGTTGCTCCGGCACTGACCATTTTGAGAAGCGTCTCCAGGTTTCTGATACTACCTGCTGCTTTTACGCCAATATCAGGACCCACCGCTCGTCTCATTAACTCTACGTCTTCAGCCCTGGCACCGCTTTTACTGAAGCCCGTGGAGGTCTTTACATAACGAGCACCCGCTTCAACTGAAATTTTACACGCAGTGAGTTTCTCCTCATCCGTTAAGAGGCAGTTCTCGAGGATGACCTTAACAAGTCTTCCTGATGAAGCCTTCACTACCTCGGAGATGTCGAATTTCGCTTTTTCGTAATCCTT
>Ga0315277_10008716_pt1 | contig 13007 bp, 9 predicted proteins | sample YL17G05_15_MG_FD_203695 | JGI IMG/M metagenome (GOLD analysis project Ga0315277, IMG submission 203695) | Sediment microbial communities from Yellowstone Lake, YNP, Wyoming, USA - YL17G05_15 | ecosystem: Environmental > Aquatic > Freshwater > Lake > Sediment | place: USA: Wyoming | collected...
AATCGGCGGCGTCGATGTAGGCGTACAGGCCGCCGGTGATGGGGATTCGCTTGACTGTGCCGTCGGCCGGGTCCGGGGTTGCGGGCCTGAGCCGGAAATTGCGGCAGACCCGTCCGGACGGGGTCTCGCGCTCATGGCCGGGCGCGTCCGGATGATTGGCGCAGAGCGGGCGGATCGGAAAACCCAGCGTCAAGCTCCGCAGCCATAAGCCTCGATCCCAATACGAAAACACGCACGTGTGACAGGTTGGCCTATCCATGTGTTTCTCCCTTCCAGTGACCGTCACGATCTGCCTGCCCGCCCCCGCCGGACGAGCGTTCCCGCGCGTCTGACAGATCACGCGCGGACGCACGGCCCACAGGCGACGGCAAGAGGGCATGGTATAACCACCATAGCCCCTTGTCAATAATGAAATTATCACAATTCCGCATCGTGCCAGTGCGACAAACCGGCGACAACTGAAAGGAATCTGCAGATAATCGCGGCCCGGCCTTCGGCCGGAACCAATTGCGTTTATCGCTTTGTGGGTACCGGCGGGGAGAGAATCATACCGGGCGGCCAGTCGGGCCAGGCCCGCCCTCCCACCGGTACCCCAACGCGGTAAACGCTCCCCCTAGCTTTTTGCTATAAGACCTGCCCAAGCAAGAGGTGATGAGATGGCGGTGTGTCATCTGGAAAAGATATCCAGTTGTTGCGAGTCTGTAGCACGGGTTCCCTCCTAAAAGTCTCTAACACAGTGAAGTATGGCAAGGCTGCGCGCACGGCTGCATCTATTACTACGCCAATGCCGAGAAGACCGTCGGTCGCCACGCCTTCGACCGCCGTGATCCCGATTCCGCCTTTCTCGGCTATACCAAGGCCCAGTTCGACGGCTGGGTCACAGAACTCCGCCAAGAGGCCCGTGCATGGTGATTGACTGACTTCAACCCCGGCGGTAGAATACTGCCATGCTAGAAGCTATGACGAAACTCTCGGATGAGTCGGCAGACCAGATTAGCAAGGCTTGGCAGGCAGCCTTGTGACCGACAACTAGAGTGTGATGTGTCATTGGTGGGAAAGATGGCATCATGGTGAACTATGTGAAGAGAATCGTCTGTCTCGCCAATTCTCGCAAGCACTCCGGCAGATGTATTGCCGGAAAGGCAGTCCTAGATGGTGCGTATGGGGGATGGATTCGTCCTGTGAGCGCTCGCCCGTCCGCCGAACTCTCCGAGGAAGAGCGCCGTTACAACAGTGGCGAAGACCCACAGGTTCTCGACATAATCGACGTTCCGATGCTCGCGCCAGCGCCCGTACTTCATCAGAGTGAGAATCACGTAATTGATGCAGAGTACTATTGGACCAAGATAGGTAAGCTTCCGTGGACTGGATTGAGGCAACTTATCGATGAACCAGAGACCTTGTGGCCTAATCGTGACTCCAGCTATTATGGGCGCAATGATCGCATCAAGCTGGAGGTGGCAGGGAGGATGACCAACTCTCTTGTACTGATTTGTCCGCAGGGTCTATCCATCGTTGTCCGCGCAGAAGGGGTAGAATTCGGCAATCCCAGAAGGCGGGTGCGGGCTGATTTCAGGTACGGGGGCGTGAACTACCTCATAGCCGTCACCGATCCGGTTGCAGAGAGGGTATTCCTATCTGGGTCCGATGGCCAGTATCCCGTGGGCGAAGCGTACTTGTGCATAAGTCTTGGCGAACCGCACACGGATAGCTGCTGTTATAAGCTTGTTGCTAGCGTCATTACAGAACGCTTGCTGCGAGGGAATGAATGACTCAAATGATTTATACAATTGGACACTCAAATCACTCGCTGGAGTATTTCGTCGTCCTGCTGAGACAGCACGCCATTGATACTCTGTGTGATGTAAGGTCTAGCCCATACAGTCGCACAAACCCTCAGTTCAATCGCGAGGTGTTGCGACGGGTACTCGAAAAGGACGGCATTGCGTATGTCTTCCTCGGCAGGGAACTCGGCGCGCGAAGCGACGATCCATCATGCTATGTTCTGGGCAAAGTCCAATACAGTTGTCTTGCCGGGACCGCTGTGTTTCAAAAGGGCATGGACGATTTGCGACAACATGTGCGCACTCATCGTATTGCCGTGATGTGCGCTGAGAAGGACCCATTGGATTGTCATAGAGCTATTCTCATTTCGCGCCACCTCCATTCCAGCGGGATTGCCGTCGAACACATTCTGGCCGACGGCACCTTGGAGAACCAGAGCCAGACCATAGCCCGACTGCTCCGTCAACTCGATCTCGAGCAATCCGAGTTGTTTCGATCCTACGAGGACATAGTTGAGGAAGCATACAGAATCCAGGGCGATCGCATCGCATACAGGGTGAATGTGCTCTCGGACGAAACAAACCAGATGAGGAGAAGTACCCGATGAGGATCTTCACCATTGGCTTCACCAAGAAATCAGCCGAGTCGTTCTTCACCAAATTACAACGAGCTGGCGTTAAGCGACTGATTGACGTGCGCCTCAACAATGTGTCCCAACTTGCTGGATTTGCCAAGAGGGATGATCTCCAGTATTTCGTCAGGACGATCTGTGGCATTGATTATTCTCACCTTCCACAACTCGCTCCCACCCAAGAGATGCTGGACGATTATAAGAAGAGCAAGGGCAATTGGGATGTGTATCAGCGTCAGTTTCTTGATCTCATGGCCGAAAGGCGGATTGAACACGCGGTCGAGCGCGAGTCCTTAGATGGTGCCTGCCTTCTCTGTAGCGAGGACGAACCCCATCATTGCCACCGGCGCCTTGTGGCGGAGTACCTGAGGGAGAAGTGGGGCGATGTCCAGATTGAGCACATCACTTGACGCTGCCGGCGAGTTGGAGGACCAGTTGCTCGATGGCGACGGGGGCTTGGGCCTGACCGGTCTTTGTGGCATAGTCGATGGCGGCAAGCTCCTCCAGGAATGTGGCGACCTGAGCGAGCGAGACGCGTTGGACCTGGGCGAAGAATTGATCCTTGTTGAAGAAGATGCGCAGTTGCTTGGCGATTACGGCCGGGTTCGTACCCTTATCGAGCAGCTTCCTGGCATTGAACATGCGCCGCACGTGAAAGGCAAACGCGCCGACAACCGTGTACTCGGCGTCCCGATCTTCTTCAAACATGTTTCGCAGCCGTTTGACAGCCTCGCCGGCGTTGCCGCCAATCATGGCGTCGATGACTTCGAACGCGCCGTAGACCCGGTTGTGGCCGGTCAGCGAAACCACGTGCTCCAGACGGATCACTTTCTCATCGCGGGCGAACAGGATCAGCTTGTCCACCTCATTGTACAGTTGTGCCGGTTCCTCTCCGATCAGCTCGACGAGCAACTCGGCGGCGTCGCGATTGAGCTTGACCTTGTGCTTGCCGGCGGCGTACTGCGTGAGATGGCCGGCCAACTCCCACAACTTCACCGGCTCGATCTCAATGAGCTTGCCGACCTCGGGCAATCTCTTCGACAGCCTCGTTCTGGAGTCCCAGCTCGATACGGCCAGCACCAGAATGCCGGTCGGCGCGGGCTTCTCGAAATATTTCTCAAGGATCGGGCGATGCTTGGAGATGAAATCGTCGGCCCCTTTCACCATGACCACTCGTTTGTCCGCCAGGAATGGCGCCGTTCGCAGTTCATCGAGAACGTCAGAGATGGAGACCTCGTCCGCATTGACGGACAGCAGCGCCGTCATGCGCTGTTGCGGCTCGAGCAGGCGCCCCAGGAGCTCCTGGCACCTGGCGCTGACCAGCGATTCATCCTTGCCGGCGATAACATAGATGGATTCAGCCATGCTCGTCGCAACAGGTCCTATTCGTCCTATATGTCCCATAGGTCCTATGGGACCAATCGGACCCGTAGGACGAATAGGACCTTTATCGCTTAGCTCTTTTCTTCCGGCTCGTCCTCGCCGGGCTCGAGGTCTTCGGCGGCGATCTTCTCGGCGGCCACGAGCTTGTCGCCCTCTTTGAGTTTGATCAGGCGCACGCCCTGGGTATTGCGGCCGATGGAGCGGATCTCATCGAGCCCGGTGCGGATGATCATTCCGTTGGCCGTGATCAGCATGAGATCATCGCCCGTCTGCACGGACTTCAGCGAGACCACCTTGCCGTTGCGGGCGCTGGTCTTGATGTTCTTGAGCCCGACGCCGCCTCGCGTCTGGGAGCGATAGTTTTCGACGCCCGTTCGCTTGCCGTAGCCGTTCTCGCAGACGGTGAACAGCGAGGCCTTGTCATCGGGAATGACCATACCGACGACCTCATCGCCCGGCCGCAGCTTGATCCCGCGAACGCCCCGCGATGCCCGGCCCATAGACCGGACTTCCTTCCCGTTGAATTGGATCGTCATGCCGTCGTGCGTGCCGAGGATGATATGGTCCTTGTCCAGCGTCAAGGCGACACCGATCACGGCATCGTTGGGATCGAGGTTGATCGCGATCACGCCGGAGGCGCGCGGATTGCTGTACTGGCTCAGCCGGGTCTTCTTCACGAGCCCGTTCTTGGTGGCCATGACCAGCTCTCGTGCCGGCTGGCCCTCTTGCTCCTCGAAGCTGCTGACGGGGATGATCGAGGCGATTTGCTGGTTGCCCAGGTTCAGCAGGTTGGCGATGCTCCGCCCCTTGCTCTGGCGTGACATGGCCGGCACGTCATACACGCGCAGCCAGTAGCATTTGCCGCGATTCGTGAAGATCAGCAGGTAATCGTGCGTGGAGGCCACGAACAGGTGCTGAATGAAATCGCCTTCCTTGATGTCGGAGGCGATGACGCCCCGGCCGCCGCGGCCCTGACGCTTGTACGTGTCGATGGGCATCCGCTTGATGTAGCCGGCGTGGCTGACCGTGACGATCACGTCCTCTTCGGCGATCAGGTCCTCGACCTCGAGGGTTTCGGCCTTGCTGGTGATCTGGGTCTGGCGCTTGTCGCCGTACTTGTCCTTGATCTCCTCAATATCCTTGCGAATGATTCCGAGCAGGATCTCTTCGTCGGCGAGGATGGCTTCGTATCCCTTGATCTCCTCGATGAGGGCCGCGTACTCCTTGGCCAGCTTCTCGATTTCCAGGCCGGTCAACCGCTGCAACTGCATGCCCAGGATCGCGTCGGCCTGCGGGCCGGTGAGGAAGTGCTCGCTGCGGCTCTTCTCCCGGACGAACTCCTTGGGCAGGAGCTTGCGGAGCGTCTCGCTCTCGGCCAGGCGGAGCGGCTTCTTCATCAGGTTCAGCTTGGCCGTCGGCACATCGGGCGACTTCTTGATGATCTCGATGATCTCGTCGATGTCGCTGACCGCCAGGATCAGACCTTCGAGGATGTGGGCCCGGTTGCGGCAGCGTCTCATGAGGAACCGGCTGCGCCGCCGGATCACTTCCTTGCGATGTTCGATGAACAGGTCGAGCATCTCGCGGATGTTGAGCGTCTCCGGCCGGCTGTTCACCAGCGCGATATTGGCAATGGCGAAGGTCGTCTGCAGGGGCGTGTACCGCCACAGCTTGTTGAGCACGATCTCCGGGTCGCAATCCTTCTTCACCTCCACCACGATCCGCAGGCCGTGCCGGTCCGACTCGTCGCGGACATCCGCCACCTCCGCCATCGTGTTGTTGTGGACGCACTCGGCGATCTTCGAGACGATGGTCGTCTTGATGACGGTGTAGGGGATTTCGGTGATGATGATCTGGTCTTTGCCGCGTTTGCTGGACTCGACTTCCGCCTTGGCGCGGACGGTCAGATGGCCGCGGCCGGTCGTGTAGGCATCGACGATCCCCTTGCGGCCGCAGATGACGCCGCCCGTGGGGAAGTCCGGCCCGGGCAGGACCTTCAAGATGTCCTTGAACCCGCACTTCGGATCGTTGATCACCAGCAGCAGGGCATCACAGACCTCGCGCAGGTTGTGGGGCGGGATATTCGTCGCCATGCCGACGGCGATGCCCGTCGAGCCGTTGACCAGCAGGTTTGGAAACCGTGAGGGCAGCACGACAGGCTCGGTCCGCGTCTCGTCGTAGTTGGGGATGAAATCAACCGTGTCGTAATTGAGGTCGGCGAGCATCTCCGTAGCCGGAGCGGTCAGCCTCGCCTCGGTGTACCTCATCGCCGCGGGGGGGTCGGCGTCGATACTGCCGAAGTTGCCCTGCGGATCGACCAGCATGTACCGCATGCTCCACGACTGGCCCATGCGGACGAGCGTTCCGTACGTCGCCTGGTCGCCGTGGGGGTGGTAGTTGCCGCTGGTATCACCGACGATCTTGGCGCACTTGCGGTGGGTGCTTCGGGGCCCGAGGTTCAGGTCGTTCATCGCGACGAGAATGCGCCGCTGCGAGGGCTTCAGGCCGTCTCGAACGTCCGGCAACGCCCGCGATACGATCACGCTCATCGCGTAGTTCAGATACGAATTCTTGAGCTCGTCAAGAATCGGCATCTCTTCAAAGTCGCTTCTTACCTGTTCTGTTTCCTTCATGTTCTCTATCTTCTCTCTATCCTGACGAGCGCTCCAAACCTACCAGGATTCCGGCAAGAATCAGGGGTGACGCGGATTGCATTGGGACCGGCCACCATCCATAGTCAGAGCCCACTCCAAAGGCACGAAAATACCGGAAAATCCGCGAAAAGTCAACCATCATTTGCCGTGCTGTTGCGGGTATCAGGCAGGCTTGCTCCATAGCTGAAAAACGGTCCTGTCGCACCACATATCACTATATTCGCGACGGGCCGCAGATGTTCTCATGCCCCGTAGGATATCGGCGAAGCCACCCTCCGCGTGCCCGTCTTTCGGACCCGCCCGGCTGGCCCGCAAGGCAACTCTCCGCGAAGAGAATTGCCCGGCGGTTTGCCCGGGCTCAGATGTAATGTATGCTTTGAATGAAAGGGGTCATTGAACGACAGGCTTGTGAAAACTTGCTCATAAAACTCCTTCCTTCTTTCCAGGGGGGGCGGCAGCCCAAACCGTAAGGGGGGGTTCGCTGTCTCCCTCTATTTTTGCGCCCAGCGAGACCCGCCCGATGGAATGAGTCAAGTCCCTGCTATCCGGTTGACTGTTTGCCGCGAGTAGCACCGATTCCGTCGTCGGCACGCCCTGTTTGAGTCATCTATAGTGGTGCGTCGGGCACGACGATGAGAAAAGTGCTCCCCTTGCCTTTGACGCTCCTGGCTTTCATGTGACCGCCGAGCAGGTTGACTCGCTCGCGGATGCTCAGCAGTCCGGATCCGGCGGAACTGCCGAGTCCCTGCGGATCGAATCCACGGCCTTTGTCAGACACGGCCAGGCATATGTTCCCGCGCCGGCGCCGCAGGCGAAGCCGGGCCTCCCGAACCTGGGCGTGCTTGACCACGTTGAACAGCATCTCCTGCGCCGCCTTGTAGAGCAGGGCCTTGAGCGGCTCGGATTGCAGCTCGACCTGGTCGCGGACATCCACATGGACCGTCAGGCCGTGCTTCGCCTGCACCTGGCTCGCCAGCCACTCGAAGGTCTCTCGCAGGTCGCTTCGAGCCAGCCCCGGCGGGCTCAGCTCGCGGGACAGGCTGCGGGACTTGCCGATCGCCTCCACGAGCAGTCGCTTGACCTGCTCAGTCGTCTCCTGCAACGCCTTATCCTCCTTGCACCGGTTGCTCACCAGGCCCAGGTGGAACTTCGCCGCCGCCAGGATCTGCTGCAGATCGTCATGCAGAATTTCCGCCAGACGTTTGCGCTCGCGGTCCTCCGCCTCCGACAGATCAAGCGTCAGTTTCTGGAGTTGCCTCGCCCTGTGCTCCGCCTCCGCCGTGCGCCGGGCCACCCTGCTCTCCAGCGTCGCGTTCAATTCGCGCAGCGCCTCTTCCGCGTGCTTGCGCTCGGTGATATCGGCGGCCATGACCAGCGTGCCGAGGAATCCTCCCTCCGGATCGAACATCGGCGCCACGCCAATCAGGATCCAGACGGGGCTGCCGTCTTTCCGTCGGAAGCGGAACTCGTAACTCTCTTTCACCCCGCGTTTTCGGGATTCCCACCGTTCTCTCATCTGGGCCCTGTCCTCCGGGAAGACCATGTCAAAGTGGGTCATGTGCCTGGCTTCTTCCAGGCTGTAGCCGAAGATTTCCGACCAGCGGTCATTGGCGAAGACAACCCGAGCATCGGCATCGACCATCACGATCCCTTCCGTCGCGGTCTCCACGATGCGCCGGTACTTCTCCTCGCTCTGCCGCAGCGCCTCCTCAGCCTGGTTGTGCTCAAGCCACGTGCTGAGTGCCTCAGCGACACCGTTGACCAGGTTCTGCTCCTCGGGAATTACGAAGGGCCTCTCCTGGGCGTAATAGACCGTCAAGTGCCCAAGGACCTCGCCCTCCACCCTGATCGCCGCATGGAGGCCGTGCGACAGCCCCTCGGTGTAGTTCTCCGAGGCGAATCGTTTACCCTTCAGTTCAATCACCGGCACGGTGCTCTCCGGGAACTGCATGGCTGGAACCAGGTGCTCGACAGCGCGCCGGCAAAGTTCATCCATGGACAAATCTTCCTGTATGTCACGGCTCACCGCGTAGAGGCAGGCCAGCTCCTTCATCCTTTCTCGCAGCGATTGCTCGGCCTGCTTGCGCTCGGTGATGTCCATAAACGCACCGATGCAGCCGCGCACCCGGCCCTCGGCGTCGCGCAGCGGGCTGGCCGAGCCCAACATGTTCAGGCAGTTCCCGCTCGGGAGCAGCACATCCAGCTCGCTGTTGCGGATGTCGATATTCTTGGCCGCCGCTACCTGCATGGGCAGTTCCTCGGGCTTGAGTTCCTGGCCGTCGTGGAAGAACCGGCGCACCGGTGAGACATTGGCCGAGACGTTTTCCTGTCGATAGGCCTCGTAGAACCTGTTGGCCGCCTGGTTGCCCGTGATAAGGTTGCACTGCGCGTCGTGCGCCACCCAGATGGCCGCCGGAACCAGGTCCATCAGGGTCTCCACTTCCTCCGCCCGCTGGCGCAACCGCTCCTCGCTCTCCTGCAGGGCCGCCTCCGCCCGCTTGCGCTCGGTGATGTCGATGTTGACGCCGGTCATGCGGAGCGGCTTTCCCGACTCGTCCTTGAACACCTGCCAGCGTCCGGCCAGCCAATGCACGCTGCCGTCGGGCCAGACGACGCGCCACTCGCCCTCCATGGGCCCGCCCGTTTCGAAGGCTTGATCTACGAGATGCCAGGCTTCGGCCCGGTCGTCCGGGTGGACCAACTGCTCCCAAGCCGGCTGGGTCTTGGCGAACCCGCCGGGCGGCAGGCCGTACATCGCCTCCAGTTCCGGCGTCCAGATGTTCACGTCCGTCCGGATATCCCAGTCAAACGTGCCGACATGCGCGATCTGCTGCGCCAAGCTCAGGCGCTGCTCGCTCTCGCGCAGAGCCGCATTCGCGCTGGCCAACTCTCGCCCCTGCCGGCGCTCGTGGATTCGGCCCCGTCGCATCTTCTCGCTGACGAGACTGATGGCCAGTCCGCCGGCCAGCAGAATTATCAGTCTGGTTATCGACATCGGGTCGGCGAAGCCGAACTGTCCGGGAGTGGTGTCGAACAGGAAGTCCACACACAACCATGAAGCCACTGTCGCCAGCAGCCCCGGCCCCAGCCCGCCAAACACCGCGGCGCCAACCCATGCCAGGTAGAATACCAGAAATGGTGTGGGGCTCAGCGCATCCGATAGTGCCCAGCGCAGCGCTGCCGCTGCCGCCACGAAAAGCAGAGCCAGACCGTAATATCCCAAGCGGCGCAGCCACCCCGGAAGCAGTGCCGCACCTCGCTCCACGCCTGCTTGAGAAGCACTCCCGGTTGCCGCCAAGCCGCCCGTGGCGCTCTCCCTCGCGGCTCCTGCCGGAAGTCCGCGCTCTTGTGCCCCGCCGATGACGATTGGCAGCTTTTCGAGGCTCCGCCGTTTGCGTGTACCTCCTGTTTTCCTCGCTTCGGTGCTATCCGTACTGCTCGCGTTCTCTGCCATCGCACAAATCCCCGCAACCTGAATGAATACTCTGCCTCGATGTGCTGACAACCTCTCCGCGTCTCGTCGTGCGCGCGAGGTTAGCACATTGAGAGATCCACGTCAAGCCATCCTCATTTCATATGACACGGCTTGCGGGCCGCCTTTGTTCGCTCAGAGCCCAGATTTCGAGCGCGGAAATCATCGTGCGGATATATGCGGGATCGTACGAGACTGGACTGAATGCGGTTATTGCGGCGTGCGCAAAAATGCACGGGCCGCGGCACTGTGGCCGCGGCCCGTCCTTCCAAGGTAAGGGGGGCTTCGTATTCTATTGTTTACGGCCCTTGCGAATCAGGGCAAGGCCACCGAATGCGAGCAGAGCGATTGTTGCCGGCTCCGGTACAGACATCGCCCCGCTGAAACCGCCGGCGCCGCTATGACCGCCGTCCAGCATCTGGGCGAAGGTAAAGTAGCCCGGCCCACTGCCGCCCTGCAGTGACAACTCGAAATCGAGCGAGGGGTTTTGCATCTGAGTCAGAAGGGCCAGCGCCGCAGAACCCAGGGCTGTGCCCTCATGGGTAATGAACAGGTTCGTGATGTCGGCCTGGAACCGGGTGTAGCCACCCGCCACCGTGCCGATCGTGCCCAGGTCGCCCGCGCCCAGCGTGCCGGTCAGGTAGGTGTGGCTGTTGTCGCCGCTCCTGATGACGATCTGGGCGCTGCCCAATGGGGTCAGGGTGTACGGGGCGTCCGGAATCCCGCCGATCTGGAACGTCGGCAGATACACCTTGGCGCCCACCAGGGGATCGTAGTTGCTGCCCAGGGCGCTATCGATGTTGATGTTCTGGTCGAAGCTGAGGATGCCCGCGCCGTTGTAGTGCCACTCGCCGGCCGTGCTCGATGGAGGGCTGAATTCGACGATTCGCTCGGGGACTGTGTCTGCAAACATCGGTGTAGCGATGAATGCGACCAGTGCTGCGATGGTAATCAGCTTGCTCATGTTCTCTCTCCTCTGTCAATGTGTTGATGGTTCATTTTCTGACTGTCGTTCACGTGTGTGAGTTCTACGCTTTGACTCGCCTGCGTCCGAAGAGGCTCAGCAGCCCGCCGGCCCCGAGCAGCAACACGGTTGCCGGCTCCGGGACGGCGACGAGGTAGTCTTGTTGTCCCTGATTGACGAATGCCCTCAGATCGGCCTTGGGACCGGTCCCGGTGAGGCTGTGCAGCCAGGCGTTGGCCAGGCTCGCGTCCAGGTCCTGGGCGCGGAACCCGCGTGCGCCAAGTGTGCCGTCCGTTTGGACATCCCAGCCCAGGGGTGTAGCGGGCAGGTCTTCATAGATGATTTCCCAGATGGCCGCCGCGAAGGCCTCGGCTCGGGCGTTCTCCGTTGCGGTGAAGGGGCCCGTGCCCCATCCATCGTCATAGTACCGCCCCCACAACTCCCGAAGGTAATTGCCCTTGGTGGTGCCTAAGACCCCGCCCAGTGTGCCGCTGTACGCATCATCGGGCATGACCACCTGATAGGTGTACGTGCCGAACATGGGAGCCGGCTCCTCGATCTCCATGCAGAGCGCCGGGATCGTTCCGTTGGGCCACGTGTTGCCGGCGCCCGAGCCTGCGGATTTGCCGAGCTGGTAGACCCCGCTGGCGATCTCCTCGCCGGCGTACCCGGCAGCCCAGAACGTCGTCCAACTGCTGGCACCGAATCCGTCAATCGTGACATCGACCGTGTCGGCGCCTCTGGCCCGCGTCGCCAGCGACGGCAGAGCCAGAATCATCGCCGTCAGGAAGACTGTAGTGATTCTCCGTGTTTTCATAGTGACCCCACCCCAAGAAACCTGCGTGACATGGATGTCAGAACGACTGGCGCTCGTTCTGCACCCCCCAATTCAATGACTTGTCACGAAGCACCCACCCCAATTATGCGGGACTGCCAAGCCACCAACCAACTTCTCATGGTGCTCGGAAGAGGAAGATCTGAGCACCCCCCATTTGAGAATCGCCCGTGGGCGATTTACATCCGTAGTCTATCCCATTGGCGACCAAATGTCAAGGGAATTGAGCGACGGGATCCGAATTTGATATCGCGCCGAGATGAACGCCGCTGGCGCGGGCGCCAGCGGACGGATTATCGGATATATGCGAAAAGATCGAGTTATGCGCGTCGAAAAAAATGTGATCGCCCGATGCTGGATTCGCCCGAAGCGACATTTCACCGCTTGTCGAAACAGCTCAAGTCCCACGTATCGCACCATGGGATCGTAACGGCGCCCTCCGGGCCGATGGTGAAGGGCAACCAGATATAGCGGGAATCGGAGAGTTGTCGCGGCATCCAGCGGTCGGCCATGAAGAGAAAGGCGCCCGGCTTTCCCGCCACCGGCAGCACGCAGGTGCTCTGGGAGCGGAAAGTGAGCTGTGCTTCGGGACCGGTGCACGGGCCCGCCGGCTGATCGCTCACGGCCACCCCTGCCTGCGCGAAATGGTAGCCCCGCTGCTCCAGGTGCATCCACATGACGTACTTGCCGGTCTTCGGGTTGAACAGGACCTTCGGCCGCTCGATGAACGTGGTGTCGCGGATATCGGCGGACAGCGCCTCGTGCGCAAATGCGACGCCCTCATGTTTCCAATTGTACAAATCCGTCGAGCTATAGCAGGAGACGTTCGTCTGGTTTCGCAGTGTGCGGTCCTCGCCGTACCAGTAATAGGTCTTGTCCCGGGCGAGGATGCCGCCTCCATGGGCTTGAATCGGCTTGCCGTTCGTATCGAGCCAAACCTGGCCCGGAGCGAACTGCCCGGTCTTGCTCTCCTGCCGTGCAGGCTCCTGAGCCCCCAGAGACTGGCACATGACAGCCGCAAACGCCGCCAGAATGGTGATCGATTTCACGTCTTTGCCCTTCCAATGAGCGCAGTTTTGACACATGCGGATACGGGAAGTGATTCTACCCGGCATGACCCACGAATCCGTAGGCAAAATTCAGTTCTTGAACGTCCTGTGTGCGAGGAGAAATCCTGGCGGTCTCACGCGACAGCCCGCTCGGATTTCCAGTACGTGCCCCACAGGCCGCTGTGGTAGAGGCTGGCCAAGGCCATCATTGCTTCGGCGTTGGACTTGTCCCAC
>Ga0315277_10008717_pt1 | contig 13006 bp, 12 predicted proteins | sample YL17G05_15_MG_FD_203695 | JGI IMG/M metagenome (GOLD analysis project Ga0315277, IMG submission 203695) | Sediment microbial communities from Yellowstone Lake, YNP, Wyoming, USA - YL17G05_15 | ecosystem: Environmental > Aquatic > Freshwater > Lake > Sediment | place: USA: Wyoming | collected...
AGACGTAGTTTGAGGTCCAGTGCTCCTAGCGGCTCATCAAGAAGCAGGACAGTAGGGTCCGTGATTAGAGCACGAGCAAGGGCTACGCGCTGCATCTGGCCGCCACTCAACTGATTAATTCTGCGCTCCTCGAAACCTGGAAGATCGACGACATCCAGCACTTTCTTCACTCGTGGCTCGACCTCGTCTCCGGGAAACTTCTTCATCTTGAGGCCGAAAGCCAAGTTATCTCGCACATTCATGTGAGGAAAGAGCGCGAGATTCTGGAAGACCATCCCAATATTTCTCTTGAAGGGGGGTAGTTGATTTACAACTGTGCCTCTCAGCTTAATCTCGCCGCTGGTCGGTTCAACAAATCCAGCTATCATTCTAAGCGTGGTTGTCTTTCCGCATCCGCTGGGTCCCAGCAGGGAGTAGAATTCTTTCTGCTCAACTTCGAAACTTACGTTGTCAACGGCAAGCGTTGTAGCATATGTTTTACAGAGATCTCTAACCTCAACGTCTGCAGTCATCGAGAATCAATCAACCGACTGACTCTGGATCCTATGCTGATGTGACTTCTGTGTAAATCTTATCCCATTTGGTTTTTTCATCTGCGGTGAATGACCGTTCAACCTCTAACTTCGCGAGAACGTCAGCTGGTGGATAGATGCCAGGGTCGGTCGCTATCGTCGGCAGTACGAGGCTTGAGGCATCCTTGTTGGGGTTGGCGTAATTCCTGAAATTTGTGATTAGTGCGTCAACTTCCGGGGTGAGGATGTAGTTGATGAATGCCTCCCCCGCGTCCTTGTTGGGGGCTCCCTTAGCAATTGTCATATTGTCAGTCCACAAGGTCGCTCCCTCCTTTGGTATAACGTATTTCAGGTCCGGATTGTCGACCTTGGCAACGTACGCATCCCCATTGAATACGTGCGAGATTAGGAACTGGCCCCCGGCCAATCCAGGGATGTAGTCGGTGGCATCCGCATACTTCGCCAGGTAGGGTTTCTGTTTCAAGAGAGCCTGCTTCGCTTCTTCAAGTTCGGCGTCATTAACCGAGTTGAGCGAGTGCCCCGTGTACTTCAGCGCGGCGCCTATGAGCTCTCTAGCCTCTGAAAGCATAGTCACTTTCTTGCTGTACTTCTTCAGAAAACTCTCATCGAAAGCATTACTCCATCCAGTGACACCCTCTGCAACCTCCTTAGAGTTGTAGGCAAGTCCAGTAGTCCCCCACATGTAAGGAAGAATGTACTTGTTTCCCAGATCATAGGGAGGATTCTTGAACTTGTCATCCACATGTTTGAAGTTTGGAATATTGTCGTAGTTGAGTGGTTGTATGAAACCTCCAGTTATCGCGTCGGGGATTACGTAGTCAGTTAGAACGACAACATCGTATCCGCTATTTCCGACAAAGATCTTGGACCGGGCCTCATCCATGCTCTCGAAAGTATCATAGACCACGTCAACACCATACTCGTCCTTGAAGGTCTCCAGAAGACCTTCGGCTATGTACTCACTCCAATTGTACACCTTAGCGGTTCCCGAGAAGCTCCTTCCAACTCTCTTTTGGAGCTCGTCGATCTTCGCCTGGAGCCCAGCCTTCTCGCTGCTAAACCCTTGAGTGGCCAGAGTGTTGCCCGCGACTCCTCCAAGAGCTAGTCCTATTGCTCCAGAAGCGGCTACTTTGATGAAATCCCGTCTCGATGATTTTGACATGAAGATCTCACCCCTTAGTTACCGGAGAGACGGGTTTTAACACTTTCACATTTTCCTCGCCTTTTCAGACCCCTAAATTCAAGACCCTTCCGTTTGAGCAAACTTGAACGTAGGCTAGCAATAGCACCTAGAAGCCAAAACCCATCCTGAAAGGACATGCAGTATGAAAATTCAGGTCTAGTAGAACTTCTTCGTTTCGGTGAATTGTTCTTCTACTCTGATCTTCCTCCTTCCCATTTCTAAGAAAAAGGGCATAGGGTCTACGACAGCCTCAGCGGGGAAGACACCGGCACCTTTGATCTTCCCGGTTGCCTGCCACTGTGAAACCACAGACGGAGGAACTGCAGTGTCACGGGCTGAGGATGTCCCTCTCTCGGGATCGTTCCAAGTGATTATGTGATACGTGAGATTGGCCGGAGATTCCTTCTGGAACCCAAAGACGTCTATCCTGAATGCATCATACTCGTACTCATCGTGTGGTGGAGCCTCGCCCCTCGATTTTGAAATCGCCCGTTGGTACATTCCGGTCAAGTAGTCCAGTGGTGATACCTTGGCATCTCCGACAACTAGCTCGCTTGTATCAGCGAAGCCCAAGCTCTTCAGCGTTTTGAAGGTCGCGAGATCCGTCGTCGGAAATCCGATTCTGAATGTTACATTTCGGCAACCCTTTCCAATGTACCTGGCCATGGTTGCGGGTTCAGAATGTTTCACGTAGTAGGCCGTAATCTTGCCAATGGGATCCTGCATCGTCACAGTAGTCTCGCCTGAAAGGACTGGTTGCTTCACATGCTTACTGTCCAACCACATGATAGGCTCTTGAGTGAACTCGTCCATGACGGTTCGAATGGAATAGCCAGGCCATCCTGGTTCCTTCACTGGCAGCGTGTTACCCCACGAGCAGTAGATGTTAATCGTGTCGACCTTGTCGAGTTTCGCCGCGCCCGCAGCCCCGGCGATGTTCGTTAGGCCCGGAGTGCTGCCAAGCCCTATTGTGGCATTGATTCCAGCCTTCTTCCACCTCTCGTGAAGTTGAAGTTGTTTTAGGCTTGTGTCGAAAAAGCCTCCAAGATCTGTGTAGTGAGCGCCAGCTTGGATGCATGCCTCCATTGCAGCTAGATTGGTCTGATACCAGGCACAATTCACAACTGTGTCCACCCTCTCCGCCTTTGCGACTTTCGCAACGTCATCTGTCCTGCTCGCGTCAAGCTCCATGAGCTTCACACGGTCAGCTACCCCAACATCTTCCATGGCTTTCCTTACATTCCCGAGTTTTCGGCTCGTGGCAACTACTTCTGCATGGCAGAACTCCACCAAGTCCTGAACGGTGTACGCGCCGATCTGTCCAGATGCCCCTAGGACTAGGGTTTTCATGATTTCCAGCTCAGTCTAGAATACTGATGCTGAAACTCCGAAATCTAACTCTTGAAGTCACCTATGTAGTCTCAAAATGCAAAACACTACTGCAGTCTGGTCTTATCAAACTGGACTTGCAGGCCGAACTTTCTAGCTTCTTCGATGAAGGGTTCGGCGTTTAGTGATTCTGGGACTATTACACCTCGGTTCTCGATTCGTCCAGCAGCGAGCATGTGCGCACACACTGCGGTGGGAGTGCCAGTCAGATAGGAAGTCGCGTTTGACCGGTATTTCTCGTATGCCTCATCATGACTCATGGTCACATGCAATTTCTGCTGACATCGTTCCCCGGAAACTTCTCCCTTGATCTCTACCAAGATTCCGGCATTTCCTCGAATCTTCCCTGCAATCTGCGATGGCGTGGGCAATAGATGCAGCAGCACACTAAGTGGACTCACCTTCACTTTCCCGATGGCGATTGGTGTTCGATTGAGGAGACCAAGCTCATGGAATAGTTTGATCGCTGAGGCCGCGTCATCGGTTAATGCAAGTTTGAAGTCAACGAATCTGGGTTTCTTCGGCAAGTATTGAGGCAAGGTGTGAACTTCCTCGTGGTCCATGCCATAGACGGGAACCTCGCCTATTGGCTCCGGGAACCGGTAGATCTCCTTCCCAGACATCGCAGAGGTCGTCTTCACTTCTCCGTCCTCGAAGTAACATGCTGGAGAAACAGCTTCCTCGAGGAAAACGTCGGGTGCGAAGAGAGCGACGAAGGGATAGGTCTCGCTTGTGGAGGTTTCCCCGTCCCTGATTCGTATTTCGCTCACCCGATCGAGCACATCAACGCCCCGTCTTGCCATGATGTTTGATAGTCCCGGATCCTCGCCCATCCCCAGTATGGCGACGAGCCGGGCCTTCTTCCATGCTGAGTCTTGTTTCATCTGTTCCGATGGGTAACCTGCGAGGTCTATGTAGTGAATTCTGGCCTTGAGCGCCTGCTTCATTATGAGCAAGTTGAACCGCGGATGCGACGCGTTAATCACGACATTCGTCCCTTTGATGAATTTCCTGACCATCTCGGGCTTGCTTGCATCCAATTTTGAGATTGAGATCTCCCCCAATTGGAGTCTACTGATTTCACGAAGTCGAGACCGATCGATGTCTCCTATCTTCACATTCGCCCCTGTTTTGGCCAAATGTGTAATGATGACTTGTCCTACGCCGCCTGCACCAATGATTGAGAACTTCAACAGGTACGCCGGCGCGAACCTATCGGGCTGTCATACATAACGTATCGGTGTAGTTCTCGCAATTTGTCTCGACCTAGACTTTTTGGAGAAATCCCAGCTCCTCTTGCGAATCAAGAAGTCATTCTGACTTGCAAATCGAGACCTCCGACCCCAATGTTCTCGGAAAAGGACCTGAAAGGTTCAAAATGCATTGAATTGTTCAATTTCAATTCTATCGATTGAACTAATGATGGAATTCTCTTGGGTTCAATTTTCCTTTGATACTCTTGAGCCAGAAAATGCATTTTTGAGCCAGAAAAAAGCGAAAAACGAGCGTTTGTACCATAATACTAGCCTATATGGCAGGATAAGGTAGATACTGGTGTGAAGGAGATGTTAGAAATGCAAATGATCACCCGGCCTGAAAACGTGAAACTGCTAACGGAGAAGACATTCTCATTGCAGAAATCTGAGCAACTCTTCGAACAGGCCCGGAAGTATCTCCCTGCCGGCGCTTCCTCAAATGTACGGGTTCACATGCACGAACCTTTCCCGGTGATTTTCAAGAAGGGTGTGGGACCAAAGGTTTGGGATGTGGATGGAAACAGCTACATCGACTATCTAATGGCTTACGGAGCCCTGATCCTCGGACACAAACACCCCAAGATAATTGCGGAAATCGAACAACAGCTGCAGCAAGGAATAATGTTCGGGACGACAACAGAGCGCGAGATCGAACTTGCGAAGATCATTGCGGACGCCGTTCCCTGCGCTGAGATGGTTACGTTCGCTAATTCCGGAACAGAAGCAACGATGGAAGCCGTGCGGATCGCTAGGGCAGTAACTGGAAAGGACAAGCTGTTGAAGTTTGAAGGACACTATCATGGCCATCACGACTATGTGCTCTTCAGCGTCGACTCCCCATCACCCGTTTCAGGTCTTGAATCCAGTCCGGCCAAACTGCCATTCTTCCCTGGCATCCCAGATGAAGTTGCGAAGACGATCCTTGTGGCTCCATGGAACAATGTAGCTGCCCTAGAACGCATACTGAAGAAGAATCACAATGACGTCGCAGCTGTGATAACCGAGCCGGTAATGGCCAGCCAAGGCGTGATTCCACCCGAGGGTGACTATCTGAAACAACTGCGTGAGCTAACCATCAAATACGATTGCCTTTTGATCTTCGACGAAGTTCTCACTGGCTTCAGAATCGCGAAAGGAGGCGCACAGGAATTCTACGGAGTCAAGCCTGACATTGCATGCTATGCGAAGGCTCTAGGAGGCGGTGCTCCGATTGCGGCCGTCGCTGGGAGGAGAGATTTGATGAGCCAGATTGGCCCGGGTAGAATAGGATTCGGCGGAACATACAATGCTCACCCTCTGTCCCTTGCTGCTTCAAAAGCCACTCTGGAAACCCTGTTCAAGAATGATGGAGAAGCGTTTCGTCGAATGGCTGACCTCGGTTCAAAACTCAAAACGGGATTGGCGGAGACTCTCAGCGCTGCAGGCTACAATGTTGTAGTCAACGCTGTTGGTCCAATGCTGTCGATATACTTCACGAAACTCCGCAAGGTCTCTACCTACAGGCAGGCGCTCCAATCAAGTGGTGAGAAATTCAAGCGCTTCAGAGACGAGATGTTGAAGCACGGTGTGTACATGCATCCTGACGGATTGGAACGGCTCTCGATCTCGGCAGTCCATACGCAACGCGAAGTCGACGAGACGATCATAGCCGCGGAGGAGTCTTTGAAGGCTCTCCGCACCCAAATCATTTCCTAGACAGAACGACCGGCTCGCAAAGCCTTAACGTAACATGCCGACACTTGGGCTACGAGCACTTTGTCAGCGATTGAGAGAGAAACACGCGAGTTCGAATCCAGATCCTCGCGATCGAAAGGAATTTTCGAGAAGGCTCGCGGACTCACACCCTTCGGTGTACATAGCAATTACAGATACATTGACCCATACCCACTCTACTTTTCAAGAGCGAAAGGATCGAAAATCTGGGACGCTGACGGGAACGAGTACATAGACTTCAACATGGGATTCGGAGCCTTAGTCACAGGCCACAGCCACCCAATTCTAGTCAGGGAAATCGGAAACTGTATTGACAAAGGTGTTCTCTACGGATTCGAGGCGGAAGACAGCGTTGAACTCGGCAGAATTGTAACTTCCCGCTTTGGCTATGACATGGTGAGATTCTCATCTACAGGCGCCGAGGCGACCATGCATGCTGTTCGGTTGGCGCGCGCATACACAGGCAGAAAGAAGCTGCTTAAGTTCGAAGGATGTTACCACGGGTCACATGACTCATTGTTGGTGAGCGTGAAGCCAACAAAAGAAAAAGTTGGCGACAGGAAATCTCCAAATCAAGTTCCCGCGTCAAAAGGCATACCACCAGAGGTAATCACAAACACTATCATTGCTCCCTTCAACGACCTCGAAGCCTGTGAAGCAATAATCCGAAACCACCGCGACGAATTGGCAGCAATCATGCTCGAGCCCATTCCAATGAACATGGGGTTCGTTCTACCCGAGAAGGGCTTCCTAGAGGGATTAAGACGATTGGCAGATGAGTTCAACTGCCTGCTATTCTTTGACGAGATCAAGACATGTGGAAAGTTCTATCGCGGCGCTGCAGATCACTTCAGAATCAAACCTGACCTCTGCACGATGGGAAAAGCTATCGCAGGTGGTTTTCCGCTCTCAGTCATTGCAGGGTCGAAAAAGGTCATGGAAACAATCGTTCCAGGGCAAGTTTCACACGCTGGAACATTCAACTCCAACCCGCTCTCGGTCCGAGCTGCCATCGTAACATTAAGAGATGTACTAACGGAGTCTGGCTTCCATTTTGCGGAGAGACTTGGAGAACAACTTGCGAAGGGATATTGCGACATAGCCCGCGACGCCCAGCTGGAAGCCCAGCTTCAATGGATCGGTCTCAGCGGCACGATACATTTCTCCGAAAAACCAGTGAGGGATTGGCGTAGCTTTCTTCAGACTGATACAGCAACTTGGTTTCTGTTCTACCTCTCAATGATGAATCGAGGGATTATCCCTACAGGGACCGGACCCGATGAACAGTGGACGCTCTCAGTGCAACATACGGAAGAAGATGTGAATCGAGCAATAGAGAGATTCAAGTCAATCGCAGGTGACCTCAAGAACGTAATGGAAGAAATGCCTCTCGTCGAAGCCCTCTGAAACACCTTCCTTCATCACTTCACTCGCCTTAAGGCGATGATAATCGCAGCCGCAAGGCTTACGCTCGCTGCCAGCAAGTATGGTATTCGTGGCGAATACAGGTCTGAAAGTAAACCCCCGAATGTCGCAGCCAACATAAAGCCAGTTGCACACGAAGTTTCGTAAATTCCCATTGCGTAGCCACGTTTTGATACGGGGACGTTGTCTGAGATAATTGCAACGCTAACCGGGAAAGAAGTGCCTATGCTGAAACCAAGAATGACGACAGCACCCAACAGCATATCGATGCCCGTCGAAAACGCCGCCAACATAAAACCGGCCACCGAACCCAACATGGCTACGATTACAACGGGCCCCCTCCCGTACTTGTCGGAGACACGTCCACCTCCAACTGAGCCAACGATCCTTCCCAACCAGAAAAACCCGAAAAGCACTCCAATCAAGAACACAGCAACGCTGAGGGATTTTGCGAAAACCGAGAATAACGTCAGCATGACTCCAAGGCCAAATGTGTACGAACCTCCAAGGAAGTAGGCTAGAATAGTCATCTTCGAACTCAAACTACTCGAATCGAGCTTGCCGCTCTCTTCGCGTGCTACTGCTGATTTACTACGGCGCGGAGTTCCATGAAGGAGGAACACAGCCAAGAAGATCGAAATCAAGGACAGTACAAGGTAGATCATGAAAGTTTGCAAGTAGCCGAAGACGCTCGTGATTGACCCTGCAGCCACTGAGCTGGTGGCAAAAGCAATTCCATAAGAAGCGGATACCATTCCCATTGCTCGGCCCGCTCTCTTTGCATCGACGATCTCCGTTGCGAGAGCTTCCACAGCTGGCCAGAAAAGTGCCCACACTGCCCCTTCGAGAATCCGAATGAGGATGATCTGCAGGACTGTTGAAGAGATCAAGTAAAGGAGCGCAGCCGTCGTGCTCAGAGCTCCGCTTGCTATGAGAAGCGGCTTTCTACCGAGTCTGTCAGATAATCTGCCAGTCGCAATCGCCAAGAACATGAGCGTCAGCCCCCAACTCGTCCCCAACAATCCAATCTCGGTCCAAGACGCCCCGAGACTTGACGCATAGAGGGGGATGATTGGGGCTGCGATACCTACGGCAAACATGAGTACAAAAGTGAAGATACTGAGGCCGAGTAAAGTCGTGTTCTCCGAAGACGTGAACGGCACCAGCTCGCTACATGTCCTGAGACGAATATCTTTGCCTTACTAGTCCGATGCAAAATTCGGGGATTTCGGTTAAGGTTAAGTTCCCTGAGCGTTACGTGCAGGTCTGGGATGCGTTTTGAGTTATCAGAACATACTCATCACAAAAGAGGGTCCGATTGGAATTGCACAACTCAATCGCCCAAAGGTCCTCAACGCGCTGAACTCCGAGACTATGATCGAGCTCGTGAAAGCTTTCGAAGAGCTCGACAAGGATCAGAGCATTAATGTAATCATACTCACGGGAGGTCCGAACGTTTTCGCTGCGGGCGCCGATCTGAAAGAAATGGCTCAGGCGACCCCCGTGGATCTCGTGCTCGGAAGACGCTTCGAACTCTGGGATAGGATCAGAAGAATATCGAAACCGATCATCGCCGCCGTAAGCGGATACTGCTTGGGTGGAGGGAATGAACTCGTGATGAGCTGCGACATAATCATCGCCTCAGAAACCGCAACTTTCGGCCAACCCGAAGTGAATGTAGGGATTATGCCTGGGGCCGGTGGGACGCAGAGACTGACTCGCGCGGTTGGAAAATATAGATCCATGGAAATGATTCTGACTGGAAGATCAATCTCAGCCGAAGAAGCATTTCGAATCGGCCTCGTCAACAAAATTGTTCCTGTAGAAAGTTTGATGGATGAGGCCAAGAAGATCGCTAGGGAAATCGCCTCCAAACCTCCCATCTCCGTACGTGCAGCCAAGGAGGCAATCGTGAGAGCGCAGGACACTACACTTGAGGTGGGTTTGGAGTTTGAGCGGAGAGCCTTCTACTTACTGTTCGCAACCGAAGACGGTAAAGAAGGCATGAAAGCTTTCCTCGAGAAACGGAAACCAGTATTCAAAGGAAAGTAAAGGGCCCCCAAAGATGTCGGCCCCCAGCCACGAAACTATAACCTACGAGAAATCTGAAGGCATCGCAATCATCACACTCAACAGGCCCGAGGTGCTTAACGCCGTAAACGAGAAAATGGGCCAAGAGCTTGGCGAGTTATCATGAGCTTCTGGTCGGATTGGAAATCCCTAACCAGATTGTCGAGCAGCGAGAGCGTCCCAGCAAGATGCCTCGACTCATCTACAGTCACATTCTGGAAGGCTTCTTTGCAGACTTGTATCTTCGAGAACTCGCTAACTCTTTTGAAGATTAGCTGGGCGCCGATCTCGGCGAAGAAGAAGCTTGAAAAGATTAACTCCAGTGGGTACTTCTCCCAAGCGCTCATGAATCCCTTCCAGTAACGTTTGCCATTATCGTAGAGCGCTGTAATGTTCTTCAACGCCTTCCTCTGGAAGTCGGTTGTTGCCTTGTATCCGTAGGGGAAGTTTGGACAGAGCTTGTTGCACGCCCGACGGCACACCTCATCATGCCTGCACTCATCGAACGTAACTGAAGCGAGAAATTTCTTCGTCGGATCCTCCATGTCGTAAACAGCGGCCTTAATCATCGCCGTCCCAAAAGCTCCAATTCCCGATTTCTCAAACAAAGCTAGCTTAGCCATCCAATAGGCTTGAACCACTCGCTCCTTCAAATCCAAACCCGTAGGATCCAAGCTGTCCCAGGCAAGGTTCACAGGATTCCAATGCTGCACAAAGGACTGCTCGTAAGTCCGGAGCAGTTGTTGCGTTTTGATTGTCCAATTTCCCGGGAAAATGTTAGGCTCCGTTGTAGAAGACCCTGTCAAGCTTGGTCAATCTACCGGGGAAATGGCTGTGTCTTTAAGCGTTCCGTGTTTTGACGCGAATACCTAAGCACAACTTCTATCGAACAGAGAACTTTGTCATTAGTCCCATTAGCTCTTTGATCAGAATTGCTGCTGTGAAGGCAGTTGTTTTGGAATCAGAATCGTACTTGGGGCAGTATTCAACATTGTCAGCGGCGACTATGTTGAGTCCGTTTAGCCCATGTAGAGCCTTGGTTATGTGCCTCGTGCTCGGACCGCCGGGTTGTGTGTTGCCTACACCGGGAGCAAAGGCAGGGTCTAGACAGTCAAGATCCAATCAGAGGTAGGCATGTGCATCTTGGCATGCTTTGGTCAACTTCTCTGATTTTAGAGCTACAGCGACTCTCTAGGTCTGCAGCTCTATTTTCTTCAATAGAATGCTCTCTCGGTCGCAAAGCTCTTTGATTGTATGCACGATTTGACTTCGTTCCTTTAGGAAATTCTGTGTTGCAACCTGAACCCAGAGCTCCAGCGTGATCGAATCTTCGTCGAAACCTCTCACGTAAAGCCGAATCTCATCGTCGCCATCACCATCATCGAGCACGGCTGCTTGCATCTTGCTACGGAAGGTCTCAATTGAAACACTTCTATCCACAGAAAGGTTCAGTATTATTGGTCGCTTCTCGAAGACTGTGAAATTGCTGATTGGAACAGCGAGCATTACGGTGTTTGGAACTGAAATGGACACACCATCATTAGTTACTATGCGACTTCGCAGAAAGGAAATTTCATCAAGTCTCCCCTCGATCGGTGCAGCTGTAATGTTCACTTTGATGTAGTCGCCTTTTCGAAACGGCTTGCTAATGAGAACCAGCATTCCCGCGATTAGATTCCCAATCGTTGTTTGGGCCGCTAGCCCAATCACAACGGCGGTTACACCCAAGCTCACCAGATAGGCGGAAAGATCAATACCCACTTTGCCCAAGATCGCGAAAATGACAACAAACACAAGAGTCACCGTAACTATCTTGCGTACAGTTGTGGCGCCAGCCTTCCCAATGAGAGGCGAAACAGTGGTCTGAATTGTATGCCCTAATATCCAAACGCCCACGAGCGCGATGAGCGCCCATGTGACGGGGATCGTGATCTCAGAGTAGGGAATCGGTATGCCGAGGATCTTCTGGAGAGCATAAAGTAGAATCGTTAGAACCGCGAAAACGCCAACTATGACAACTGTTACTCCGATTAAGCCTATTCGTAGCTTCGTGTTCTCCTGCGCAGTTTGAGACTCTAGTCCTGTCACCATCTCACCCACAACTAACATGGTCCAAGCGAATTTGAACCTAGCTCGATATTTCCTTACGGCCGCTATGGGATCGCATGCTGGGATTTTGGTGCGCCGAAATTCATTACTAGTGTAATGTGCCGCCACCGTCGAGCACGATCGTTTGTCCGTTCAGGAAAGAAGAATCTTCAGAACAGAGAAAGACGATGCTTCTTGCAACCTCTTCGGGTTTTCCAAACCGTCTGATGAGATTCTCCTGCCGCTCTTTCTCCAACAAATCATTCGTCAGTTCACTCACCCACTCGGTCTCAATGTTGCCTAAGGCCACAGTGTTGACCCGTATGTGGGGGGCAAGTTCAACCGCCAGAGCCTTGGTTAGACCGATGACCCCAGCTTTTGCCACGGTGAATGCAAATCCCTTGTTATGTCCACCAAGGGCCGGGGTCGAGCTCACGTTCACGATTACACCATTCTTTTGCTTAATCATGTATGGCGCGACCGCGTGAGCGCAGAGAAACGATCCGTAGAGGTCGACGTTGATTGGTTTGAAGAAGTCTTCAGGTGTCAAATCCAGAAAACGTTTGTTCCATTCGCCTTTAGCCGGGTAACCCGCCAAGTTCACTAGCATATCAACCCTCCCGAGCTTCTTCACAGTCTCGTCAACCATCTTCCGGACCTCCTCCGGTGCCTGCTTCACGTTTGTAAAGTCAACTTGGGCAATCATTGCCTTCCGTCCCAGAGCCGAAATTCTGTCCGCAACCTCTTTTGCCTCAGACTGTCGCAGTCGATAGTGCACGACCACATCAGCCCCCTCCTTGGCGAATTCCAAGGCGGTTGCTCGTCCTATTCCTCCACTTGAACCCGTAACAATTGCAACTTTACCTGACAAGCGCGACATAGTGGAACAGCTCCAATGGTTGAACTATGAGCTCCCTCACAGAGCTAAATGTCCCGCGTTAAGTCCCCAGCCTCCAATGAGGCAAGCATTTGGAAGTATCTTTATCTATTTTCGAAAGTTAATTTCCCATTTACGAGAGGAGAAAACTCGCCTACCCTAGAGCAGCTGACCAGCTACCATAAGCGTATGCCGGTTCTCATCTTTGAGCGAGTGAAGACTAGACAGTACCTGCGCTTCTTCAAACGATATCGCCGCAGACTGCTCTTCATGGGCAAGATGAACGTGCTTGGAGTCCTGTTGATGGGGCTTACTGGATATTGGTATCTCAGGCACACGCAGTATGACTTAACGGTTCATAACGGCCTCATGTCCCTCTTGTCCATGGCAAAACTTGACACTGAGCCATACCACGTCATCGACTGGTTCCAAAAGAACGGCCGATTCATTATGCTGGTCACAAAGGAATTCG
>Ga0315277_10008719_pt1 | contig 13004 bp, 12 predicted proteins | sample YL17G05_15_MG_FD_203695 | JGI IMG/M metagenome (GOLD analysis project Ga0315277, IMG submission 203695) | Sediment microbial communities from Yellowstone Lake, YNP, Wyoming, USA - YL17G05_15 | ecosystem: Environmental > Aquatic > Freshwater > Lake > Sediment | place: USA: Wyoming | collected...
AACCACACAGCCACGCCTTATCCTTCTAGCGCCGATCTCTGCAATTCTATCTTTTGAATGTTCAAGGTCTTTGAGGAACTGGCGCGAAGATGAAGAGACGATTTCAGTCAGCTTCTTGACTTTTTTCTCTCTACTTTTGTCGAGTTGGCTTATTATCCAGCGAATAGCGTTCCTCATAAGCGGTTCTGTCTCCCTTGTGGCAAAGAGAATTCTCTTGGCTTCTGAGATCTCTTCCAGAAACTCGGTTTTATCTCTCGCCTTTGTCTGCCTGGCAAGATTTTCAACGGACTCAATTGCCGCTATGGCAACATTTCTTGCACCTTGGATCTCAAGATCCTTTATCCTCTTGGCAGTATCCTGAACTGTCATCAACACTCTTCACCTACAATTGAAGTTGCTTCCAACCCGCATATAGCCGTAAACTCTTATCTTTCGCTTTGACTTTAAGACGTTTCTGGTAAGGGAGATGGTTTCGGAAAACAAGTTCAAGGCTGTGCTCTTCGATCTTGGAGGAACACTTGTGAAAACTGCTGATATTTCAGAAATTTTCAGAAGAATTCTGGAAATCTACGGGGTCAGAGCTTCTATTAAGAACATCTCCAAGGCCTACGAGAAAAACGAGAGGGAACTCGGCGTCAAAGACATGGTTGAGTCAGGATCGGGTTACTGGATCAAGTGGAATCAAAAAATGCTGAAGAGGTTGAAGGTTCAAGGTGACGTAGAGTTCTTGGCCACACAGATCGACGCGCTGTGGTGGAATCATGCTGATTTGGAAGTCTACCCTGAAGTGTCCGAAACCTTGGTCCAACTGGAAAGAAAGGGAGTGAAATCTGGAATAGTCACGAATAGCTTCGAAAAGGATTTTCAATCGATTCTACAAAGGCTCGGGTTGGCAGATCATTTCGACGTTGTTGTTGGAATTGACACCTGCAAGAGTGCGAAGCCAGATAGGAAGATATTCCTGTTTGCTGTAAACAAGCTCGATGTACGCCCAGAAGAAGCGTTGTTCGTCGGAGACTCAATTCAATATGATTTTGAAGGAGCTAAGGCAGCAGGTCTGAAACCTCTGCTTGTTGACCGAAATAACGAGGCGATAATGAGTGCTCAAACCATAAGAAGCTTGGCTGAAGTGCTTGCCTACGTTTAGAGCACGCGTCAGCACTAGACGATTCTTCATTTTGAGAATCGATCGTCCTTCCACACGTTTGCCGTGTCACTATAACCTCTTTCTTCCCAGTAACCGAGCTCTTTCTGAGAAGTGAATCGTATCCTCATAACCCACAAAGCGCTCTTGTATCCATACTTGTCAGGCACAACAAGGCGCAATGGAAAGCCGTAGCCTTCTTCAAGTGGTTTACCATCAAGCTTGTATGCCAAAAGCACATCGTCATGGAGGAGGTCACTGAGCACAAGCGAGGTCGTGTAGCCATCTGCACACCCAAAAGTTGCGGAAGTAGCAGTTTTCCTCGGCTTTGCTAAATCGGCCAAGTGCCTGAACTTGACCCCTTCCCACCTGCAGTTCAGGACGCTCCACCCTTCTACACAATGAAAATCGCTTGTTGATTCAGTTCTGGGGAGCTTCTCAATTTGCTCCCAAGTGAGTCTCAAGGGTTCTTCAACTTCCCCCTCCACTGCCAATGTATAAGTCTTCAGATCAATTCGGGGGTTAGAGCGTGTGATGCCCTGATGGTCTATCCCCCATCTTAGCAGCTGTTTGATAGGAGTCTGGCCGGGAGGCAATTTTTCATGTTTCAGGTTTTCCTTTTTGGAATCCATGTGTGTCAAAAGGAAACTGATTGCAAGCACAAATAAGGGTTGCTGGTAGCTGTCTGACTCATTCTTGTGCTCACTCAATGAAGCTTGTCAATTGCCTTTGGCTCTTTTCGTCTTTGGCAAGTCCTGATACCTTCACGCCGGCCCTTCGAACCTCAAGATCAGATTCGCTGAGCAATTTCTCGAAGAGCTCTTTCACAGCCTCCTTGAGAACTTCAAGTTTGCTTGAACGATTCTCGAAGCTTCTGGAACGACTGCGAATGCTCATGTCCTTCATTACTGCACTTATTCCCACAGTTCTAAAACTATGTCCGCTCCGCAATAGATCTGCGTGGATTTCCTCGCAAAGGCCATCAACTTTTTCAAGTATAGCACTCAGGTCGCGGGTATCTTCTTTCAAGGTCGAAATTCTACTTATCGATTCGGCCTCTCCTCTCTCCCGAACGGGCTCGTCGTCAATTCCTAAGGAAGCATTGTGGAAATAGAGCCCAAGGTTTTTGCCGAAAACCTCAATCAGCCTTTGCGCATCGTATTTTGCGAGATCACCGATCGTGTTGATTCTAAGTGCCTGCATTTTCGCTTTGGTTTTCGTGCCAACACCTATCAGTCGATCAACTGGCAAGGGAAAAAGAACGACTGTAACTTGTTCAGGCTTGATTATTGTCAAACCATCTGGCTTCTGAATGTCGGCGGCGATCTTTGCGACGAGCTTGTTAGGACCAACACCGATCGAACAGGTAAGATTATGCTTGGCTTTTACCTCTGCTTTTACTTTCTGTGCCAGCTCCGCGACGCTTTCGAAACTTCCTTTCGTTTTTTGGCTCACCTCTAGGTATGCTTCGTCTATTCCAACCTGCTCGAAGTTGTCTGCAGAATTTCGCAAAAGAGCCATTATTCTTTCTGAGACTTCCTCGTAGAAAACATTGTCCACAGGGAGGAACACGGCCTCAACATTTTGCAGTTTCGCTTTCGCCAAGGCAATAGGCATCCCAGACTTTACTCCAAGCTTTCTAGCTATGTAGTTTGCCGTGCTTACCGCGCCGCTGTCTTCGCTGCGCCCGGAATACACGCACACAACCACGGGCTTGTCTCTGATAGAGGGGTTTCGAGTCTCTTCAACTTGGGCGAAAAAGTAGTCAAAATCCACTAGCATTATGACTCTGCCGGTCAAGGACTGGTGCTCCAAAACTGAGAGGTGTAGTTAACCATTTACGCTTTTCCAAAGCTTTTTTCATCAGAAACAAAAGGCACAAATTATACCGTAGGCGAATTAGGCGATGTGTGTTTAAGGCGATTTGATGAGCGTTTGGCGGCTGTTGAAGCTTAAAACGTGCAACGGCTATGAGAACATGGCCATAGATGAAGCCGTACTGACTGCCAGAATCAATGATCTTGTTCCGAATACGTTGAGACTCTATCGGTGGAAACCGTCTGCCGTTTCTATCGGAAGATTCCAAAATATCGAAAATGAGGTTCAGCTAGGCAATTGCAGGAAGCAAGGTGTTGACGTGGTCAGAAGGATTACCGGAGGAGGGACTGTCTATCATGATTGTGAAGACGAAATCACCTACAGCGTAGTAGCCAGTAAGCATGACCTGGGCACTTCAGACATAGCCGCAACGTACGCGATATTGTATGATGGATTGGCTGAAGCTCTCAGAACTTTGGGAGTCGCTGCGGATTTCAGCGAGGGCAATGCGAAAACCTGTCCGAACTTGACAGTGAGTGGCAAGAAAGTGTCTGGAAGCGCTCAGACCCACAAGGTCGGAGTTGTTCTTCAGCATGGCACGTTGCTTTTGGACATTGATTTTGAGAAAATGTTCAGTTTGCTCCGTGTTCCTTGGGCGAAAAGCTGCGTCGAGGTCATTAGCGTTGCGAAGGACAAGATGACTTCGATCAACAGGGAACTTGGAAGAGAGGTTGCAGTTGAAGAAGCAACTCAAGCGTTGGTAGAAGGATTCGCTAGAGCACTCCATATAGAGCTTGTAGAAAGTGAGATGATACCCTACGAATTGGAACTTGCAGAGAAATTGCAGAAGGAAAAATATGTTAGAGACGAATGGAACTGCGGCAAGACTTCATTGGACTAACTTTTCTCTATTCGCCACTTGACACCCTGATCCGTGTCTTCTATTACTACTCCCATTTTCTTGAGCTGCACGCGTAGTTGGTCAGCGGTCTTCCAGTCTTTGGCCTTTCTGGCCTCTTCTCTTTTCAGGATAAGTTTCTTGGCATCTTTGGGTAATTCCTCTTCTGCTTTGACTTCACCAATAACGCCCAGAACCCTATCGATCCCCGCCATAAGATCATACATGTCGCGTGCTTCTTCCTTGCTAAGATTATTGGCATCAATGAGGTTGTTTGCCTCTCTGACAAATTCAAACAACGATGCCATAGCCAAGCCTATGTTCAGATCATCATCCATAGCTTTGCAGAAATCTTTCTGAACGCGATCCTTCAGCTTCCCTGCCTCTCCGTATGAACTTCGTCCGTCTGCGTACAGGAGCCTGCGCACAAAGTTTCTCAAACGATCAATCGCGTTTTTTGCTCCGTTCAATCCCTCAAAAGTGAAGTTGAACTGCTGTCTGTAGTGAGTTGACAAAAGCAAGTATCGAACGGTCGATGTGTCATGACCCATCTTGACCAGATCCCTAAGCGTGTAGTAGTTGCCGAATCTTTTACCCATCCGCTTGCCTTCGACCAGCAAATGCTCGCAGTGAAGCCAATGGTTCGCGAACTTCTTGCCTGTTGCCGCTTCACTCTGCGCAATCTCGTTTTCATGATGCGGAAACATGTTGTCAACACCACCCGTATGAATGTCAAGCGTCTCTCCCAAGTATTTCATGGACATCGCAGAGCATTCAATGTGCCACCCGGGTCTTCCCTTTCCGATCTCAGTTTCCCAGAAAACAGCACCGTCATCATCGGTCCAAGCTTTCCATAGTGCGAAGTCCCTTGCCTCAGCCTTGTCATACTCGTCCACTTTGACCCTTGCACCTGCTTGGAGTTGCTTAACTTTGAACTTGGAGAGTTTTCCATACTTCTTGAATTTTGAGATGTCGTAGTAGATGGAACCGTCTTCGCCTGTGTAGGCGTATCCCTTCTTTTTCAGCGTCTTAATTAGTGCAACCATTTCGGGGATGTGTTCTGTTGCTCTCGGGTAATGTTCTGCTTTTTCGAGATTTAGTGCCCGCGTGTCCTCGAAGAAGGCTTCGATGTATTGCTTCGTGTGCTCACTGAGAGGTATACCTTGCCTCTTTGAGGCTGCAATTGTCCTGTCATCGACGTCGGTGATGTTCATCACTTGGATGACGTTGAAGCCGCGATGTTCGAGCCATCTTCTGAGCAAGTCCTCAAAGACGAAGGTTCTGAAGTTACCTATATGTGCGAAATCCCAGACTGTGGGTCCACACGTGTACATCCGCACAGTGCCCTTCTGTAAAGGTTTGAATTTCCCTTTTCTGCGTGTCAAAGTGTTATACAAGTGTATGTTTTCAACTGTGGATACCATGATTTTCCCATAGAAGTAGCGATGGAAGATATTTAAGCGTTCTATTTTGAGGTTAATCGTATTTCTTGAATTTCATCATTCTTCGATAGCTCTTCAGGTCTGTGGCGACCTGTTTCAGAAGTTGGAGTTCCTGCATCGTCGTTTCGAATTTCGTGAACTCCTCATGCAGTTTCTGGACGAGTGCTTTGTTTCGTTCCATTGTTTTCATCTTTGAGCTTTGATCACTGCGAAGGGCTTTCATCGTTTGTTGGCAGCCAAATCAGCCATTTCCGTCGTCGAGGAGAAAGGAGAAGGCTTCGAAAACGGAGAAAACCATATATGGCTGTTTGGGTTCTGCCTTCAACCTTTGCCCTCCACAGTGCATCGTAAGACTTAAGATACGATTGTCATATAAAAAGCTTACTAACTAACACGATTGTACAACTGCGATAATGAGACTAGCCTATGGCAAGTATGCCTTCGAGAATTCTTTTCTCTTCGACGCTCAGCTGTCTGGCTAGCCACGCTTTCAGCAGTGAAGTGGGCTTCGGAAGCTCGCCACTGTATGTTATTATTTGATTGTTCTTCAAGGCGTCCGCTTGGAACGTTTTTTCTGCGTCTTTGTATAGGAAGGAGACTGATTGGGCTTCATGGGCAAGGTTTAGGAAATCTTCCCATTGCTTGCAGCGAAGAATCACTGGTGGCCCCCGAATTTCCCTCGGTTGCGCCACATCATCTCGTCGTTCAGGCGGTTTTGTCACTGGTGCTGTGAGCGTTTCATGAGGAGCTGACAGGTATGTGATCAGGCTGGTTATTTCGTTCTGCAATGTGCCTAGTCTTTCTTCAACTTTTTCCACTTTTCCGCTAAGCTCACCAGTGTCTCCCATTCTTTCTGTTACCGTGCCAAGCTCGTTTATCAGCCTGTCTAAGTCCTTTTCGTGCTCCTTCAGAACATTTACTATGAAGTCTATGGCTTCTAACGCCTCGTCTCGGGATGGGGGCTTCTTAGACATGGCTTTCCAACCGATCAACTGAGTTATTTAATGCCGCTTTCCGTAGATAAACGTAGCGAATCCTCAAAACGTATCAATATGAAGACGTACCCATACTTATTGACAATTAAGTATGGGGTTTTACAATTAAATAGGGTGTCCATCAGCGTACCTATCCTAGCATGGTTTCTATTTCCTCTTTCTGAATAGCTTTTTTGCCATCCATATCAGTGACATACTCGAATCCTATCTCTATCGGTTTACATGCTTCTTCACGGCTGCAAGCAGCTTTGACGTTGAACTCGTCGTTTTCGGTTGCGAAGACAGCTTGTTCTGGTTTGATGTAAATCATTGTGGACTGTGTGCTTCTGTGTCCAAGAAGCCGTTTAACATGCATTACGACTTCGGTCTTGTGGTATTCCATTGTTCCTTTTCAATGTCTGCCGTAGCCTTCAGCGAAACCTTCCGTAGAACCGAGAACCCAAACTGGCATATCCTCTAACCGCCATCGTAAGGCGAACCGAACGACACACATTTTAAGTACTTGGCGAAACCGATTCTATATGCAGGAAAGGAATGCTCATGAAAGACACCGAGTTGAAAGTAGTCATTGGGCTCATAAAGAACAGCCACAGAAGTGACAGGGAACTGGCCAGAGCAATTGGGGTGAGTCAGCCTACTCTTTCGAGGATCAGAAAAAAGCTCGAAAAGCAGGGGATGATCAAGGAATACACGATTATCCCAGACTATTCGCAGCTTGGCTTTGAGATCATGTCTATAACATTCACGAAGATGAAGGGGGCACTTTCAGAGGAAATTCTTGATGATCTGAAGAAACGCTCCAGAAACATGATGAACGAACACCCTTCAGCATTGATACTCGGGAATACTGGAATGGGCTGCGGCGCTGACTACGTGGCCATCGCCTTTCACAGGGACTATAGCGAATACAGCGAGTTCATGAGAGACATAAGCGAGTTCCCGAGTGTGAACATTGATGAAACAAAAAGCTTCACCATTAATCTACTCGACAAAAATCAATTCCAGCCTCTATCCTTCTCTCAACTAGCAAGATACTTGGAAAAGGCGAAGGAAAGCTCGCAGACTGGACGAAAACGCCGGAACATACCATTGAAAGCGCGCGCGTCTGCCGGTTGAACTAACAAATGCTTCAGCAAACCGTTTGTGGGCCTTGCGTACTGATGCTTCTGGGCTTCTCTTGTTCGCCAAAGTCACTTACCACGTGAAGTGTGACGTTTTGTGACATTTCCTCAGGGTGTTTCACTTTGTTCCATTTACCTTCATCGTGCTGATGGTCTATCCTGTTCACCTCATCATTTCTGATCACTTCTGAACAGAAAAACGTAACATTAAAGGCAAAACTGTACGAGCGAACCAGGTTTTCACTGAAGGTCATTTGTTAAAAACATCTCTTGAAAGCCTGAATGAAAGAGAAAGAGGGGATTGTGCGGAGATGTCCCCAATCGCCGCTATAATGACAATTAGAACTCTATGGGAGAGTTAAAATATCTGGTTCAAAATCAATATGACCACTGACCGGAAGATGATGATTTCCCATGGTTCGAGCACCTAGTTTTTCCGAAAAGCAGGAAGTCGTGAGGTTTGTCTCAGAAAGCAATGTTAAGATAATCAATCTTTGCCATGTCCCGGAAGATGGACGATTGAAGACGCTGAGCTTTTCAACTCTGGACAAGAATCGGGTCCTTGAAATCTTAGAGTTAGGTGAGCGAGTTGACGGCTCGAGTCTCTTCTCATTTATTGACTCACACAAAAGTGACATTTACGTCATGCCGAAGCTGAGCAGCGCATTCGTGGACCCGTTTTGCTCGACTCCGACGCTGAATATCTTGTGCAAGTATTTGGATGTGGATGGAAACCCCTTGGATGTTGCCCCGGAGAACGTTTTGTCAAGGGCTGAAGATAGGCTTCGCTCGGCCACTGATATAACGTTGAAAGTATTGGCTGAACTAGAGTTCTTCATCATTTCCAAAAGCCAGGAAACTGAACCACTGTTTTCTAGCATTGAGGACAAGAATTATCACGAGTCTTCTCCCTTCAGCAAGTTCGAGTATGTCAGAAACGAGATTCTGGTTACATTGGCTGAAATTGGCATTAGAACGAAATATGGGCACTCGGAAGTCGGCAAAGCCATCACGAAAGACGGCGACATCATGGAGCAACATGAAATAGAGTTCATGCCTCAGGGAATGATAGAAATGGCAGAGACTATTGCCATTACCAAATGGGTTGTACGAAACGTCTGCGCGAAGCATGGAATTTCTGTCTCATTCTCGCCTAAGATATCCTTGGAACATGCTGGAAACGGAATGCACATTCATATGTGCGGGTTGAAAAATGGAAGGAACATCGTTGAAGACTCGAATGGTAGGTTGAGTGTGGAAGCAGAAGCGATGATTGGTGGAATTCTGAAGTTTGCGCGTAGCCTTGCAGCTTTCGGGAATCCAACGCCTGTTTCCTATTTGCGCTTTCTTGGGCGCAAGGAATCTCCAATGGGCATTAGTTGGGGTGCTAGAAATCGTCTGGCGTTGATACGCATACCTTTGTGGTGGAACTTCAAGGGGATTGTGGAAGAAGGGAACAGTTGCAGGAGAACGTTCGAATATCGAGCGCCAGACGCGACGGCTAACGCATATCTGCTTTTCGCAGGCATGTCAATCGCAGCAAAATATGGAATCCAAAACCGTGAGGAATGCCTGAAAACCGCAGAGGAGTCACACCTCGAGGAATCAGCCAAGAGGCACAGAAGGATGAAACGGTTGCCATTGTCATGCAGCGAAGCTGCGAGGAGCCTGAGGAAAGACGGGAAAAGCTACGAAGCAGAAGACATCTTCCCCAAAGCGGTCATTGACATGACAATACAGAGACTCAAATCCTATAAGGACACAGACCTGGCACAGAAGCTTAAGGATGAGCCTCAGAAAATCGAGAAGCTGATGCAGAGCTATCTTCACTACGGCTAGGCAAAATGCTTAAAGGACCCGTGGAAGGATTTCATTCGCAGACGGGCGGGTAGATCAGACTGGCACGATCGCCACGTTGGCATCGTGGAGGTCGCGGGTTCAAATCCCGCCCCGTCCACCAGATTTCACATGCGCTGAGAATTTGATTTCCATGAAGCCCCTCTTTTGCGCTATTTCTCTTAGTGAAGCGTGGCTGCGTGTCCATGCTATATGTCTTAAAACTCATGAACGCTAAGTCCAAGTTAGCGAAAACCACCGTGCCTTCGGACATGAGACCTCTCCCTTTTTCCTTAACTGTGGCACATGTCGTCGTAAGAGTATGCTGAAGAAACTTTTTAACGTGCCAAAAATACAGAATAGGCCAAATGCTGGACCCGAAGAAAGTTGATTTCAAGAGGCTTGGCTTTCGCGCGGGAATAGAAGTTCACCATCAGATCCGTTCCGAGAGAAAGCTTTTCTGCCGTTGCCCACCGACGTTGGAGAAAGATCCAGAAAACATGGATTACAGTTTCTACAGGTATTTTCGGCCTGTTCTAGGCGAAATGGGCGACTTTGATCCCGGCATGCTCGTAGAGTTCGAAAAAGGATACAAAGTAATCTACTATGCTTGTGAAAGAAACACTTGCACGTACGAGATGGACGAGACACCGCCTTTCTATCCAGACATGGAAGCAATAAGGGAAGGCTTTGTTCTAGCCTTGTACTTCAACTGTTCAGCCTTGGCTGAAGAAATCGTCGTGAACAGAAAGCAGTACCTTGATGGCTCAATAACAACGGGATTTCAAAGGACGTTCATAGTTGGCAGAGACGGGTGGGTGCCAGTCAACGGCAAGAAAGTCAGGATCAGCAACGTTTACGTCGAAGAGGATGCTGCCCGGCGAGTAAACTGGCTCGACACGGTCAGCAGAACAGTCTACTTCAATCTTGACCGTCTTGGCGTCCCCCTGACCGAAGTCATCAGCGACCACAGAGATGTGGAGTCGCCGGAAGAACTAATCGAGTTAGCCAGACAGATCGGACGGGTTTTGAGAATAAGTCGAATAGGCAGGAGAGGGATTGGTGTAGCACGTCAGGACGTCAATCTCTCCATAGAGGGAGGCAACAGAGTCGAAATCAAAGGAGTGCAAGACCTTGACAAGTTTGACCTGTTTTGCAGGCGCGAAGCTGTACGGCAACATGCCCTAATCGAGATCAGCAGAAAAATGAGAGAACACGGAATAAGAAAAGAGGATTTTGAACACACTTACGTCGATATTACTCACCTTTTCACACTCGGAGACGACAAAGCATTCGTAACCATATTTCCGAAAATGAAAGGACTATTTGGCCTGGAAGTCCAGCCTGACAAGGACTTTGGTCTCGAAATTTTCGAAAAAAGCATGCTCGTCACAGGCATACCTTGCGAAAACCACTTTAGCAGCGATGAGAACGAGGAAAATGCTGTACGGAAGCGGTCTAATCACCCATGCAGATTACCGATTGACGAGAAGAAGATCGTTGAGATAAGATCAATCATGAACCCAGAACCTGGAGACGCCTTCGTCGTAGTTGTCGGGCCCGAAAGAAGGGCAATGCATGCAATGAAGAAAATCGTAGAGAGGGCAAAAATGGCTTTGGACGGCGTGCCACAGGAAACGCGGAGACTCTTGCCGAGCGGCAACAGCGAGTTCCTTAGGGTTATCCACGGAAAGGAACGCATTTACCCTGACACAGACACGCCTCCCATAGTCATTTCAAAGGAACTGGTTGAAGAGTGCAGGAGTAAGACTGGTAAGCGCCCCTGGGAGATCTATGAAGACCTGCATGGCAAGTACAACTTCACTCAGAACCAGGTGGATTTGCTTATGAGAGACGAGAAGATCGAGAAATTCTATAGTTATCTGCAGAATCTGGGGCTTCAGGGCGCTCTGGCCTATTACTTGTTGATCGAATTGCCGCGCTACGCGCGAAGGAAGGGTCTAGGGATCGATGAGCATACTGTTGACAAATTGGCTGAGGGATTTTCTAGGAAGCTGATAAGCCGTCAACAGATCAAGGCTCTCATTCAAATCCTCGCTGAGGAACCAGAGCTCAGCATCAAGCAAGCAGTGAAGGAACTTGCGATTTCACGTGTTACTCATGCTGAACTAGATAGTATTATTCAAGAGCGGTTGAGCCTTTTTGAGGGATCCAAAATTGTTTCAGATCCAATCTATAGAAAACGTGTGGTGCCGAAAATAGTTGGTGAAGTGCTGAAGTCGGTCAACTACAGTGTGGAAGGAAGGATCATTGTGAAACGGGTTCAGGCTTTAGCAGGCAGGAGGAAAATTGGAGATGCCAGAGAAAGATGAGAAGACTGATAATAGCGACCCTGAAGGATATCGCGGGGCTCTTCGTGACAGGCTGGTCAACGAGGGAATAAGAACGTGGAGCAAAGTGAAAATCACCAAAGGCAAGGCAACCTACGAAGGGCTACTACTTCCGAGGAGTCAGCACACGGCTGATGATTATGTGACTCTAAAGGTGGACACGGGTTACAACCTTGGAGTCTTGATGGATGCAAATGCTACTATTGAAGAGTTTGGGCATCAGAAAGGTCATTATCAACTTCCTCGGATAGATGTCAAATTCAAGAAGGAGATGCCGAACGTTACTCTATTGGGTACTGGTGGCACGGTTGCCTCCCGTTTGGATTATAGAACTGGCGCGGTGCTGCCCGCTTTCACGCCTGAGGAGCTTTTTTCTGCTGTTCCTGAGCTGGTGTCGGCTGTCAATTTGACCCCTAAGACTCTGTACCAGATATTGAGTGAGAATTTTAGGCCGGAATATTGGGTGAAGACGGCTGAAGCTGTAGCGAAGGAGATTGAGAATGGTGTGGACGGTGTGATAATTGGTCATGGTACGGATACAATGTGTACGACTGGGGCTGCTCTATCGTATTTCCTGCGTGATCAGCCTGTTCCGGTGGTTCTTGTTGGCAGTCAGCGGAGTTCTGATAGGCCTTCTTCGGATGGGCCGCGCAACATCTTGTACGCCGCGACGCTTGCTGGCCGAGAGAATTTTGCTGAGACGACAGTGTGCATGCACGGGGGGACAAGTGACAGTTATAACCTGATTCATCGGGCTACGCGATGTCGGAAGATGCATTCTTCGCGTCGTGACACTTTCCGTACGTTGGATGATGTTCCGCTCGGCAAGATTGATGATTCGGGTGTTACGTGGTTCAAGAAGGATGTTCGTCCTCGTGGGCCTGTTGAGGATTTCTGCTTAGATACTAGGATTGATCCTCGTGTGGGTATGCTTTACTCTTATCCTGGGATGAATCCTGATATTCTTGATTCCATGGTTGACAAAGGGTATCATGGCATTGTTATCATAGGAACTGGGCTGGGACATGTTGGAACTGACATGTTTCCGCCTTTGGAGCGCTGTCAGGAGGAGGAGATTCCTGTTGTGCTTGTTGTTGAGCCGCTTTTTGGGTATGTTCATCTTCGTGTTTATGAGACGGGTCGGGACATGCTTGCGAGAGGTGTCATAGAGGGTGGGAACATGTTGCCTTCTGCAGCTTATACTAAGCTAATCTGGGTTCTTGGGCATACGCGAGACGTTGGACAGGTGAAGAAGCTTATGCAAAGTAATGTGGCTGGCGAAATTACAGCTAGAGAAGGGCCTAGGGGCTTCCTGTTGCTTCAGGGCGTAGAGCCTGGTATAGATGAGATACTCAAAAACCTCTAGCGAAAAGCGCGCGCTCATGGTTTCTTAGGCCTG
>Ga0315277_10008721_pt1 | contig 13001 bp, 9 predicted proteins | sample YL17G05_15_MG_FD_203695 | JGI IMG/M metagenome (GOLD analysis project Ga0315277, IMG submission 203695) | Sediment microbial communities from Yellowstone Lake, YNP, Wyoming, USA - YL17G05_15 | ecosystem: Environmental > Aquatic > Freshwater > Lake > Sediment | place: USA: Wyoming | collected...
GGCGTTGCCGAGGAGCATGACCTCGGTTAGGGGTCCGGCGTATTCGGCGAAGTCCGTCGTCGACTTCTTACCGGCCTTGATGGCGGCGACCCATTCCTCGTGGATCCCGGGCGAGCGGGGGATGGTCTTCTCGGGCCTCTTGTATTCCTGCATCAGCTTTTCAGGAAGGAGCCGCGGGTTCGCGCCATAGGTGCTGCATAAGAGCATGCCTCGGCTTCCGACGAACAGACAGCCGCCGCCTTCGTCGCCCATCATCCGGCCGTTCTCGATCTCCTTCGGCCGGGCCGGCATAAGGCCGCAGTCGGACCAGACGAGCTTGACCGGGGGCATCTTGCCGCGGGCCGGGAAGTTATAGGTGATCATCTCGGCCATCGGATAGGAATCCTTGGTGTAGGGCGTCGAGCTGGCCTGGACGGTCAGGGGATGGCCCAGATTGAGGGCCCAGAAGGGCTGGTCGAGCAGATGGGCGCCCATGTCGCCGACGACGCCGGTCCCGAAGTCCCACCAGCCGCGCCAGGAGAAAGGATGGTAGGCGGGGTGGTAAGGCCGGAAGGGCGACGGGCCGATCCAGACGTCCCACTCCAGGGTGGACGGGCAGGAGGGGATCTCCTTGGGGGCGTCGATGCCTTGGGGCCAGATCGGGCGGTCGGTCCAGACGTGGACCTCGGTGACGTCGCCGATCGCGCCGTCCCAGATCCATTCGTTGACCAGGCGGGCGCCTTCGCCGGCATGGCCTTGGTTCCCCATCTGGGTGACGAGGTTCCTTTTTTTCGCCTCCAGGGCCAGGAGCCGGGCTTCCTTGATAGTGTGGGTCAATGGTTTTTGGCAGAAGACGTGTTTGCCCATTTTCATGGCCGCCATGGCGATGACGGCGTGGTTGTGGTCGGGGACCGATATCGTGATAGCGTCAAGGGACTTCTCCGTCTCGAGCATCTTCCTGAAGTCGCGGTACTTGGCGGCTTTCTCGAACATCGGCTTTTTTTCCGCGGGCATCTCCTCCATGCTCATGAACTTGGCCATCATGGTGTCGTCGACGTCGCAGAGGGCGACGATGTTCTCGGTGCTGACGCTTATAATGTCCGACGAGCCCTTGCCCCATACGCCGACGCAGCCGATGTTCAGGGTGTCGCTCGGCGCCTGGGTGCCCTTGCCGCCCAGGACGCGCCTGGGGACGACCATCAGGCCGGCCGCGGCCGCCGCGGTCTTGCCCATGAATTCCCTGCGCGAAATGGATTTCATGATTCTCCTCCCTTCATCTTTCAATTTTCGTCAGGATGGACATTTGACATACTATATCTGCACCAAGCTTCCGTAGTCAACTTTTGTTCGTTTCTAGTAAACATCTCTTTTCGAGTGAGAAGGAGTTCAGGCTCGGGGCGCGCCCTCCGTCGGCCGCGGCCTGGCCCGGCGAGCCAGGCCGCTTCGGCTCCGGGCTCCGCTCTCCTCTCCCTCCGGTCGAGGACCCGTGCCCGCTCCGTCCTTCAACGACCTCCTCCGGGCATCGCCCCTGCGCCATTGTCTATATCACACAAAAAGAGATGCTTCCTCGTTTCTATCAAGGAGATTATGATGCGAATCCTGCTTCCCAAAATCTTCGATAGGGTTCTTGCTTCTCAAGGGATGATGCCGACTTCTCATGATACCGGGAATTCCACAGATACGGTGCCAATTCCAGAGAATTGGTCCATGTCCGGGAATTCAAGCTTACGTCCTATCGACAATTTTGGCTGCCTCCCCCGGTCCTCGGGATGGACGGGACGAATACGGCATCTATTGGATCTCGCGGAGATAGATGTCCTTGAAATCGAGCGGCGTCGAGTGCGCCTGGAGCTCGATCTGTCCGGTCGGGTAGATCGGCTTGCCGCGCTCCCAATAGTTTTCCATGATGACGTCGTCAACGACGAGGACATCGTTGAGGAAGACCGTGACGCGGTCGCCGGTCATAAGGATGTGGAACGTGTTCCAGGAACCGACCGGATTGTCGGCCGGGACGAGCGGCTTGGGCGGCCCGATCTGATTGTTATAGAGGCCCCCCGATCCTTCCGGGCCCTTAGCCGGGTCCCAGATCTGGACCTGGGGCGAGCCCCTGAGGTAGATCCCGCTGTCGCCGCCGGGTTCGAGCTTCCAGTCCACGAAGAGTTCGAAGTCTCCGTAATCGCGCGTCGTGCACAGGCTTTGGCCCTTTCCGTCAAAGACGAGGACGCTATCCAGGACCTTCCAATGAAGGCGCATGTCATCGTCGGCTTTTTGCTGGGCTGCGCGGAGCTCGGCCGGACCCATTTTGGCCCGTTTGACCGGATCTTCCACGAGCCCCTTCCAACCGAGCAGGTCTTCGTTGTTGAATAGGGGAACAAAGCCTTCCTGGACGAGAATATCCGCGACCCGGCGCTCGACCTGCTCCCGGAACCAGTCATCCTCGAGGAACGCTGAGGCTTTCTTGAGGCAGCGGGCCGTCTCGATTCCGGCGAGGCCCTTATCGCCCGGCACGGGCATGGCGATCCGGGCGGCTGATTCGGCAGCCTTGGCCCGAAGGTCGGGATCTGCCATGAGGCCGGCCGCGGTCCGGAAGGATTCTCCAATCCTGATGCCCGCGAGCCCGGCAACGACGATGTTCTTCTCGTTCGGTTCTTTGGCGACGTCGAGAGCGCCTTTCAGGAAGTCGAGCCTTTGGTCCGCTGGCATCCCGGAGGCGTTTACGAGCCGGACGTAGCCTTGGACGGCCAGATAACCGTACTTGCGGTCGGCGGTCGTGCGAACGATATCGAGCAGGGCCTCCGACGCTCCCATGTCCGGCCATTGGGAAAGGGCATAGACAGCGCCGGTCCGGACCTGAGGATCAGGGCTGTTCGTTTCCGCGGCGACGGCCTGCAGTGCCTTTGCCCCTCCGATCCTCGCCAGCGGCCGGATGAGGTCGGTCCGCCGCGCTCCCTTTTCCTTTCCGAGAGCCGCCAGGATGAGGTCGGCACGTCTTTCCGGATCAGGGATCAGGCCGGCGGCGGCCGCGAGCGCGTTCTGAAGGGATGAGACCTCGGCGGGTGAAGTGGCCGCGAGCAGGAGGTCGATCGTCCGCGGCAGATCGTCCCCCCGGACGACGCTCTCGAGCACGGCCAGGGCCGCAGGACGGACGACCTCGTTCCCGTTCTTGACCGCCTCCCAGATCAGGTCTGCGTGCGCTCGGGCCTGTCTGGCGGCCAGGACCTCGATCAGCGCTTTTTTTGCGAGGGGAGGGGCATCGGTGAACGCCCCCGCCGCAAGGGCCACGGCCACTTCGCCGGGGGCGCCCAATAGGGCTTGCTTGACCAAAACGGTCTCTTCGTCGTCACCGGCTGAAAGGAGCGGCATCAGGTTCGGGAGCGCTTCCCGGCCGCCGAGCTTGAAGGCGGCAGGGATGGCCGCCAGACGGACGGCTTTCTCCCCGTTCTTGAGATTTTCCAGGATGAGAGGCAGGGCGGTTTTGTCTCCGCGTGCGCCCAGCATGTCTATGATGTCCGCCCGGGCTTCAAGGGAAACCGCTGGGATCCGGCCAAGCCATTTTTCGGTGGCTTCTTGTCCCGGGACCGAAGCGGCCAGCTCCAGGGCGTGGGTGCGGTATTGCCGGTCCGGCGAATCTATGGCTTGGACAAGTTCGTCCACGGCGTCCTTCCCGAGCGTTTCGAAGAGGAGCGAAAGGGCTTCCGAGCGGACCTGGCTCTCTTGGGGGGCGGCGAGCTTATCGATCAGATTTCGGCAGATCCGGACGCATGCATCCTTTTGGCCGGCTTCGGCTTGACGCCGGGCGAAGAGGAGATAGCGGGAAGCTGCCTTGGCCCTTTCGTCAGCCGACGACATGATTGGGAACGTGCTCAACTCACGCTCGGCCCGCGCATCGCCGATTTCGGCCAGGGCTTGAAGGGTCGCTTCACGGAGGACGTCGTCCCGGCTATCCGCGAGAGGCAGGATCCTCTCTACGGCAGCCCGGCTTTTTAGTTCGCCCAGAGCTTTGACGATGGCGGTCCGGGTCATCCCGCTTGACGGGCCTAGGGACATGAGCAGGGCCCTTTCGGCTTCAGGGGTCCGAATGGTCAAAAGGGCCCGCGTCGCGGGCTCGCCCAGTCTTGGATCCTTGATGTATCTTGCGAGGGACTTGACGGCTTCGCCTTTCCCCACGATCTGCACTTGGCTGATGATGAAGGCTCTTGCGTCCGCGTCCGGCGCTTTATCGAGGGCGGCGAAGAGCGCGCCGACATAGTGAAGCCTTTCCTTTTCGACGCCTCCTGGACGGCTGAAACGGAGCGACAGGCCGTCGATGGCATAACGGGGGCACGCGTTCGCGTCCTTCCCGGGACCCGCCAGCCTGCGGCAGACCTCCAGGACGCCTTCGCGGCCGAGGGACAGGAGCTCAGCGGCCAAACCATCCATTTCGGCTGCGCTTCGAGCGGGGTATTTGCCCAGGATGTTCGTAACTTTGAGTTGGAGCGGGGTCCGGTCGGCCATAGCGGCAGCGCCCGAAGACGCCAAACGAAGAACCATAAGGACCGCTAGGATCGACAGGACCTGCCGGGCCAAAAGCGATCTATGATTGGTTCTCATAATTTCCATGGCGCGCGCATGGGCTCGTCGATGAACCGATTAGCCCCTTCGTCGCCGACAAAGAGCTGTTCTTCCGGGTCGAAGCGAAGCGGCCGGCCCAGACGGACGGCGATCTTGCCCAGGTTGACGAGGGTGCAGGAGCGGTGGCCGTTCTCCTCGTTAAGGGCGAACTTCCGCCGCGTTCGTACGGCCCGCCCGAAGTCCGTGACCCGCGGCTCCGGGTCGGGGAGGGAGGCCAGCTTCTCCTGGATGTTCGGGATGTCGGACCTGAACCCGCGCCAGAGTCTGCCTTCGGGGCCCTCTATGAACGGCGCATCGGTGTCGCGGTTCTCGCCGTCGAGGACGATCTCGCAGCCGTCGGAATATCGCATCCGGATGCGGCGCCAGCTGCCGCAGGCGTCCGGATGCTGCTGGGGACAGTCTGCCTCGATCTCGACCGGGCTTGTCCTGTCTTTGTCCAGAAAATATTGGACCGGGTCAAGGTAGTGCATGCCCATATCGCCCAGCCCGCCGCCGTCATAGTCCCAATAGCCGCGAAAAGTCTGGTGAACCCGGTGCGGGTGGTAGGGCTTGAACGGGGCGGGACCGAGCCAGAAGTCGTAATCCAAGTCCGGGGGGACCGGGTGGGGCGGAAGGTAGGTCTTGCCGCTCCAGTTGAACTTCCAGTCAAAGCCCGTGATACCGCTCACGGTCACCTTGAGCGGCCAGCCGAAAAGGCCGTTGACAACGGCTTTCTTGATGGGCGCGGTGGTCGTCCCGAAGCCGTAAAAATCGTCCTCGAAGCGGAACCAGGTGTTGACACGGAAGATCCGACCGCGACGTTGGACCGCCTCGACGACCCTCCGGCCCTCACCGATCGTCCGGGTCATCGGCTTCTCACACCAGACGTCCTTTCCGGCCTCGGCCGCGGCGGCGGCGATCAGGGCGTGCCAGTGGGGAGGGGTGGCGACATGGACGATATCGATGTCGGGACGCTCGAGGACTTCACGGAAGTCCTTGTAGCCTTTGACGCCGGGGCCGCCGATCTCGAGCGCTTCCTTGAGGTGGCCGGCGTCCACATCACAGACGGCGAGGAGCCGCGAGCCTTCGTAATTGAGATGGGCTTTGCCCATGCCGCCGACGCCGATGACGGCTTTGGTCAGTTCGTCCGAAGGCGCCGTGCAGCCCTGGCCGCCGAGGACGAAGCGGGGGACGATGGCGAAACCGGCCGCGGCGGCGACGGCGGTTTTCATGAAATCGCGGCGGATCATGACAGGGCGCTTATTATATCTTTTCCCGTCGCGATTTCCAAGCGTGCAAGCCGTGAATGATGGGGGCCGACGACAGGACAGGAAAATTAAATCGGGGACACAATACCAATTTCCGAATTACGAACTTTCCCCCTGGATTTTGGGCCGAATAAATTAATTCGGAAACTGGTATCGTGTCCCCATATTTTCAGTCGATGACCTTGCCGGAGAGGATCAGAATCAATCCTTTGTCGCCCCCGTTGAGCTTGGAGACGCCGACTACGGTCTTCTCGCCGGACTTCATCGTGAGCTGGGTTTCGATGAGCGTCGTGGCACGCACGGAGTTCTGACCCGGGGCCGGCGTTTGGACCTCTTTGTCGATCCTCCTCAGGCGGACCTCCATCTGAATGAGCCGGTCGTTTTCCTCCTGGATGAACCTGGGCCGGAGGACCAGATCGAACTCCGTATCCCTCCCGAGGCTGATCTCCGCTTCCCCTTGGTTCAGGGTCCGTATCAGGTTCGAGTCGAGAAGCGTAAAGTTCTTGTACCGGAGCAGTTTTTTCAGTTCAGCGATAAGGGGGTCGTTCTGGAGGATCTCGTCGGTCTTCGAATCTCCCGCCTCCGATCCGAGGACGAGTTGGATCGTGAAGAGGAGGTCGACCGGCTTGACGTCGATCTCCTTGATGACCGCAAGGATCCTGGACAGGGTCTCCGGAGTGTCGCTGATAACCAGCAGGTTGTCGTTGCCGGGATTCCATGAGATCTGACCGTAGGGATTCTGATACGGACGCAGAAGGTTTTGAACCTCTTGAGGTCTGGCGTATTTCAGCCTGACCATTTCCTGCTTCAGCTCGGGCGCCTTGGGTTTTTCCTGTTGGCCGAAAGCCGAGCTGAGCGTCCCCAATAGGACGAACATGGCGATGGCGAAAATTCCTATTTTTTTCATTTTCCTTCTCCTTTCCATTCGAAATTCCTGTTTAAGAACCAGACGACCTTGAGGCCCGAGTCCTGGGAGACAAGCGTGACCGAGACCACATCTTGGGAAGCTTCTTTTTGTGCCGCGGCGGGCTCTTTGGGACGGGTCGCGGGCCGCTCGTGCTCTTGGGCTTGGGCGACGGTTATGGACTTTTCCTCGGAACGGACGGCCGGTTCTTTTTCGTCGTTTTTATTTTGCAGGGCTGGCGGGAGGATCGGAGGCGCCGGCTCGGGCTTCCGGACGTAAGCCGGCGCGGGAACGACAGGGCTTGACTTGGGTTTCAGTACCGTATTCCAAAGGACAAGCCCGATGACGACGGCTGGAACGGCCCCGGCAAGCCCGCGGGCGAGGGCTGTCATGGGCCTGGGCCCAAACACGGAGGAAACGAACGGCCGTTTCTCGGTCCTTGCCGAGGTCGTCCGGGCCATTAAGGCCCGCCACTCGGTAGCCGTCCACTCAGACGTCGTCTCTCGATCAGCCAGTTCTTTGACCTTGCGCAGGGCGGCCGAATATCTGCGAAAGTCTTTCCGGCACATCTCGCACCGTTCCAGGTGGACCCTGAGCCGCCGTGCCTTTCGTTCGGGAAGGTCGTTCCCGGCCAGGAGGGGGATCGATCTTCGGATTCTCCGGCAGTTCATCGGACGTCCTCCGCGAGATGGGGATATTTTGTCAGGATGGCTTCCTTCATCTTTTTTCGCGCCCTGGACAGGTTGACCCGGACCGAAATCGACGAGGTCCCAAGGGCTTCCGCCGCCTCGGTGATGGACAGCTGCTCGATATCGCGCAGGAGAAAGATCTCTTTCTCCCGCGCCGTCAGGGCGGTCAGGCATTCCATGAGCCGGGACCGTGTCTCCCGGGCCGCGTGGGCGTTCCCGGGCGCCGGACCGTTCGCGGCCGGGGCCCGCTTCGTTCCCGCGGCGGTTTCAAGGGGGAGAGGAGCGTTGGTCCTTTCCGCCCGGAGCTTCCGGGCCTCGTTGACCAGGATCCCGAAGAGCCAGTTCCTGAAGCTCCTCTTCCGGTCGCAGCGCTTCAGGTACTTGAATGCCCTCATCAGTGTCTCTTGGGCGGCTTCCTTGGCGTCTTCCATATTTCCGGTTATTCTGTAGGCGATGTTGAGAAGGGACGTGCGGTAGGGCATGACGAGGGGTTCGAAGGCTTCCGTCTTTCCGGCCAGGACCATTGCTACGAGTTCCTTCTCACGATCGTTCATCCAAATAAGTATATCTGCAATGGGCAAAATATGTTAAGCGGTTTAAGCCTAAAATTGGGGACACGATACCAGTTTCCGAATTCTTTTTTTGTCCCGAAATCCAGGGGGGAAAATCGTAATTCGGAAATTGGTATTGTGTCCCCGGTTTAATTACTAATGTGGATGGAGACGCGGCCGCCGCCGCTGCCGAAGCGGGGGTTGACGACGTTGCTGAAGATCGAGCCGAAGGAGTAGCTGAACCCGACGGAAAGGAAATAGTCAAAGTTCGTCCGAAGCTGCCTGCGCCGGAGGAGCACTTCCTCGATGGTCGCGCCGCCCTTGGGCAGGAAGATCTGGTCGTGGATCCTGGCCCCGCCGCCGTGCATGTTGAAGGACAGGCCTTTGAAGACGCGGACGGAGATCTCGCCGTTCAGCTCCAGCTGGTTCTTCCGGAAGTCGTGGAGGTAATTCGACGCCTCGAACGACGTGCTGATCGTTCCCCACTTCTTCTTGAACTCCAGGACGACCTCGAGGTGCTCCCGGAGGAGATTCTGGCGGATTTTATCGTAGATCGTCTCTTCGCGATACCGGGCGAGGCTGAATCCCACCCTATACAGGAACCGGAGCTGCCTTTTGGTCGCCTCAGAGTAGGGAAAAAGGTCGTACTCGATGGCCGGCGCGGCATCTATCTTGGACCTAATGTTCTGAAAGGTCGAGGAATCCACGGAGATGTAGGCCCCCGCCGACCAGTGGTCATCGAGGCTCTTGACGAAAAGCCCCTCGAAGCTCCGGCTGTCCGAAGCGCTTTTGATCGTGTCCCCCTCATAGACATACTTGTCCCCCATGTGGGAAACCCCCAGGCTCATCCGGATCTTCATGCCGGGCGTGACCCTGTTGGCCGAAAGCGAGCCGAAGGTCATCCGGCTCTTGTAGGACGTCTCCCCCTGGAAGAACCCGTCCACACTCGCGCTGAACACCCAGAAGTTCCACCTATCGATCACCGACGTCGGATTGACCTTTTCTTGAAGGCTGATCCGGACCCGGCTCCCCGCGGCAGTCCTGGCGACATAGCGCATCAGGCCCATCTTAAGCGTTTGAGTCAGACCGCTCCTGGTTTCTTCCGGCGTGGCCGTCTTCCTGGCAGAGTATTCCAGGACCTGCCCGGCCCCATCGAAATCCCTGAGCCCTTTGAAGGCGAGCGCATAGTCCGTCCCGGACGCGGACGCCTCGGACGTGATATTAACCTCGACATCGGCCTCTTCGGGGGTCTTAACGGGGCTGATGAAGGCGATGTCCTTTAGGATCGTCCCAGCGTCGAGAACCGGAGATGTGACGTAGACTTTGGGGGCGCTTTTCCGCCCGCCCGCCGGCGTTTCCTGTCCAAAGGCCCCGGGGACCAGGATGACGTGCGCCAGGACCAGGACGCCGATGAGCCGGGCCGTTGCTTGGACCTTCATTTCCGCCGTCCCTTCTGTTTTTTCATCCGTATGTCTCCCGGTCCCTTTAATCCTCGACGCTGATCTGGACGCCGCCCGAGCCCTCCGAGCCGAACCGCGGGTTGACGACATTGGTGAAGATCGACCCGAACGTATAGCTCAGGCCCACGGAGATAAAGTAATTGTAGTTTGTCCGAAGCTGCTTGCGGCGCAGGAGGACCTCGTCGAGCGAGGCGCTTCCCTTGACCAGGGACAGCTGATCGCGGACCCTCGACCCGCTTCCAACGAGATAGGCGTTGAATCCCTTGAGGAGTTTGAGCTGGATGATGGTGAAGAGCTCCAGGCGGTTCTTGCGGAAGTCGTGGAAATAGTGCGACCCTTCGAGCGTCGCGCTGATCGATCCCCATTTCTCCTTGATCTCGAACGTTGTCGCCAAGGACTCGTTCCAAAGATTCTCCCGGAGCTTGTCGAATATGGTGACCTCCTTGTAGCGGACGGCCTTGAAACCGAACTTGTAGAGGAAGCGGAGCTGCCGCCGGGTTGACTGGGAATAGGGGAAAAGATCGAACTCGATCGCGGGCGCGAAATTCACGGCGGATTCGAGGTTCTGATAGGTGGATGATTCCGCAGAAACGTAGGCACCGGCGGACCAGTGGTCGCCGAGGCTCCTGACGACCAGGCCCTCGAACTCCAGGCCTTTCGAAAGGCTGTCGATCGTCTCGTCCTCGTAGACGAAGTGGTCTTTCTCGTAATCGCCGCCGAGGGATAAGGCGATCTTGATATCCGGCGTGATCCGACTGGCGGAGAACGACGCGTCCAGCGACCGGGAGTTCATGGACGTCTCGCCGCTGAAATAGCCGCTGCCGCTCAGGCTGAACACCCAAGACTTCCACTTGTCGACGGCAGCTTTGGGTTTTTCCTCCTGCTGATAATCGATCGAAACGCGCCCGGCGATGGGGGTCCTGGCGACGTAACCCATGAGCCCCATCTTGAGGGCATTGACCATACCCAACCGGACCTCGTCCTCGGTGTCCGTCTTGTTGGAATAATACTGCTGGGTGTCGTCCAGTCCGGCGAATTCGTTCTGCCCGGTGAAGGACAGCGTGTACTCGCGTCCGCCGCTTCCCGTGCGGAGGGTCGTGATGAGGATATGGACCTGGGCTTCCTTCCTGTCCCGGACGTAGTTGACGAAGGTTATCTCCGTCCGGATGTAATCGATGTCGCAGTCCCCGCAGTCGATGAAGATCTTGGGGGCGGTCTTCTTGAGGGCTTCGATGTCGCTCTTGGCGCCCGCCTCCTGCGCCGAGACCGGCCCGGCGGCAAGGACCGAAAGGGCCAGAGCGATAACTAGCATCCCGGTTCCTGTCTTCGTCATACGGACTCCATGGGGGGACCGTAAGCCGGCCCACGTGATAACGCCGGAAAAATGACGAACATAAACCCCAAGTTTATGCTTCGACATAAAAATATCCACTCCTTTTATACGGCCGATAGCGGAAAAACGTTACATCGGGAAGTCGCGGCATCATGATTCATCGCAGAATTCGTTCGGCCGCCTGTTTCGGTTGCCGTCCCGATATCTGCAATTAATAGATAAAATAGAAGAAGCGGAGGGATCACAGGACCCGTTTCATCACCGAGTAGATGATCCCGTAGACCAGAAGGCAGAAGCTGATGTAGGACCAGGCGTACAGGTAGATGTCGGCGGTCCCCAAGCCGGAGATGAAAGTCAGCCCGGTGAACAAGATGATTATGCCGGCGACGGCGGCAAGGAAGGCGATGAACCCAGCCCGGTGCTTGATCCGCACCATCCGCTCGTCGGTGCGTTCCTGCGAAGTGGGGGGGAAGAGGCCGTGGATCAAATTATTGAACGCGACGACGAGGCTGAGCCTGAGGATCAGCAGGTTCCGACCGATGAAACCCGAGACGATCATCAGCGCCAGGGCGGCCAAAAGGATCAGGTCATATTGCCGAGCGATGAAGCCCCGGGGGGCGGAGGGAGAAAGGACTCGCTCATTCATGATTTGCCTCCTTCAATTGGAATATCTGTTCCACCGGGCGTTCGAAGACCCGCGCGATCTTCAGGGCCAGCAAGGATGATGGCACATACCTGCCGGCCTCGATCGATATGATGGTCTGGCGCGTGACGCCGACGCATTCGGCCAGCTGTTCCTGGGTCAGGTCCAGCCTGGCCCGGTGTTCCTTGATGTGGTTGATCATGACCTCGGTCACTTCGATCTCCTTGCCTTATTATTAATATTGTAAAACTTAAATAACAATTTGTCAAGCTTTATTTACAATCTGTATAGTATACTATACAATAAACTTGCTGCCAGATGCTTCGGATCTATCAATTTCTTGGGTACGCCCTTTTCTATGGCACGACGTTCCTCTTTCGCCCCATCCGCATTTACCGTTTGTTTCGAGGTCTGATTACGGGCTGGCATGAAACGAAAGGGGAGACGATTCTCGTTCGTCTTTTTAAACGGCTCATGCTCAAATAGGGTTGATCAAGAGACATCATGTATGGCCCTGTCCGTCCGCAGAGAGGTGATCATCGCGTCATTGACGATGGGATCCGGGGCGGGGGTGTCTGACGGTGATGGAAGAAGCGGGAAGTTTCGGGCTCCGGCAATAGCTGGTGCCGATTCTGATTTATTTATTGGGGCAAGTCCAGGAAGAGTCCCCCCTTGCTAATTGGGCCAAAATAGGCTAGCTTTAGCGGATGGCCGGGATGAGAGAAAGCAGAGTGGTTGTCACAGGGATGGGGGTTGTGACTCCCATAGGGATCGGCCGGGAGGAGTTCTGGAAAGGGCTCGTTGCCGGCAAGAACGGAGTTTCCCGCGTGACTCATTTTGATCCTTCTGATTTCCCATCCAAAATGGCTGCTGAGGTCAAGGATTTCCACCCGGACCGGTGGATCGACAGGAAAACCGCGGCCCGGATGGACCGCTTCACCCACTTCGCCGTCGCCGCGTCCGAGATGGCCTTGGATGACAGCGGACTCCTGCATTCTCCCTTGCTTGGAGAAAGAAGCGGGGTCATCATCGGTTCCGGAATCGGAGGTTCCTCCAGCATCGAAAATGGCTGTGCTAACCTGAACCAGAAAGGGCCCCGGGCCCTCGATCCATTTTTTGTGACCCGGGTGCTCGTCAACATGGCGCCCGCCTGGGTTTCCATCCGCAACGGTCTCAAGGGGCCCTTGTCGGCGCCCTGCATGGCCTGTTCCACCGGCGCCAACGCCATCGGCGATGCCTTCCGGATCATTCAGAGGGGAGACGCGGATATCATGCTGGCCGGTGGGGCGGAAGCCAGTATCACCCCCCTTCCTTACGGGGGTTTCTGCGCGAGCCGGTCCATGTCGCGGAGGAATGATGGCGTCGAAAAAGCCTCCCGGCCCTTTGATAAGAACCGGGACGGCTTCGTCATGGGCGAAGGGGCGGGAATTATCGTCCTGGAAAGCCTGGAACAGGCGCGGAGCCGGGGCGCCCGCATCTATGCCGAATTGGCCGGCTACGGAAACACGGCGGATGCCTATCACGTCACCGCTCCCGAACCCGGGGGTGACGGCATGGTCCGGGTGATGAGGAAGGCCTTGGCGG
>Ga0315277_10008722_pt1 | contig 13001 bp, 4 predicted proteins | sample YL17G05_15_MG_FD_203695 | JGI IMG/M metagenome (GOLD analysis project Ga0315277, IMG submission 203695) | Sediment microbial communities from Yellowstone Lake, YNP, Wyoming, USA - YL17G05_15 | ecosystem: Environmental > Aquatic > Freshwater > Lake > Sediment | place: USA: Wyoming | collected...
ACGTGAGACCCACGCCGATCAAGTAGCGCAATCTGTCAGATTGCGTAACGGGACCAGTGGGGTCGTGAGACCCTCACCGATCAGGATTTCCTCCGTCAAGGTGGTTAATTCTACCGTTTTCTCACGCCCAGATGTGAAGCACAACCTGTAAGGTTGCAGAACGCGGCCGGTGGGGTTGGGAGACGCTCACCGAATAGAGACCAAGTGTTAAACCAATTATTCAATTTGTCATCTCTGTAATGCTGTAAAATTGGAGGCTGGATTTCTCACAGTCTCGTGCTATACTAATTGTTGACATAAAAATCTTGATCCATTCAATAGTTTCTTTACGGGGTTTTTGGTATTAATGATACTCAATAACAGATTGTCTTAGAATATTCTCAAGCAATAATCACATTTTTACATACCTGTCATGATTATCCTTCCAGGCAGTATCATCAAAGGCCCACGCTGGCCTGAACCAGTCGAGGTCAACCATGTTGAAGACCTAAGCGAGTATATCCGGATAGTTGGCGTCACGGTGAATTCGCGGCAACACATTGATCAGGTACTGCCCAAATCTGAATTAGAGCAAACAAAAAGCGGAGAAATTAAACCGCTGTTCAGTGCCAATCCTCGCCACGTATTCCTGGCATTAGAAACCCATCGCTACCGCTTTGCATCACTTTACGACCCGCTCCTGGCGATGAATACCTCCAAGATAGATCCATTACCTCACCAGATCGAAGCAGTGTACAGTTATGTACTGCGTTTACCACGCATCCGTTTTTTAATTGCCGACGATCCAGGTGCTGGAAAGACTATCATGGCCGGGCTGGTCCTCAAGGAATTAAAACTCCGTCATTTGGTTAAACGCATCCTCATTGTCACCCCGGGACATCTCAAGGACCAGTGGCGGCGGGAGATGAAGGATCGCTTTGAAGAAATATTTATGGTCGTAGACCGGGGAGTTCTGGGCTCATTCTACGGACAGAATGTATGGATGCGCGAACAGCAGATCATTACTTCCATTGATTTCGCCAAACAGGAAGATATCCTTGCAGGGTTGGCTTCGGTACATTTTGACCTGATCATCGTAGACGAGGCGCACAAAATGTCCGCCTTTCGCTATGGTGAAAAACTGGACAAGACGATACGATATCGACTTGGGGAAAGGTTATCAGAAATATGCACCCATCTATTGTTCCTGACTGCCACACCCCACCGTGGTGACCCGGAGAACTTCCGGCTGTTCCTTGACTTGCTTGAGCCGGGCTTTTTCGCCACTACGGATATGGTTAGCGAGTCGATCCAGCAGCAGGAGAACCCTCTTTTCATTCGGCGTATCAAGGAGGATTTGAAGGATTTCGAAGGCAAACCCTTGTTTCTCCCGCGTTATGTTGAAACTCGCCCTTTCCGGTTGGGCGTGGAAAGCCCGCTAGAAGCCGAATTGTATAATGTCCTCTCACACTATGTTAATGAACAATACAACAAAGCCCTCACCAAGGACAAGCGCCGCAATGTGGCCTTTGCCCTGGTAATTCTTCAGCGCCGTCTGGCTTCCAGCACGTATGCCTTGTTGAAATCGTTGGAAAGGCGGAAGCGCCGCCTGGAGGAAATGCTGCATAGTGCGGAGCAGAAAGCTCATGATGATGGCACAGGCTACGACTTCGACGAAGTGGAGGATATGAGTGAGGAAGAACGTTGGAAGCTGGAAGAAATTTGGGAAACGCTGAGCGTTGCTGAGAACCGGCAAGAATTGGAAGCTGAAATTCTTACCCTGACGGGACTGATTGACCAGGCACGCTCCATTATCAACACAGACCCACCAGTGGAAGCCAAACTTCGCCATCTAAAAGCAGCAATGTTTGATTTGAATAACAAGTATCCCGGATCAAAGATACTCATTTTTACAGAGTCGCGCGATACGCTAGAATATCTGGAAAAGAACATGCGCTATTGGAACTACAGTGTTTGCACCATTCACGGCGGCATGGGGCTGGAAGAACGTATTAAGGCAGAGGCGGTATTTAAGAATGAAGCGCAGATCCTGGTAGCGACTGAAGCGGCAGGCGAAGGCATCAACCTGCAGTTCTGTAACCTGATGATCAATTACGATCTCCCCTGGAACCCAAACCGGTTGGAACAGCGTATGGGTCGCATCCACCGCTATGGACAGAATAAAGAAGTCTTCATTTTCAACCTGGTAGCTTCGGATACTCGTGAAGGCCGCGTTCTAACTGCCCTATTTAAAAAACTAGACCAGATCCGCAGTGAGCTTGGCAGTGATAAGGTATTTGACGTATTGGGTGACGTTATCCAGGGCAAGAATCTTTCGCAGATGCTAATGGAAGCAGCCGCCAATGCCCGCAGCATCGAGGAAATATTAGAAGAAATTGAAATTAAGGTGGACCCCGTATACATTGCCCGTGTACGGGAAGACCTGGGGGAGAGCCTGGCTACACGTTTTATCGATTACACGCGCATCCATGAGATGGCTGACCAGGCGCGCGAGCATCGCTTGATCCCCGAGTATACCGAAGCATTCTTCAAGCGCGCTATGGAAACCCTGGGTGGTAAGTGGCAACCTAAGAAGATCTCTGATTATCCATCAGGCTCCTTCTTGAGCATAGATAACGTACCTGTCGCATTGCGGCAGATTGGTGAGGGAGAAACTTTCAAGAAGCAATTTGGCCCACTCCTGCGTCGCTATCCGCTGGTGACCTTCGACAAGGATGCTTCGATGCGCGTTTCACATGCAGAACTGGTTACCTTTGGTGACCCTTTGTTTGAAGCATTGCTGACCTGGGTGGAACGCAACCTGGATATTGCCTTGAAGGAAGGAGCGGTATTCACTGACCCCGATGGACAGATGGATGGCGTTCTGCTATTCTACCAGGGGGAAATTCGCGACGGACAAAACGATATTGCCGGTACGCGCCTTTTTGCACTGTTCACGGATGGACGAACTGGTTTGATTCAGCCGGTAAATCCTGCGATATTGTGGGATCTACAAGAAGGAATACCGACCCTCACCCCTAGCCCCTCCCCCAAAGCTTTGGGAGAGGGGAAACCCCCCCGGTCAACACAAGAAATAATTGATATGGCTCGCGAGTTACGAAAGAAAGCCACAATAGCGGAAGATGCTCTCTGGCATATCCTCAGAAACCGGCAATTATTGGGGCGCAAATTCCGTAGACAGCATTCCATTGGACAGTTCATTGCAGATTTTTTCTGTGATGACGCTCGTCTGGTCGTTGAAGTGGATGGAGCAGTCCACCAGGAAAATTCTCAGCAAGAACGGGATCGCGCCCGTGAGCAAATCCTCCAGCAGTATGGTTTTTACGTTTTGCGATTTACGAATACCCAAGTGCTTGAGACCCCTGAAGAAGTCATTAAAGAAATCGCTGATTATGTGCAGGATCATTCTTTCGAACAACCTAACACCCCCTCTCTCACACAGCCGTGGGAGAGAGGGTTGGGGAGTGAGGGTGATCTCGAGTCCCTCAAGCGCCAATCCTGGAGTATTTTGCTCTCTGGCATGGAAGAATACCGCCAGTCTTTACTCAACGAACGCCAGAGGCAGGCGGCTATCAAGGAAAAATATGGCCTGAAATCGCTCGAGACGCTCATATTAAAACTTGATGGTGACCTGATCACCTTGTATGATCGGCGTGACCGGGGTGAGCATGTTGATCTGGTCATCCGAAATAAGGAAGAACAAAAGCAGCATTACGAAAAGTCGTCCATCGAACTGCAGCGCGACCTGGAGCGTGAACGCAACCTGACCATTTCCATGCCGCAATTCCTGGCAGCGGTAAGTGTTATCCCTGCTGCGAATATTGATGAAATGGTATCAGATCCCGAGATCGAATTGCTCGCGATGAATAGGGTGATGGATTATGAACGCACACAGGAGCGCAATCCCGAGGATGTGTCTAGGGAGAATTTGGGCTTCGACATTCGATCGATTGGGAAAAATGGTGTACGGCGATACATTGAAGTGAAGGGTCGGGCTGCCTCTGGGTCCGTGGCATTGACCCAGAACGAATGGTTCAAGGCGCAGCGGTTTGAGGATGAGTATTACCTGTATGTGGTCTTGAATGCAAAAACAAAATGTGACCTGTATTGTATTCAAAATCCAGCCACCATCCTGCAGCCTGATGAACAAATGGAAGTCCGTTATCTGGTCTCGGTGGATGATATAAAGTCCAAGGGAGAGCATGTATGACCGACCGCCGCTTCATCGAAGAATCCTTCCCGGTCAAAGAAGTGGGCGAGGCTTCCTCCCGCGAGAAGAACATCCGCCACGGGCACATCAGTACGCTGCACATCTGGTGGGCGAGGCGGCCTTTAGCCGCCAGCCGTGCCACAGCTTATGCCGCCCTGACACCTGCTCCCAAAGACATCGAAGAGTGGGATCGCCAGCGCAAATTCATCATTGACCTGTGCCAGTGGGAGAATTCGAACAACCAGGTTCTGCTGGAGCGCGCCCGCAAGGCGATTCTGGAAGCGCACGCTGCCCGCCTGAGCGAGGAGACCGGCAAAACGGTAACGGTGGAAGACATTCAAGCCGGGCGCGCCCCGCGCCCGCGCGTGCTCGACCCCTTCGCTGGTGGCGGCTCGTACCCGCTTGAAGCTCTGCGCCTGGGCTGCGAATCCTACGCCAACGATTACAACCCAGTGGCGGTACTGATCGAAAAAGCCACCCTTGAATACCCGCAGAAGTTCGGCCGGCCGTTTGATGGTATGCCTGAATGGGCGAAGCCCTCACCCCCGTCCCCCTCTCCCAAGGTTGGGAGAGGGGCTAGGGGTGAGGGAAAACAGCCCGCTCTTTTTAACCCGCAAACTGGTTCAGGAACCACCGATTTTAATCCCCTCCTCAACGCCGTGCGCTATTGGGGCGAATGGGTGCAGGAAGAAGCCCGCAAGCAACTAGCTGAGTTTTATCCGCCCGACCCCGATGGAAGTATTCCGGTGGGTTACATCTGGGCGCGCATCATTCCCTGCCAGAATCCGGCCTGTGGGCAGGAAATCCCGCTCATGAGGGCATTTTGGTTATCGAGAAAGGACAAGAGAAAAATCGCCATATATCCTGAAGTTAAGCAGAAGAAAATTGAGTTTTGCATTGTTGGAGATGGATACAAAGCCTTTCCGGATGGGTTCGATCCCGAAGTAGGTACTATATCTCGCGCTGTTGCTCGTTGCCTCATTTGTGGAACTGTTGTTGATGACAATACAACCAGGCGGTTATTCCAACAAGGAAAGAGTTCGCAAAAACTAATAGTGGTTGTGTTATCAAAAGGAAAAGGCGAGACCAAAAGATATCGAGTTGCAAGCAGAAACGACATAGGCGTGATTGGAAAGATTGAAGAGAGATATAGATCAATTAAAGACGGTTTGTTTGCCGAATGGGGATTTGAGCCCATCCCAGACGAAGTGCTACCCATAATGAGCGGTGTATTCAACGCGCCAATTTACGGACTAGATACTTGGGGAAAACTATACAACATGCGACAGGCGTTGGCCATAATTGAGCTTGTTATTCAAATACGTCGTGCATATGAAGTTATGATAAATACCTGCACTTCCTCGGAATTTCCCAAGGTTGTGATAACGTATTTGGCATTAGTGTTGAGTCGTCATTCGAGTTATAACGCTAATCTATGCTGGTGGGAGCCCATTGGAGAGCGCAGTTTTAACGTGTTTGGTCGGCAAGCACTGCCGATGGTCTTTGATTTCTCAGAACAAAATCCATTCGGGTATTTAACAGGAAACTGGGCATCTCAGGTGGAGATTACAATTGCGATTATTGATTACCTGACCAAAACATCATTTACACCTTCGCAAACTGTTACTCAATCATCTGCGACCGGATTGCTTTATGCCGATAGTTACTTTGACGTTGTATTGACTGACCCGCCTTATTACAATTCCGTTCCTTACGCCGATCTTTCTGATTTCTTTTATGTGTGGCTAAAGAGAACAATCGGATTCCTATATCCCGATTTGTTTTCTACACCGCTCACCCCAAAAGACAAAGAAATAACCGAAATGGCAGGTTGGGATCCAAGGCGCTATGCCGATAAAGATAAGGGGTTTTTCGAGGAAAATCTTAAGCAGGCATTTTGGGAAATCCATCGGGTTCTGAAACCAGGTGGTATCTCCGTGATTGTCTATGCTCATAAATCAACAGAAGGTTGGGAAACTGTTATTAATGCGTTGCTAGACTCGGGCTTAGTTGTAACTAGTGCATGGCCAATAAATACGGAAATGCAATCGCGATTACGCGCAAACGACTCTGCAACTTTGGCATCGTCGATATACGTTGTCGTGCGCAAAACCACCCGCCAACCCACTGGGTTTTACAACGATGTGCGCGCTGAGCTGCGCCAGCATTTGGATGCCAAGCTGGAGCGCCTGTGGGAAGAAGGCATTGGCGGGGCTGATTTCTTCATCGCCGCCATCGGTTCTGCCATCGAGGTCTTTGGCAAATACGAGCAGGTAATGGATTACGAAGGTAACATCGTGCGCGCCGACCGTCTGCTAGAGGAAGTTCGCACCATTGCCACTGATTACGCCGTGCGGCAGATCCTGCATGACGGCTTTGCCACCGAGATCTCTGGATTGACCCGTTTCTACGTGCTCTGGCGCTGGAACTACTGCGAAGCCAAAGTACCTTTTGATGAAGCACGCAAGCTGGCTCAATCCTGTGGAATTGATCTATCCCAGGAATGGAACAAAAAGGGTGCGATCAGCAAAGAAAAAGAGTTCGTGCGACTGCTTGGTCCGCAGCAGCGCAAGCTTGACGATCTCGATGATCCCCGCGATCTGATCGATGTTCTGCATAAGACACTACTGCTGTGGGAGAAGAGTCAGCGGATTGAAATGATCCAGACGCTTTCCGAGAGTGGTCATGGGCAAAGTGAGGCGTTTTATCGGGTTGCGCAGGCCATCTCTGAGACTCTTCCGCTGGAGAGCAAGGAGAAGAAGCTGCTGGATGGGTTTTTGGCTGGCAGGGAGAGGGTACAGGAGGAAGTGGAGAAGGCCGCGGAGCAAGGGAGGTTGTTTGAATGAACGATTATGTCCATCCTACAGACGATCAAGTTCTTAATGTTCTCTCAAATGTTGAGGGGATAATCAGCCAATATGTTAAGCATTACCCTGGGAAGGAGAGAACAGATGTAAACCCCAAATGGGTTGAGAATTGGTTTGTCGAGAGAGCCAAACATTACCTTGAGTCCTCCGGCTTGGATGAATTTAGTTCAATTGATTTAGATGAATTACTAGCAGATGTTGTAAACCGACAAGTCAGTATTGTTAAACAACCCGCAACACTATTATCAATTTGGCCGCATTATTTTCGAGGTTTTAGGAATCTACCAAGCCCCATTAACCTTTCAGGCGGATTAATTGTTATCGAGGGAAGAAATAGCTCAGGAAAGACTAGCCTAGCCGAAGCCTTTGAATGGCTATTGAGTGGTCAACTTGTTCGCAGGAGTTTTAGTGAAATGGGGGATTCTAAAGAGCTAGAAAGTTGCATTAGCTACCAGTTAAAACCTGAAGAAGAACAAATTTGGGTAGAAGCCGAATTTCTTGCAACAGATGGCGAATCGTTTAAAGTAAAGCGGTTGCTGACACAGGATTACAGCGGAGAAGATTTATCTCGGGCTGAGTCTGAGTTTTACTTGAACGATCAGCTATTGAGCCGGACTGAAGAAGAGACTTTTCTTGATGGATTACTTGCTGGAATTCCTCCTGTATTAATGCAACACTCTCTTCGTACCTTTGTACTTAGTACACCTCGCCAACGCAGGGACTATTTTGAACGGTTATTACGATTGGACGAAATTGCGAATTTGATTGAAAAGACAGTCATCGGAGACGCAAGGTTACCTGAATTCCCAAGTTCGCTGGGTAGTGTTGCCTGGAAAACATGGGAGGATCTAAAGATCCGAGTTCCCCAGGAATTTCGAAGATCTTTGAAACGGGTAGAACAATCCGCAAGAGAAAGTATCGTTCCACAAACAGAATCGGCGCTTACACTGATAGCCCGAACACAATTTGGGATCACTGATACATCACTTAGTTTTGATGAAATTAAGAGAGAGATTGAGAGCACCCAACAACACAAACGCGAGATAAGCTTTCCATTGCTTGAGAACTTACGGCCCAAGAAGACAATCGATCCGCAATTACTAGCACTTTTTTCAGAAGACTATACCAAACAAGATGTAAGTGATCTTAAAAAATTGCACCAGGTGCTAACAATTACAAAGAAGGCTGCAGAGAATATCGGCTCAGCACAGATGGTGATTGCCCAAACGCTTGAAGACCTATCTAAGTCAGGGGTGTTGGTTGAGATATCTGAAAATCAGAAATGTCCATTGTGTGAGTACGAGGTTCCAACCCTTACACCACAACGAGTCAAAGAAATTCGTTCTTGGCAACCAGCACAGCAAGCGGTACGAGATGCAGAGGAAAAGTATTTTGCACGAATTGGTGTTCTAAGAAATAAAATTGGTGAATTGCTTACAGCAAGGATAGGGTTAATCCCCGATACGCCTATTGACAAGGAATGGGCCAATGCGGTGAATGATGCATCGGATGTTATCAAGGCAGTTGCTTTAGAGTTTAAAAAAGTGCTAGAAGACTGTATTGCGAATGTAAAAACGTTTGATGAGACCCAGCATGATCTAATATCAACTCTTACTAGCGTTGTATCAATTATTCCTGATATTGCTCAAATCACGACTCAATCAGCCAATCTTTCGGGTTCTCTTTCGATTGTTATTGACAAGGCACATGAATATCTCGACGCGTTTTCGACATTGGAGAATGCTGTTGGTAAACAAGCTCGTGAAGACCCGGAATACAACCTGCGTGAAGTTTGGCTTTCCCTTGCAGGTAATATTGACAGTCTTACGACCGACTTTCTTTGGGAACAAGCAAAGAAGAAAGCACAAGATGAGCTTGAAAAAGTAAGACAATTCCTGTTAGCAGCCAGAGATAGAATAATCGAATCCCGCCGGACCGCTTTCAATGATGGTATGACGGCAATTTGGGTAAAGCTGCGTTCAGATAGGTATTCAGCGTTCAGTCGATTATTTATTCCACCAGCAAGAGGACGAGGCCTGCCACTTGAAATAGAAGTAAAAGCCATATTAGATGATGGAACCCAACAAAAGGAAGTAGATGCCTTAAAAGTATTTAGTGAATCTCAAATAAACATTCTCGGCATAGCTGCTTTTGCTACCCGATCAAGGATGCTAGGACATCGGTTGATAATTTTAGATGATCCTGTGCAGTCAATGGATGAGGATCATTTCAAGACATTCTCAAAGGACTTACTTCCTATATTACTTGATGCTGGTGGTCAAGTGGTCGTCTTGACACACAATGATATGTTTGCCCGGGAAATAAGTTATGCATGGGTTGACAGCAACGATTATGTTACTTTGGAAATCCGCCATTCACGAAGAAAAGGATGCTGTGTTTTTGAAGGAAATCGACGAGTGGCTGAAAGATTGAAAAATGCCGAAAAGGCTAGTGAAGATGGAGATCTTAAATCAGCATGGATTACTGTTCGGTTAGCTATTGAACGGCTTTACACTGTTACATACATAAAACATGGGCCAATAGATTTCAATCCTATTACCTGGATTGGTCTATCTGCTGAATCAATGTGGAACGAAGGTGTTGGAACCATAATCGAATCAAAAAAAACAGGAATAGGAAAACGACTTAAGGAAATTCTTGATATGAGCGCATCTGGTGGACATGATAAACCACCCAAAGGATTTACTGATTTGTCAAATGCGGTTTCAGATCTACGTAAATTGTTAGATATTTTGTGCTTAGGTAACGGGTAGTACCACTTTTTATTTTATCTGGAGTAGCATATGACCGCTTTTCATACTATTGCCATTCCCCACGACGACATTCTGCAGGGCCGCCTGACTATGGACGTCTTTGCCGCCGATCTTTGGGATGTATTCAAAGACCGCGGCAGCGAAGAATATCGCAATCCTGACCTGTTCTTCAAAAAGACCTACCAAACCGAAGGATTGACGAATTTACTCGAGGTAGTCAAATCGCGTCTCGAGGGCAAGGGCGGCGACCCCGTCCTGCAGCTCCAGACCCCCTTTGGCGGCGGCAAGACCCATGCCTTGATCGCCATGTATCACAAGGCTGCTGAATGGGATGCCAAATGCGTTGTGCTCGTTGGAACCGCCATGAGCGCCAGGGACACGCTATGGGGTCAAATTGAAGAACAATTGACAGGCAAGCGCAAGAAATACAATGATCTGACCTCTCCAGGCCGGACGGACGAATTCCGTGAACTGTTGGGCAGTCAGGGTCCTTTATTGATCCTGCTGGATGAACTGCTGGAATACGTCACAAAAGCTGCTGGCGTGCAAGTTATCGAGAGCACGCTGGCTGGACAGACCATTGCTTTCCTGCAGGAACTGACAGAACTGGTCAGCACACTGGATCAAGCTGCCCTGGTGGTCACCCTGCCGTCCAGCCTGATGGAACATTTCGATGCACGGGCTGAGCAATTATTCCAGCAATTGCAGCGCGTTTCGGGGCGTGTGGAGAAGATCTATACACCAGTGCAGGAAAATGAAATCGACCAGGTCATCCGTCGTCGACTCTTCTCAGATGTGGACCAGAAGGTTGCAGCAAAGGAAATTACTGCCTTTATGGACTATGCTGCGCGTGAATCGCTTCTGCCTGCAGGCACGGAAGCATCAGAATATCGCAAACGTTTTGAAACCTCTTATCCATTTCTGCCCGATGTGGTGGATGTGCTATACCAGCGCTGGGGCAGTTTTTCTACTTTCCAGCGCACGCGCGGCGTCTTACGCCTGCTGGCATTGGTTGTCTATTCACTGAAAGACCAGAAATTACCCTACATTACGCTGGCTGATTTTGATCTGTCAAACCAGGAGATCCGCCGCGAACTACTTAAGCACATCGGTCCGGAATCTGACAGCGTGATTGCCGCAGATATTACGGGAGCGGAGGCGGGCGCGAAGAAGGTCAGCACAAGTATGGGCAAAGCCTATCAGGGTCTCCAGTTGGGAGAGCGCGTGACTACGGCGACATTCATGTATTCATTCTCCGGAGGGACTGAAAGCGGTGCCACGATGACCGAGATCAAGCGCAATGCGACTATGCTTGAAAACCCATCGAGTGCAGTCGCGGAGGCTGTCGAGGAACTCAAAGGAAGGTTGTTCTACATTCAAAACCAGGCTGGGAAATATTACTTCTCCAACCAGGCCAACCTTAATCGCATTCTTCTTATCAGAATGGAGAATATTTCAGATCAGGTTTTGACTGAAACCGAAGAATCTCTCATTCAAAGCTGCATTAGGGGAGACCGGTTAAAGGTTATTGTCTGGAAAGATCAAAGCAACGATATACCAGAGACTGCTGACTTGAAACTGGTGATCCTTCCTGAATACAATGAGAAGGTCATGCGTTCGATCCTGGAAGAGAAAGGAAGTACCCCCCGAGTTCATCGGAACACAGTCTTCTTTTTGGTTCCGATGGCTGGTGAGCGTCCCGCATTTGCCAATCTCGTTCGCAAGCAGCTTGCTTTTCAAGGTCTCCAAATAGATGGTACCGTAAAGCTCACCGAAGAACACCACAAAGAGATCAAAGAAAGTCTCAAAAAGCTCAAGGGTGATGTGGCCGAAGCCGTAAGGCGCCTGTACCGCCAGCTTTATCTGCCGGCTCATTCCGGCTGGAAAGAATTTGACCTGGGTTTACCAACTGTTGGCGATACCAAGACTCTCGATTATGAAGTGTACGACCGCTTGCGCTCGGAGGGTGAAATCCTTGAGAAGGTTTCCCCGCTGGTTATCAAAGAACGTTATCTGAAAGATAGGGATTATGTCTCCACCAACCAGCTTTACCAAGCCAGTTTAAAGACCCCGGGAGAAGCGCGCGCGATCAGCCAATCAGTGTGGGATACAGGTATTGCCGAGGGGGTTCGGAAAGGATTATTCGGTTTGGGTGAGTTGGAAGGCGATCAACCAATATGCCGTTATTTTAAAGAAGAATGTTCAATCAGTTTTACGGATAACGAAATTCTATTAAAAGCGGAAGTTTGCGAACAACAGCGTGCAAAACTGGAAGGTCAACAGGCGTTTATTCCGGGGCAGGCTGTTCTTGGGCAACCTGCCAACGAATTACCTGGAATCCAGTCTTATATCACTCCTCCTTCTACTACTTCAACACCACAGGCAGGTAAATATCAGCAACTTCATTTCAACTTTGTTGTACCAAAAGGTAAAGTCTCCAGCCTGATGGGAGTGCTAAACTATTTACAGAGCAAATATGAGCGCATGGAAGTAAGCCTTAGCGTCGAGCAAGGCCAGATGACCGAGCAGGAGCTTGAAGACAAGGTCAAAGAGGCGTTCAGGCAAATGGGTATCGATATTAATGCAGAATGATCTCTTGTTAGCCCCAATTTCATGATATACATCGACAAGATATCACTTTCAACCGCAATCGCGTCTTGATCGGCGAGGGTCTCCTGGCCCCGCCGGCACGTGGTCGCAGGTCTCATCTTCGCCCATACTATTTATTTTGAAATAACACAGGGGTAACACAATTCAAACACCCGAGATGATGTGTTTGGGTCATCCCACTGGAAATATCCACCTAGTAGGCATAGAACAATTGGAGTTGTCTAGATACCGCCAACCCTCCAACCGGTATCCTCAGACCGCAGCAGCCATTCTGCAGTCGAACGCACCTCGACCGGCACACCGTTCACTTTAAATCCATCCTCGTTCGTGTCGCAAAGGATCAGCGCCCTCTTTACCTTGACGGACTGGACGGAATTGGCCAAGGCGCGTACCTCCCTCTCACGGACAGCCGGATTATTCAGGTCCTGGGTCACCTGGACCAGCAGCTGCTGTTGCGGAAGGTAAAAATCCACTTCATAACCGCCGGGGCTGGTGTAGTAGTAGATTTCATTGGTACGCTGGCGGAATGACAGGAAGGCA
>Ga0315277_10008723_pt1 | contig 13000 bp, 9 predicted proteins | sample YL17G05_15_MG_FD_203695 | JGI IMG/M metagenome (GOLD analysis project Ga0315277, IMG submission 203695) | Sediment microbial communities from Yellowstone Lake, YNP, Wyoming, USA - YL17G05_15 | ecosystem: Environmental > Aquatic > Freshwater > Lake > Sediment | place: USA: Wyoming | collected...
AAACGACATGTGCATCTGGGCATTGGAGTGGGTTGCCAGAAGATCCAGATTGGATCCGATATCGCCGGACCACATCGCTACTCCGGAGCGCTGCACTCCCGGAGCCCCCGACCGGCTCAGGATGAAGGGCCGCCGCTTGACTGAATCCCGGTTCCGGTAGTAGCCCTCGTAGATCGACTGAGTCCACAGAAAGGCGTACAGGTTGTGCACATCCGCGTGCCGGTTCTTCGGACCGGAACCGGTCATCTCGACACCTTGATAGCACGCGTTGCCGTTGTACTTTTCCGGCTCGCCCAGGTCCGTCCAGTGTCCCAGAACGCCCTTCCTCATCAGATTCGGCAGACGCCGGTTCTCGTGTACCCAGAGGCCGGCCTCCGGATTGGACCAATCCACCATTCCGGCCTTGCCAAACCAGTCACTGAGAAGAATCGGGGTGTAACTCGAGGGATCGCACCGGCTGTCCGTGGGAGCATAGGCCAGGAACTTCCCCGCGGCCTTCATTTGCGAAAACGTGTCCAGGTTTCCGCTGATATAAGACTCTTCGATGGTGACCAGGCCTATCTGGTCGCCGGCCAGGCGCGCAATATTCGTATCGGGATCCGGAAAGGCGCCCAGGTCCCAGTCCAGCCGGCCCATTGGGCTGTTTGGATCGCCCTGCCTCACTCCACCGAACCATTGCAGGTCCAGGACAAAGCCATCCACAGGAAAACCGTCGCGCCTCAGCCCCGATCGCAAGGTATTGACCCGGTCCCAGTTCTTGTATCCAAACTCCGAGACCCACAGCCCGAAGGCTTTCCTGGGCGGCACGGGAGGCCGTCCCGCCAGCTCCAGGTAGTCCTTTCGAAGGTCCGGCAGGTCCGGGCCGGTCATGACATAGAAGCGAATCTGGTCGCCGAACATCTGCACCTTCCAGGGATCGCCGGTGAAATCCCAGGTTTGCTTGTAGACGTTGTCGAGCAAGAGGGCATAGTTCAGGTTGTTCCCGCCCACCGCATACAAGATCGGGAATTGCACGTTGCCCACCATGCCGCCCGGCCCGAATCCGGCAAACACGTTGCCGTTAGGTCCGCTGTCACGGATCCGGTGCGCCACCCAGTCCCCATCCGCCAGGCCCAGTTGTTTGAACTGCTGTCCCAGGCCATACACGTTCTCCATCTGCCCCTTGCCAAGGGTCAAGCCCTTCCAGTCCTGCCCAAGATCCATGGGACACACCGTGGTAAGGCCCGCGTTCCTGGTCTTGTCCGTGATCGAGATACAGAGCGTCTGCGGATTGATGCCGGCGCGTATCGCACCGGTCTCGAGCACACTGCCATTCTGGGAATAGAAGGAAGCTCCGGGATAGTCCCGCTTTGAGACCATCGGCGAGGCGTAGACCGGAGTCGTGTCCCCAGGACCGGTTCCCGCGGCCAGCTCGACATGCAGCACATCGTCCCGAAGCGTTTCCACAATCAGATACCCGCGCTCGCTGGTGAACTTCACCCGCTGGACGGCCGCCGCGAGCGGCTGCGCGGCAAGCAGGATGCACAACGGCGCGAGCTTAAACATGTCCATGGTCCCTCCCGATAGAACTATCATAGTGGCTTATGCGCACCTCTTGTCTGGTTTCAACGTTCCTGATTGCGGCCTGCGCCGCGGCCTTGCTTGCGCAACCCACGGTGATCGTCCGCCCCAAGGAGATCGACGACGTCCTGATCAACCCCGGCATCGGGTTCATGACCTTCCAGCGGTTCAACGGCGACGAGTTGAACCAGGGGCTGAAGTGGACCGAAGGCTACCCCATCGTCTACCAGGAGTTCAAGGGCAGCCTCGAGAACAAGAACCACCCCATGACCTCGATGGCCTACTTCCGGGTGTACTGGAAATTCATCGAGCCGGAGATGGGCCGCTACCGCTGGGAGCTGATCGACACGGCCCTGAAGACCGCTCGCGCGCGCGGCCAGACCCTGATGCTGCGCATCGCGCCCTACGGCACCACCAAGGACAACGACGTGCCCGACTGGTATCGCGCCATCCTCGGCGATGAGTCCAAGAAGCTGCCCGTCGAGAAGTGGCGCACCGATCCCGAGGACCCGCGCTACGCGCTGCACTTCGGCAAAATGGTGCGGGCGCTGGGCGCGCGCTACGACGGGCACCCGGACCTGGAGAGCATCGATCTCGCCATCGTCGGGGCCTGGGGCGAAGGCGCGGGCTCCGCAGACCTCACCCAGAAGACCCGCGAGGCGCTGGTGGACTCCTACCTCGAAGCGTTCCAGAAAACCCCTCTGCTCATGCTGCTCACCGACGAGAAGACCAACGGCTACGGCATCTCGAAGAAGCCCGTAGGCTGGCGTGTGGATTGCCTCGGAGACATGGGCGGCTTCAGCAACCCCAACTGGTCTCACATGCAGGACTACTATCCGCAAGGCATCATCAACTTCGGCATGCGGGACGCCTGGATGAAGGCCCCAGTCAGCTTCGAGGTCTGCTGGGTCATCGAGCACTGGAAGGACAAGGGCTGGGATGTGGACTACATCATCGACCAGTCCTTGAAGTGGCACATCTCCTCGTTCAACGCCAAATCCTCTGCGGTGCCCGCGGAGTGGTGGCCGCAGGTCAACCGCTGGCTCAAGAAAATGGGCTATCGCTTGGTGCTGCGCAAGTTCACCTATCCGGGCGTGGTGCGGCCGCAGGGAAAGCTGGCCTTCACTTCCTGGTGGGAGAACAAGGGGGTGGCGCCGTGCTACCAGCAGTTCCCGCTGGCGCTGCGGCTCAACAACGACCAGCGGACCGCCGTGCTGCTGACCGATGCGGACATCCGCGGGTGGCTGCCCGGCGACAACCTGTACGACCACGCGGTGTTCGTTCCCGCCGATATGCCGCCGGGCGAATACGCTCTGGGACTGGCGCTGCTGGATCCACTCACCCAAAAGCCCAAGGTCAAGCTGGCCATCGCGGGCATCGAGCCGGACGGCTGGTACAACTTAGGAAAGATCCGGGTGCAATGAAGACCGTTCGAGTTGGCCTGATCGGCTCGCAGTTTGTCAGCGCCATCCACTCGGAGGCTTTGAAGCGCGTGGCCGGTGCGGAGGTCTTCGCCGTGGCCTCTCCCAATCACGCCGCCGAGTTCGCCGCGCGGCACCACATCCTGCACGCCTTCGCGGACTATCGAGACCTGCTCGCCATGGACGAGTTGGACATGGTGGTGCTGGGCCTGCCAAACGACCTGCACTGCCAGGCCACCCTGGACGCCGCGGCCGCGGGCAAGCACGTGGTCGCGGAGAAGCCCCTGGCCATGAACCTCGCCCAGGCGGACCGCATGATCGAGGCCTGCCGGAAGGCCCAGGTCAAGCTGATGTACGCCGAGGAGCTCTGCTTTGCGCCCAAGTACGTGCGGCTGAAGCAACTGGTCGATGAGGGCGCTCTGGGCAAGGTCTACCTGGTCAAGCAGAGCGAGAAGCACAGCGGGCCGCACGCCGCCTGGTTCTGGGACGTGCGCCGGTCGGGCGGCGGCGTCACCTTCGACATGGGCTGCCATGCCTTCGAGTTCTTCCGCTGGATGCTCGGCAAGCCACGCATCGAGAGCGTCTACGCCGACATGGGCACTTACGTCCATCGCGAGAAGACTGCCGGCGACGACAACAGCCTGATCATCGTGAAGTTCGAGGGCGGCATCACGGGGCTGGCCGAGGAGAGCTGGGCCAAGCCGGGCGGCATGGACGATTGCGCCGAGGTCCACGGCTCGGACGGGGTGGCCTACGCGGATCTGCTTCAGGGCAACTCCATTCTCACTTACAGCGAAAAAGGCCCCACTTACGCCGTCGAGAAAGCCTCTACCACCGCGGGCTGGTCGTTCACCATCTTCGAGGAGATCTGGAACTACGGGTTCCCGCAGGAATTCGAGCACTTCGTCGATTGCGTGCGCAACGACAAGCCGCCGCTCGAAACCGGCGAAGACGGCCGGGCGGTTCTCGAGATGGTCTTCGCGGCCTATGAATCGGCGCGCGAAGGCCGGCGAGTCGCGCTTCCCTTCCCCACCGATGCGGAGGCACCGATCGAGCTATGGCGCAGGCTTTAGCCAGCCCGGATACCAGCGGAACACGTTGCCGGTCAGGCTGCCGATGAAGATCTCGCCAGCCGGGCTGAGCTCCAGCCAGTGGCCGGGGCTCTCCATCGCGCCCAGGATCTTGCCGGTCTCGACGTCGATGCGCATGATGCGCCCGGCCAGCGTGTCGTAGGTGACGTTCTCGATGTTGTCGCGGTGGGTCACAATCCACAGTTCGTCTTTGGGCGTGATGGCGACACCCTGCGTAGCGCCCAGGTGGGTCCACTGGTTCAGGAATTTCCCGTTCAGGTCGAAGATCTGGATGCGGTTGTTTTCCCGGTCGCTCACGTAGAGCCGGCGCTTCGAGTCCACCGCCATGACGTGCGGGAGGTTGAACTCGCCCGGCCCCGTGCCGCGCTTGCCCCACTCCAACAGGTACTTTCCTTGAGCTGAGAACTTCACCACCCGCGAGTTGCCGTAGCCGTCCGAGACGAAGAAATCGCCGGAGGGAGTGAAGGCCACGTCGGTGGGCCGGTTGAAGGTCTTGTCGTCCGCTCCGGGCTTGCCTTTGGTGCCGAGCGTGAGCAGCAGTTGACCTTCGTTGGTGAACTTCATGACCTGGTGATTGCCGGTATCGGTCACCCAGATGTTATTGCTCTTGTCGACGCGCAGGCCGTGGGGGCTCCCGAACATACCCTTGCCCCAGGAGCGCAGATACTTGCCCTTGGCATCGAAGACGATGAGCGGGTCGGCCTTGTTGCTGCGGTGAAACACGAACACGCGTCCCGCCGAGTCGCAGGCCACCGCGGAAACCCGCCCGAACGTCCAGCCCTCGGGCATGCTCTCAGGCTCTTGGCCGAACCGGATGTTCACCCGGTATCTGAGCAGCCCGCCCTCGTGGGGAAACCAGCCCTGCTGCTGCGGCGCGGCTGCCACAGCGGTGTGACCCGCCAGCGCCGCCAGCACCGCCTCACGCCTGCTGCACTTCATAGTCACCTCCGGAAGGGCATCATATCACGTTGAGGGTGGGGCAAGTCCCTGGCGATGTATTCGGCGGCGGCCTCAAGATCTTCGAGGGCCGGCTCGGTCCAGACTATTCTCCGAGCCATTTGGACAATCGGCGCTCGGCTTCCTCTTCCGTGAGCACCCGATCTTCTTCGATGGCTTTCAGCCCGCGTTCTACTTTCTCGCGAACGTAGATATGGTACTGGATATCCTCAAAGGAGGAATTGTCCGGGAGATTGTCCAGTATCCTGCGAACCTCTTCTTTTGCCGTGGGCATGATCGATTCTTTCGCCCCCTTCAGACACTAGTTAACCACAGTCGCTCAGTGTTTGCTGGGGCTGGTTTCGGGGTAATAGAGGTACAGCTTGGATTTGCGCTCGGCCTGGCCGAGGTAGATGGTGCCGTCGAGGCCGATGGCCAGGGCGTCGATGACGTAGGCCTGCCAGGAGTAGTAGGGGCGGCGGTTGACGTCCACCATGCCCAGCATTTCGTAGGCACCGCGGCCCGGGTGGTAGGAGAAGAGGCGGGCCATTTCGTCGTCGTCGCCGCCCACGCCGTAGAGCTTGCCGTTGGGACTGAGGACCAGGCCGCGAATGCGGTACTGGTTGAGGGGCTTGCCCAGGTTGACGAGTTCCCCTCGCTTGGGTTCGAAGCGGAACAGGTAGCCGTCGGAAGTGCCGCCATACAGCGTGCCGCGGCCATCTGCGGCCCAGGCGTCCACGCGGTTGTAGGGCTCCCGGCCGGGCACTGTGGGCGCGGTGAGCGCCATCCTCTCGAGACGCTGGCTGGCGAGATCGAACCGGTAGAGCGCGCCGCTGTCGCCGGAAGTGAAAGCGTTCCCGTCGGGGTCGAGGGCGATGGCCCGGCCGATGTTCCGTTCGTTCTCGAATTTCTCGCCCGGCATTCTCCGGGTGGCCACACTGCCGTGCGCGGTGAACTTCTGGGCGGCGATGTTGTAACTGAAGAACTGGCCGTTGGGAGAGGTGAGACCGTAAATCACGTCGCGGGTGCGGTCAATGGCCAGAGCGTAAACGCCCTCGCCGGCCGCCGGAATGCCGAGGTCAGCCACCTGCAACGCGGCGTCTATGCGGATGGGTCTGGCTTCGTCGCGGGCGGGCGTGTATTTGAGAAGGTGGCCGTCCGGGTCGCCTGCGCCGATGTACACGTCGCCGGCTTTCGAGACCACCAGCGAGCGGTGGACAGTGGTGACGCCTTTCAGAAAGCCCAGGGGCTGCACGTAACCGTGAACCGGAAACAGGACGAAGAGGTGGCTGCGCTTGCCGCTGGTGGCGCCGTAGAGAGCGCCGTTGGGCGCGACAGTGAGGGCGCGCACGGCGCATTCGTCCGAAGGGATGACATCGATGGGCGGATAGCCCAGGTCGCGCAGGTCGATGCGCACCTGGCTGACCACGGAGGAGTCGTAATCGCGGGTGCGCTGCGCAGTAAGTGAAGCGCACAGGAACAGGAGAGTGAGGAATAACTTAGTAAGTCGTGTCATTTTGGTTTGTAAATGAGAAGCGCCAGACGGTAGTAAGCGCCGCCGATCCTGCCGGCGGCTTCCACGGGTTTACCGGCCTCGGGACGGACCTCGATGGCGCCCAGCAGGTAGATGGCGCCGTCGGGGCCGGTGTCCGCGGCGTTGGTGCCGAGGACGCGCAGCCCGTTCTCGAGCAGCATCTCGCCGAGGTCCGCGGTTTTGCCGGAGTTGAGGTCATAAGTGATCAGGTGGGCGGTAGCCAGGCCGGCGCTGCCGCCATAGTCGAACTCGCGGCCGGCTGCGCCGTAGTAGAGCTTGCGGTCGCGGCCCAGGGTGAGGGTTAAGGTGGCGTAGGGCACCTCGCGCCGGTCTTCGAAACCCGGAATCACAAGCTGGCCCAGACGGCGCACTTCGCCGCTTTTTGGATTGAACGAAAACAGGATGGTGGCGCTCTCATCGACGCCGTAGAACTGGCGGGTCTTGGGGTCCCAGACCACGGTGCGCCAGGCGGTCTCGGATTTGTTGTAGTCGCGCCCCAGCGAGATGCCTTTCTCGCGGATGGGGACGCGGGCGGCCAGTTCCTGAATGGCATCCGTGCGGGGGTCGTACTTGAAGATCTGACCCAGGCCGAAGCTGCCGTACACGTTGCCCTGATCGTCTATGCCCAGGGTGCGGCAGATGGACTCGAAGTTGTTGAGGCGGCCCTTGTTGACGGCCTTGCGGGTCTTGACGTCGTAGTAGACAAACTCGCCGCGCGGATGGGTGAGGCCATAGATGCGGTTGAACAGGGGGTCGTAGGCGCCGGTGTTGACGCCCTGGTTGGGCACGCCCAGACCGAAATCTTCGACCCGGTCGGTCTTGGGATCGAAGGCCATCCAGTGGGCCCCGGGGTAGCCCTCCTTGGTGGCATAGCGGGCGTAGTTCCACCACCAGCCGCCGTGCGTGCCGTAGTAGATGCGGCCGTCCTTGCCCTCGCCGAACTTGGCGTGGATCTTGGACTGTGGGCCGCGCTGCAATTGGGACTCACCGCAGAGTTCGTTGAGGTCGCCCACGTCGTGCACGCGATCGGTCTTGGGATCGTAGTAGACCATGTGACCGCCGGAGCCGTGATAGGCCAGGCCGGCGTAGACCTTGCCGTCGCTGGCGGCAAACAGCGCGGCCCAGTTGCCGTCCATCTGGTGCAGGCCGGGGAAGATGCGGTGGTCGAGGCGCACCGAGGGGGCGCTCGCCGCAAAGACGGGGAAAATCAAAAGGCAAAAGGCAAAAGGCAAAAGGCAAAAATTAAAACTGCACGATCGCGACATTGTAGACCTCCAGAGAGGGTAGGGTGAAACGGATTCGGTCGCCTTCGACGGTGAAGGGGACCCGGTCGGATTTTGTCTGGTCGGGCGAGAGAAGTTGCACGGCGCTCACTTTGCGGCCCTTCGGTACGGCGGCGGTTACTGAGACGGGTTGCACGGGCGAGCCAAGCTTGTAGTTTACCCAATGCAGGACGCGCTCGCTGGCGTCCTGCTTTTCGGTGAGTTCCATGACGGTGGTGAGGGGGGCGTTGGTGAACTCGACCGAGAAGGGGGCGCCGGCTGCGTAGCGGATGGCGGCGATCAGTTCGCCGGAGTTTTTGGGCAGGCGCCAGTAGGTGCGGCCAAAACCCGCCGCGCCCAGGGTGGCCAGATCGCGGATCGGCACGGCGGGAGTGACCTCGGGCAGCCAGGCGACCCGGCCTTGCCCGAAGGCGCCGCGCCGGATGTTCAGCAACTCCGCCAGACCGTACTCGCTTCGGGTGCGCCGCCAGTCATTGTAGCGGGAGGTTTGCCCGGTGGCCACCAAGCCGCCTCCGCCCCGCACGTACTGGCGGATCTGCTCGACAGCGCGGTCGGAGAGCGATTCCTGGTTCGCCAGGATGACGGCGCGGTATTTCCCCAGATCGGTCAGGTTCTGGTCAAAGATGATGTCGAAGGGGATCTTGTACTGGATCAGCAACTGCTCCATCAGGGTGGTCTCGAGGTGCGGGCCCAGGCTGTTGAAAGCCATCGAAGGGAACGAGCGCAGGATGGCGACGTCGGCCACCACGCGGGTCGAGGCGTAGTGGCGGTTGTTGTCGAGGTAGAAGCGGACGTAGCGCTTCATCTCGGGGGTGACTTCCATCAGCGGGGAGCCGAGGTCGCCCAGGCAGTTGCGGTTGAAGGCCATGGACTCGGCCATCAGCAGGCGCCAGGCGCCGCGCGATGGGCCGGCGCGCTGGGGGCCGGTGTAGATGAACAAGGTCTGGTCCAGCGTGCGGGCCAGCTTGAAGGAGCGAATCTTCGAGACCAGGACGCCGTTCTCATCCACCTGGGCTTCGTTGGGCTCTTCGCTCCAGAACACCGAGCCGTGCGGGACCAGGCGGGCGTGATCGATGCCGTGCAGGAAGGCGCGGTTGGTCCCGAAGATGCCGTGGGGGTTGAGCTCGACCACCACGTTGGGGTTCAACTGGCGGATGTAGGCGGCCAGCTTGCCGTAGTAATCGGCCAGATCGGCGCAGCGGAAGTCGACCCACTCCTGGATGAGCGGGTCGGTGATCGGCGCCATGGCGGCCGGACGGGCCATGCCGTGCCAGGTGGGCACCGTGACCGCGCTGAGGTCCGAAAAGCCGAAGCGGTCTTTGCGCTGCTCGGGCGAGTATTTCTTGTTGAGAAACACGCGGAAGCGGCGGTTGATTTCCGGAGTGTTGCCGGTCCAGGGCGGAGCGATCAGCGCGTGGTTGTCGAAGTGAATGAAATCGGTCTTGACCTCTTCGACGGCCACGCGAGCGACGCGCTTCATGTGCTGGACATAGCCGGGGTGGTTGAAATCCGGGCGGTAGCGATAGGTCTGCTCGCCGTAACGGACCGCGTCGCCGTGCTCGTCGAAGCGCACCCACTGCCGGGCTTCGGGGATGTTGCGCAGCAGAGTTTCGGCGAAGATGGTGCCGCCGATGTAAGTGCCCAGCTTCAGACCGTGCTTGTGACACAGGGCGCTGAGCTGCTTGGTGAGCTCGACGTCTTCCTTTTCCGAGTCCAGGCCGGTCTTGTAGAAGTGCGTGAGGATCATGTTGACGCCGGCCTCTTTGAGCTTGAGGACGGTTTCCTCGGTGTGCTCGCGCTGGTAGCGCTCGAGGATGTCCACCGGCACGTTCCCGCCGTTGCGCAGGCGGAAGACCAGCGGCTCCCAGTTGCCCACGAAGACCACGCCTTGGTCCCACCAGGCGGGTTCGACGAAGTTCTTGGGGACTGGCGTGGCCCAGGTGGCGTTTCCGATCTGCGCGGCCAGCGGCGCCACCAGCAACAGGAGGACGACGGAAAGGCGTCTCATCAGCATCAGATCATACCACCTGGGCGGAAACGGTTTGTGACGCATCGCAGGCGAAAAACGAAGAAGTTGCGCGCACGGGCTAAGTTGTTGAAAACAAGTGGGTGGAAAGGCCGGTTTGGGCGGTTTGTGACGCATCGAAAACTGCGATGCGTCACAGCCACAGGCGGGATGTTGGGGGGTTTGGCTCATTAGGGGCCGGTCTCCAATCCAGATTTAGCACGGGTGGGGACGCGGGAGGCAGGAAGGGAGCGCGGATTCGCGGGGAGGAAAGGAGATAGGGGTGGGGGAGGGGTGTGATTGGGCCAGGTGGAGCATCCGGGGCCGGTCTCGATTCCAGGTGTGGCATGTGGGGGGCTGTGGGAGGCGGTTGGTTCGCCCGCCGGTTCCCAGGAAAATCATCACCGCTTCGGCGGGGTGGGCAGGGGATCAAGACGGGCGCCGAATCTGCCAACGCCCTTCGCCGGTCGCTTCAGCGACTCAGCCTCCTCACGGGTCAGCAGCTTCTCCAGTTCTCCGGCGATCGCGTCAGCGCGGTCCCGGCCTACGTAGCTGTCGAAGGCCTCTTTCGAGGCCTTGCGCATGGAAAGCAGCGCCAGCGGAGTCCCCGCGCCGAGCTTAGACAGTTTGGCGCGTTCTTCTTCGGATATCGGAAGATTCTTCAAAAACTCCGCCGGCACCGCAGCTACTCCTAATCAATAGAATACGCCTCCGTTCCGAACCGCGCAATGTAACTGTAAGGAATCGTCCCGTACCCGGGCGTAGCCAACACAGGGTGGGTCGCCCAGTAACTGTCCCAACTGTTGCGCAGATAGAACTTACCGCCGCCGAGGTCCGGTTCTCCCGGAATGTCCTCGTAACCAACGAAGCACATCGCGTGTCCTCCAACGTCCTGCTCGCCGGGGATCGGATTTAAGATTTCACCTGTCCGCGTGACTTCATCGTTTTGATACCAGGAATTGTAAACCGGTATGGAAAACGCCACGCACCGGCCGCGCGCCAGTTCTCCTTTGATATCGAGAAGAGACGTCGGGGCGAGCTGGCGGAACGACGAGATCTTGTATCGAGCGGCCTCGGCCATAGCGCCACCGGGCGGCGGACCCTGCCCTTCGCTGGCGCCCTGCGTCGGCACATACGGCCACGTCGCTTCGAGGCAGCAACCGTCGGACTGCAGTAGCGGCATCGCCACGCCGATCCAGGTCCCTTCCTCGGCGGGGTGTCCATCGTGCTCCTTGCAGTCCCAGTAGAGGAATTGCCGCGACAGATCCAGAATCTGACCCTGGGAGCGCCAGTAATGCTCGGCTGCGGCCGTCGCGGCGTGAGCCACGCAAGTTCCCCGGTGTCCCTGATCGCGAACCGGCTGCATTTCCGCGATCATGTTGACTAGCGGCGGCAGCGGCGCGGCGGCAAGGGCCGACATCATGAGCGCTCGCCGCGGCCGCGGCACGCGGTCGAGCCGCACGCCGAGCGCCCGTTTCCGCGGCTCCGGCGCCTGAATTCCCTTGGGCTGCGGCCTTCGCGGGATGCTCGACATCATCGCATCCAGCGCGTTCCGGTCCATCTTCAGATAATTGGCCAACAAATCGCCAGCCGCCTTCGCCGCTCCCGCCACCTGATCGGTGGTCCGGTAGCCGAGCGATTTCAGCCGCTGAACATGATCCTTCAGTTCCGGCACATCTTCGATTCGCGTTTCCGGCATTGGATACCTCCATGTAATCTTCCCGCAGGAGCAAGCTGAAAGAGCTCCTGCACGCGTCAACAAAAAGCTGTCGCTCTGTTCCCCATTCCTATCCGAACAAAGCCGTCTTTACCGAACCGGGAGCCAATTGTTGGCCCGCGATCGGCAAACCGAACCCCCATAAGAGGCAGAGAACGAAATCCATGGGCACGCCGAATCCCGCATTGGGGATGATCAGCATCGTGTAGCCAGCGGCGCTGGTCAGCGCGATGGCCTGCGCTGCCGTCGCTGCCCCTGGTCGATTCAGTGTTCATCCGGGCGACACGAGCTGCGATCTGCCTTGCATCGCAAATGTGTTGAGTTGCCACGGCATCACTCACCTTCAGCGCGAACGTCTGCCTCGCAATTTACGGATCGTGAAGCACCGGGCGACGGAGCAGCCGGCGGAGGCCCCGCTGGCGCTGGCGCCGCAAGGGAAGTGAGTCTTGACCACAGGTCTGCCGCCTGTGTAAATGAGATAGCGCCTTTGAACCGGTAATCGTATCTCAGAACATTCAGATTGTGGGCTGTGATCCTGCGCGGACCACGCAGGACGTCGCCGGAGATACTTGCAGTCGCGAGGTCGTAGTCTTTCGTCTTTGGCTGAGCTACGGCCACGCTCGCCCAGAGCCAGCAGCCAAGTGTCAATACGAAACTCCTGTCCATTGATGCCCCTTGAACAGTGCCCCTAACGCTCGGTCTGAAACACCAGGCCGCCTCTTCGGTCATATGACCGCAACAGGCTCGTTCAAACCAGGATTCCCGTGTTGCCATCCTGGCCCAGTATCGATTGTACATCCAACCGCTTCCGTTGGTGAAGGTTTTTTCGTCCTTCCCATTTCGAGCGACTCCAGCAGCCGAGGAAGGAGGCCGGCTCTGCCTCGCCCGGGCACGGAATACCCGCAATGGCCTCATTCCAAGCGATTTCTCATGCACCTCTTTGTCCCCCCTCCTTCCTTCGACCTGTTTGCTTCTCCGCCGCCGCGCCCCATCCGGTCGGCAAGACGACAACCGTTTCTTTGGGATCTGCCTTGAGATTGAAAACTGGGCGGCTATCCACTTGACTCATGTTGGCGCTGCCAACAATTTCGTGGGGTGGGCAGTCCTGCCTGCCTAAGCCGACTCGACAGTCGGCCTGCAAGCCTGGAGGCTCACCCCACGAAACGTCTACTAAGACTTACGTGAGTCATGTGGATAGCCAGTTAAAAGAAATCAAAAGGCAAGAATCTCTGCGCCGGGCCGCAATCTAAACAATCGTCAATGACTCAATCGTCAATGACTCAATTCTTGAGCGGCGCCGGAAACTGGCCACCTCGCGGAATCTTCGCGGCGCGCGAAGAAATGGGACTTTCTTGGTCTACAGCCGGCAACGCGGACAGCAGATCCCGGGATAGAGCGTTCTCGGGGACCAGTTCCGAAAAGCCGGCCAAGGTACTGCGGTCGATAGGGCTCG
>Ga0315277_10008724_pt1 | contig 12998 bp, 8 predicted proteins | sample YL17G05_15_MG_FD_203695 | JGI IMG/M metagenome (GOLD analysis project Ga0315277, IMG submission 203695) | Sediment microbial communities from Yellowstone Lake, YNP, Wyoming, USA - YL17G05_15 | ecosystem: Environmental > Aquatic > Freshwater > Lake > Sediment | place: USA: Wyoming | collected...
CGGCAAGGGCGGGATGGGCCCCAAGACGATCGAGGGACTCAAGAAGTACGGGGCCGTCTACCTCCACGCCGTCGGCGGCACGGCGCAGGTCCTGGCGGAAGCGGTGAAGGACGTCGAGCAGGTCTTCCAGCTCAAGGAGTTCGGGGTCCCCGAGGCGCTCTGGGTCATCCGGGTCGAGAACTTCCCCGTGGTTGTGACCATGGACTCTCACGGCAATTCCCTGCACGCCGAGGTGGAAAAGGCCTCGAAGGCCAAGCTCGAGCAGCTCCTCGGGCTGTCAGCGTAGACGCTCGCCCAACCCACGACAAACGAGGGGCGGCCGGTCGGCCGCCCCTCACGCTTCACCGTGCCCGCAGCGGCGCTACCGGCCGTCCTCGTAGTAGGTGATCTGACGCCTCTCGGTTGTTCGAGCACCGCACACGAGCGCGCCGTGGTTCTCAGGGGACGGTTCGCACGATTGCCTCGACCGCTTGACCCAGTTGCCGTGTGAGTCAAGCTTGTACGTAAAGCGCGTGATACCCCGAACGGACCCGCCTAGGTTCATCGAGGTCTCCTGGATAATCCGGTCGTTGCTATCGTACTTGAACGCGACTCGTGTCTCGTCGGGGCCGTGCGGGTCCCACTCCATGGCCTCGATTCTGCGTCCATCCTTGTCATACTTGAAGTCTGATTTGTGGCGGACCTGCCCGTCGCCGTAGTATGAGATTGAATTCTCCACTCTGCAGTCCTCAGAGACTGCCTCCACTGTCCAACCAGCGACGGTGTCCGCGACGTATGTCTTGCGAGTCACCTCGCCGCGTTTCGGATCGAACGTGATCACAGTCTTGCCGGACGTGCTGCCGTCTGGGTTGAGCGTGATCATCTCGACGGTCGCGTCTTGGCCGTGACGGTGATACACGTTGCGCGAGTACACGGAGCCAGTGGTGTCGGTGAAAGCCCCTTCCGCCTGCCAGCCATCGCGGTCGTACGTCACCGTGACCTTCTGGCCTGGTGACGGGGAAGGCGAAGCGGGTCCTTCAGAGCTGACCTGGAACGTGATCGTGTGGACGGGGCCCCGCAGTCCGTCGCGCTCGCGATCGCTCTCGCAGGCGAGTCCGAAGGACGCGCACGCCAGGCATAGAGTCGCCCCTGCGATCAGCGGGTGGTTTTTCACTGTCGTCTCCAGTTCTTAGTCGCCTGGGAGCGGGAATGGCCCGCTCCCAGCTGGTTTCCTCCTCTTGCTACCACCTCGCCATTGGCGACTGCAGGAGATTGGCGTTCGGTGCGCCGTTCGACGTGTCGGTCCCGTACGCGTAGAAGAGATGATAGCCGGTCCTGTACTTGCTCGGCGCCGGGTCAGAACCTAGATTTGTTGCAGGGAGACCACCACCATGGCGACGGCCGAGCGTCTCGCTGTGCCGGCCGGGCACCCCGCCCTGCTCTGGGAGTCCCTCCCGGGAGGGCGGGCGCGCTGCGGCGTCTGCCTGCGGCGCTGCGAGATCGCTGACGGGAAGAGGGGTTGGTGCGGGACGCGGGTCAACCGCAAGGGCAGGGTGTTCTCCCTGATCTACGGCCAGGTGGCGTCCCTCGCCGTCTCCCCCATCGAGAAGAAACCGCTCTTCCACTTCTACCCCGGCAGCCGTTGGCTCTCGCTCGGCTCTCTGGGGTGCAACTTCCGTTGCCCCGGCTGTCAGAACTGGGACATCGCCCACGCCCTCGACCGCGCCAGCCATCGCACACCCGGGACCGTGAAGCTCCAGGAGACCGGGTTCCTCGCACCCCGGCAGGTGGTGACCCTGGCGTGTGAGCAGCGCTGCCTCGGCATCTCCTGGACGTACAACGAGCCGACGCTGTGGCTCGAGTACGTCCTGGAGGGCGCACGGGCGGCTCGTGAAGTCGGGCTGCTCACCAACCTGGTGACCAACGGCTCGATCACTCCCGAGGCGCTCGACCTCGTCGGGCCGTGGCTCGACTCCTTCCGCGTGGACCTCAAGGGGTTCACGCCGAAGCTCTACCGCAGGCTCGCGCACCTGACGGACTTCTCCGGGATCCTCTCGGTCACCAGCCGGGCCAAGCACCGCTGGGGCGCCTGGGTGGAGGTGGTGACCAACGTGACGCCGGGCTTCAACGACGACGAGGAGCAGCTCTCCGGGATCGCCTCCTGGATCCACGATGAGCTTGGCCCGCAGACCCCCTGGCACGTGACGCGCTTTGTGCCGCACCTGCGCCTGGCGCACCTGGAGGCAACACCGGTCTCGACGCTCGAGCGGGCCCGCGAGATCGGCCTCGCCGCCGGGCTCTCCTACGTGTACCTGGGCAACGTGCCCGGCCACGGCGCGGAGAACACCCACTGCGCGGAGTGCGGGGAGGTGCTGATCGGCAGGGTCGGCCCCGCGGTCGTGGAGTTCAGGCTCTCCGGAGGCCGTTGCCCGAGCTGCGGCGCAGCGGTTCCCGGGAGGTTCGGCGCCGCACGGGCGGGCAGTCCGGGGTGAGGTCATGGGGCAGTGCATCGCCTGTGGCGACGACTCGCCGCTGATCGCGGCGGCCCTGGGCGTGTGCGGACGGTGCGCACGGGAGCGCTTCCCCTCGGTGCGAGAGCACGTCGCGGCTTTCCACTACCGGGCCCGGGATGCCTTCGACCTGCCCGTGCGCCCCCCGGACGACGCCGACGGGGTCGCCTGCCGCGGCTGCGCCAACGCGTGCCGGATCCCTGACGGGGGGCGCGGTTACTGCGGCAGCAGGGAGAACGTCGCGGGAGGCTTGCGCGGTGCGGCGCGCGGGGCCCTCACCTGGTACCACGACCCGCTGCCAACCAACTGCGTCGCGGACTGGGTGTGCCCCGGCGGATCGGGCGCGGGTTTCCCGCGCTTCGCCCACCGGGACGGCCCCGAGACGGGGTACCGGAACCTGGCGGTTTTCTACGAGAGCTGCACCTTCGACTGCCTGTTCTGCCAGAACTGGCACTTCCGCAACGCCGACCCGAACGCCGACCGGACGAGCGCGGAGGAGCTCGCCGACCACGTTGACGAGCGCACCTCGTGCGTCTGCTTCTTCGGCGGGGACCCGACGCCGCAGCTCCCCCACGCGCTGCGCGCCGCGCGCAGGGCGCTCGCGACCGGGGATTGGGAGATCCTGCGCATCTGCTGGGAGACCAACGGCGCCATGGACCCAGTCCTGCTGTACGAGATGGCGAGGCTCTCGCTGGTCTCGGGAGGGTGCGTGAAGTTCGACCTGAAGGCCTCCGACGAGGGGCTGCACCTCGCCCTGACCGGGGCGAGCAACCGGCGCACCCTGGAGAACTTCGCGAGGGTGGCGCGCCTCGCGGAGGCACGCTCGGAGCCGCCGTTGCTGGTGGCCAGCACGCTGCTCGTCCCGGGGTACGTGGACGAGGAGGAGGTGCGCGCGATCGCGCGCTTCATCGCGTCGCTCGACCCCGCGATCCCGTACAGCCTGCTGGCGTTTCACCCGGCGTTCGCGATGGCGGACCTTCCTGCCACTTCGCGGCGGCATGCTCTGGCGTGCAAGGCGGCGGCGGAAGAGGCAGGGCTGTCCAGGGTGCACATCGGCAACCAGCACGTGCTGAGCGACGCGTACTAGCGGCCTGCCTTCACCGAGTTGGCGGCCTGGTCGGCGCCGCGGTCTGCGCCGTCGTGAGCCGGAGGAGGCGGGCACGCGGGGCGTGAGTCCCAACGCCCGCTAGTCGCTCTGCGGCAGGTACCTCTCGGCGGCGAAGGCCATCAGCACCTCACCCAGGAACACCCGGTGGTAGTCCTTCTTCGGGTACAGATCGTGGATCGCAGGCTCGAGGAAGCGCGCCGGATCCACGCTGAAGAACCTTTCCGCACTCACCGGCTTGTAATAGCGAGCGTGCATGTAGTCGAGGTCGTCGAGCGTACCCGTGCTGCCGTGCAGATCGCGCTCGTGCCCGGTGAACTTGATCCGCTCCGCATCCCACGTGGTGGCCGCTTCCTCCCCGAACGGGTAGTAGGCGTGGTACCCCCACACCGTCTTGCCGGTGTCCGAGTTGGTGATCAGCCGCACCGTGCCGAGGTGGTCCAGCGCGAAGTGGCGTGTGCCTGCCGAGTCGATCACCGCGAGCGCCTTGCCGTCCCGCCAGATATAGTCCTTCGACCAGCTCCAACTCGAGCCGTTGTACGTGTACTCCCGCAACGGCTTGCCGTCGAGACCGCGGGCCGTCAGCGTGATCACGTTGGACGTCACGTCCTGAAATGCGATCCGTTTGCCGGTGGCATCGTAGGCGTAGTACTGGTTCAACCCCGTGCCGGTGAGCTGCCGCTGCTGGTTGAACGGGTCGTAATAATAGGAGTATCCCTGGTAGCTCGTGACGTTACCCGCCGCATCGTAGCTGGCACCGGTCAGGCGGTTGGTGCTCGTACTCGTCGCCGTCGTGTAGACGCTGCCGTTGGTGTTGATCTGGGTGATGTTGCCGAAGGCGTCGTAGGTGTACGACTGCGTGTACGCCGCGGCCCGCGGAGCGCCTGTCGCCACCCGGCTGACCTTGTCGTAGAGGTTGTAATCCGAGCCGATCTTGACCACGTTTCCCGCACCGTCGAACTGGAAGGTGCCGGAGTTCCAATTGGAGGCGGCCCCGCTGGTCCAGATCCTCCCCGGCCGCGCCATGTCGTTGGGATCCTTGTCGTGGTTGACCGCGACGCCGTTGGCGTGGGCGATCTGGCTCACCATGCCGTTGGTCCAGTAGCTCATGGTGGCGTAGGCGGTGACATCCCTCAACTAGGCGTTGGGGCAGATTGGGTGTGCCCGTCCCACGGCGCGCGTGGCGGAAGGGAACACTCCTAGGATCACTCCCCAAGGAGACCCCGCTCGTGAAGCAGTTGATGGAAACGACGGATGTCCTCGCGACGAAACGGTTTAAGTGCGATATCAAACTTTCTCCTCCCGCCCGGTGTCTCGGCCACAACGACTAGCCGCATGAACGGTCGGAAGCGATCGCGATACCGTTCGTCTCCGACCTCATAACCCATCTTGGTCACCTCGCTAAGCCGCACCTGGACGGCCCGCCTCAGCGGCACCGAGTATCGCAAGACGTCACCCCGGACCGAAATGTGGTGGCAGACTATCCAAGACCCAAACGCAACACCAGCAAGGATGATCAGGAAACCACCCAGCAGACTGTGGTCGGGCCCTGAGAATCCAGCGAAGAGGGCGTAGAGACCCACCAGCGTGAACAGGCCGACCGCAAACAAACCGCGGGCTTTCGAACCGCGGATGCTGAAATCGCCAGCCTTAGCCGTTATGGTTTCAAGATCGCCAGACTTGCTTCCCCCACCCTGTTGAGGGCCATCGAGACCCCTAGACTGCATTGCTATTCTCTCCTGAGGCTGGCTGTGAACCTCGAAGGCTGAGGTGGCCCCCTCTCTTTTCCGATTCGCGCATCACCGAAGCCGGCAAGAGGCGTGGGCCCGGCCAGTAGCATGGCCCCGCCCGCACCCAAACGGGAGCGTCGAACCCACCGCAGACACGATGGGCACGCTGTATGTCGAAAGCCGGGGCAGCATCAAATGACACCCCCCGACCCCCGACGTCACAGACTCGAGTCGGCGGCGGGTCGGCGTGAACGTCGAGCCTCTTCATGGCATTGGGCCGGACCAATTGAGAGGGATATAGTCACAGTCGTGGGGGCCGTGCATCTTACGGTCTGTGACATAGGATGGCGTACTACTCAGGCCGAGGCTAAACTCCTGCCGAACCCCGGTCGCGGCGCCTAGAAGCTTGACGGCTGACCCTGTGAACAGGCCGCTCTGCGTTGCACGACCAGCAAACATCTTGAACGCGGTTTTCGAGCTCACTTTCCCGATCAGCCCTCGATCGAACTTCGTGACCATTTGATTGAAGAGGGAGAGCTTCTTGGTCGCCTTCCCGGGCAGCCAACCACTCGCAACTCCGAGCCCCACATCGGTAGCGAGGCTCGCCGTCACCGCGCCGTTATGGCTGGTCAGATTCTGAACCGCATTGCCGGCTCCGCCGGCGAGGCCAACACCGATCGGGCCAAGTCCTGCTGTATATTCCAGCAACCACCCAGTCACAGCACCGCCGGCTGCGGCAGCACCGACGTCGTGCCAGTTGATCTTCTCGCCGGCCACGAGGCTACTGACGATCTCGGTGCCGGCTCCGACGATGGCACCACCAGCAGCAAAGATAACGTCGTCCCAGAGCTCGAACTGCCCGGTCGGGTCGGTGAGCTTCAGTGGGTTGTCTCGGACGTAGGCGTAGAGGTTCCACGACTGCGGGAGCTTCGGTCCCGCGTCCCTCCCCGGATCTACGCTGAAGAACCTCTCCGCGCTGACCGGCTTGTAATAGCGAGCGTGCATGTAGTCGAGGTCGTCGAGCGTACCCGTGCTGCCGTGCAGATCGCGCTCGTGCCCGGTGAACTTGATCCGCTCCGCATCCCACGTGGTGGCCGCTTCCTCCCCGAACGGGTAGTAGGCGTGGTACCCCCACACCGTCTTGCCGGTGTCCGAGTTGGTGATCAGCCGCACCGTGCCGAGGTGGTCCAGCGCGAAGTGGCGTGTGCCTGCCGAGTCGATCACCGCCGGCGCCTTGCCTTGCCGCCAGATGTAGTCCTTCGACCAGCTCCAACTCGAGCCGTTGTACGTGTACTCCCGCAACGGCTTGCCGTCGAGGCCGCGCGCCGTCAGCGTGGTCACTTCAGTGCACGGAGCCGCTCGAGATCTCGCACTAATGCGCTCTGGCGTTTGTCGTTTCTCGCCTGCTGAATAAGGGTCTCGAGGTGCGCGATGAACGCAGGGAGCGAGGCGTGCGGCGGTATCTGACCGTGATCGATTAGCCAAGAGTTGCCTCGCTGGATCAGCCGAAACTCGGCACGCTCCGAGGCTTCCCCCAAGACAGTAGGCGGCCTGCCCTCGAACCGGCCAACTACCCGGTAGTCAACGGTCACCTGGGCCCGCGGACCGTCTTGCCGGGCTTCGTGAACATCGAATGAAGAGACGATCACGGCCGTATCCCAGCCTGGTTCGGCCTCCCACGTTACAAAGGAGAAGATCCGCTCACCCTCGCCCGCGCCAAGGCGCCCGCCATCAAAGTCCAACTGGCAGTACTCCTGTACCACAGCCCTTGGCCCTGCCGTTGGTGCCGGGCCGAAAGAGGATCCGCAGCCGATCATCGGCGTCACAGCCAAAAGCGTTCCAGATAGCCAACTGAGTCTCATTGATACCTCCTAGGGAAGAGCGGGCACCTGGACCCGGTAGAACGTCGGGGTCCCGAACCAGCTTATTTTACCGTACATTACTTGCCCGGCCTTTGATTGGGCGCTGAGCAGCGTCCGGCCAGCTTGGGGCGGGTTCGGGTTGAAGATCCCCGTGTGTCCCGTGAACAAGGCGATGTCACCGGCTCTCGCCTCGCTTGGGTTTATGGGACGCAGGCCAGGATTCGTCGCCATCTCTGCTGTCGTCGAGTAGGTGTAAGGGATGCCGGCCTCGTTGATCGCGTTAGCAACCAAGTTAGAGCAGTCTATTCCATTGTGTGTGAAACCGCCTATCTGGTAAGGATCGCCCAGGTAGGTCTCGCCCTGCGTCAGGATTCGCTGGCCTTCTTCGGGTGTTACGTCGCGCGGGCCAGTTTCCTGCACGGGCGTCCGCTGTGCTTGCCCGGCGCCGCCTGCGGGCGCTGGTGTCCCCGTCTGGGCCGTCGCATTTGCAACCGCTTGGCCGGATTGCGCCTGCGCCGCTTGCTTGCTTCCCGGGGGAGGCCCGAGGATCCCTGACGATTGGTCCACGTAGGTACCGGTCGAGTATTCGTTGATCATCATGCCGGTGGGATCGACCAGCCGCAAGGGGTTGTTCATCGCATAGGCGTAGCGGTTCCACGACTGCGGCCGGTGTGCGTCGCCGCCGATCGGGTCCACGCTGAAGAACCTTTCCGCACTCACCGGCTTGTAATAGCGAGCGTGCATGTAGTCGAGGTCGTCCAGGGTATCGGTGGACCCGTGCAGGTCGCGCTCGTGCCCGGTGAATTTGATCCGTTCGGCATCCCACGTGGTGGCCGCTTCTTCCCCGAACGGGTAGTAGGCGTGGTACCCCCACACCGTCTTGCCGGTGTCCGAGTTGGTGATCAGCCGCGCCGTGCCCAGGTGATCATTTGCGAAGTGCCTCGTGCCCACCGAGTCGATCACCGCCAGCGCCTTGCCCTCGCGCCAGACATAATCCCTGCTCCAGCTCCACGCGCTGCCGTTGTAGCTGTACTCCCGCAACGGCTTGCCGTCGAGGCCGCGCGCCGTCAGCGTGATGACGTTGGGCGTCACGTCCCTGAATCCGATCCGCTCGCCGTTGGCGTCGTAGTAGTAGTACTGGTTCAGCCCCGTCCCGGTGAGCTGGCGCTGCTGGTTGAACGGATCGTAGGAGTACGAGAATCCCTGGTAGCCCGTCACATTGCCCGCCGCATCGTAGCTAGCGCTGCTCAGACGGTTGGTGCTCGCGCTGGTCGCTGTCGTGTAGACGCTGCCGTTGGTGTTGATCTGGGTGATGTTGCCGAAGGCGTCGAAGGTGTACGACTGGGTGTACGCCGCGGCGCGCGGTGCGCCTGTGACCACCCGACTGACCTTGTCGTAGAGGTTGTAATCGGAGCCGATCTTGACGACGTTGCCCGCACCGTCGAACTGGTAGGTGCCGGAGTTCCAATTGGAGGCGGCCCCGCTGCTCCAGATCCGTCCAGGACGCGCCACGTCGTTGGGATCCTTTTCGTGGTTGACCGTGACGCCGTTGGCGTGGGTGATCTGGTTCACCATTCCGTTGGTCCAGTAGCTCATGGTGGCGTACCCGCTGATCCCCGTCAACCAGCCGTTGGTGTAGGTGTAGGTCGCCGTGCGCGTGGAGCCCACACCGCTGATCTGCGGGTACTGCACGGTGGCCATGTCGCCCCAGTCCTGGGTAGTGAACTTGGCGGTGATGGTGGTGCCCAGCACGCCGGTCACCCGGTGCGACGTGCGTCCAGCCTTGTCGCCGTAGTAGTAGGTGTCGAGGATCGGGACGTTGTTCGTGCCGTCGTAGTAGTTATTGCGGGTAGCGGTCTTGAGCTTGCCGTTGCAGTAGTCCGTTCCGCCGTCGGGGGTCGTGCCGTTCGCCGTTGCGAACGTGAAGGACTTGAGGATTCGCTGGGAGCCACCTGTTTCTCGGGCTTGAGAGAGACGCTCGGCGCGGTCGTAGCTGAAGGTGAGGTCGTTGGGGCCGTCCTGGACGCGCCCGGCATGGCCTCGCGCGTCATAGAGCGAATAGGTCACCGTTCCGTTGCCGGTGGCCCCCTTCTCCGGGAGCTGTTCTGAGGACAGGAAGCCTCGGTTGTCGTAGGTGAACGTCCGGGCCTGGGTGTTCGTGCCGTCGCTCATCGAGACCGTCTTCAAGCGGTTACCCACATCGTACCCGTAGGTTGTGGTGGCGTTGGTGCCGTCTGTCTTCGAGGGCTCCATGACTTGATACAGGTGTCCCTGGCGATCGTAGATCTCAGTCGTGGTTGAAGGCGCCTCGATGATGTTGTTGCTCGCGTCTTTGCTTGTGCCGACGTTCACGGTCCGCGTGAGCTGCCGGATGCCGACATACGCGTAGGTTATGTTGTGAGTCGTGCCGTCCGGCGGAGTGACTGTTGTCGGGCGGCCAAACGGGTCATAGCCCTGGTAGCTGGTCTGCCGAATCGCGGAGCCCGAGGTTCCATCCGGTTGCCACTCCGAGACCGAGGTGATCAACCCAAGGGCATTGTACTGGCGGAAGTGTTGGTTCCACGACCCCGAAGGAAGGAGTTGCCGCTCCTTGGCGAGTCGGCCGAAGGGATCGAAGCTGTACTCCTCCTGACCGAGAGCGCCCGAGGTGGTGCCGTTAGCGAACATATAGACGTTGACCCTGGCTGGATTTGTGCCCGCGGCATTGGTATAGACGTTCTGGAACCACGCGCCCCCGTTGAACGACGTCTGCGGCTTCACCCAGGTCACCCGATTCATCCCGTCGTAGGTGAAATCGGTGTAGATCCCGGCCGAATCCCGACTTCGGCTCGGAAATCCGGTGTTGGCGTCGATGTCCTGATCAAGGATGTAGAAGGACAGTGGGTTCCCACTCCCATCGTAGTAGCGCGAGGTCTTCCGCACACCGTTCTGGTAGGTGTGGTCGACCCGGTACTGGTTCGCTGGGAGCGTCAGAGAGCACAGGGAACCGGTGGTGAGGGTCTGGGTGTCGCCACCGAAGTACTGCTCGCTCGTGGTGTTGCCCGCAGTGCTGGCGGTGAAGGCCACAATGAGATCCGCGGCGCCTTCCGTCGTGCCGGGTTTCAGCGTGCGCTTGCGGTTCAAGTAGCCAGTGTTCGCATCGAAGCAGTATTCCGCCTTGGCGTTGGTCGAGTTCTCGGTGACTTGCTGGTAGTCGTAGGTGTTGATGACCCATGGGTTCGCCGTCGGCCATGGAACGAACGAGCCGGGGTAGGTGCCGCTTCCCGGGTTGTAGTGGGTGGTTGTGGTGCGCACGTCAACTGCGCCGAGATTTCCCCCGGTGGTGGTGGTGCGGTAGTGCCCCAGGCCATCGAACTCCGAGTTGTCGTTGGTCCAGGTCCGGCACGTGGTGTTGGGATACCCCGTGCAGCTCGAGGTGGGGTCGTCGCGGAAGAGCGTGCGATCGGCAGCCACCCTTCGATTGGAGTTGAGGCAGTCGGGACCGAAGTTGGCGCCATCAAAGCCGCAGCTGATCACGCCGTCGCGCTGATAGCCACTGTACATCTGTCGGGTTGGCGTAGACGGGCACGCGCCCGTGCTCTCGTTGCAGTCGTACTGCTCGCTCGATAGGAAGCGGGGCGGTGCGCCCCCGTCGGGAACCGGGAAGTGCGAGAGGGGGAGGCCATACTCCTCGGGGAGAAAAGAACCCGTGTACCCGCCGTTGAAGCTCCAACCGGGGAAGACGGAGAAGTAGTGGACAGCCTTGTCCTTCAGGGGCGTCACGACTGTGACCTTCAACTCCTCTTGCGGCTTGGGGTAGGGCTGGCCGTCGCACCAGCCTGTGGGCGACGTTGAGAGCACAGAGGAGTAGGTCCATGCACCCAAGCTCGCACCACCAGCGTCGTAGAAGGTCCGAGTCGCGACCGCTCCGGACTGGGCCTGCCATCGACGGCCAGAGCACTCGGTCACCGGAAGCAAGCGCAGTTGATAGGTGTAGCCGATCTGGCCCCGTGTGGGCAGGGTGAGCGAACTGATTGCCCCGCTCTGCCCGTTTCCACCGTTAACGGTCGTATAGGCCTGCATCGCCCACGTCGTGCCGTCGGGCTGTGAGACGCTGGAGAGCAGAGGTGCGTTCACGTTCAGCCAGTTGTTGCAGATACCCGGCTCTGCTGGCACGGGGACAGTCTGGCTCTGCAGATAGGTAAGGGTGTAGGTGGCCGTGGTTCCGTTGAATGCCTTCAGCGTGACCGACTGCACCAACCGCGCGTACCAGCCCGCAGAGTCTGATGTGAAAGTGACGGTTTGCGTGCGGCCGAATTGGTCGGAGAGCTGCATCGTGGTCGCGGTGGGGTACTGGATCAGCACGTTCGGCAGGCCGTTCCCGCGGTCGTTGAAGCGGTCGGAGATCCCGATGATCCGCCACTCGTTGTAGCCGCCGGGCCAGGTGGAGAGCTGGAACGTCTGGAACAACCCGTCGGGGAACTCAATCGCACGTTGCACGCTCGACATGTAACGCATGCGGATGTAGCTGCCGTCACGCGTGTACTGGTAGTAGTCGGAAGGGTCGTTCTCGCTGTCGTCCTCGTGGAGCTTCGAGTAGAAACGGTGGACGGCGCCGTCGGCGCCGATGTAGACCCAGTAGCCGTAGTCATCGACGTTGGCGGCGTCGGTCGGGCTCAGCAGGGTCCCAAGGGAGAGGCGCCAGCCCATGCCGGCATTCGACTGACGCACGGGGATCGGCTGGTCGCAACTACCGATCTGCCGGTGGTCCCAAACCTTGGAGTTGTATACCAGCGTCAGGCGGTACGACAGGCGCTCGCTGACCGGGTACGATGGCCCGATGGGGATGTTGATGATGGCGTTGCCGTTGAGCAGGTTGATCGTGTCAACGTTATCGAACTGATACATCTTGGCGGGGTCAAAGCCGCGCTCGAAGCTCGGGTGTGGCTGGGCGAGCGTGGTCACAGCCAATAGGCCGCACCCGAGCATGCAGGCAGAGAGCTTGGGGAGTGTCATGGCTCGTCCTCCAGTGTCCCGGGCGCCCTACTTCTTGGGGCCAACGGCGTGCACGGCGGCGACAGTCATCTGCTCTGGGTCGATGGCCACGACAACGTCCCCCGCCAGGAACTCAGTCGGAGCGGCTTTGGTCGCGCCGACCGACTCGAGGCGCTCAAGGCCCACCGCAACCGTGCCGTCTCCCGGGGTCACCTCGGAAGGATTGTCCTGATCGGTGAGCGTCGCCACCCACGCCCCGGTCCCGGGACGCGCGACGAAGACTTCGAGAAGGTGCGTGTCCTGGACAAAGCGGTTGAGTCTGCCGTTCGGGCCGTTCCTCAGGGCACCCGGCGGGACACCGACTTCTCGCAGCGGTTCATCGGGCGGTGCCGCCACCGCGAACTCGCCGGTCTTGAGGTCCACTGCGACCCAGATCGAGCACGGCGGCACGGCCTTCCCGACGTCGAAGCTGACGGTCCCCGTTCCAGTTGCATCGGTCACAATTGCTTCACGCCTGACCATGACCGCCTGAAAGGGCTGCGCTTCCCGTGCCACGCTGAACCACGCCACGTCAGCGAACGGTGTGACCTGCGACGCAACTACGACGTCACCTTCAAAGGTGATCTGAAGCTCACCCATTGCAGGCAGAGCAATCAGCAGTGAGAGGACCGCGATTCGAAAACGGACGCGCATGGTGCTGCCCCCTTTCCCGTGGTGCTGGTCATTGTGGAATGGTGCGAGGTCTTTGCTCTGTGATGGCAGTCACGCCCGCCGTGCAGGGACGTACGGGCTTTTGTGGAAGATAGCGTCTAGAAGTGACGATTAGCTAGTCGCTCTG
>Ga0315277_10008725_pt1 | contig 12998 bp, 3 predicted proteins | sample YL17G05_15_MG_FD_203695 | JGI IMG/M metagenome (GOLD analysis project Ga0315277, IMG submission 203695) | Sediment microbial communities from Yellowstone Lake, YNP, Wyoming, USA - YL17G05_15 | ecosystem: Environmental > Aquatic > Freshwater > Lake > Sediment | place: USA: Wyoming | collected...
CCCCTGCCTTCAGCGAGCGCGATGGGTTGCGCCTGGCGCTGCAATTGACCGAATTTGTCCAGAGCGCGTTTTTTCACGTTATCCTGACAGATACACTCAAGCCAGGCAGTATCTTTTATGACGACGCCAACCGCTCGCTGGTCTTGCTGGATTTGAACACCGTCGGCACCCGGCCCGAGGATATGCGCGAGGTCACCTTGCCCATCCTCGGCCAGACCGTCTACCGGTTGTTCACTGGTGGCCTGGTCGAGTTTCCGCGCGAAACCCGCGGCTTCGACGTCTCCGGCACACAGATTGGCCCGGACCGGGACGCCGCGACGTGGGACAGGCTCTCCTACGGCACGCGCAGCCTGGTGACCGACCTGTTGCTCAAGCACATCCCCGGCGCCAGGCCCGACGAGATCGTCGCCAACCTGGTGCGACGGGTCAGCGCCCAGCGCGAACGCAGTGTGGCAGAACCCACACAACTGCTGGCCAGCGCGCGCCAGGCGACGGATCCAGCCGCCTGCCTCAACGACTATGACCTGGCGGGCCAACGCGACGCAGAACTGGCCGAAAGCGACGGGCAGCGGTACCGGCAAGCGCTGTACAACCTGCTGCACGGGCTGCCGCTGGCGGCGCACGATACGGCCTGGGCCATATTGAACTGGGCGCGGCGGCGCTTCCCCGAGGACGTCACGCTCCGCTGGATCTGGCTGGTGCGCCAGGCCGCCCAGAAGGAGCCAGGGCTGTGGGAGAGCCTGCAGGCCGTGCTGACCGGCGCCGACAACCCCGCTCAGGCCCTGGAAGCGGTCAGGCCGCTGGTCGCCCCGCATCGCCCGGCGCTCAGGGCGATCCAGGCAGAGGCGCAGTTGAGGCAGGCGTTGATGGCATGCGAGTCGGACCCGACGCCGGAAGGGGTACAGGTGCTCCAGAAAGAGATGGGCGACCTGAGAAACATCTGGGTGGGAAACGAGTTTGCCGTGGCGTATGGAGACGCCTGGTTGGCATCGTTGGAGAAGCGCATCGCTGTGTGCCAGGAGCGAGCAACGCGTGTCCAGGATGCCCGCGCCGGGGTGCTGCAGCCACTGGAGGAGGGGACATTGCCAACCGCCGAGAGCCTGCAAACGTGGCAGGCGCTGCAACCCACGCCGGCGTTGGAACAGTTGCACCAGGTCCGGCGCATGTTTCAGGAGAACGACGTCGCCGCCGCAAGGAAACTGTTGGAAGAAGTGCCGCCCAGCGCAGATCCTCTGATCGGCCGGATTCAGACCGCACTCCAGAGAGCCATCGCGCAGCGGATCACAGCGGCACGCCAGGCTGTGGAACAGGCGTTGGGAGGTACGTCAGGGTCTGTCATCGCGGGCCTGCAAAGGTGGCTGGCCGTCCAGGACAATGCCGACCTGGCTGGCCTGATCGAGGCAGCCAGCGCGCTGGGCAAGGGCGATTTGCACCACAGTATGGCCGTGCTCTTCGCGCCGGGATTTCCCGCCACTGCGGACGAACTGGTCAGGAAAGTATGTGACGCACTCCGTGCCGTAACGGCAGCGCAAGTCAGGCGGCAGAGCCAGGCCTGGACAGACCAGGGCAACCTGCAAGCAGCGCGGACGTTGCTTGAAGCCCTCGAGCGTTATGGCGGGGCAGATGCTGAGGCCAAGACCATCATGTGGCTATTGGAACAGTTCGCCGAAGTCCGACGCTGCGTGGACGACGAGCGGCCCTCCGAAGCCTACCGGCTGGCCTACCAGGCAACGCCACGCGAACTGGCGAACAGGGACGTGCCGGCGGACGTACTGACCGATCTCAACCGTTGGGCCAGGGCCATCTTCGACCGGCTGGTGGGACAGGCATTGCACGGAACGTCGGAGGCCAGGCGTAACGAGGCTGTCGAGTGGCTGGCCGATCCATCCAAAGGGATTGAAACAGTGCTGGCAGGGGCGGCCGCTGTATTGGACGAGGCGGTGCGGCTGAACCCGGCCGATGCAACGGCGCTCCTGTGGCTGGACGCCGTGCGCGCCTTCCAGCGCGGACGGCACGCCCTGCTGCGCGAGCCACCGCAGTGGGAGGCTGCGGAGCGCAATCTCGCACAGGCGGAAACCTCCGGCTGGGACAGGCTCGCCGGCCTGGCCTGTCCGTATGCCGAACTGGCGCGCGTGGGCGTGCGGCTGGAGAGGCTGGAGCGGGACGTCCAGGCCCACGCCTCCAGCGCCGGGCGCTCTTCAGGCCAGCACCCTGAACCGCAGATACTGGCGCACGCCATCGAGGCCCACATCCAGGATATCCAACGCTGTGAGGCACTCAAAACAGACCTCGAACGGCTGGACAGGGAGACTTGGGCACGCTGGCGCGACGACGCGGCGCTCGAGCGCGTGCAGCGCGTCCAGGACGCGCTGCAGAGGATGCACAATGATTCGAAAGCAGGGCGACGACAGCAACGCCAACACGTCTGGGCCGCGGTGTACGACGAGGTAGCCCAGGGTGGTTCCATTGCCGATGCGCTGCGCCGGGTGCAGAATTACTGCGCTCTAGACGCGCTCAGTGAACCACTGACACCCACGCCAGAACCGCCCGTACCAGAAGGCGCTTTCCCGGCGCTGCTGGCAGCGCCCGAGTACCCAGAAGATACAGCGCGCGATGAGTGGGCCAGCAGCCTGGCCGATGTGCCGTTGCAGACGGCGCTTGACTGGTCGTGCACGTGGGACAGCGTGGCCGAATTGATCAGGCGTGGGAAGTCCGCAGATGCGTTGGCTGTGGCGAAACTGGTCCGTCCGCCCCGCCCGGCCGCTGCGGAACCCGAGCCGGTGCAGGATGCCATCGTCGAACGGGGCCGCCGGTACGGCCAGGCACTCTATGAGCAGTGGCACGAGAAAGAGCGCCGCACCGTACTGGCCCGGCCTGTTGCGGAACCGCCAGGGGAACTGGAGGCGCTGGACAGGCGTCACGCCGGGCCTGGCGCGCGCTTCGACCTCCAGGCAGAGGCCAGGCAGGCTTTCAAGGCGCTGAACAAGCGCAAAGCGGAATCGTTTGCCGACCCGTTTGCACGTGCGCCGGCCGGCCAGTGGTATGCGCTGAACGTGGAGATCAACCGGCTGCGGAAACGCCAACAGGGAATGCAGTGGGCTGGTTTGGCCATCGCAGGAGCGGTGCTCTTGATCGTGCTGGTCGCCGGGGGCGTCTACCTTGCACCCCGCGTGCGCGAATGGGTACAGCCTGGCCCGGCCACGACGGCAGCACCTCCTGCGGCAACTCTGCCTCCGCCGGTTGGCCGGTTGACGGTTGGAGAGCCAGAGCTACAGCAGGGCGGAGCGGAAACCTGGCGCCGCATCCGCATCGCCAACACAGGCCAGGTCAGCGGAACGTTTGTGCTGAGTGTCCAACCGGCAGGCGCGCCGGTGCAGTGGCTCGACGCTACGGGCAAGACTGCGTCACCCGCGCAGGCCGTCCTGCAGCCCGGCCAGGCGACCACGTTCACGCTGGTGCTCCGGCGCCAGCCACCGCGCTTCGAGCCGGAAGCGCCGGTCACGCTGACCTTGAAAGCGGAAGGACAGGCACAGCCGCTGGACGAAGAGCCGGTGAAGCCTTCGCCTGAACGGTTGCAGATCGCCTTCTCGCCCCCACCACCCGAGTGGGTTCAGGGAAAAGACATTGTTGTGTCCGGGTCGTTCACCCCTACGCTGAGCGGCCCGTTCCTGGCCGCCTGCTACGATGCGCAGCATGCCCTGCAAGGTAAACCGGCCGCGGCCACGGCTGTCGCTGGACAGTCCATCACGTTCACCTGCCCGTTGACGGCAGGGGCAGCGGGCGAGTGGCACGTGGCCGTCTTTCCACAGCGGGACGGCTGGCAACTGCCACAGACCAGACCCGACGGGGTCTCCACCGAAGCGCCGTTCAACGTCCGTGAACCACGCTATGGGATTGGCCTGTCCGAGCGCGTGCTTGATTTCGATCCGGGACCTATCCCATCGGTCGGCGTTCTGTACACCCTCTGGAACACCGGGGAAGTCAAGAGTGCTTTCACAGTGGGCATCAGCGGACCGGTCACCAACGTCCAGGCTATTACCCTGTCCATATCGGTGGTTACTGGCATCACGCCTACGTCCAAGTTGATTGGCACGCCTATCCCATTGTCGCCAGATACCGCAGCCCTCACTCCCACCTCCGAACTGACCGGTACGCGGGTGACACTTACGCCGGATGGTGACAGCGTCGCTCTGTTCCCCCCAGGGTTCGAGTTAGAGCCCTGTCCAGATCCACAATCTGGCACCTGTCAGATCGTGCGGCTGGCGATCGCCATCTACAACGATGCCCCGGTCAGCAAGGGCAAACCGGCCCGGTTGACGCTGGAGTTCAGGCCGCACGCTGGCCAGGGCGAGCCTGTGCCGTTGCCGGTCGAGGTCGTCCAGGCCGTGGCTACGTCCGTTCCTACCTGGCTTTGGTTTCCCGTCCCATGAACGCCCATAGGAGTACACGATGCCCGAAGAACCAGACCTTCGACAGACGCTGATGGAAGCCCAGGAGGCCACGTACCGCGGCGATTACGCTGCCGCGCGCGCCCTCTTCCGCCGCGTCCGGCAGGAGGCCTCGCCCCGCTCCACGATGTACGAGGAGGCCACGCGCTACCTGCGCCACCTGGGCGAGTCGGACGAGGACCCTGCGTTTCGACTGCTGCGCCAGATCGAGCAAACCGCCGACATTGAAGCCCGGTTGGCGCTCGTGCGCCGGACGCTGGAGGTCGGCCTGGAGAAGGACTTGCACTGGAGTAGCCTCACCGGCCTCCTGCAGGAACTGGAGCAGGAGCGAACCGAGCGCGCCGACCAGGAGGCCCAGGACCTGCTGGATGAGGCGGACAAAGCGAAAGCGGACATTCGCCGGGCAATAGAGATCTGCCAGCAGGCGCTCGAGGTCGCAGGCATCAGCCGGCGCATGCAGACCAGCATTCACGAGCAGGTGACCCGCCTCGAGCGGCGGGAGCAGGCCGCTAACTTGCTGGCTCGTGCGCACAACGCGCTTGCCCAACCCACACTGACCCCTGAAGACTATCGGACGGCCTGGTGGCTGGTCCAGGAGGCCCAACCACTGGCCCCGGACGACCGCACCACCATCGCAGAACTGCTCCGGAAGTTAGAAGAGGACCAGGCGCGCGTACAGAAATTGCAGGAGGCGCTGGAGGAGGCCAGAGGCAGCCTGGCCGCTTCCCCGGCCGAGGCCAGGGCCACCTACGAGCAGGCTCAGCAGGAGGCGGAAGCGCTCAAACTGGCTGCGCTGGCGGACGAGGCCAGGAAGGGCTTCGAGGAAGCGGAAGGTATCCTGCGCGAGCGGATCGCCCAGGCCCAGGACCTGCTCCGGCAGGGAGATGAAGCCCAGGCGCGCGGCGACCTGGCACAGGCCCGCCAGTTGTTCCAGGAGGCTCGCGACCTGGCGGGGAAGGAAACGGATGCGGAACAACGCCTCGGCCAGGTCAACCGGCGAATGGAAGTACTGGCCAGGATCGAGGCGCTGCGGGACGAGGCTGACGAGGCATCGAAAAAGTACGATTACGGCAGGGCGATTGCACGTTTGAAAGAGGCCGGCGGCCTGGCACAGGAGGTAGCCCCGGAGCAGGCGCCAGCGCTCGAGGACCAGGTTCGGCAACTCGTAAGCAAACGGGCTGAGGCGCAGGAGATCCTGACCACCATTAAATTGCAGCTCCTGCCCTACGCTACCCCGCAGGAATATACAGAGGCGCTAGATGATCAGGAGAAGAAGTTTGGGGCTGGACTCGCCTGGGTGACTGCAAAGATTTTCCGGGGACAGGCGACTGGCAAGTTGCGCCTCTACCTGGAAGCAGGCTGGCAAGCGGTCGAAGCGGGCAGCCTGGAGGACGCCTGCCGCACTTTTGAAATTGCCGACCGCCAGTGGGACGAGTATCTGAAGAGTCAATCTGTGCGCCTGGGAGACATTCCGGCCCTGCGCAACCGCCTGCAGCTCCTGCGCGCCCAACTGGCCGACGTCCGCGCCGCCCGCGATGCCTACGCGCCGCTGACCCCGCTCGTCGCTCAGGCCGGCGAGGCGCTGAACGAGGAGCGGTACCAGGACGCCCTGGTTGCCTATGGCCGCTTCCTCGACGAATTCCCCGCCCTGCCGGCCAACGTGCGCTACGTATTGGGCGAGCGGCTCGACCGGCCGGGCGACGGCGCTGTCGTCGGCGTGTTGCGGAAGGTGCGCGAGGGGTTTGCTACGGCTGCACGCCGCTGCGCGCGGGAGCAGGACCGCCAATTGGAGGAGTGGCAGCACCGGGCCAGGTCGGCCCTCCGGCTGGGCACACCGCAGAGCCTGGAAGAGGCCAGGCAGGTCGTGGACGAGCAGGCGCTGCCATTGGCCCACGCGCTGCGCACGTACAAAGCCAGGCACGACGAGTTCGTACCCCAGGAGCAGCGCGCAGGCTGGACGACCGCCGACCGCCTGGAACCCCTGGAGGCGCTGTCGGGCCAGATCGCGCGCGCGTTGCGGCTCCAGTACCTGCTGGCCGCCGGCGAGGAACGGCTGAACGCCGGGGACCACGCCGGCGCCGAGGATGCGTTCCAGGAAGCGCTCGAGGTAGGTGCGGATTCGAGGCTGGTCCAGACCTGGCGGCAGCGCGTGCGGAAGTTCAAGGACCTGCGCGAGAAACTGGAAGGGGCCGAGGCGGCCAACGACGTCGAGGCACAGGACAGGCATAGCCGGGCGATCCTGGAACTGCTGCCCCTGAGTTCCTGGGCCGCCTCCTACCGGCAGAAGCACGACCTGGACCGCAGGATGCGGGAACGCGCCAAAATCCAGCGCGACCTGGAGCGGGCGGACAGGTGGGTGCAGCGCGGCCAGTTCGAGAAAGCCCGCCCGCTCGTCGAGGCACTCTTGCTCCAGATGCCCGACGACGCGCACGTGCTGCGCCTCGTGCACGCCATCGAGGAAGGCGAAGCCGGGCAGCAGCAACTGGCCGGCTGGCTCCGGCAGGCCCGCGAATCGTTCGGCCGCGGCGAGTTCTCGCAGGCCGTGGAACTGGCCGGGCAGGTGCTGGAAGAGCGCCCTGCCGATCGCGAAGCGACGCTGTTGCGCGACAAGGCCGCCCGCGCGCACGACCTGGAAGAACGGGCCGCCGGGTGTCTGTCGCGGGGCAAATACACGGAGGCCGACGGCCTACTGCGGCAGGTCATGGACATCGAGGGCATGGACTCTGTTTCGTCCCGCCACCAGCGCTGGCTGGACGAGATTGACAGACAACTGGCGGCCAGGCGCGACCGGCAGGAACTGTTGCGCAACATGCGCGAGGCCGTCAGGCAAGGCAACTGGATGCAGGCCGCCGGGTTCGCCCGCCAGGTATTGTCCCAGGAGGGTGGGCATCCGGAGGCCCGGCGCACCGCGCAGGAGAGCCGGCGCCGGCTGTGCGCGCAGGTCAGTGCCGTCGTCCAAAGCCGACAGCCGGAACAGTTGAAGCCCGGCCTGCAGATGCTCCAGGCGTTGGAGCGTTATTTCCCCCAGGACGCCGAGGTCCACCAGTTGCGCGAAGCGCTGGAGCGCGTTTCCCACCTGGTGCGCGCCCGGGCGATGTTGGCCCGCCCCGCGCCAGACGAAGAGCAACTCGACGCCCTGGTACAGCAACTCGCAGCGCTGTGTGCCGACTGGAGTGATCCTGAAGCCGGGCAGGCCTACCGTGACGCGCGCTACAGCCAGTTGCTCCGCCAGGCCGCGCGCCTCGAGCGCGCCCAGGACCTGCCACGCGCAGTGCAGGCGCTGGCGGATGCACTGGAGATCCACCGGGAGCCGGAAGTCGAAGCGGACTACCGGCGGCTCAGGCTGCAGGCGGCCCTGGCCGAGTCCGAGCGCCTGTTGCTCAAGGGTGACCTGGAACAGGCCCGGCACGCCCTGTGCGACTTTGAGGGCACAGCGCCAGCGCAGACGCAACTGGTGCGGATTGCCCATTGCCAGAGCACCATGCAGACCGTGAGATTGCTCCAGGCCCAGGGAGATGGCGCTGTCCCGGCGGCCATGGAGGCACTGAACCGGCTGCTGCACGAGATTCTCGATTTCGAGCCTGCGCGTGAGGCGCGCCGCACGATCATTGACGACCTGCTGGCGCGGGGGCGAAACGCCGAAGCCGCCGACGTGTGGGAGGCCAAGCGGCTGTACGAACTCCTGGAGCGCATCGCGCCGGTCGAAGCGGCCGCCTCGAACCTGAAGCCGGTGCGCCAGCGGGCAGAGCAGGAGCGCCGAAGTATGCTGGATCGGGTGCGCCAGGCCATCGAGCGGCCTGACAACCTGGAGGTGGCCGACTGCGAGAACCTGATCGCCGACGTCAGGCGCTTGCCCGAAGGGGAGCGCGACGCGACGTTGCGGGCGAACCTGGTGGCGCTGGAGGAGTACAGGTCGCTGATCGAAGTGCTGAGAGGCCACATGGCCGCCGCGGAAGCGCTGCTGGACGAAGCGTACGGCGACAAGAACAAGTACCAGCGGGCGGAGCAGGAACTCGACCGGGCCTGCGCCGATCGGCGCAGCATATTCTCGACGCGCGAGCAGGTGCGCAAACTGCGCGAGCGAGCCACCCGGCAGCGGGCCTTGCACAACGAAGTGGAACACAAGACCGCCACCTACAGGGGCTACCTGGGCCAGGTGTACCAGGGCGCGCCCGCACTCGACGGCGACGACCCGGCCCAGGTGCGCACGGCCGTGGACGAAGCCAAACGCGTCGTTGACCAGGCGCTGCAGGCCGGGGCCGAGGTCCTGGAACTGGACCCGCAGGACCGTTACGGCTGCCGCAAATGGCTCAACAAGAACCAGCCTGATCCGCTGGCCGAGGAGAGGCAACAGTTGCAAGCCGCCCGGGCCAACGTCGAGGCGATCGGCCACGCCCTGCTGGACGGGCTCGCGGCGTGGCGCGCGGCGCAGGAGCGCGCCGCCCAGGCCGAGAACGCGGGCAAGGCGCTGGTGTGCGACGAGGACTATGCGCGGGCGATCCGCCTGTGGGAAGAGACGGGGCAACTGTGCCAGTCGTCGCTGGACAAACTCCGCCAGGCCGCGTCCACGCCGCCCCGCACGCCCCGCGCCGGGGCGCTGGCGCAAGACGCCGCCAGCATCCAGGAGCGGGTCGAGCGGCGGCTGGCACACGGCCAGGAGCAGCGGCAGCACTATGGCCAGCAACTGGAGCAACTGCAGGACAGGTATCAGGAAGCGCAGGGCGCCGAACACCACGCCCACTCGCGCGCCGCCTGGCGCACGGCCCGGGATGCCTATGCGGAAGTCCTGGCGCTGAACCCCACTTATCAACCGGCTATGATAGGCCGCCAGCGTTGCCAGAGCGAGGTCAACAAGCCTGCGCGGCCCTGGTGGCCCTATGCGCTGGCTGCGGCGTTGGGCATCGTGCTGGTTGGCTTCCTGGCCTGGTTCTTCGGCGTTGGGCCGGGCAGCCGCGCAGAGATCGCCCCCACGCCGACGCAAGCGACGATCGTCACGGGGCCTGCCATTGCCCCGGTGCTCACGCCGGTGACGATCACCTCGTCGCCCACTCCCACGACTGCCACTCCGACGCCTGCACCCACCCGGACACCCAGCCCCACCATACCACCGCGTACCTGTACCATCTACAATCAGGGGAACGCCTGGGCGCGCAGCCAACCGGACACGCACGCGACGGGCGAGTTGCTGGCGAGTGGCACGAAACTGCAAGTGGTTGACTTTGTAGACTCTCCGGACGGCAAGTGGTACCGCATTGCCGCACCGATCGATGGCTGGTGGGTGCGCGCTGTCGAGGTGACCTGTCCCGAATAGGAGTAGAACGATGTCACGCATCGCCGTACTTTCGGACATCCACGGAAACCTGCCCGCGCTGGAGGCCGTCCTGCGCGACGTGCAGGAGCGCCGGGTAGAAACGCTCTGGTACCTGGGCGACGTCGCCGTCTACGGCCCACAGCCCGGCGCGTGCGTGGACCGGCTGCGCGCGGCCTGTGAACAGTGGCCGTCGTCCGTCCTCGTGCGGGGCAACAACGACCACGCCATCATACAAGAACTGCAGGCGCAGCGAGGGCAGAGCGCGCCGGCGGGCGGAGACTGGCTCGTGCGCGCCGGGATCGTGGACCCATCTGACCCTAAAGAGGCCGAGCGCCACAAGTACGTCGTGGCGACCGAACTGAGCCACGCCTGGACGGTCGAGCAGTTGGCGCCGGAACAGCAGGACTGGTTGCTGGGCCTGGCCTCCACGGCACAGCGTCCGCTGGAGCACGTCCTGCTCGTGCACGCCAGCCCGTGCGATCCGGTGGGCGAGGAGGGCAACTATCTGCACGACGTACTCGACGCCGAGGAGGCCTGGCTGAGCCTGGAGCAGCCGCTGTGCTTCTTCGGCCATACCCATTCTAACGTCGTGTTCCGCCGGGTGGTGCACACCCGCCTCTACGACAACACCGAGAGGATCGCTCGTCCCACCGACCCGATCCCGGTGAACGGGCAGCCGCTGCTGGTCAACCCGGGCAGTGTGGGCCAGCCGCGCGATGGGCTGGCGACCGCCAACTACGCCATATACGACGATACTGTCCAACAGATCGAATTCTACCGGGTGGCATACGATGTGTCGGAGACGATCAGGGGCCTGGAGAGCACCCGGCAAGCCCTGGAAGAAGTAGTTCAAAAACTGAACGCTCGTTCGGCGAGTGAACCCAGGCCATACCAACCTGAGGATGCCGCTATGACGATCGAACTGTTGAGCAAACGGTTACAGGAGGCGCGCTGATGTCCCGCCGTGCAAAGAGACCGAAACGCGTGCGTTCCATACGCGAGCGCAAGTTTGGCAAACGCCGAGCAGGTGGCCTCAACTGGCCCATCGTCGCCGTCGTCGTCACGGCCGTCGTCGTGATGAGTGTGATCGTCACGGTGCTCTTGACCTACTGGAACCGGCGTGCCGAAGCCACGCCGGCGCCCACGCCGGCCACCGTGGAGCCGCCGGCGTCGGCGATGCCGCTCGGCGCAACGCCGGCCACGGCGACGCCAGAGCCGCCCACCCCCACCAACACCCCTCAGCCCACGGTGACGGTCACGCCTGTGCCGCAGCCCTGCCAGGCATTGGAGCCTGCCTGGGTGCGCGCGCAGCCGGCCGACCAGAGCACGGGGCTGGCGCAACTGGCCCCCGGCGACGACGTCGGCGTGATCGGGCAAGTGCAGAACGAGGCAGGCGAGGCCTGGTTGCAGGTGGCGGGGTACGCCGGCCCGGCCTACGTCAGGGTCGAAAAAGTGCAGTGTCCGGCGCCGTAGACTTCACAGGAGTGATGGGAGCAGAAGGATGAGACTTGTCCAGACGTCGAAAGTGTGTAGGCTCGCAGCGGCTATCGGGCTGGGTTTGGCCCTGGTGGTCCTGTTGCTGCTGAAAGTGTCCCAGGCCGGTGCTCAACCACCCGCACCCCGCAATGTAGTTTTCCTGATTGACAACAGCCCATCTGTTAGCATCGGCGATACCAATGGAGATCGCAGGCCTGACACTGCGCCAACGGATGAGCAAGATATACGACTGCGACTGGTACGTTTCGTGGTCCGTGTGCTCAGTCTCGATCCCAGCAATAACCAATGCGTGGGCGCGATCAGTTTTGTGCGTTCCACTCAGGAATTGATGCCGCTGGCACCTGTTCGAGATTGGTCAAAAGCGGACTTTGCCGAGATCTGTGAGGTAGACCATCCGAGCGATACACAGACAGACTTTGCAGCTGCCTTGGGTGCGGCCGCAAATATGTTGTCTGCGCCTGATCACCCTGAGTGCTTGACGGCCAGTCGTCCGGGCGATATCGTCGTGGTAACCGATGGGCTTTTTAGCTATAGAAGGGACCGGCAAACGGTAAGGAATGTCTTGCAGAACCTGCCGCGTAAGATGGAGGTCTATGTGCTGACATTCGGGGCGCTGGACCAACAAACCTGGCAGGGATTCCTGACGGATTCCCTGATTTCCACCTACCGGCCCAACGTGAACCTCACTTCCCCTGATCAGGTGTACGGCACTGTGCTCCGTGACTTGGGGGCGGAAACGCTGCTGGCTGACCTGATACCTGTGGAAGTAGACGGCGAGGGAACCATCCCATTGACCGTCCTCCCTTTCCGCACCTGGACGCGCTACCAGATCCTGCCTGACTCGCCAATGACCGTCACATTCCTCCAGGCAGGTCAAGTAGTGACACCGGTCGTGGCGGGCAACGAGTATGTACTGTTTCAGCCCCAGGCAGGGAAGTGGACAGTGCGATTACAGGGCAGTGGGCTGGCCTACTTCCGCCAAGCGGGCGAGGGTGTGGCCAACATAGCGCTGTACCTGCGTGCACCAGAGGATGTACTGGCGTTGGGAAAAGACGTGGCAGTACGCGCTGGGCTCACGGCAGGCGGTGCGCCAGTGACCGATGTGACACCCTTTGTAGTTACGGCAACAGTTAGTGGCGCAAAGGAGACTACTGGCCCGTTGAGGCTGGAACCAGACCGGGCAGCAGGATTATTCACGACTACTATATCGTCGAACTGGTTCAAGAGTGGCATGTACATAGTAACACTGACCGCAGAGAGTGATATTGCAGGTATAGAAGTACAACCTGTGGTACATCAATTTCAGGTGATCACCTCCTCAATGCCCGAGCTAACAATCACGCCGCCCGGGATAGTTCAAACAGGTCTGGTACCCCGTGTGAGTGTATCTACCATCGTATTCGTCGGTTTAGTCATACTGGCCATTTTATTGTTCATCTTAGCCATTTTGGTCCACAATATGCTCAGAATAAAAGGCATTGCAAGAAGCATAGTAGAGGACCCGAGCAATCGTGACCCCTGGAGCAAGTTGGACACGCTCTCTATTGGCCAGATCTGGCCTGTTGTAGCGGGAGCAGGTGAGAGATTGGCTACGGACTGGCGTGTTAACCACCGGGCAGACAGACGCGGTCCTGGTAACAGTGCTTTGGCCGATACCTTGTTGATGTCTACTTGGAAAGAGCTAAAATCCTGTCTGGATAGAGGAGACAGCAAAACCTGCGCCATACTAATTTATGCCGGCC
>Ga0315277_10008726_pt1 | contig 12997 bp, 24 predicted proteins | sample YL17G05_15_MG_FD_203695 | JGI IMG/M metagenome (GOLD analysis project Ga0315277, IMG submission 203695) | Sediment microbial communities from Yellowstone Lake, YNP, Wyoming, USA - YL17G05_15 | ecosystem: Environmental > Aquatic > Freshwater > Lake > Sediment | place: USA: Wyoming | collected...
GGGGGCTTCATCACTGGGTTCTCGATACTGTTGTTTCAGGTTCATCTAACCCAAAAACAGTGATAATGACCACAAACCACACCCTTCAAGCCGTCTTCACTTACACGGCTTGGCAGGGAAAAGTCTTAGGAGTATCTTATGCTGACATAGCGAAGATAATGGGGGTGCCATATTCAAATATTGGATCCGTGGGTTGGCAGAATGCCCGTTATTCTGGGGCTTACATAAGCAATGCTATATGGATCATGAACGCGGAGTGGGGTGGCTTCCCAGATGATAAGAAGAATGCTCTTACAGATAACTTAGCTGACACCATAGAGTGTATTTCTGGTTCAGGGATAGAGTATGTTTTCGCATTTGTGGGGTATTGGAATCCTAGCACCAACAACATTGGCTACACGATGACGGATAACGAAATGGCCACAATGATCAACGCCTTTCACAACATCGGTGTGAAGGTTCTTGCTTGGGCTGAGGATAATACCATCACCCCGATGGATATTCGGGCCTCAAACAGAGAAAATATTTATGATTCAATAGAAGCCTGTATGGCTAAGGCCGATTGGGATGGCTACCACGATGACATAGAGCTCTACACTGGTACGCTTCAAGAGTGGATTTGGTACAACAATAACTGTACTACAATCCTCCATAACTTAGGCTTATTGATGACGGCGGCTGTACCCTATGATTGGGAGCAGAACATCAACCAGTACCTTGTCATGGATTATATAATCTCCATGTTCTATGGTGGCACATCTACGCTTGAGAGTTCTCAGGCCGCGGCGTTCTGGCAAGAGGACTTTGGAGAATACGCTGGGCATAACACGCCACCTGCTTCACCTCTCATTATGGGTATAATGAACTACTATGGTAATACTTATCCTCTGGCATGGCAACTCGGAAAAGTGGGTGAGTTCCATGACTTATATGGGCACCCACAACTCGCAGGATTCTCCATTTGGCTCTACGAGTACATGGGTACTAGCTTCGATGATTGGAACCAATGGAGCTTCTGGATTGATCGGATAGGTGGAGCAACACCGACACTTTACGAGGTTGATGTAAGTACATCTCCCTCAATACCTTCTATAGTGTCGTTCAATGGAACCGCACATACAGTACCTTACACTTATTATACCTTTGGTGGACCAATTGTAATAGATGCACAAGAAAACGTGAACGAGGAGACTCACAGCGTAGCGTTCGGCGACTCTGACCACAATGGAGGTTCATTAGGATACTCCTCCTATACCTATGCCAGCGGACCCTACAATCTCACCTCTCCGAAATCAATTAATTCAACGTATATTTACACTCCAGTAGCGGGAAACGTGAAGATCGCAATCTATAACGCTACCAATTATCATATTAGTGGTTGGGTTGGAACCGATTATCACCCATATAAACTATTAAATCAAAGCGCTGCAACAGCTTGTACAGCCAACTCATGGAACTTAGTTAGCATCCCAAGCACCTCACTACCCACAGGAATCTATTTCATAGCCATAAAAATAAACACAAACCTCATGGTCGGGAGAAGCGGAGTGGCCCCCGTACCAGTTGGAGGAGAAACCTATGGATACCACCAATATATCACCCAAGACTATAGCACAGCTTTCAGCACAACCTACCCTCAACCAGAAGGGCAGATGGGCAACGAAGCCGCCGCATACGCCCCAACCGCCGAAATCGTGTACACCCCATACACTTTCAGCGAATGGGAGGACAGTTCAACGAACCACATAAGAACAATAAACATAATCGGCGATATGAATGTGATAGCCTACTACGTACCCTAAACCCTTCACCACCGCCCCGACAGCCACACGCCGAAGAGATACGAGCAAAACGTCACCACAACCGACGCAAACAACACGAAAGCCACCCACGAAGCAAAACGATACTTATCATCCAAAACTACTCCTCCTCAAAGCACAGTGGACACTCCAGCCGCCCAGCGAAACCATGCTTGTAATCGACAACGATCCCATGCCTCCTACACTTGAAAGCGTAGTGCTCAATCGGAGCCCCCCACCCAGGCTTAACACGATAACCCACGCTAACACAGCCTAACAGCCACAGCTTCAGACGCTGGAAAAACGAGAGAATCAAAACCTTGTCCTCCTCTTCATCGAATTAAAAACCTCCTCTTCATCAACGAAGACCCTGAAATCCGCGTACCCCAGCACCACGTCAAACCCGTTAAACCTGACATCGCTGAAGTCCAGCGGCTCCCACTTATCCTCACTCGTAAGCCAAACCTCAACACGAAGACGAGACACTACCCCTCACCCTCCACCAGCCTCAGCACCGTGTACTCCCAGCCCCACCGAGGCGACTCGTTCACCCGACGAACGCTGACGATAATATCACCCTCCTGAAACTCGACCTTAGCCCACCAAAACTTACCATCAACGCCACGCTCATCCCACAACGTGAAAACCACAGGACGAAAAACAGACATCACTTAGCCTCCAAAGCTTTGACACGCTTCTTAAGTTGAGAAATACGCTCGGCGTGAACGACAATTATTATACCCAAAACGATAGTTATCAAAATATCAGCCCAAGACGCATTTAGAAAACTCATTTCGTTTTCACCTCCCGTTTTCTCTCCATCCGCTGAAGTACCAGAAGTACCCCATCCAAGCCCTGCTCCTCATTCCCGGCTAGAACGCTGAAGATGCCCTCCAACGCATTCGCAATCCTGTCGAGACGCTCATTCGCCACCTGAAGCTCCTCAAGGACCTTATAGTAAACAGCATCAGGCTTAGACATCACCGCATCGCCTCCAGGTACTCGTCGATTTCATCTGGCCCCTTATCAAGCAGCACCTCGAGACTTGCAAACGTCTCAGGGTCCTGACGAAACATAAGCAGAATAGCCTTGAGAGAATTATCGTAGTCGAAGCGCTGAACCTGGATCACGGATAATCCTCCTTTAACTGCTTCTGCGCCAAAGCACCCATAAAAAACAGGGCGCACCCATGACTATCACCATCCGAAACCCAGAGTTGACATTCAAGACGGCGGCACCCAGTATCAGTCAACGGGCAGAAGGAGGTCGGCGCCGACGCATCCGCATCGATCTCCTTGAAAACATAGGAATGCATAACGGGCTTCTTAATCTCAAGAACGGTCTCCATCAAACCTCACCTTCATCTGCTCCTCACGAAGCCCCTGAAGCTCAATGATAATCCTGTGAACGACATCGGCGAAGCTCTCCGTCCGACGCTGACCAGGCCTACGATCCTCGATTGGCCTCCGCTCATCGTCGAGGAAATTGATTATATCATCCTCGTAGAGCGCGACGCTAACCGTCTCATCACCCATAAAACCACTAACCCATAAATAGGGTTATAGAATATAAGGTTTATGGATTCTAAATCTTATCTTCGTATCCCTGGCAGAAGCTGGCATCTTCATCAGGCCGAACCGTCCGACCAACCCGACCCAAAGCAAAGCACACGTACCTCCCACAGTAATCTCTAATCCAGAGACACTGACCGCAGACCCGAACTGGTTTATATCCACACGCCGCAGCGAAACTACGACTCAAACCACGCCACCCCGTTTTCTCAGTAGACATCCTATACCACACTCCCATTCGTCATCAACAACATAATTATCAAGGGTATTATCCTGATAGATGCTTCTAAGCCAACGATCAGCGAGGTAAAGCCCAGGCTTTCCCGCGTTGGCTTCAAGAGCCAAAGCCTTCTTGAAAAGCTCAGGTTTCTCAACCATCAAACGCTTCCACTCACCTTTACTCTGAAACGGACAGAAAAAGCATTGACTTCTCTTCGGAGACAGAAGCCCGTGATCTTGAATTATCTTTACGCAACCAACCCGAGTTATCTTGTCATCAAATAATGGATGAGAATAAATTATTTTATCCGTTGTTCGTTTTCTCTGTTTTAAAACTCTTTTTCCCTCAGCGTAATCGTACCCCACATAAACCGTGGCTGGTTTCTTTATGAATTTGTTAAATGGCTCGATCTTGAATTTCTGGGTACATATTCTAAATTGAATTAGCGGGATTGATTTATGAAAAAAGAAATAATCGTAGATATTTGAGTGATGCCCCTTCCAAACTACATCCGGTTTAATAACCGTGATTTTATAGCCCTTATCTTGAAGATATTGTAAATATTGGTATGTTTCAGGATAGTCGCCACCATGATCAATGAATACCGATTCAAAATCTACGTTCTTGTTGATGAGGTGAAGCATGAGAGCCGTGGAATTCACGCCCATCCCATGACTAAGATAAAAATTCAGCCCACGCCACCCCTCTTCTTCGGCTTGTTTCTTCTCCCAACCCGCGCAATTTGGTGGCAAATCGGGCAACGGTTAATTTTCCACGCCAACTCCCTGCGAAACCACAACTCACAAACCGAGCAACGAAACATCCCAGCAGAATATGGGCTCCCATTCGGAGTGCCACGCACATAATGAACACCCAAACTAAACCACCTTTTTTCTAACATAACGAGAGAAAAGAATAGCTTGATTAACGCCTGGCTGCCATGCCACCTTCACCCAATCCAACCGACAAGATGAGCTCCCATAAGTCCAAGGGCTAATCGTGTAGACAATCGGCGCAACCCTCAAGAGCTCTTTCATCGCGTCAGCCACCTTCTTCTTCCAAGCCGCTGTCCACGGAAAATCGGCGAAGGCAGCTGCGAAACTATCATCAGGGTAAGGAATCCTCCTCGTAATGTCAGCCACAACATCGGGCTTAACATCGGGATTACGGTCAATATTCACGTCACCGAAGTGATCCTGGCCACAGCAAGCGTGCAGAAGGGGCCGCTCAGGAATACAGTGCTCTATCCTACTCTGAGGAGAAGCCACCAACCACTTCATATCAAACCGCCCTCTTGTACCATCCTTGCCTCGGATTGAAAATCTGATATATTTTGGTAATGTATTAACTTCCATCCCTCAGCTTCGATCAAATTATGTCTTAGAGTATCCTTATCTTTATCCTGATGAAAATATGGGCAATCAAACTCCCAACCCAACATTAACTCTGGGATTGCAACATCTATGAATTTAATTCCTCTTTCTGTTTTAACCATATAATCCATTTCTATATCATTATTTGGGAATTGAGTTTTAATAACCGTAAATAATTGTTTTTGAGGTTTACTTGGATATGTTCTTCTTATGTTTTTTAAATTATTAATCGTTCTATCATAATATTCTTTTATAAGTAATGTTTTTTTAAGTCCCTCACTAATTTTTCTTTTTGATTCTTCTGTTTGATGCCCACCTAAAAAAGGTGGTAATTGTAAAATCCGTTTTTCACGATATTTTCTTTTTGATTCCTCGGAATGAGGCTTACCTTTAAGCCCATCACTTATTTTTTTACATTGATTCTCTGAAAGTTTCCAATGTTTACCTTTACGAGACTCGCTCATCTTCATTTTACATTCTTCAGAAAGATGTTTACCAAAATTAGGGTGTTTAAAACCACTCATTGATTCACTTATTTTTCTTTTAGTTTCTTTAGAAAGTAGTCTTCCCTTCAATTTTTCTGATATTTTATTACGAGCTTCTTTTGTATGAGGCCCCCTAAAAGTCATTTTTATTTCTCCGTAAAAATATGACCATTCCGACACTGATAACGCTGAATTCTACCAGTTCGAGTAATCGTAAAACCAAGTTTTGTAGCTTTAGTCCCACATTTTGGACAATCCATGATAAAATATGTATGTATGTTGATATTTAAATCTTTAGCTCCGTGTTATATGGACTCCCATTCGGAGTCCCCGAACATAATGAACACCCAAACTAGACACCACCACGCCGAACCATCTTAACCCACCAAACAGTGGTTTTACTTTTACTAACTTTATTAGGATCTATATATTTTTGAACAAATATTGGAATCCAATTATCGAATATAGTTAAGATTCTATCAACCGAGATTTCAATATCACACCATTTTAAACATAACCTTGAAGTTAATCGTGCAAACTCCTTTTGAGCTTTGTAAAGTTCTCTTACCATTTCACCTTTAGTTTTAAATGGATAACCATACCACCTATTTAGCCCCCTCATTTCTTTACGTTTTTTCATATTTTGTCTTTTCTCTTCAAGATCAGTAAACCAAGGTGGGGCATTAGTATAGAATGGGGGATCAAATATTATACAGTCAAACACATCGGCCCTGAAGGGTGAATGCTGCCAAGTTGCCAATACGTCGGGTGTAATCTTTAGGTTTGGCTCCTTATCCATGAAGATTACGCCTTCGGGATACTTGTTTTTACCCCAGATGTGGCGGTTCCCCGCTGTCGCGTCAAGGATCATTGTTAAACCCTCTTATAAAATCCTGGTCGCGGTGAAAAAATACTGCCATCTCTCATCAGAACAGCAATTATCTTCACAGAATCCGTCCTATTCAAAAACATATCCTTCGCCATCAAATCAAATAATTCATCCTCACCGATACTCTGATCTCGGTCAAGCGGGAACAAGTCAAGAGTCTTCTTCAAAAGCTCAGACAAAGAATCACGAGGCCGTTCTATAGGTTTCGGCTGCTCAACCTCAACCTCAACCCGCTCAGGCTCCTTATATTTCTTAAACTTCAAAGCAGTCTTCAGCCGTTCATCAGTCAATTCATCAGGGTCCACTGAGTTGAATGTTCTTTGTCCCTTCTCGGTTTTCGGCTCATCCGCTGAAACCAGTTTCTCTATGGTATAATTTCTTGAACCACTTGATCTTGCACCCTTCTTTTTTGGAGTAGTTATCTTGTACCCAATCGCCTCTAAAGAAGGAGCCACCTCTGTGAGTTCCCTACCAAAGTGAGTTGAGTTCTTAGGCCACCCCTCCCGTTTGCTAAGAAGATCACCAGTAGGCCTTCCACGATCATCCAAAGGGTTCTCAAACTCCTCGATCTCTTTCTTTAAATCCGTCGCCGAACCACTAATCTGGGTACGCTGAGTTATCCGCATATAACGTATAATCTCCTCAGCAACCATAGAGGCTCGAACCGCCTCCTCATCTTGGTTTTTAATATTTTCAATATACGCTTTCTCAAAATCACTTTTTTTCAAACCCAAAGCCTCAGTAATCGCACAGCCCCACTTAGCATAATCAGCCATACGAACATTAATCCTAGTTTTAGTATCTGAGTAAAGACTCATTGCCTTAACCAGAACATCAAGTATCGCCCCAATTAAGATTGGAGCATCTTTTTGCATTTGAGCCTTCATCTCCGCATCAGTTCTACGGGCATCATCACCGATAGGCTCCCAAGGAAGCAACAGATTCCGGCTGAACAGATCCGATTTCTCGATAGGGATCGTGATACCATTGAGGCCCACACAACGCATAAACTTACGAATAAAAGAATCATCAGTGGTGTAGAGCTCACGTTTCTCGTTACCGGCCCCAGTAATAGCCCGACATAAAATATCACTCTGGGTTCGAGATAATTTATTTACATTATCGAAGATTGCCAAATAATGGTGCTCAAGAATCTGAACGAGGTCGTCATCCTTAGTGGGGAGGTTGAGGAGATCAACCCCTGAAGGATCAATTAAATTCTGCAACAAAAGGTGAAACGTGGATTTTCCTGAACCCTGGCGACCCGTGATAGTCGTCCCTACGTGGGGCACCTCTGGTATCAGATAAGTAATTGCCGCCACTATAGCCAACAACTTATCACCAGGACTCTCAACGTTAAGATAAGAAAGAATAGGTTCTAATGTACCGTCCTTCACTGGTTTTAGTATAGGTTGAGTGTGTGGGTATCGACGAAATATTTGAGGCGACGACTTAATCTCCCACCCATTTTTGTCGATATAGATTGCCCTCCCAGAATCATCACCCATATCCCACCATACCCCACCAGAACCGTCAGGCGCAACCCGATTATACAGCATCCTCGCAGGCTTCGTTTGCGTTTCAGCTTCTAGCACCATAATCGCGGAATTGATGTAATCTCTCGATACCGCCCCTTTTGTTTTCTCGTGATATAATCGAGCTAGCCACCATTTGAATTGTTTTGAGTTCAACGAGATGGTTTTCGTGACACTACCGACACTATTGACGCTATTTTGAAAACTATTACCAGAATTTTTAAAAATAGGTTTTGCGTACTTTTCAAAATTACCGTCTTTAGCGTCGGTAGTGTCACTATTTGTCAGGGTTGCATACCCAGTTTGGTATTGATCACGAAAAAACTCGATGGCATTCTCATGCGCCAAATTTATGAGCTCAGTAGCCTTATCTGTTGCCTCTTTTTTCGGTTTCTTCTGGGGAGCTTTTAGTGGATCGTTTACTAACATGAGACATAGAGCTGGATCTTCGGATATACACCAGCCACGTTTTATGAGGTTATCACAGTACCAAGGCGTGACGCCTTTCTGAACATTATCGAGCATCGCGGCCTTGACTAATCGGCGCGTTACTTCTTTTTTGTAGTCTGGTTGCTGGGCGAATATTGCCTCTACTTCGGGGAGCCCGAGGCCGTGGTATTGTGCGTCTTTCACTAGGCACAGGTGGGCTTCGTGGTCGAGGTGGCCTGACTCACTTTGAGCACCAATATTCGTGTTATTTAGCATGAGGCGTAGGCAGGGGCGCATCGTGTTGATATAGGTTTTAATCTTTTTATTGTCGATGCCGCTAGATTCAGGTATGTTTTCATCAAGTGATGTTGGGGGTGTTGTGGCCTCAGATTTTAGGTAAGCCTCTAAAACTACATCTCTCTCCCATTCTCCGGGTGATACTAGGTAGCTGAGTCTTTGTGTTCCACGTAAGCTCATTGTTCCAGTTACTTTGCATAGTCGGGCTAGGTCCGCGTTCTTAGGATCTGTTTCGGCAGGTAATGACTTGTAGAACTCTTTTATTCTGTCGGTTGTCGTCGCGTCTACTGGTAAGTCTACGATTGGGATTATATGGAAACCGTTTCCCGACATATCAATATAGGGTTCAGGGTGCCCGTTTTGTTTTAGGTATTCAACTACTTTTACGGTGTCGTTCTCCGCGTCTTTTAGTTCCTCCTCGGTAGCGCCTTCGTCTCCGTGGTGCCTGTCTATGTCTATTAATAGGGCCGTTCTACGCGCGACGTCCTCGTTTTTTCCTCCCCTCTGCTTGCGCGGGTTCAAACCCGCGTAGACATGATATTGGCCCGACCATTCTCGACATATTTTGATGAAGTTTTCTGCTCCCTGGACGAACTCAACCTTCTCCATCTCCTTGGTTTTCGGGTTGTATGCGCGTAACTCAGTGTATTCTAATTGGTGATGGCCTAGGACTCCGTAGAATTTCCTAGCGTCAGCCTCGTTAAATTTCATATAGAAACACCTAGTTTCACGAGAAGCGTCGCCGCCGACTTCTGCTCAACACGAGGCAAAACGAATCACCATTGAACCCAATTATCCAATTTATTCTGTTTGTTTTGTTTGGTACTATCCAAAAAAATACAGTATGTAGGTATCCTATCAAAATTCCAGCACATAAATTCAGCGTCACCACGGTTTGTTGGTATTATTTTATCTGGACTATTTTTTCTATTCAACCACCAATCAATGAATTTTTGGAAGAATAAAACTCTAAATCGTAGAAAACCATTATCGTTTTTGTTTACATGGCCATAAGCATAGAATTGTGAAATAAAACCGCTGTTATCAAAAGCATGAGTTAATCTTGTATATTCCGTATTTGATCCACCTGTTTTTCTATATCTTAACGTAAAATCATCATGTTCACGATCATTATATGTTCTGAATCGTTGTCCAAGAAATGCAGCTGATCCGTTTGGCCATCGTATTAGTTTATCGGCACCGGCCACATCTAGGATTTTCATTAATTCATTATTTTTAGCCCAACCAGTATCTAGGTGCTCGATCTTAACATTTTTCCATTGAGGTATTCTTTCATATATTTTTTTAATGGCAACATCTTGAATCTTTAAAGCCCATTTTGCTTGGGTTTCATCTGGTTCATCCCACATTTTCTGTGTCCTCCATCGTGCCATAAGTAACCCAACCTTCTCGAGGTTTTCTGGCAAAATAATCTAGTTTGTATCCTGGGCATAAGCTCTCAACTAGAGTGTAGAATTCATCTGGTTTTACGCTATGTCCACGATTAGGCGCATTCAGAAGTGTCGATTGTCCTTTTAGATCCCAAACTGGGTGTCCTTTTATTGCAAGAATACAGTGCTCGGTTTGACCGCGTAGCCAAACACCAACTCCCATCTGTTCTTTAGCCCAAGTTAAGATAGTTTTTTGCTGAAAACCCCAAGATTCTATGATATGAAGCGCATCATGCATGAATCTATTTGTTACCCAAAGCCATAGAACACAATCATCTTTTGCTGGAATTTTTATGTTTTTTACTTCATCTATAGTCATTGTCGGGAAAATTACACCGCCTCTAAAGCTTGATTGCTCATACTCTTCGTAGGGCCAAGGAGGATCAACCACAATAGTATCAAAAAGGTCGTTGATTGTTGGTATTAATGGAATTTTAGATTTAAGTTCCGTAATTTTTCTTTTTATATCAAGGTTTTTGTAAGCTGAATAAACCTTGATCTCGCCTTTTTTGAATTTATTTAATATTTCTTCATCAGCATTTTTGAGAACTTGTTTGGCACGAAAATAAGTTCTTTCCGAAAGCCCCACTTTTTCAGAAACGATAGATCCAACATCAACCCTTGTGCCATTTGGCACAAGGGTTCCTTTTTTAATATTTTCTTCGGCCTTTTTTGCATATAACGGTTCTAATTTTTGTCCCATTATTGTTTTTTGATATTGATTTAGGTGCCGTCGAATCACATTTGTTTCTATTACATATATTTCTTCATCGTTTTTTGAATCAAAATGTTTCACTGTATATCTGGGTTGCACGCCGACTTCTTTGCAAGCTTTGAAACGGTGGTGCCCATCTAAGATCATTTTTTCTGTGTTGATTACGATTGGTTCATATAAACCAACCTCGGATATACTATTTTTTAAACGGGTAAATTCTTCATCCGTTAAAGGAGGGACCAAATCTTCATATTCTGGGTTGATCTTTGCATCAAAATCAAGGGTGATATTCACTTGTTGTGTACTCATTTTGCTTTTACTCCGCAGTTTTTGCACTGGTACGCGTTCTTATCGGCGTGGTGGATAAACTCTCTATGGCCGCAGTAGGGGCAAACCAAGGCTACTCCTCCTCTTCAAGCATTTCTTTTATTAGATAGGGGGCATCCCTCAGAATCTTCTCTCTTATCGCAGCCCTTATAAAATCTGATTCGTTTAGGTGAGTGTCCATGACAATTATTTTGTTGATTGCTTCTCTGGTTTTATGTGTGATTTTACAGGCTACGGTCACGTTTTTTGGTTCTGACAAAATAGTTCAAGAAGTAAACTACCGTAAACCTTAATAAGGTTTATGGTGTATCTATTTTTCGACTGTTATGGGTGAGCAGAAGCGGATTGATTGGAGGGCTCTTGATGTGAGGGTTCTCGTGGTCGCTAAGGAGGGTTTCTGTGGCGACTGGGCGGCTTACATTGGCGCGGTGCCTGGGGTGAATCATAGGGCTGAGTGGCCTGAGGTGGCTGATAATGGCTCGAAGCTCTCTGAGGAGATGGCTAGGCTTCTTTTCCCGGACTTTGGTGATTTGAGTTACAGGAGTTGAAGTTATGGGCGAGTTGGTTAGGCCTGCGAAGTGTGGTGACTGCCCGCAGTTTCAGACGATTCGGGAGCCCACGCGTTCCCAGTGGGGTGGCCGGTGCGCGTGCCTGGGGGTTGGCAGGGACGTTTTCAGCGATAGCTGTGATCAGCCCAGGAACTGGGGTAAGAAGGGGGAGAACAACAGTACCCTGAAAAATGTAGAGGCTTCTGAAGCCGAGCAAGACCGGCTTAGGGGTGAGGCTGAGGCTCAGGCTGAAGCCGAGGCGCACGAGCAGGAGGAACGAGCCCGCGATGAGGATCAGGAGAGGGAGGATAGTCGGCGGGGCCCAGAGGGTGAGCCTGAATGACTGAGGTTTCTGATGATCTGGTTTTGGCGGTGTGGAGGGCTAGGGTGGAGGATAAGCCGTACCGCCTGGACTGGAGTATGGCGACGGGGGTTCAGACGCTGACGCTGGCGAACCGGAAGAGGACGAGTTTCCTGTTTGGCGTGGAGCTTCCCGCCAAAGAGGTGCTGAGGGCATGACTGATGAAACAATTAGATTTGTAATTATTTTACTTGCTATGGCAATTTTTGGTGTGCTTACACTTCAAGTTAGGTTGAGGAAACGGGTTGAGAAACTAGAGGAGTTAAAAGAATGAAGACGCATCACAAGGCAGGGTTGGTTTGTCTGTTGGCTATGCTTGTTTTAGGCTACAATATCTTCTTTGTAAGCCAAAGCATAGGGGAGGCTCAGAAAGCCGTACTTAACTTTTTAATAGGATTCGTTGCCGGAATATCTTGGCTTCTAATAATTCTGTTTGATCCGAAGAGTAAGTACTTCCTGAAGGAAAAAGAGGTGCTGAGAACATGACGGCTAAGACAAGTCTAAAAATAATAAGCCTCATCCTGTCTTTGATTTATATTCCCATTGCTTTCTATATGCAGTGGCTTATTCTCGGTAAGATTCAAGGAACTGACATAATGTATTTCATTTTTTGGATTAGTGTACCTCTAGCAATTTCTACGCATATCTTGGCGGAAATAATCAGGGGGATGGCTGATGACTGAGAAGTCTTTGGCTGTTGCTGGTCCGCTGGATCTCGATGGTACGAAGCGGGCGATGGCTGCCTTCGACAAGTTCAAAGCTGAGGTGCTGACGGATCAGGATTTCTGGGTTGGCAGGGATCGGCAGGGCGTCGAGATGAAGCACATTAAGCGGAGCGGCCTCATGAAGTTTCTGATGGCGATCAACGGCAACGCGGCCGTCATCGATGAGAGGAGCGAAGTGATAAAATTCGAGAACAAGGAGATCCTGGTGTTCCACTTCACAGCTCGGGCGACGGCTCCGAACGGGCGGTTCACTGAGGCCGTGGGCTCCGCGA
>Ga0315277_10008727_pt1 | contig 12995 bp, 9 predicted proteins | sample YL17G05_15_MG_FD_203695 | JGI IMG/M metagenome (GOLD analysis project Ga0315277, IMG submission 203695) | Sediment microbial communities from Yellowstone Lake, YNP, Wyoming, USA - YL17G05_15 | ecosystem: Environmental > Aquatic > Freshwater > Lake > Sediment | place: USA: Wyoming | collected...
AGGTTTGTTTTGCTTCTGCTAGAGCGTATCGTTTTTTTATGAACTGGTTTTGGGTTGCGAGTGTGAGCATTATTGTGACTGGATAGGAACTGATTTCGATTTCTGGGTTTTGTGTCTTGTGGGCGACGAATGTGTAGAGGATTGCTTCTGTGAGTCTTTCTTCTGCGCGTTGGAGGATTGTTGAGAATTCGGGGTTTGTTAGGTCTTCGATTTTGAGGTTTAAGGTTTTGATGTACGCTGTGTTTTCCTTTAGAAAAGGGTATTTTGCGAGGTCAGTTTTCGTGAATTTTGTTGTAGCTGTTGGGTTTTTCATGCTATTCTGTTTCGATCCGCGGGGCGAGGTAGAATGTAAGCTTTCCTTCTTTGGCTTGTTGGAAGTCGAGTTTGATGGGCATGTCTGATGAGAATTCGAGTGTGGCTATGTCGCTTGTTTGGCTGGCGGCTTTGATGATTTCGGTAAGGTAGCTGAGGCTGAATGTGGCTTTTTGGGGTTCTTTAGCTTCAAGTTCGAGGAGGGCATCGCTTCCTTTTTGCAGCGTTATTGTTGCGCCCATGAGGTCGCCTGAGGCGTTGAAGACTATTTTTTCGGGGTCGGCTTCGATTTTGACGTGGTCGCTCACGAGTTGTGCGTCTTCGATGGCTTGGCTGAGACCGTCGGTTGTGGCTTTGATTTTGACGTTGAAGGTGATTTTGGGGGTTGGGACTTCTTCTTCTGAGGCTTCTAGAGTGGGCATGGTGAAGTTGCGGGTGTATTTGCCGGCGATTTTGATTTGGAGTTTGCCTGTTTTGTCGTCGAGGGAGAGTTCTAGGGTTTCGCCTTTGCCGGACCTTTTGAGGAGTTTGAGGAGTTCGGTGATGTTTATGCACATTTTCTTGGGTTCTGTGCATGTGTATTCTTCGAAGGCTGTTTTGGGCCATTCGAAGTCTATCATGGCTACGCGTGAGGGGTCCATTGCCCGTAGTTTTATGCCTTCAGGGTCAAGTTTGAATGTGGCCTCGTCTACGAGGATGGAGATTGAAGTGATCATGTCTCTGAAGGGTTTTGCGTCGGCTACTTTGAGGTTGAACATCAATGTCACCTGTGTTTACTGTTTTTGCCTAGTTGTTATTGAAGATTAGACATATTAATCTTGAGCTTAAGCCCACTGCGGGCTGTGCGCGCGAGAAAATGGGCGTTATGAACAGCGAGTTGTTTCCCTCAGCTTTCAAATCGCAAGTCAAAGAAAATGTCTTTTGACCAGTCAATTCATGTTGTTTGCGTCTTGAGTATTCTTGTGGTTATCTGTTTTGTTGCTTGGGCGATTCTTGTGTTCAACAGCTTGGTTGGGTTGCCTAAGACGGTTTCAATTTGTGAGTCGAAGGGAATTTGGCCTAGGTATTCTAGGCCGAGTTTTCGGGTTTGGTTTTCTATGTTTTGACTGTTGTCGGTTTTCATGTTTTCGATGATGCCTATTATTGGGATATTCTGTGCTGTGAGTAGGTTTCCGAGTTTTTTGACGGTTTCAAAGGCAAGTTGGGATGGCGTGGTTATGATGAGGAACTTGATTTTTTTGATGAGTCTTATGAGGTCTAGGGTTGCGTCGCTTATTCCTGGAGGCATGTCGAGGATGAGGTAGTCGAGGTTTTCCCATCGGATTATTGCTAGCAGCTCAATGAGCGCGTTTGAGATGTCAGCGCCTCTCAGGGGCGCTGCGTAGTCGCCCGAGTAGTAGATTATAGACATGTATCTCAGGTCGTGGATTTCTGGGGGGAGTATGCCCTTGTCTTCAACTGGTTTTGCGTCTTGGATTCCGAGGATTAGATTGGTTGAAGGGCTTGTGAAGTCAAGGTCAAACAGGCCTACTTTCCTGCCGCTTTTGGCCAGTATGAGCGCGAGTGTTGAGGCGACGATGCTTTTCCCGACGCCGCCCTTGCCGCCTGAGACGGCTATGACGTTGCGTACGTTTTTCAATCTTTCATCGATTATGCTTGTTCGCGGGTCAACCAAGGCCTATTTTGCTCCTCGTATGCTCTCAAGCCAGACTCCGCGGCCTTCGAGTATTTCAAAGTCTGGGCTGCCACAGTCTGGACATTTGATGTAGGTGTGGGCGATTTCAGGAACAAAATGTATGGCCTCAGCCGCGTTGCAGTCAAGTTTTTCCTTGCTGAAGATCCATTTCTTGTTGCACACCCTGCACTTCAGGGTCGCTTTGGCTGCTTCTATCTTGAACTTTGCCTTCTTGAACTTGGCTGTTTTCACCTGTTCGAGGACAAACTTGAAGACATGGGTGTCTATTTGCTGCAGTTGGCCGATTCTTATCCTTACTTCTGTAACGTCTTTTAAATGCTCTTTTTCAGCTATCTCTGACGCCGCAGCAACAACGGCTTCAGCCAAAGCCCATTCATGCATACGCAAGCCTACGCATCAGATTGATTTAAGAATATTGCAGAAATGAACAAAAAACGCTCAGAGGCTTCTTCCTCGCAATTCTTATCTTGGTGGCTGTGCCCTACTGTATGTGAGTGGGCAACTTGAGGAGAGGGATGTTCCTTGCGTTTTTGGTGCTTATTCTCACAAGTGCATGGACTTTTGAAGCAGCTGTACAGGCCCGCGAATTTCGTTCTCAACCAGTACCTCAAACATCGGCCGATCAAATAGTGTTGAACTTTAGTTTCTCATGTCCTTCCGTAACTATGGTCCTCGACTACAGCCGTGTGACAATGACTGGACTACCAAGTTACGGCGAGCCAGGCGAACCGGTTCTTCCGTTCAGGCTTGTAAAGATTCTGATCCCGCAAGGCAAGGATGTTGAAAGTATCCACGTGTTTCCAGGCAACATAGCACGTGTGCCAGGCAGGTTCAACGTTGATTATGGCAAAACACTTCTTCCCGTCTCTGCCAATACAACAGTGCAGGACAAACCCAGCGAGGCAGTATACGGTTCAGCAGACCCTTTTCCAAGCCAACTGTACTCTCAGGAGTCAAAGCAGTACCTGAGAGGCTACATGATGCTCATGCTCAGACTTAACCCTGTCACTTACATCCCAAAAACTGGTGAGATCTACTACCACAGCAAGATTGCGCTCAACCTGAAACTAAGAGGGACAGGTGAAGGTTCTCCATTTTTCAGAGGCTCGCTAGACGACATAGAAGCTTTGCGCACGACCGTCAACAATCCGGATGCGATAGCGACGTACAACAGAATAGCAGGCGGTATGCACACGGCCATTTCCGGCCCATTATCGTCATATGATTATGTTATAATAACGAACAGCGAGCTGAACTCTTCATTTCAACCGTTGATCAACTGGAAAATCAGCAAAGGACTTAGTGCAAAAACCGTGCTGATGGAAGATATAATAAAAGACTCGAAATACAATTCCAACGGCCTGTTCGGCGACGGAACCGGCACTCCACTTTTCAACGACACTCAGGCGCACATTCGGAATTTCATAAAAGACGCTTACCTGAACTGGGGAACAAGCTACGTCTTGTTGGGAGGAGACGACGAAATAGTCCCCGTCAGGGGGGTTTACGATTATGCGGGCACCTACAGTGACTACGGCATTCCATGCGACATGTATTATGGTGCACTGGACGGAAGCTGGGACAAAGACAATGACACGATATTCGGCGAAGCCGTATACCGTTGGAACGGACGGGAAAATGCGTCTGCAGGCGAAGAAGCAGACTTCTACGCAGAAGTTTACATCGGAAGGGCAACAGTAGACACGCCTCAAGAAGCAACAAACTTTGTCAACAAAACCGTAGCTTACGAACAGTCTCCACAAGCAGGCTATCTGAATAAGGCGCTGATGGTCGGCCAAACACTCGACGACGTGACTCAAGGAGCAAATGGAAAAGACACAGTCACGGACATGATGCCCCAGTACACGACAACTCGACTGTACGACAGAGATGGAACATACAGCAAGACCGCCGTGATCAACGCGATGAACAGTGGCACTCACATAGTAAATCATGATGGACACTCAAACTATCAGGGCGTAATGGGTCTTTCCAGATCAGAAGTCGACGCCCTTGCGAACAATCAGCATTTTCTGGCTTACAGCCTGGGATGCTATTCAGCAGCGTTCGACACTGCCACGAGCGGAACCCTTGAAGCAGTAGCAGAACATTTTATCCTTGGACAACACGGCGCCTTCGCCTACATAGGCAACACAAGATATGGCTGGTACTGCCCAGCCTCACATGACGGACCTGGAGAAACATATGACAGGTCATTCTTCTCTGTTCTGAACAGCGGAACGAGAAACCTCGGAAAAGCATTGCAGCTTTCGAAAGAGCAAGAACCGCTCTTTGACAGGTGGACATACTTCACGCTTAACCTGCTCGGAGACCCAGAAACAGAAATAGTCACAGCAATAAGCAACCCGACAGCTCACTTCAAAACGAGGACGGATCTGTTGACTCCTCCGCATATCGGCGGAACTGCAAACCTTATAGGAACTGCAAAGCAGGGCACAGCGTTAAATGCAACATTCAGTAACTACACAATCGAGTTTGGTAACGGTACGAACCCGTCAAACTGGATGACGGCCGGGATAAGCCTCATAAACAACGGCCAAAGTGAGGTCTTCGACGACACGCTGGCCACATGGAATACCGGACTGATTTCTGCCGGGACTTACACTCTCAGACTAACTGTCTCTGGCGGAGGTCTAACTGGAATTGACAGGTGGGTGATCACAGTAAACAACCAAGCCGCACCAATCCACATCAGGCAAGATGGGACCATTGACCCGCCAACAGCATCAATCAGCCGAAACGGAGACATATACACCTTAACGGACAACATAATCTGTGACGGTGACGGAATAATCATCGAAAAAGACAACCTCATACTCGAAGGAGCCGGCCACACGGTGCAAGGCACAGGCTCGGGAACAGGCATATACCTCTTCGGAAGACACAACGTAACCATCGAGAACAGCATAGTCAAATCGAAACAGTATGGAATATACCTTGAGCAGTCATCAGACAATGTTATCTTGGGAAGCATAGCCGAAAGCGGCACGTTCGGCATCTGGCTCCTAAACTCTGCAAAGAACAGCATAGTTGCGAACAATGTGACAAAGAACTATTATGGAATGGGCCTTCTATCCTTTTCCGACAACAACACCATCACTGAAAACCAAGTGACGGATAACACGGGAACCTATGGAGCAGGCGTCTACCTCCACATTTCTTCAAACAACTCGTTCTATCACAATATCTTCTCAGGGAACACGGTTCAGCAGAACAGCCAAGTGTACGATGCCGCATGGGACTGCTCCGACCCCGGACTTATCGCGCGCTCTGTTAATGCTTGGGACAACGGCTATCCTTCCGGCGGGAACTACTGGAGCAACTACAACGGATCAGATGTGCACAAGGGGGTCTCCCAGAACGAAACAGGAAGCGACGGCATAGGCGACCAGCCGTACATCGTTGACGCGAACGTGACGATATCCCTAAACAACACAGACAGATACCCATTCATCAACACATCAACTCATGACATTGCGGTGCTGAACATGACGTCTTCAAAAACTGTCGTAGGAACAGGATTTGGGGTGACAGTCAAAGTATGGATCGAGAATGAAGGCAGCTTCACAGAGGTTTTCAATGTTTCGATCGGAGTCACGCGCATCGTGTACGAGATTGTTGCCAATTTTACAGGTGTGACTCTGGAGAGCAAGGGCATAGCCATGATTAGCTGTACATGGAACACGGCAAGCTGGCCCCTGGGAGACTATACACTGAATGTTTTCGCTTCGCCGGTGGAGGGCGAGATAGCGACCTTAGATAACTCCTTCACTGATGGCGTGGTAACCGTTTCTATCGTTGGAGACATAACGGGCATGTTCGGGACACCAGATGGAAAGGTCGACATGCGCGACGTGGGTTCAGTGGCCATACTGTTCGGCGTCAAGTATCCAGACTCAAGCTACAACCCCAATTATGACTTGAACGACGACGGAAAAATCAACATGTATGACGTGGGTGCTGTCGCGCGACATTTCGGAGAACAGGCTCCATAGTCGATTCTCACTGTATATAGTCAAAGATAGGTTCTGTTGTGCGTGTCACTTGGTAGTCTTGGCGTTGCTGGCACGGGAAACACTGTGAGCTGTCTTTTCCCCGTAGAAGGGCTTTGTGATAAGCGCGCGCAAAACCGTTACCGATCAGATGCCGAGTTTAACAAAAACTCCCGTCAGTATTCCTGTCGCTATCGTCAAGAGTATCACGATGACTAGGTGCTTGCGCATTATGGCTGATTCGGTGTCGTGAGGTTCGTCGATAGTTACAACGGCGTTGTGTATTTTTGCCGGTGTGATCGCGCTCGCTATCCCTCCGGCAACCGCATGACTGCCGTAGATCGTCATGAACTCATGGTCCGTGAGTCCAGTGTTTTGGGCGGCAGTCCTCTGGATTTTCAGGAAGAGCACGTTTGAACTCGTTTCTGACCCGCCGACTACAGCACCGAACAATCCCAAGGATGCAGCTACAAAGATGTACCCACCCCCGAATATCGCGGCCAGGGTTGAACCAAGAACAACATTCATGTTCAGAGGATTGTTAGGTTGCGAAAACAGTTTGCCGTTTATGATTGTGCTGGCTGAATTGGCCATAACGTAGGCAATGCAGAAATATAGACTGTAGGCCAAGAAGGGTCCTATGAACCGTTTGAGCCAAACAGAAGTTGCCTTTTTTACTTGCTTTATAGTCAGTCGAAGCGTGAAGAGTGACAACAGAACTGCGATGAATATCCATGTGTATATTTGGGAGAGAATGTTCAGGTCGATTGTTTGGTCTGCGAATATAACTATTTTTTCAAAGTTTCCAGGCAAGTTTTGAAGCCAAGTTCCAACATGGGGAACGCTGACGACCGCTGCCAGAGTCGTCAAGATTATCCATGGCGAGAAAGAGCGCAGTGTAGCCCGAAAGGTTGGATGGTCTGAGGATTTTTCCTTTTTTATAGTCGTGGGTCTTGCCCTCTGATATGCGTGAAGAGCTATCATTGTACACAACCCTGCAACGACGCCCACAATTCTCAAAGGAACATATTCGACTCCTGTGAAGTAGTCAAGACTCACGGTGCCCAGACAGGCAAATGCCAACGTCAAGCCACAGATGGTGGCAGGAACTGCGCCCCTGCGCATCGAAGCTCTTCCCCCAACCAGCCATAGGATGGCAAAAGCAAAACCAGTCGAAACAAGGGGCAAGAAAATCGAAATCTTGAACGCCATAGCGACTGGGGATATGACTATGTCTATGAGTTTCTTGCTGGCCTCAGCGGGCAAGGTTATCGGTATCGAAAGGAGAGAGAAACTGGTCGTCGGGTCGTATCCGAGAACTGCGATGGCAACAGAAGACATGGGACTGAAGCCCATCGCAACCAGCAAAGGCGGAAACAATGCGGGAGTCACAACGCCGAGCGAGCTGAGAAAAGACCCGAAACCGACTCCAATGTACAGAGCGCGCATTTCATCTCCAACTACCTGCTGCTTGATGACTTTCGAAACTGTCTCTAACGCACCGGCTTCCCTCATGAGAAATATGAGTAGCATAGTGGCCGAAACGGATATTGAAATGCCAAAGCTGTTCACGAAACCGTATGCTGTGGATCCCAATGCAACCTCAATAGGGGTGTCAAACTGAGAAACTGCCAAGATTATTGTGAATGTCAAACCGGCAAAGGCAATGGTTAGGCCACTTTGACGCAGAAGGGCCACGCCTACGAGGACTATGAGCAGCGGATAGAAAGCAAGCAGGAACATTGACGAGCCGTTCCATGCCGTGAAGAATGCGATGAGTCCGTAGATTACGAGGAAAAGAAGGGACACTGCAGAAACTGTCTTCTCCTTCAAGCTTGGCCCTCTGGCTTTCCTAACCTTTCCTTGCTGTTGCTATTTAACGCTTCCAAGGGAGCTGAGCAGGGCATCTACTGGGGAGCGGAATTGAGGAGACTGAAAAGAAGTGAACTGCGGGAGAGAGGAGGTGACGACAGATGTTGCTAAACGTTTTACTTGGAGATCATTTTACAGTCTTATTCAGAACGGCTGGAAAAGGAAGGCCCAGAACTGACTGCCCTGCGAGCGGTGGTATTTGATTTCATCGGTACACTGGCAAGTGTTGAATGTTATGACATGGAAGCTTCGAAGCTAAAGTTGTACGGAGCCATTTTTGATGCAGGGTTCAAAGTAGGCGAGAAAGATTTCTTGAAGGCGTACGATGAGGCTCATGAGAAATATCGGATTGTGCGTTATGAGGAACTTGTTGAAGTGACGAATGCGGTGTGGGTTTCTGAAGCTTTGAATTGTCTTGGGTTCAAGATAGGCCCTGAGGATATGCGCATGAAGACCGCGATCAATGTTTTCTTTGCGGATTATCTAGAGTCCCTTAGGCTTAATCCGTGTGTGAAAGAACTTATGGCAAGAACCTCATCAGTCTGCAAAACTGGATTGATTTCAAACTTCACCTTCGCTCCGGTGGTCTATGCCGCAGTGAGAAAACTGAGTATAGGCCGTTACTTGAACGCTGTTTTGGTTTCGGAGGACGTTGGTTGGCGTAAGCCGAACAGGAGGATTTTCGAAGAAGCTTTGAAGAGACTCGGAGTAGACGCTGAAGAGACGGTTTATGTCGGAGACAGTCCGTTGGAAGACGTTAGAGGCGCTGCTCTTGTCGGGATGAAAACTGTGTTTGTTCCCTCGCAGTTTTATTCACTGGTAAACCTTCAGGAAAGCGGTCAGAAACCGGACTTGATCGTGAAAGATATCTGTGAGCTGCACAGGAAATTGAAGGGCGTCAACAAGTCTCCTTCGCAAGAACTGCTTTTCAACCATTGATCCTTGCTTGAGTAGGATTCGATTCTGTTGCTGTGAGCTTTGATTTGTTCTTGACTTTTATACTTCTGAACCGATCCTCTTGATGAGTTCAATGCGTGCTCGCAGTTTGCCGCTTTGGAAACTGTCTACTGTTGACTTCCTTTCAGCGTCTTGCTTTGCAAGCTGCTCGGCAATCGTGTTGAGCATCTTTTCTACGTCCAAGGGTTTCATGACATATGCGTCTGCTCCCTTGTTCAGTGCCTCAACCGCGTTCTGCAGGGATGGGTTGCCAGTCATGATTACCTTGCGGGTTCTAGGCCGTGTTTCCTTGATCTGCGTCAACAATTCGACGCCGCAGAGGTCAGGCAGGATTATGTCTATGAGAACAAGGTTGTAGATTTTTTCGCTTGTCTTCCTAATTGCTTCTTCACCCGTAGCGGCCGTATCCACATTATAGCCCTTTTCAGTCAGAATTGTCGTAAGCAGTCTCCTTATTCCCTCCTCATCATCAATTACCAATATTTCCGGCCTAAACGGCAATGAAATCCACCTGTGTGTAAATACGTCCAACTGGACAATGATCAAAGAATGACTCTTTACAGGAATTATAAGGGTTGTCAATCGTCGATATTGATTCAACATCAAGTTGCGGACTTTCTACATTCCAGAGAGCTGGGCCTGTTAACGAAACGAACAGTCTGCTCGATCCAAACACCAGCCAACCTGAAAGGAAGGGACGTGAAGAAAGATGTCAAGCTGGACGAATTTGTGTGGTGCGGTCGCCGAGATTTGAACCCGGGTCGTCAGCGTGGCAGGCTGATGTCCTAGACCAAACTAGACTACGACCGCCCAGTACTGTACTTCGATACAGCTATGATGGTAAAATAGTCAGCTTGCTTTTAAATCTTAAGAGTTTGAGAAAAGATAGGTTTCAGAGGTGCAAGTGTGGCATAGATGATAAGTGCATGAGACCATTCACCAATGTTCGGTGATCTTGATGATGTTCGAAAAAAGAAGCGCGCCCGCCTACATGCTCACGGTTCTTGCTGTTATGCGTTTTGCCTCTGCAGGGGCGCATTTTCGGTAAGGGAGGCAACAAACAGCAGGCTGGACTTGTCAAGCATTCTGCGCTGAAGGAAAGAATTAAGAACCCTAGGATACACCGTGGTCTTTCTAGACCCTACTGAAGAAGGAAGCGCGAGATTTGGGAATGGTTGATCCTGCACTAGCGATTGCAGCCTCTCTATGTTTTCTCTTGATCCTATTGTATAAGCGGCTGAACCTAGGAATCGTGTTGAACGCTACAGCCCTCTTCTTGGCAGTGTTAGCGCTTGACTGGAACAGAATCCCGGGCGTGATATATGCAACCGCAGACCCTATGACGCTCGACGGTAGACTCACGATTTCAGTCGTGCTGGCAACTTTCTCCGTAATGCTTCTCAGCCAACTCTACAAGGAAACAGGCATGATCAACACACTGAGCGGAAACATCAGTAAGATATTGAGAAATCCCCGTGTTGTCCTGTGTGTACTTCCTGCAATCATAGGTTTGCTGCCTGTCGCAGGCGGAGCGCTCATGTCAGCTCCTCTTGTCGACACTGAAGCCGAGAAACTCAAGTTGAAACCAGACAGAAAAGCATACCTCAACCTGTGGTTCAGACACACGATCTTCCCGGTCTACCCGATAAGCCAGCCCATTATCGTCGCTGCCGCATTGACGGGAGTGGCCGTGCCAGTAATAATCCTCAGACAGATCCCAGTCGTCCTCGTCATGGTAGCCACAGGATACATCATCGGTTTCTGGAGAGTCGCCCATGTGAAAAGCCAAGAAGAGGGCATAGTAGAAGCTGAAGGAGCAAGGACGAAACAGTTCTTCACAGCGTTCTCTCCGATCATGATTACCATCGTTGCCGCAGTTGCTCTAGGAGGAATCAGTCATGACCTGAGCAGGCAGGGGTTCGACGTACTCATAGCCACAATAGTAGGACTCGTAGCATTGATCCTAATATCTAGATTGAGTTTCAAAGTCTTCGTGAAACCGTTCAAGAGTTGGAGCATTTACGGAATTGCCTTCGCAGCCTACGGGGCTTTTCTTCTGAGAAGCATAATGGTCAACGCTGGAATCTCGCAGATTTTCCAGAATTTTGTCTCAAACGGAAACATCGACGTAATATTACTGCTTACACTGGTACCCGCAACGTTGGGTCTGCTCACGGGTTCACCTCAAGGAGGGGTAGCCATAGGAGCTTCCATCCTCACGGGAATACTGACATTCTCACCCAAGATCGCAGCGCTGGTTTACATAAGCGCTTATCTTGGCTACACGATCGCCCCTACACATCTGTGTTTCACTTTCACTGCGCAGTACTTCAAATGTCCGCTCGGAAGACTTTACAGATACGTGATTCCCTCATTCGTAGTCACCTTCGCAGCGGCCCTGTTTGTACACTTCTTTCTGTGACGACGCGGCGACGGCATCTCAAGAATCTGACGGGATAATCTTAACCCAAACAGCAGTGCAACAAAAAAATCCTGACTAACGTTGTAGGAAGTGCCGGACGTGTTCTCTCACAGCCTACGTCCTAGTCCGCGATGTGATCCATGTATGATCAGCGCGCGCGGGGAAAGTTTTGTCACAGAGCTCACTTGGATTTGGACTGCTCACGCTTCCTAAAGAAAATGCCCAAGTTGCGAGGAAGACTTTCAAGGTAATCCACTAGGCTTAGATGCTCCAATTTCCTTAGTGTTTTAACTGGCAGCTTATCATGTAGTACACCTTCCAAGAGTAAAGCGGTTTCTTCCTCGGAAAATTCCTCTTCCTCTCCCGTCCGTTGTATGACTTCCTTGTTCTGTGGACAAACTCTTTGACAGTGCATACATCCTACGATGCAGTTGTGCCAAGAAGTTGCCATCCATTCGGGGAAGGGAACATCGCCCTTTTTCTCATTATGATAAACAATGCATCGCTCAGCCCGCAAAAGAAAACGGTCCGATGAAATGGCACCAGTTGGACATGCTCGGCGACAGAACTCGCAATCCACGCAACTATTCATCATTGTTGGTTCTTGCCAAGAGTCTTCTTCACAACGCAGATCAGAATAGACAGCTACGAGTTGGAGAAAGCTTCCCAGTCCAGAGACATAACCGATATTATTCCTGCCGTATTGGACAAGACCACTTCGAGCTGCCAACAGTTTGAGGGGCAGTGCAGTTCCTGTTGACTTGTAACCTTCTTCCCTGAGTATTTTTGCAAGAAGATCGCCAACTTGTTTTGTTATGCCATCGTATGCCGTGTAAGTAGGAGGAAGAATTAGTGGACGGCGTTGTCCATTCCAGATAAAAATCGCTCGGGTCTGGGGTCTCGGGACAGCCACAACAATCAAGGATTGAGCTTTCGGCAAGTCTTCAGGAACTTGGAAGTTGAACCAAGCGAGGCGATCCTGATAAAACTGATTGTCAAGCAAGGCGAGACTGCGGAGGCTATCTATCTCCTTCTGCAACTGATGCAAATGGGATACGGTAACAATTCGTGCCTGAAAGCCACGCTCTCTCAAACGAACAAGCAAGCTATCGACAAAACTATTCATGACTGATGATAACGTGTTCGTTTTCTATAAAAGCTTGGCTGGTTGGGGCAAGGTTTTATCTAATCAATAAATCCCTGTTTCACCCAGAAGACAGATTCTGCGTCGGGGTGATTTGTGCACTATGAGGTTTCAACTTCATGTGACGAACATAGCTGAGTGGCGAGCTTGGCTTGAGAGAAACCATGATGCCGAGAAGGAAGTATGGCTGGTTTTCTACAAAAGGCACACTGGAAAGCCAAACATATCTTATGATGATGCTGTCGGAGAAGCATTGTGCTTTGGTTGGATAGACAGCATCCTAAAGAGGATTGATGAGGACACATTTGCCCGCAAATTCACTCCTCGCAAGGCTAACAGCAAATGGTCTGAATTGAATAAGGATCGAGCTGAGAGAATGACAAGGGAAGGAAGAATGACCGAGTCTGGATTGGCTAGAATCAATGAAGCAAAGAAAAGTGGAGAATGGTTTGCCAAAGTCTTACCCAAAAAAGAAATCGAAGTTCCCCGATTTGTAAGAGAAGCTTTAGCAGCAAACCAAGGAGCTTCACGGAATTTCGACAATCTTGCCAAATCCTATAAGCGGCAATTCGTAGGATG
>Ga0315277_10008728_pt1 | contig 12994 bp, 12 predicted proteins | sample YL17G05_15_MG_FD_203695 | JGI IMG/M metagenome (GOLD analysis project Ga0315277, IMG submission 203695) | Sediment microbial communities from Yellowstone Lake, YNP, Wyoming, USA - YL17G05_15 | ecosystem: Environmental > Aquatic > Freshwater > Lake > Sediment | place: USA: Wyoming | collected...
GCGCCGGCGATAATGCGGTCGTCGTCATAGGGCGGGATCAGGACGGCGCCTGTCTCGGCGATGACGCGCGCGGCGGTCGAAAGGCGCGCTTCGAGCGTGGGTTCGCACGGAATAATCTCAGCGCCATACCCTCGGGTCGCCTGGCGCTTTACCTCCGGCGCGCTGGTCGGCATGACAACGCGGCACGCGATGCCATGCAACCGCGCCGCCAAAGCCAGCGCCTGCGCATGATTGCCGCTCGAATGGGTGACGACGCCGTGCCGTCGCTCGTCGGCCGTGAGTTGAAGGATGGCATTGCATGCGCCGCGAAATTTGAACGCCCCGCCGCGCTGGAAATTCTCGCACTTGAGAAAAACCCGGTTGCCCGACTCGCGATCCAACGTCGCGCAGGTCATCACCGGCGTCCGATGAATCAAACGCCGGATTCTCTCATACGCCTCACGGACAACATCAGACATCAAGAATTCCTAGCCCCGCCTCTCGGCCCAACGACGCTTGGCTCAATAAAGGTTTGTCGTTTCGGCCAGTTCTTCTACTTCGTCCCTTGGAATTCGCTTCCAAGCTGGTAGTCGGGATTAAACAGCGTCTCCCAGACGAGTTGACTGCTATACACGCGACCGCCGTAACCGAGGTTGAGCGTGTTATCGCCGTGGTGATGGCAGCGAACGACAGGGACGACGTCGCCGAACAACTTCATCTGAGCGGTTTTCCATTCGCTCGCCGTTTTGCCCGACAACACGCCGGCATTGTCGCCATATCGAGTCGGCGAAAACTCGTAGCCATAGCTGCACGGCAACTTGGGATCGGGGAAATACGCAGCCCTTTTCTCGGAATCACTGGGACAGGCGAGCGCCTCGGCGCTCAGATAGCCGGGGACAAGGTCCGACAGCCAGTCGGGCATCTTGCCTTTGTCTTTTTGATACGTCTTGATCGCCGCATGAATCTTGGCGAAATTCGCCGCACAGGTCTTCATGTCCGCGGGAATCTCCAGATTCTCTTTTGGAACGGGCGACTTCGCGACTTCACCAACGGCTGCTGCTGTTTCTGTTTTAGCAACGGCCACTGCGGCCTCTGTCCTGGCGACCGCTGCTGTTACTGCCTTACTGGCCGCGGGCTCTTTTCTCGCACAACCTTGGTGCGCTACCAGCGCAACCACCAACACAACAAACCACGCCCTGACTCTCATCTTTGATGCCTCCTCATGCCATGCTAGGCGGGAAGGATGCTGTATCCCGCTCGATTGCCGGAATCCGTTGAATCCCATCCCAACATTACTGCCATGTCTGTCGTGCCTGACAGACTCGCAGACGCGTGACTCCATCACCTCTTATTCTGGAGAAATGGCCCAGAGTGTCAAACGAATCCATGGCTCCTCCGAAAATCGGTTTGGAGTCCCGCCTTCAGACGGTCTCCAAAAGCCCCACTAAAGTGGGAACTACGAACTTTTTTCATCCCTTTCCGGGTGGCGCAACGCGCCATGAGGCGCTCTCACGTTTGGAGTCCATGCTTTCAGCATGCCTTTCTCATCTTCACGTCCGATTGGAATTCCCCACGCAAAAGGAGCTCGGCAGAAAAACAGAGAAAAAGTCGGACTGAAGTCTGGACTCCCAACCCGTCGTCTTCGACGTGACGCACGACTAGGCCGTCTCCATTTCCGAAATGTATCCTTTCATCTTTCGCAGCTTCGCCACAAAGGCACTGTACAACCCGTCGGAGTGTTCCCGCAAGGTCCGCTGCGAGTTCGTGTAGATGTTTTTACTCGTCGCGAAATCCACCTGCTTGAGCCATTCGTCGGGCAGCGACGCGGCTCCGGTCAGGGCGCCGGAAATGCCCGAAGCCACGGACGCCAAACAATCGGTATCCCTTCCCATGTTGACGGCGGCGACGATGGCGTCCTTCAGGTTGCCCTGGACCATTTTGAATACGCACGCGGCTTTGGTCACCACTTCATTGGCATAGCTGGCCGCATACGGAATGCCGCGGCCGCTGTATTTCTTGTCGAACGCCTTTCGCATGTCCCGGAAATCTTTGCAGTCGGCGGTCAGTTTCAATCCGTCCTCGATCTCCCTCACCACGTTCGGCCCTTTCACAAATCGTTTGTCGGCCTTGTCGCAATGGTCAAAGATCGCGCCCAAGACACTGTCCACGGTTGCGCCGGGTTTCGTGGCCGCGGCAATCGCAACGACGACGACCGCCGCCCATTGGATCCCTCGACTATTGGCCGTCTGATAGAGTTGCCCGGCTTCGTAAATGTCCTCGATGGCGTGGGGAACATCGCCGGCGTTGATCAGGCCAATCGGGTGGCACGAGCGCGACAGCGAGACCAAACCGGAGTAGTCGCAGTATTTGCCGAGTTCGGTCGCGGGGATGGGAGATTTGGCCATCGCCAACAAGTCCGCCTCAAAGGGTTCCGAGACTTTTCCCGCCGATTCGGGTTTGATGTCGCGCACCCAAATCTTTCGGATGTCCTCGGCCGTCACGCGATCCTGTTTTTCGATGATTGCCGTGATCATCAGTTTCTGTCGCTCGACGCCGTCTTCGGTCGTTCCCGGTTCGCGAATCCAACGGTTGCCATAATGCTCATAGGGCACCAGCTTATCGAGCGTTCCATACTTCTCCTCGATCCTTTCCCAGGACCAACCCTCGACGGTTGCGCCCATCGAAGAACCAATGTGACATCCGGCAATACAGCCAAAGAACTTCTCGCGCAAACGGACCGCGTCGCCGCCGGCGGCTGCTTTTGTCTCCGTCTCACCGGCGGCTTTCGAAACCGCTCCCGCCGCAGCCGCCGCCAGCGCGCCTTGTTTCAGAAAGGATCGCCGATCTACCGTATCCCGTTTCTTCTTCATGTGTCGAGACTCCTTGTGCGATTCTCGTTGCCAATTCACCAGGCCGCAGAATTCATAACTCCGGCGGGGCCGCGCTGTCGAGACTAAAGCCTCTCGCCGAACAGCCCTTGCGCCGTGTGCGAAAGTTGGAAACGCTAAAGTGCTTGCAGAAAGCAGGATTTCCGACAATACAAATTTCCGAGATTGACCCGGCAGAAACAAAGGCGGTTTTTGAGTCTTGGATTCGGTGTCACCCACAGGTTGTCTGTTGATCGGAACGAATGGCGCGGCAATCGGCTGATGACTTCCGTCGAATCTAACCATCCTCATCCACCCAACCGGCGACCGGCGCTGTCGGCGTTGGATCGTCTCAATCTTCTCTACATCGCCCTGATCATTCTCCTCATTGTTGTTTGCCGCCGGCGAATTGACCCTTGGCCTGTTTGTCTCGCCACGTATCTCGGTCTGGGAATTGTCCTGCTGGCCTTCTTGACGACGACGGCCCGCAGCTTCCATCCCGTCATTGGATTCATCCGCGACTGGTATACGCCCTTTCTGTTCCTTCTCCATTACGAGTTCACCTACTTGCTGAACCAATCGTTCGCGCCGCTTTATGCCCCATGGCTCTCGCGCCTTGCGCCCACGGTCGCCTTGACCGCCGAACACATCGGTGGACGGGTCTATTTTGACAGGTTTTTTGCGCTGTTCGACCAACAACTGTTCGGGTTTCAGCCGAGTTTGCATTTCGCCCAGGTTTTCGGCGCGGCCTGGTTCGGCGAAATCATGCACCTAGCCTACTTTTCTTACTACGTCTATGTTCCTCTTCTGTGCGGCATTCTTTGGTTTCGCCCAAAACGCGAGCCGTTCGACGACTCGATGTTTCGCGCGACGCTAACCATGTGGTTCTCCATACTGGTTTTCATCATCCTTCCCGTCGCCGGGCCGAGACAGTTCTTTGGGCCTGAAGGGTATAACCTCAATCGCGGCTATCTCTTCGCAGGGATCATGAAGTTCCTATTTGATCATGGTGAGATTCCCAACGGCGCATTTCCCAGCAGCCACGTCGCCGTCGCGCTGGTTGTCCTGATTCTTGCTTCCCGCTACCAAAAGAGGCTGTTTTTCACTCTGATCGTGCCGTTTCTTGCGCTCTGCCTCTCCACGGTTTATGTCGCCGAACATTATGTCGTGGACGTGGTGGCCGGGCTTCTTGTCGGCGCATTGTTCTATATGGCAGGCGCGCCCATTCGCCGACTTCTCCGAATGGGAGGTGACACAGGATGAACCGGATGGAGAGAAAAGAAGAATCCTGTCAGTCTGAAGGTCGGGATTCTTCCGGTGAATCGTCGGCGAGAAAACCTCGTGGGAAGCCTTCCCGTTCATAGCCTGGGAAAAGTCGCCCGAACGGTCGAGATTCTCATTTGTCTGGCGGCTGTTCGAGTACGAGAAGGCTGAAGGCAAACGCTCGATGCGGCTTCTTTTCTCGCCCAGAATCGGCCTTGGCTCCAGCAAGAAGTGAGAGTTGAAAGGCGGAAAGTTCGAAAGGCAAGAAAAGCGACTTGCCTTGCGCAAGAATTCGGGCGCCCGTGGACCCGAGCGAAGGGTGCCGAGCCACAGAGCGCTTCAACAGTGTCCAATCGTCGCCTTGCGTCCCCGCTTTTCGTCTTTGCAACGTAGCAAGAGTCTCTATTCAGTGCTCTTGTCCAATCGCCTATCGGAGGGGCGCTGCGGCTCGCCGCGCCAATTGGCAAGACCGTAGCGCAGCATGGCGATCCAAAGAACGACCCCGACGACCAGTGCGATCACTCCTAACACGTTAAGCATCGCTACCATTGTTTGCTCCTTTTCGGCCACCCCAATCGAACGAAGTGCTATTTCCTGGCGACAAAGACATCAAGCCACAAAAAAGCGCTTTTCCCTGAAACCTGAAACGTGAAACCCGAAACGTGTCTCTTGAACAACTTCTGCCTTTTTACTTCTGCCTTTTTCCTTCCACCGAGCCGACAACCTTCTGCAAAACGTGCAGATGCCGCTGGGCGCTGCCGCGATTGAGTTCGATTGTTTCGGCCGCCCGCTTCCCCAGCCGCTGGCGTTCGTCGGCGTCCTTGAGAAGCCGCCAGATCGTCGGCCCTAGTTCGCGCCCTTCGAGTTGCACGCCGCCGCCCGACTCTCGGAAGAACCGAAGCAGTTCCGGCTGTTTGTGCATGTGGGGGCCGTAAAGAACCGGCACGCCATAGACGGCCGGTTCGAGCAGATTATGCCCGCCGATCGGCACGAACGAACCGCACACGACCGCGACCGTCGCCAGACTGTATGCGCTTGCCAATTCGCCCATGACGTCAAGCAGAAGGACATTGGGTCGTTTCGTCGTGGGCTGCGAAGCGCGCGAAACGGACAAGCCGGCGTCGGTAAAGATTCTACATACCGCGTCGGCGCGTTCGACGTGGCGCGGTGCAACCAGCCATGTCAGATCCGGGAACTCGCCTTTCAGCGCAACCGCCGCCTGGGCGACGATCTCATCTTCGCCCGGATGGGTGCTGCCAACGACAACAATCGGATGATTGAGGTCAAGACCCCAGCGGGCGGCCAGAGCGGCACGCGCCTGGGGGTCAAGCGGGTTGGGCACCGCGTCGAACTTGCAGTTGCCCGTGACGAAAATACGGTCCTCCTGCCGGCTCAGTTCCTTCATGCGCGCAGCATCGAGCCGCGTCTGCATGCAAAAAGCATCTATGCCGCTCAGAACCGGCGCGAAGAAAAAACGAAACTGCCGATACATTCGATAGGACCGCTCGCTCAGCTTGCCGTTCATCATCAGCACGCGGACGCCCATGCGGCGGCATTGCATCAGAAGATTGGGCCAAAGCTCGGTCTCCATCATAATATAGACATCGGGCTGGATATGATCGAGAAAGCGGCGAACAATCCATGACAGATCGAGCGGGTAGTAGAAGATCTCGTCCACCAGCGGGCTGAGAATCCGGCGGGCATGGGCTTGGCCCGTTTCGGTGATGGTCGAAGCATAGATGCGGCTGTCGGGCCAGGTGGCGCGAATCTCGCGGATCACGCCTTGTGCGGCAACCACTTCGCCCACCGACACCGAATGGACCCAGAAGACCAAGGGTCGTTTGCCGTCGCTCGCCGGAGCAACCGGGCGCGGCATGCGTCGCCCCAGCATTCCCTTCAGGCTCTCGTGATACTTGCGCCGAAAGGCGTAACGGTAGCCCAACAGCGCCAGCAAAGGCAGCGATGCAGTGAGGTAAACGAGATCATAAACGGTCGGCATCGTGAACCCTATCGGGTAAAAGCGAATCCCTCGTTCACGTTCACGGGTGCGTTCACGTTCACGAAAAAGGCGAATGGCATACGGACTCGCTCAAATCCCAGTGGCCTATCCCGCGTATCGAAGACCAGTCCCTGATCCCTGACCCCTGTCCCCAGAAACCTAAAACTTGAAACCTGAAACTTGAAACGCTTATTTCTCACTTGTTGCCTCTTGCCTCTCATCTCTCATATGGGCGATCCGGTCCAACACGCCGTTGACGAAAGCGGCGGCCTCGGCCCCGGAGTAGGTCTTTGCCACCTCGATATACTCGTTCAGCGTAACCTTGGGCGGTATGTCGGGAAAATGGAGCAACTCGCACGTGGCCAGGCGAAGAATCTGCCGGTCCACAATCGCTACGCGGGCGGGCTGCCAGTGGGTGATGACCTTGCCGAGCAGTCGGTCAATTTCCGGCAGATGCTCGAGCGTCCGTTCCAGCAGTTCGACCGTGAAATGATGAAGGACGCGGCGCGGCTTTTGGTCCTGCATTTCCAGATAGCCGACCAGCGCGTCGGTCAACGACTGCCCGGTGCGGTCAATGGCATAGAGAAGTTGAACCGCTCGTTCGCGGGAGAGCCTGCGCTGTCCCATGATCTTTTTTCCTTCGTCGCTCGGTCGGCGGCGCTAAGGACTCCATTTCATAAGTTCAGCGACGTATTTTTTTGACAGGATCACAGGATAAACGGGATGCAGGGAAATCCTGTCTATCCTGGGAGCCTCTTTCGCCCCCCTCTGTTTCTCGCCTACGCGAGGGTCAAAGCACTTTTTTCCTGCTCCATCTGTCAGCGTATTTACGAACAAATAAACTAAGGACTGAGTTGAAGCGTGAGATACTTCGGCTCGAACCGCTCGTCGCGCGCTTTGAAATAGGCGGCAATCCCATTGTAGAGAGTCGTCGCGATCTGCTTCTGGAACTTCGGGTCGGCCAACTGGCGGCATTCCTCGGTATTCGTCAGGAACCCCAACTCGACCAGTACAGCCGGCATGTCGGCTTGGAACAGGACGCGGAAGAAGGCACCCTGGACGGGCACCTCGCGATTGGCATAACGGCGGAAATAGGGAATTTGCGAAGAGGCCGCCCGGAGATGTTCGCAGACAATTTTCCCCTCGGTCAGCCATTTGATCAGCGACTCGCGCGCCAGTGTCCGGAAGATCGGGTGATCCCAGTTGGGCCCGTTATCCTCGCCTTTCCCGCCATTGCGATTCTCGATTTCCTCCAGATAGCGAAGCGCTCCCCGGGCGGTTCCCGTGGGATCGAGATAATAGAACTCAATGCCGCGCGCGCCGCGCGTTCGCCACGAATCCGAGGCATTGCAATGGATACTGATAAACAGATCGCCGGCGATGCGAGGCGAACGGCGGTCGCAGAAACTCTGGCGGTCGGCCAGCGAAACGTATCGGTCGCTGCCGCGCGTGAGAAACGCCTCCATGTTGGGCGAGGCGTCTAGCAGGCGTTTCACCTCCAGAGCGACCCTCAGATTGAGATCCTTCTCTTGGACTTTCTCTCCCCCAAGCCGGAGGTAGGACTCCGCACCGGGATCGCTGCCTCCATGGCCCGGATCGAGGACGACGATCTTCTTGCCCGGTTTTCGATAAGGCTCCATCGCTTGCCGCGCAGTGGGCGGTGTTACCGCGGGCGAGGGACGGAACGGAACGTTGGATCCCAAAACGCCCGAACGGGCCGCTCCCGGCGCGACCACAGGTGCGCCGATCGGCGACGTCTGGGAACCCGGCTGCGCCGGACCCTCGGGCAGACCATGCGTGACATCCACGACAATCCGAAATGGCTCTTTGACCGAAAAAACCCGATATTGCCGTAGATCGGTGAGATAGAAAACCAGCGTCAGAACACGCGTGTCGGGGTCTTTGCGATTGAGGACCAGAATCTGGCGGACCGGACCGGTTGCCGGAGTGATGAAGCGCTGCGCGACGGCCGGACTGATATTGTAGATGTCAACCAGGAAGTATTTCTTGTCGGCTAGGAAGTCGCGCTGGTAGAAGACCGTCTCGCCGCTCAATTCGATCACGCAGCGAGTCAGTCCCTCCCGTTGCTTGATCTCGGTTCGGATATCGCGAAGTGAAACAGCCCAGGCCATCGGGGCGGCCAAAGCAAAAACGACAAACGCCGCGATCGCTCGCCACGTCCAAACCCTTTTTCTGTCAAGAGCCCGCGGTTTCATGCCATCCCATCAACCGGAGCGTTTGGACCGTCGGATTGAGACGGCGTCCAGGCCCACCGCGCGAAAGCCCGCCGCGTCTCAGGACTTACCCAGCGTCTCGAGGTGCTGGCGAATCCGCGCCCCTTCTTGTGCTATCTCGGTCTCAGTCCCCAACCGAATATCCCGACGGTCACGGGCGCGGTCGAGTATCTTCAAATACTGGTGATAGGTCTCCTTCGCCTCCCCGAAGCGTTCCTGTTTTTCCAGACAGACGGCCAGATTGAAGGCCGCCGGCGCATAGTCGGGGTCCATCTTCAGCGCCGCCTTGAGGTCGGCTTCCGCTTCGGTCCATTTGCCTTCCATGGCCAGGGCCGTCCCCCGATTGTATAAGTCCGTCGCCTCCAGAGGCCGCACGCCCAACCGTTCCTTCAGAAACGGTGCGTCCTTTGGCGGAAGCGAATGCCACACGGTGAACCCAAACTGGCTCAGGGCTTTGGGGAAATCCTCTTTCGCCACTTTGACAAATCCCTCGACGTGGCGCATGTAGAGATCCTGCTTGTTCGCTTCGGCTTGCGGTTCGGCAACCTGACCCTTCTCCATCTCCTCTTCCTTCACCCACGTTTATTCAGCGCCCAGAGATGTTCCCTCGCGTCGGGCGCGCAAAGATTCAATTAGATTATTCCTGGAACCATTAGCTGGCAAGCAAAAAAACAGGCCGGCCGATGGCGGTTGCGCAAAGGACCAGAAATTCCATTTGTCAATCCGCGGAATCGGTGCAACCTCATAGTTTATGAGAATCGCGCGCGACATCCTGGAATCGCCCGCCTATCGCGGCGCTGTGGCCATCATCCGCCGCCTACGCCTCAATGGCCACCAAGCCTATGTCGTCGGGGGCGCTCCCCGCGATTTGCTGCTGGGCACCCGTCCAACCGACTACGACATCGCCACCGACGCCCGGCCTGAGCAGGTTCGCGCTTTGTTTGAGAAAACGATTCCGGTCGGCGAGCAGTTTGGCGTCGTTTTGGTGCTTCTCGACTCAATTGAAAGCGACGGCAAGCCACCGCGGTCCGAATCTCAGATACCGCAGACGCCTTACGAGGTGGCGACATTTCGCGCCGACGGCGAATACCTCGACGGGCGGCGTCCGACCTGCGTTCACTTCTGCGCTCCCCGCGAGGACGCCCTGCGTCGCGACTTCACGGTCAATGCCCTGATGTTCGATCCCCTCGGGCGCAAAATCCTCGACTTCGTCGGCGGCCGACGCGACATCCGCGCGCGCCGGATTCGAACCGTCGGCGATCCCGTCCAGCGGTTTACCGAGGACCATCTGCGGCTGATCCGCGCCGTGCGGTTTGCCGCGCGACTGGACTTCGCCATCGAGCGGCTGACCTTTGCCGTCGTCCGCCGTCTGGCGCCGCTCATTACCCACGTTGCCGCCGAACGTCTGGGCGCGGATCTGGTCAAAATCCTGACCGGGCCGCGCGCCGGACAGGCCTTGTGTCTGCTTTCCCAAACCGGCCTGCTCGGCCACATTCTCCCCGAGGTCGAGGCCATGCGAGGCTGCGAGCAACCGCCCAATTTTCACCCCGAAGGCGACGTGTTCACCCACACCCAACTGATGCTCAATCTGGCCGACCGGCCTTCACCCGCTCTGGCGCTCGCCATTCTTTTACACGATGTGGCCAAACCGCCGACTCAGCGCCACACGCCCGAGCGCATCCGCTTCGACGGCCATTGCGAGCTGGGCGCCGAGATGGCGGGCCGCATCTGCCGCCGCCTGAAACTGCCGCGCGCGACGATCGAGCGCGTTCAGTATCTGACCGCCAACCACCTGCGAATCAAGGATGCGCCGAACATGCGGCCGGCGCGGCTGAAGCGCTTCTTTCGCGAGGAGGGATTCCCGGAGTTGCTCGAACTATTCCGGCTGGACACGCTGGCCAGCCACGGCGACCTGGAGACCCAGCAGTGGTGCCGGCGGACGTTTGAGCAACTCTCGCACGAGCAAATCGCCCCGCCGCCCTTGCTCAGCGGCCACGACCTGATCGCCATGGGCTATCGCCCCGGCCCGCTGTTCAAAACCATTTTAACGACGATTGAGACCGCCCAGCTCGAAGGCGAGATCACCACGCCCGAGGCTGCCCGCGCCTTCGTCCGCCGTCAGTTCCCTCTACCCTCCGATGGCAGATGAGTATTAGCCCGCATTTCTCACCAATCAATAACAGAGGCGACACGCTGTAGCCGCCGAAGTGATGAGGCGGACGCTTTCCCACCCGCAACCTGTCCGCCTCATCACTTCGGCGGCTACAGCGACGGTGAGAAATGCCGGTTAGACTTTCTCGTGATGACGTATGCGCGTTTTGCATGGAGCTTTATAAGGGTACAGGGCCCACGGGTCAGGGATCAGTAAAGAAAAAACGTTATCCTCGTTTGTTGCCGGCCCCTGACCCCTGATCCCTGGCCCCTTCTTTTGGCTGCGGCCAGAGGCTGCCTTGGGAATAAAACGGCCGGCGGGATGCCCGCTTGATCTGCCTCAGAACGCTTGGGCGTTGCTTACCGCTTGGGACGGCGCGTGGGAATCGTGGGGTGGAGGTAGCGCTGCTCGCACAGCGCGACATAGAATTTGATCTGGTCGTTCTCGCTGTGTCGGAAGGTGTCCACGCAGCGTCTATAGTGACGCTTGGCCTCGGCCGACTTGCCCATCTTATCCAGAGAAGACCCGATGATCCATTCCGCCTCGGCATGAACGAATGGATAGTTGGGATAGCGTTCCTCGATCTCCTTGAAAATGCGAATCGCGCGCCGATACTCTTCCATTCGGGAATAGCAATTGCCGATGCTGGCCCATGCAAGCGGCGTATAGAGTGGGTCATCCGGGAAATGATCGAGAACCATTTGATAGGCAGCAATGACCCGGCGCAACCGCATGTCCCGTATCTTGGGTTCACGCGGGACCAACGTCGCCTCGTTGAATTTGACAGCATCGTAGTACTGGTCGCGCGCGGAGTCGCGCCGTCCAAAAACCACGTCGGATTCCCCGCTTCTTTTGAGCCGCGCGCAGCCCATGGCAACCGCACCCAACAGGATGACAGCGATCACGGGCCGGACCCAACGGACCTCAGAAGTGAGAAGCGAGAGGCGGGAGGTTGGAGAAAAGCAGATCCCGTATCTGCCCACACACGTGCTTCCTGTCTTCATCACCGACGATTTCCTTTCTTCGCCACATCAGGATTCCACTTCCCGATCTTTCGGCGAAATCGGGCGGTATTGAAACATGGCCCTGCGTCGCCCGACAAGCGAAAAGTCGGCCGGGTGGCGTTCATTGTGACGCTTGCCCTCCTGTTTCCTGTCGCCGGTGGTTTTGCCACTGCGGATGCCAGACCAACAAGCGGTACAGATCAGACCTCAACCTTTTCGTTTCCATCTTCTTTCCCTAAGCGACCGCCGGAGCTTCCATCCCGCGCCCTCTCTCGCTTCCGGCCTTTGGCCTCTCGCCTCTTTCCGCCCGCCGCCGAGGTTCGATTGACCACCTACATTCTCGCGCCGGGCGACCGCTACCGCCGGCTCGCTAAGCGGTTCGGCATCGAGCGAGCGGCGATCGAACAATGCAATCCAGCCGTGCGCTTGAATGACATGAATGTCGGCGATGTCATCCTTCTGCCGCTGCCGCGCTCCGCCACGCTTCCGTCGAGCGAAACCCGCAAAGAGGTTCGCCGGGGGCTGCGCGGGTTGGGGCGGGTGGCGCTGACGTTCGATGCCGGCGCCGACGTCGGCGTGCTCTATACCCTTCTGAGCGTGCTCGAAGAACGCGGCGTTCGATGCACGTTCTTCGTCACGGGCCGTTGGCTGGACCGCCACCCAGCCGCCGTCAAGAGGATCGCCGATTCCGGCCACGAGGTTTTCGGTCACTCTTTCCGCCACCGTTCGCTGTGCGAATTGTTCGACGAGGAAATCCTCGACGAGCTGGAGAAAACGGAGCAGATCATTCACCAGACTATCGGCCGATGTGCGCGGCCTTATTTTCGCCCCCCCTATGGAGATCGCGACCCGAGGGTGCTGGAACTCGCGGGCCGCACGGGATGGCAGTGCATTTATTGGACATACGACAGTCACGACGCCACCGGCTCGCCCAAAACGCCCGAGCAGATCATCGCGCGCGTCCTGTCGCCGCCGGGCGTTGAAGAGCCTCGCTACTTCTTCGACGGCGCGATTGTTCTGTTCCACGCAAGCAAAGCCGCAACGTCCGCCGCGATCGGGCCCATCATTGACGGCGTGCGCCAGCTCGGGCTTGAACCGGTTCCGCTAACAACTCTCCTCCAACCGCCCTCTGGCCTTTAGCGCTACCGCGCCAGATGCATCGTCTCGATACCCGACCGCGGCTTCCGGCTCGAAGCCAAAAACGGACGAAAATGATTCAGAATAGGGTTGACGTGGATTTCAGTCTTTGGTAGGTGAATATTGAGAGTTGGGAACCATCCATTTTTTTGGCGGCATGTCTGGAATAGTCAAGGAGGGGTGTAATTCCACCCCCGTGGCATGTGTGTCTATCAAAGGAGGTCAGCAAGCATGACTCGAAAAACCATTCTCATCCTGTTCGCGCTGGGTTTGGCTTTCATCATGGGATTTGGCCTGGTGGCTCGAATGCAGAATCCCGCCGGCAGCGTCATCCCACGCGATGTGGTCGCGGGAGGCGG
>Ga0315277_10008729_pt1 | contig 12994 bp, 15 predicted proteins | sample YL17G05_15_MG_FD_203695 | JGI IMG/M metagenome (GOLD analysis project Ga0315277, IMG submission 203695) | Sediment microbial communities from Yellowstone Lake, YNP, Wyoming, USA - YL17G05_15 | ecosystem: Environmental > Aquatic > Freshwater > Lake > Sediment | place: USA: Wyoming | collected...
CCCGCCAAAGGGAAAGCGACGAATACTATAAATTGGATATCCAGAATCAGTCGGTAAAAAAAATTTTTATAAAAGCAATTCAGAAGGCCACGGCGATTTTAACGGTCGAGAAATCCCGGAAATTTTCCAAAGATCACGTCACCCTGACACAGGAATTTTTGAACCAGGAGAAACCTTCCCCGCGAATTCGAGAGCTGTTCCTGCGTATGCCAGAATATGTCGCCCGCTCCTCCACTTCCCTTATCCTGAGCGCCTGGGACCAGAACAAGAATTTATCCGCCTTTTATGTGATTGAACTGGCCGCAGGGCAGTTCGCCACCTACGTGGTGGGTTGTTTTTCTAAAAGTCATTACGCCCCCCACGCTTCGGACCTCCTCTTTTTTGAAATGATCAACCTGGCCAGAGAGAATCATAAGGAATATATTCATCTGGGTCTGGGAGTGAACGAAGGAATCAGAAGATTCAAAAAGAAATGGGGAGGGATCCCGTTTCTGAAATATGAATTCTGTGAAATCACTGCCGGGCCTGAGGAACCTTTTCCATGGCTGCGGTCTCTGGAAGCCAAATTATGACCTTGGCGGGAAAACTCTCTTCCTTCCTTCATAGAAATCAAAAAGAACTAAAAACGATCTGGAGGATCGAAAGGGGTGGAACCAAGGGATATCTGGCAGGTACGGCGCATTTTTTCCCCTATCGTTTCCAGAAATCTTTGCAGCGGCTGATCCGGGAGGCCAAGATTGTTTTATTCGAAGGACCCCTGGATGAGCTGAGCATGAAGCGGGTTGTGGAACGTGGATCCGCGGGGGAAGGAGCCTTGCCCCTTTACGAAAGATTGGACCCCCAGACCATCACCCAGATAAAAAAATGCACGGAAATTTACTCAGACGGATCGAATCCCCTGCCTCTTTTCTTCCCTCTGGGTTCGAAGGGAAGCGACCCCTTGTATGCGCACTTCCAGAAATTCCGACCCTGGCTGGCTTTTTTAAACCTCTGGTCCCAGTATTTGAGGGGAAAAGGATGGAAATATTCCGTGGACCTGGAAGCGTGGGGGATCGCCGCCCAGATGGGCAAGGAAATCCATTATCTCGAAACCATCGAGGAGCAGGTGAAGGCTCTGGAGGGAGTCCCATTCGAGAGATTTGTCAATTTTTTGAAAAAGATCCATCGCTGGGATGAATATACCAAAGCCCATGTGCAATCGTACCTGAAAGGGGACTTAGAAGAAATGATGTCCGGGACCAGCGAATTCCCCACTCGCTGTCCGGCAATTATTGAAAATCGGGACCCCGTTTTCTATGACCGCCTGAGGCCCCATTTGGAAAAAGCGGAGACCGTCGCTTTCATCGGTACGGCCCACATCCCCGGCCTGAAAAAATTGTTCTTAAATGACGGATATAAAGTCGATCAAGTGCTGGAGACGGATGAGTGATCACCCCCGGGGAAGAGGAACTCATCAAGCATAATGCCTATGTCCCAGAACACTTACCGGGGTACGGAGCAGCCGTTTCCGGAGGGGAACCGTTTCTTTTAGAAAATTATCTCTGCTATCAGGGCGGAGAATCCCTCATCTTTTTGGGCTATCCCCTGCAGGAACCCTTCGAGGAAACAAAAATGGAGAAGATCCTGGAAGGGGCTATCGAGAGATTTAGACCTTCCCGCGTAGCCTTGATCGCTCCTTACATCAGCCGCAGGGATGGCGAGCGAGGGGATCGGAATACCTACTATAAACTCGACTTGGCTACCCTGAAAATCCCGGCGAAACTGAAGAATATGCTCCAGAGGGCTTCTCGAGAGCTCGAAGTCGAAAAGGGACGAGAATATGGAATCGAACATCAGCAGCTGGTTGAGGACTTCTTGGAATCCCGGCAGGTCAGCGAAGGGACTCGTACCATTTTCGGAAAGATCCATGAATACCTTTCTTCAGTGCCGACGGCCTGGGTTTTTAACGCCCGAACCCGCAGCGGCAGGCTGGCGGGTTTTGATATCGCTGAATTTGGCGCGAAGAATTATGCTTTTTACATGTTCAACTTCAGGTCGCGGCAAAATCCAGTGCCCGGGACATCGGATCTCCTCCTTCACGAATTGATCCAGGAAGCGAAGCAGCAGGGGAAAATTTTTTTCAATCTGGGATTGGGGGTGAATACCGGAGTGGCCTTTTTCAAGAAGAAATGGGGGGGGCGGCCGTTCCTGAACCATGAATTTGTTCTTTTCCGACCCCAGCGGCCCTCCCCATTCGAGGCTTTTTTCCAAGGATTATTCAGGTGATGAAGAAAAGGTTCTGGGGAAATTTCTTCCCCGGCCGCCCGGGGAAGGCATTTTCTGCCTGGCAGATTGAGCTGACTACCAGATGTCCCCTGCAATGCCGGATGTGCTGCCGGGAGGGACATACGGGCCTTTCCAGGAAAGACATGAGCCTGGAGGATTTCAAGAGAATCCTTCCCTATTTGACCAGAGTCGAAGCTGTAGTTCTGGAGGGATGGGGGGAATCCTTGCTGCACCCAAATCTGATCGATTGCATCAACCTGGTGAAAACTGCAGGACCCCGAGTTGGTTTTGTGACCAGCGGAAAAACATTAAACGAAGCCTATATCTCGGAACTCGTCCGAGCCCAAGTTGACTTTATCGGCTTTTCCCTGTCCGGGGCCACTCCAGAAACCCATAATTCGATAAGGGTTCATTCCGACCTGCAGGACCTGCTGAAGCACATTCAGGGCTTTCAGGAAGAAAAAGCCCGTCTTAAATGCCCTAACCCACACTTACACATTGTTTATCTTCTGCTCAAAGAAAACATCGCAGAGGTCCCGGCCCTAATCCGGCTGGCCCGCGACTTGAAGATTGAAGAGGTAGTTCTGATCCACATTGCCCTGGTCAGCAATCCCTGGCAAGAGGAGCAAAGGGTCTTTGGCCTCGAGCAGATTGAGGATTATAAGAATATCATCCGAGAAGCGCAGAGGATGGCACGCGATTTCCGGATTCGGCTTGTAGTTCCAACCCTTGCTCCGCAGGAGGTGGCGGTCTGTTCGGAAAACCCCCTTCGAAATCTCTACATTTCCGTAGATGGGGAAGTCTCCCCCTGCGTTTACCTGAATCCCCCTCTGCCTTCCACTTTTAAAAGGATTTTCCACGGAGCTGAATTTCAGACTGCAAAGGTAATTTTCGGAAATATCCTTCACGAACCTTTCGACCGGATTTGGGCAAACCCTGAGTATGAAGAATTCAGGGGCTGCTTCGCCCGCCGGGTAAGAGAGTTCGAAGAACTCTACGCCTCCCTCTGGGAAGGAGGTAGGCGCAGAGGCGGCCGGCAAACTTTTCCCGACCCTCCCAGGCCCTGCCAGACCTGTTACAAGATAGAGGGGGCTTAGACCCGCATTCTCCCCCTCCCCTTTTGGAAGTATGCCGGACGCGCTGCAAGGCTTAGCGATTTAAAAGCCTTCCCTTCTTCCCAGCTCACTCCGGCGCCGCCCGCGATGGGGCGACATATCTCCCCTAATTGCGATTCTGGTGATCTTATTCCTCAATTATTTCTTAGTGGAGACTGTTCCGAAAAAGCTTGTAACTTTTAAAAAGCAATGGACAAACCTGTTACCTTTTGATCGACCAAAAACGGCTGGGAAGGAATATAAATATCCTGTCATTCCCGCGGAAGCGGGAATCCAGTAAAATCAATAAATTCTGGACTCCTGCTCCCGGCTTTCGCTGGGACAAGCTTCGCAGGAGTGACGGGTTCTCAACTTTTTGGGAAATCATCAATTTTGTTTTTTTCGGAACAGTCTCTACTAACTAGGCCTCCACTATCTCCCCAACTCATAGGCTTTTTCCTTGACCGGCAAATCAAAAGACCAGATATTGAATTTAGGCCTATCGAAGGAGGATTTCGGGAGGTTGGGTGGGAAGAGGGGCAAAAGAGATGGATGAAAGGAAAAATGAAGTTCGAGAGAAAGTCTGGAAAGTCATGGAAGAGGAAGGAGTTGCTCTTTTTCCAGGCGCCCGGGGCCGGATTCCCAATTTCAGAGGAGCTGAGAAGCCTGCCCACCTTCTTCCTAAGCTAACCGAATGGCAGAGAGCCCTCCACATCAAGGCCAACCCTGATTCTCCCCAAGGGCCCGTCCGGTTCCTGGCCCTGAGTTCCGGCAAGGTCCTCTACATGGCTGTTCCCAGGCTGAGAGAAAAGAAATGTTTTATTAAACTCGACCCGGCAAAGATTCCCCAAAAAGATATTCGGGAAGCCGCTACGATTAAGGGGGCCTTCCGCTACGGAATTCCCGTTAACCCCAAAGAAATTCCTCATATTGACTTGATTGTCGCTGGCTCCGTAGCGGTCAACAGAAAAGGAAGCAGAACTGGCAAGGGTGGAGGATTTTCTGACCTGGAATATGCCATAGGTAGGGAATTCGGATTCGTTGAGGAAGATGTAATCATCTTGACCACGGTCCATCCTCTGCAGATTATGGAACACGATCTTCCCGAGACGGACCACGACTTTCGGATTGATTTCATTGTCACCCCGGCTGAAATTATTCAAACTTACCGCCAAGGAGGGAGGCCTCCCGGAATTATCCGGGATCATCTGACGGGGCAAAAAATTTCCGAAATCCCCATCTTGGAGGAAATCTTAACTTCTTAGCACTGGCCGTGGCGACGAATAAGGAGCAACGCGTCTGGCCCGGCCGGCGAGATGTGAGAAGCTCCGCAGCGACCCGCGAGCTGGGATTGCTTCGGCTTCCGGGGGGGTCCATTTCTGGTTGCGGCTATGCCGCGCTGTAAACATGTTTGATATTTCCTGCGGATTTGCCTAAAATTATATTAATCTCTCAAGATCTCTATAAGAACGCACCCGTTCTCTATAAATTCCCATCAAAAATGGGAAGGAAAGGATCTAATCATGGGAACCAAGAAATCAGTATTTATCGGAGTACTCATTCTCTCCCTTACGCTGACCTCCTTTAATTTAACCTATGGATTCAAAGATTCTAATATTGGGACCACCTATAAGCTTGGCAAAAATGTGCTCCTGGGTGCGGATGAGGTTCAATCGGAAGGGCTCCTAGCTGCCGGAGCCAACGTGGAGATATTGGGCGACGTAACGGGGAGACTGAGGGCTTTCGGTACCCACGTGGTCCTGGCGGGTAATATTCAAGGGGAGTCGGTTTTTGGCGGCGCCGATGTGGTACTCTCCGGGAAATTCCACAAAAAGGTCAGGGGAGTAGCGGCCAACCTGATCCTCTCGGGGACTTTCGAAGACAGCGTAGAAGTGGCTGCGGCCAAGATAACGATAACACCGACTGCCAGGATAAAGGGGGACCTCATTTACCGAGCCGCAGTTTTGGAGCAGCAGAAAGGTTCCCAGATTATGGGAAAGGTGATCCCGAAAAGGGGGATCGAAAAGGAATGGATCCAAAAAGGTAAAAAAGTCCTCCTTTGGCTTTGGGTCCTTTACTGGGTCCTATCCATCCCGGCCCTCATCATCCTCGGGGCAATCCTTAACTACTTGTTCCCCAAGCAGACAAATGCCATCGTGGCCATCATCTCCGAGTCCCCATGGAAAAACCTGGGAGTCGGCCTGGTCTTCCTGGTGGTGGTGCCGGTTGGTGTCATCATCGCGCTTATTACTCTGGTGGGAATACCCGCCGGGATCATCGCGGGTCTTCTCTATGGGATTGCCATTTATATCAGTCGCATTTACATCGCAGTCTGGATCGGCAGGAAAATTCTGGGGTACTTCAAAAAGTCCCTTGCTTCTGCATTCTCCTGGCCCCTGGTGGCGGGAACAATCATCACCACCCTTCTTATCTTCATCCCCATCATCGGGTGGCTCTTCAGGTTTTTTTTCGCCCTCCTTGGCCTGGGGGCCATGTGGCTGGCGATCTGGAAGTCCATCCAGCTGGGCAAGGGAAAATTGCAGCCGGAACCCTCAGAATAAGTGGAAAACTTTATCCCATCGGGCTTACTTTTTTGAGGCCGGCAGTCGAATAGGTGTTCCGAGGATTCCAGAGCATCCGGCCGTGCGGACCAAATTTCTCAGCGGCATTGATCTGCTCTCTGATTTCCCTGTCCGCGAAGTTCCTTCTGTCGAAGACATAATCCCTGAATGCCTGGGGCCATGGTCGGAAGCGGGTGGGTGGAAGATTCGTACGCTCCTGGGCCCGCTTGAGGGAACGATAGACGATTTCATAAGGGCAGGCAATAGGAACCCTGTAACCCGGAATCCCAAATTGACACCCCGAAGGGTAGAGCATCGGAGAGATGGAATCGAGATATAAATTTTTCGTGGCATAATCGGGGGGCTTGGATTACACTACGGATTATGGATGAGAGAGACTTTTACACCGAGACGCCCGAGATGAAGCGGGCCACCTACACTTGCCCGAAATGCCGCCAGGCATCCGAATTCCAGATTCGCTGGCTGCGCCGCACGAAGAAGAGGAATATCCCGCCCGGTGCCAAGGACCTCGACCGCGCGAAGTTCGCCAAAGCGAGGGACTACCTGCTGCGGGTCGACGACCGACTGATCTGCCCCAACCCACGCTGTCGGAACCGCTTCGATATCCCGAACGATCAAACCGTCGCGTTTATCTAATGGCTGTTGAATCGGGAAAGGCGCTCCTTGTGCATTACGGGGGGTGTTGGGTTTGAAGCAGCTTTTTTGGGCAATGCCAGGGAGAAGATATGAGAGGATTTGAAGGAGGGTCTATGTCCAGAGCAATTGGATTTATCGGTCTTGGGGCCATGGGAAAGCCCATGGCGCTGAACCTGATCAAGAAGGGATTTTCTCTATGGGTATACGACATCCTCCCTGAAAAGATGAAACCGCTGATTGCTCAAGGAGCCCGGGCCTGTGGGTCTGGCCGAGAGGTGGCCGCGAATTGTCCAGTGGTCATCACCATCCTTCCCGCACCTCCTGACGTAAAAGCCGCCGTATTGGGGGAAAAAGGGGTTATGGAGGGAATGAAGCCCGGCGCCACCCTGATTGAAATGAGCACGATCGATCCCCTTACGAGCCGGGAGGTCGCCCATTCCCTGGCCGCAAAAGGAGCATTGATGCTGGACGCCCCGGTGGCCCGGGGAGTTCCGGCAGCTGAATCCGGAACGCTAAGCATCTTTGTGGGAGGTGAGAAAAAAGTTTTCGAGGCCTGCTTAGAGATCCTAAAAGCCATGGGGACTGACATCTTCCATGTGGGAAACGGGGGGTGCGGTCACGTGGTAAAAATGGTCAACAACCTTATCTTAGGGGGAACGATGGCTTTACTTTCCGAAGCCCTGGTTCTGGGAGTGAAAGCGGGAGTGAAACCTGCCCTCCTACATGAAGCCCTTTGCGAAGGTTCCGCCGGAAGCTTTGCCTTAAAGAACCAAGTCGGCCAATCGGTAATGAAAGGAATCTTCGAAGAGGGGCGCTTTTCCGTCGACTATCTGATGAAGGACATCGGACTGGCTCTGGAGACTGGCAGGAATTTGCACGTCCCCCTTCCCTTCGGTGCCTTGGCTATGCAAGCCTATGAAAGCGCCCGGGCAGCAGGAAAGAGCAAAAAATATTACCCGGTAGTCATTACTCAATGGGAGGAATTGACTGGAGTGAAAGTGCGGGGTGAAGGCCTTTGAGCAACGGCCGAGAATGAGCACGTTGGTCCCCAGTGAACTTACGGGTACTTTCGAATTTCAGGCAGATCCTCCGATTGTGGTGTACAACTTATTAACACCCCCACCCCCCTCATCCAGAGGGAGGGAATTTTGGAGCCCCTCAGTTCCCCTCCTCCCGCGGGAGGGGGCTGGGGGGAGGGGGATAAAAAAGGAATTTCCTATACGATCAAGTTAAACTCCCTCACCCTCACCCATTCAGGGGGAGGGGGATAAAAAAAGGAAATTCCTATACTATCGAGTTACAAATTTCTCCCGGCCAATGAATCAAAATCGAGGGATTCTATCAAATGCTGAGTCGAAACCCCGTAGCCCTTTTCGCTTCTTATAAAATGATCAAGGCTTGATCAAGGCTTGACCCCGCATTTTACGATTCATCGGAAGATTGCTCGGTTGACTTCCTGGATTGCTTTGGTTAAACTGGAACCATCAAAGTTAAACCCCCAAAAGGAGGTTTTACCTATGCCGATTGTGACCACCTCACCAAAAGGCCAGGTCGTCATTCCCAAAAAGGAACGAGAAAAATTGGGGCTAAAACCTGGCTCAAAGGTAATGGTGAAAGCCGCTTCTGACCACATCGAAATATATACCCTGCCAGAAGATCCGGTAGAGTATTTCTGTGGCATTTTTAAAGAGGGCTCTTCCCTCACGAAGGCCCTTTTATTGAGCAGAAAGCGAATGCCGTGAGGATCGTGCGAGAGCGACACCGCCGTGGAGTATATCGGAGATAACACCGAAGACGGGGCGAACGAGAGACGTAGGTTCTGAAACAACTTCTCTTTGACATAAATGACACGATAGTCTCCAACTCTAATACGCCAATCGTTCTTTGAAGCGGAAATTTTAAGGCACCCAGAAGGTCTTGGGTTTTCAGCTAAGCTTTTAATCTGAGGCAGGGTGCGATGGAAAGTAGATGCTGGCAGCGCTTGAGGTCATTTTCAGCAGATCGTTCAAGATAGACTTCATACACTTGGGTGATACTCCTTCAAAAAATCCTCCAACTTTCTGAACTGAAGAGGTCTCTTCTGGGTAGTTTGCGTGAATAAGGCCTCACCCGAATTCTCTATGCCCATTCTTGACGGTGCTCGGTAGTTTTCTTCAATAGCGTATTTCCGTACCTGACCCCGCCCCGCGGGAATAAGCAGGCAAAGAAAATAGACCTAACCCTGCTGGACCGCTGAGGCAATTCGTGCGGACCATGTTGGGTTGCAAAAATCCCGTACTTTTTGGATAATAAAACCTAAACATTGCAAAAAAGACATTAATAAAATCACCCCTCCCTCCCCTCCCCCCTCCGAGGGGGAGGGTTAGGCTGGGGGGGCAAAGGACACCGGGGGTGAAGTCCTGTAACCATCGAAAAAACCGTTATTGCCCTTTACATGCAGGGGCGAAAACGAAATTTCGGAGAATCTTTTCTGCAACTACTGAGTAAATGTATCGATAAGTTTGGGTGGGGCTTGGCTTCTCAATTCTTGATTGCGGCCTGCCCGCCTTATGCAATGTTCTTTTTTCCCCCGGGTAAAAGCGTATGAAGAAAAATACTGTAATGGAAAACCAGGCCCTGAAAGTACAGCGATTCGGTGTTGGTTCTTATGGAAACAATGTCTATTTGGTGCAAGATCAGCTCCAGGGTTGCTGTGTGCTAATCGATGCTGCGGCTGAAAGTGACGCTCTGCTACAGGCCATCGGGCCAGATCGTTTGGTGGCAATCATCCTCACTCATGCCCATATGGACCACATCCACGCCCTGGAAGAGGTTCGCAAGAAGTCCGGCGCCCCGGTGGGAATTCATCCCTTGGAACCGGAAGCCACCCGACTCCGTCCGGAAATCTCTCTCTCCGATGGATACCGGATTGCCGTGGGGTCTCATGAATTAGAAGTCCTCCACACCCCGGGGCATACATCTGGAAGTGTATCTCTTTTCCTTCCATCCACCCTGTGTTTTTGTGGGGACACGGTATTCCCCGGAGGTCCAGGCAAGACTTGGTCCCCGGGAGGTTTTCAAACCCTCATTCAGAGTCTGGAGCGAAAAATTTACACCCTTCCGCACAATATTTTACTCCTGCCCGGGCATGGGGAAGGGATCCTGGTAGGAGATTCTAAGAAGGAATATGAGGTGTTTCACAGACGACCCAGAGAAAAAACCCCCTTTGGGGAGGTTCATTGGGAGGAATCGTGAGCCGTCAGAAGGATCGAGCAACCCTGGAACGGATGGTGATGGGAAAAGATCTTCCCGTGAGTTCCGAAGAATTGGTGGCCCTCCGGCATGCTGTGAATTGGCCGGCAAAAGGGAATTATGTTCAAATCATCCAGGAGTACCTTTTCCACATCAGCGCCAGGTGGAATGGACGGCTGGTGGGATTTTTGCCTGTGGTAGGTAGCCCCCACGGCGATTTGTTGATCCATAGCCTGTGCGTGCATCCTGACGTCCAGGGACAGGGGGTAGGGACACGTCTAATGGAAATTGCCCTGGAGGCCTGTCGCGACTTAAACCCTCAGGGGGTCAACGTGCTTTTTGGGGAGAATGACCGTCCCTTCTTCGAAAAATTTGGTTTTCGGGTAATGCACGGGGGGTACATGGATTCTGAATTTTTGAAAGCCCCCAACGTCCGATCCAAGGCCAAAAACAGACTCTCCCGCTGATAGAGATGAGCGGGCCCTTCTATTTTTTAACGTTTAGATTATCTATATTTCACTGGGAAAGCGGAGTCTCCTGGGTCTCGATTAATAGGTGCGGGTGCGTGGGCATAAGTGCATAGGCATACAGAAATAATCCCAGCTTTTCCTTATATTCCCTTAAAAACCTAAGATATGAGGAATAATCCTTCTCATCGCGAAAGACGATTTGCCCTCGATTCCCGCGGGCAATGACATGATGCAGCGCGCTGGCAAAATCAATCCTAGGTCGTCTGGCCATGCCCCATACCTTAACAAAGATGATCGAAAAGAGCAATACTTAAATACTTATGCCTGACCCCATTTACCATCGGCGAATCGCGGTTCCGATTTCTTATTCGTCGGTTATATTCAAGTTGCTTTCTTTCGCTGAGATGTGTATATTTTAAACCTTTGGAAGGAAAAGAGTTTGGTGCAATTTATGGAGGCTAAACGGATGGAGGCGTTCTGGGAGAGAATCCAGGAAGATGCTATGTCCGGGAGGGGGATACATGCGGAAGATGCCCTGACGGTCCTGATGCTGCCCCAGGTGGAGATATGGCGTCTTCTGGATGTATCGGAACCCGTACGCCGCCATTTCAAAGGGGATCAGGTGAGACTTTGTTCCATTGTCAACGCCAAATCGGGCCTTTGCTCGGAGGACTGTGCATTCTGCTCGCAGTCCAGCCGGTCCAAAGCCTCAATAAAGAAGTATCCCCTTTTAGAAGAGGAAGAGATCGTCATGGCCGCCTGGGACGCCAAGCGGCGGGGCGCGAGGGAGTTCTCCATCGTCACCTCGGGGCTCTCGATGCACAGCAAACAGGAACTGGATCGGGTGGGAAAGGCCATCGCGCGGATCAGGAGCGACGTGGGTCTCGAGACGTGCGTAAGCCTGGGCACACTCTCCCCCGAAGACATATCCTACCTCCTCTCGCGCGGCTTGCGATCGGTACACCACAATCTGGAGACGGCTCGCAGCTTCTTCCCCTCCATATGCACGACTCACGACTACGAGGCGGACGTCCGGGCGATTTATGATGCCAAAGCCGCCGGAGCCTGGGTCTGCTGTGGGGGTATTTTCGGCATCGGAGAAACTGTCAACGATCGGGTCGAGCTGGCCATGACCCTCCGGGAAATAAATGTGGACTCGATCCCCATCAATTTCCTCAATCCGATCGATGGGACCCCCCTGGAGGGAAAATTTGACCTCACACCTTTTTGCTGCCTCAAGATCATAGCCATGATGCGGCTGTGCCACCCTTCGAGAGAGATCATCGTCTGCGGTGGTCGCGAGGTGAACCTGCGAGACCTACAAGGACTCATTTTCGCCGCAGGGGCCACCGGAATGATGATTGGGAACTACCTTACTACCCCAGGGCGCCCTGCCGAGGACGATCTGCGAATGATCGAAGACCTGGGGCTTGACGTAAGACCTCTCTGAGGGACTTTTCCTACTTCACAGAAGAGATATCCCAGCTCAAGGAAAAGGGGCGTTACCGTTACCTGAGGCCGCTGTCTACCCCACAGGATGCCGTGATCGCCATCGAAGGGAGAGAACTTCTTAACTTCTCTTCAAACAACTATCTGGGACAGAAGAGGATGTCGTAATCCACGTAATCATACCCATGAATGAGCCGGTTACGCGTACTGATGATTTCAGGCCAGGGAATTTGAGGATATTGCGTTTGTATATCGCGGGGAACTTGGCTGGCTGCTTCACCAATGAGTTCGACCAGATGGATTAAGGCCAGACCCAATTGCCGGTTCTTTTCCAGTTCCGCAGAAGTTTTTTTCTCCGGCCATTTCGACGGCTTCGCGCGCGTAGTCCAGCATATGGCGGAAGCGTAGGAGTGGATCATGCCTGGACATATTGCACTTCCGCTTCCGCAAAGACTTGGTCCCGGAGATACTTACTCAGAGATTTGGGGGTAATGATCTCCACTTTCCGACCGCCTAGAATTCAGGATAGTTCCTGCTCCAAATCGTAGAGCTTGAAAAAACCCACTGTCGTGCCCGGAGCAAATTCGACCAACACGTCGACATCGCTTTCCGGGCGAAAGTCATCCCGTAGAACTGAACCAAAAAACGCCAGTCCGCGGATATGATGTCTCTGGCAAAAAGTGGCAATTTTTTCTCGGTCAATATAAAGGCGCGGTTCTTTTGTCATAACCTTCCTGGAGTATGCATTCTTACGGAAGAACCCTTCAGAAACCAACGGATGATATTAGTTAATCCAATCCTTTGCCCATCTCAAGACTATTTCATGGTCCTAACTTTGATGATCTCGCAAAAAGTCGGGAAAGCCGTCACTCCTGCGAAAGCAGGAGTCCAGAACTACCTGAATTAACTGGATTCCCGCTTTCGCGGGAATGACGAAAATGGGACCAAAAGGACTTTTTACGAATCCATCAACTTTGATGGATCAAAAGAAATAAGTAAAGTGTCCCCGGAATTCCTGGTAGTTGCCCTTAATAAGGCCTCACCCGAATTCTCTATGCCCATTCTTGACGGTGCTCGGTAGTTTTCTTCAATAGCGTATTTCCGTACCTGACCCCCGCCCCGCGGGAATAAGCATGCAAAGAAAATAGACCTGACTCTGCAGGACCGTATAAGTAAAAGAAAGGGAATCCGTTTTATTCCGGTTGCGCACGGCGCAGGTGTTTGATCTTGCCGCGGCGATGTTTGCTCTCCAGCCGCCGTTCCTTAG
>Ga0315277_10008731_pt1 | contig 12994 bp, 11 predicted proteins | sample YL17G05_15_MG_FD_203695 | JGI IMG/M metagenome (GOLD analysis project Ga0315277, IMG submission 203695) | Sediment microbial communities from Yellowstone Lake, YNP, Wyoming, USA - YL17G05_15 | ecosystem: Environmental > Aquatic > Freshwater > Lake > Sediment | place: USA: Wyoming | collected...
GTAGCCAGCGAAGGGATGTGGCTCAATGGCTCCTGCCACGATTTTTACGTCAGCCTCAACGAACGCTTTGTTCAAAAAAACGTCCGTTCCCCGAGAAGTTCGCCCCACGTTAACATGCTCCATGCTCTTAGGGTCGTGGCGGACAACCTTGACTCTTGAAGAAAGGCTTTCGCCTAACGTCGGCATCTGCTGCCAAGTTTGAGGGTCGCGAAGCGGGTCACAGGCAACGATGACCGTCACATCCTCGTCTCTGGCTTCCACGGAGTTCAGCTCGTTCAACAAGGCGGAAACTATCATCGTATTGGTCGAGGTGTCCGAGTCCCTTAGAACCAAAGCCACCTTGCTTCCAGGCTTCGATATTTCGGATAAACGCTTCGTCCCAAAAGGATTCGCCAAAGACGATTCGAGCTCGAGCTGAGGATTTTTGGCTGCGCCCACATTGTTCGGCTCGACTGTTTTAAGCAAACTTTGGGTCGGAACCCTCACGCAGACCTCCGTTTTCCCGTAGGGCAGCCAAACCTCAACCAAGAACGGCTCGCTCCTGTTTATGGCTTAACTGTTTCTACCAGAACCCATTTAAACGTAACGAACCCCTGCGAAGGCAGACTAAATTTTCCTTGATTGTTCCTTGAAGAACTGGACGATCTTTTCAGCCAACAGAACCGAAGCCGCCTTCTGAGCTTCCTCCGTCTGAGCCCCAATGTGAGGCGTGCAAACAACGTTCGATAGCTGAATGAGCTCAAGATTCTTTGACGGCTCAACGCAATAAACGTCCAAGCCTGCTCCACCAAGCCTTCCAGACTTTAAAGATTTCAAAAGCGCATCCTCATCCACGATGCCGCCTCGGGAAGTGTTAACCAAAATCGATCCCTTCTTCATGAGACTCAGCTCCTTATCTCCGATCATGCCTGCTGTTTGGTTAGTTAAAGGAATGTGAATTGATACTACGTCGCTTCTACTGAGCAGCTCACCAAGAGGAACAAACTCAGCCTCCAGCAGCTCAAGCATTTCTCGGCTCGGAAGAGTCCTCTTGAAAACCACAATCTTCATGCCCAAAGCTTTCGCGATCTTCGCAACCTTGGCTCCGACGTTTCCCAGCCCAATCAAGCCTAACGTCTTGCCGTTAAGTAGTGAGCCTTCCATCTCTTTTTTTGCCCATTTCCCGTCCTTCATGGAACGGTCAGCGAACGAAATTCTCCTCGCAATCGCTAATATCAACCCAATGGTCAGTTCAGCAACGGAATCAGACGGAGCCTCAGGCGTGTTCAAAACCGCTATTCCACGTTTCTCGGCAGCCTCCGAGTCGATGTTGTCGACGCCAGCTCCGACCCGTCCAACGACTTTCAGCCGTCTTCCCCTTTCCATTAATTGCTTGGTTACCTTGGTTCGACTTCTGACCACAAGCGCATCGTAGCCTGCGACGACTTTCTCGAGTTCCGCCTGTTCAATCGAGGACTTAACGTCAACCTCGAACCCCTCACGCCTGAGCATCTCAACGCCCTCAACGTCGACGGGGTCGCATACAAGAATCCTAACAGACATTTCGCGTCTCTCTCTAGCCAATTGAATACTAACTATTGTTTTATAAGGCTTGATTCTTCAGCGATTCAGGGAAAAATCACGACTGACTCTTTTATGTAAGATTTTTTAGAAGGACGGAGAAGCAACGTTAAATGCGAAACAAACTTCCACGAAATATGGCATTCTTTAGGTCTTCAGTTCCAGCTTTGAGCAAAACCTGGTCGCCAATATTCGCAGAAAATATGATAAGGAGAATTATTGTCTAAGTCAAGAATTGTTTTTTTTTAACTGTATGCATCCAGATACTCTTTCAGGCGTACCATGTAATGCCTGTAGTGTTCGAAGGGAATCTCTGGGGGTATGCCGTGGTCCACCGTCGGAAGGTATCCTCCCTCCTTCAACAAGTATGGCAGTTTACGTTCAAGCTCCTTGTCTATGGCTTCCTTTCCTTCGATAAGCGCCATCTTGTCAATGTTGCCCACCATTCTCAGGTCCCTCGGATACTTCTTTCTGAGATCCACCGCGTCGTTGCCTGCCATGACCTCAAGGGGAAAGGTGCCGTTCACGCCCGCCTCCAACCACAGTGGTATAATGAGCCTTATGTCGCCGTCGCTGTCCACAAAAACTAGGTCGATGCCATGCTTCTTAAGTAAATCCGTCTCCTCCTTGTATCTCGGGACCATAAACTCCCGTATAAGCTTGGGAGACATGTGGGGACCGTTCTTGTAGGCCATGTCTTCTCCGAGCAGGGCAAAGTCTATCCTGCAGTTCTCAACCACCGGCTCAAAGAGCTCAGTTGTGAATTGGGCTCTGAACTCCATCATGTCATGGATGAGGCTAGGATCTTTGTACAGTGCGACCAAAAAGTTTTCTAAGCCCATGAGGCTTCTGCACCAGCCGAAGAATCCTGAGATTTCTATACCTACGGGATTAGTTGTCGTTTCAAAGTGTTCGATCAGTTCATCTCCCCAAGAAATGTCCAGCCTCCGAGGATCACTGGCATCATACCTTTTCTTCACCTCTTCCCAGTCTTTTCTGTCTTTGACTGGAAACTCGAGGAATTGAGGCATCCCCCAGCTTTGTACACCCTGCGAAGATCGCTTTTTAAAAATCTTTTTCTTCACGCCGTCGCTGTCCTGAACGATGAGGCACTGATTATCTTCGGATAATGTCTTTGTTGGAAAAAGAGGGATCATGTCCAGATTTACTGGAACACTCTCGTAGGCGAAACCTATCCCGAAGTAGTCGACCGCTGAAGACCACGCAGGCAACCCCTCGGCGTGCCATCGGTTAGCTGTCACGCTTCCCTCGACGGCAATGTTGTAGGCTCCTCCCCCCATCTGCAGTATAAGGGGAATCTTATCCACCTTCTCGAAATTCATAACGCCCATAAAACGCTCGCGATTGTTCAAAACGATCACGTTCAGCAACAGGTCACTTTCAACACGAAATCCCGTGAAATCTGAAGTTTGCAGTTGTGTCAACTTTCTCGCTTATAAGAATTTTTCTCTAGACAACCAACAAAAAAAAAGAAAAAATACTAACCAAATTTGAAATCAGTAACTACAGAAAAGTAAAGCAATTCTATTGCAATCCTTTACTCAAGAAGATACCGAAAAATGGCTTATTTCATTTAGACTAAGTGAAGCCCCGGGCGGGAATTGAACCCGCGATCCACAGCTTACGAGGCTGTTGCTCTAGCCGCTGAGCCACCGAGGCAGATAAACGTAATAGAAACACTCAGAGGTCTTCATGAACTTTTTGCCTAATCCGTATTTAACGGTTCTTTTCTGGATACATCCTCTTGCTGTGTGAAGGTTCTTTAAAGTACTTGGATAATAATTCATATCTTGGAGGTTCCGTTGTGAGAAAGGTCAGCGAGCTCGGCGAAAGAAAAATTATCGAAATCATAAAAAGCCACTTGGAGATGATGCTTGAGCTGCCAGTTCCCTTCGGAGACGATGTGTCCGCGGTTCAATTTAACCGAAACACTCTCGCGGTCTTAAAGACGGACATGCTTGTCGGCAAAACGGACGTTCCACCGGGCATGAGCTTGAGGCAGGCAGCCAGAAAAGCGGTTGTCATGAACGTAAGCGACTTCGCAGCTAAAGGAGTCTCGCCAGTCGCAGTTTTGGTCGCCTTAGGTTTGCCTAGGAGCTGCAGCGAGGAAGACATCAGACAGATAGGCTCGGGCTTAAACGAAGGCGCACGCGAATACGGAACATACGTTGTTGGCGGGGACACAGGCGAATCTTCTGACCTCGTCATCAGCTGCTCGCTTCTCGGGTTCTGCAGCAATCGAACCTTGGTGAAAAGAAGCACCGCCAAGCCAGACGACATAGTTGCTGTTACGGGAGAGTTCGGGAAAACAGCAGCTGGACTGAGAATCCTTCTCGAACAAAAGATTGTGCCAAAGAAAATCGAAAAACCTTTGATTGACGCTGTTTACTTGCCTAAAGCTCGGCTCAAAGAAGGAATCGCACTGGCAGAAACAAGCGCATTGACAGCCTCGATTGATTCAAGCGACGGATTAGCGTGGAGCCTCCACGAGCTTTCTGTCGCCAGCAACGTTGGCTTCAGAATCGACAACGTTCCGTTGGCTTCCGAGGCTGTTGAGTTCGCCCGAATCTTCGGTCTTAATCCTTTGGAGCTTGGACTCTACGGGGGAGAAGAATATGAGCTTGTTGTCACGGTGAAACCAGAATTTTGGGACAAGGCTGAAAGCGCCGTGGAGATGCTCGGAAGCCGATTGTTCAGAATAGGCACTGTAACCAAAGAGAAAAAGCTCGAGCTCAAGACAGGTGAAGGAACATTGACGATAATGCCCAAAGGTTGGGAACACTTCAAGAGCTAATCAGAGTCATCTCTAAAAATAGGAAACCAAGCTTTATGCGATTCGTTCGGTTGTTCTGACGGGTTCTTCTTATAGGGCGTTCAAAGTTTCGATGATTTCCGAAAGCTGGTTTATTTCATACGCGGCTTTTGCTTTTGGCGATATCGGTTCCTCGACCGCAGCGTCTCCCTGTCTCATTCTGACCGTGACGATGCCCGCTTCGTTCGCGCACAGAATTTCCTTGTTAGGTTTAGCGCAGACGTAGACGGCTTCTTTCGGTTTGACGCCTAGCTCCTCCAGACATTTCTTGAACGGTTTGGTGCTGAGTTTCTCGTCTTTTACGTCTTCAGAAATTACGACAGAGTGGAACAGGTGATGGACGCCTAGTTGTATGAGTTTTTGCCACTGTTTAACTGACCTTCCGTCGGAAACCACTCCGAGCTCGAGTTTTTGGTCCCGCAGCTTAACCAGCGTCGGAATCGTGTCGGAGAAAGGCTTCAGGTAGACATCGCTCGTCTCTCGGTACGCAACGACCCCTGCGGCTATAACTCTCGGGTTCCACCTTAACCCTAGACGTTCAAGGAGGTTGTCGAAGTGTCTCGTGTAGTGCGGTCCATACTGGTTGGCTATGTCTTCAAGCGTCTTGTACCCTATCTCCAAATCTATTGGAAGACCCGCTCCAATCATGGCTCTAACCGCGTTCAGCCTCGTCATCCTCATTTGAAGAGACGAATCGTACAGCGTGTCCTCAATGTCGAAGATTACGGCTTTTGCTTTCAATCTTACTTCACCACCTTCGTTAAATTTTTAGGCTTATCAGGATTGAATCCTCTGTTCACGGAACTATAATATGCGAACAGATGATTGGGAACAACGTACAACAGCGGCGAAAAAACATCTGGCAGCCCGCTGGGAACTAAAATAATGTCGTCTGCCGCTTCAAGCATATTGAGGAAATTTAGCCCTTTTTCAGAAATCAACAAGACAGAGGCACCGAAACCTCTCAGGCTTTTGCATATTTCAATCTCAGTTTTAGACTCGTCCGGGGAAACGAGCATAATTATCAAGGTTCTCTCGTCAACCAGCCTCATGGGACCGTGCAGGAACTCTCGTGTAGCAAACCCCTCAGCGAAGACCATGCACGTCTCCTTCAACTTCAGGGCTGCTTCAAGCGCAGTCGCATAGTTTGGTCCGCTGCCCAAAATGAAAATGACGTTCTTCTGTTTATATTTCTCCGCAATTTTCTGGATTTGGGTGCTTGTTTCCAACGTTTGTTCGAGAAGCTGCGGAGCCTCGTAAAGTCCCTTTCTTATTCGGTACACCTCGTTCGCGCTCAGGATTCCTTCAGCAAGCTCCACAGAAAACATGAAAATCGACATGAGCTGCGTAACATAAGTCTTCGTCGCCGGAACAGCTTTCTCCGGACCTGACCTTGGGAGAAGATGATAATTCGACATTTTCGCAAGCCTACTTTCAGGGGTATTCGTCACAGCCAACAGCGTCATCCCTCTGTCCACAGCAGCCTCAGCAGCCTCAATGACGTCAGAGCTTTCGCCAGACTGCGAGATAGCCATCAACAGAACCTTTTTCGGCACTCTGGTCGGAACCCAACGCTGAAATTCTGAAGCTGGAAGAATGCTTGTGGACAGGTTCGTAAGTTTCGACAACGCGTATTGGCTGGCTAGTCCAGCGTGGTAGCTTGTTCCGCTGCCAGTTATGTAGAACATTTCGTATCCTTCAGATTTGACTGCCTGAGCTATCTTTCGGGTTATGTCCGCCTCAGCTTCTATGGTTGCCCTTAATACGGCGGGCTCGTCGAAAATCTCCCTTAACATGTGGTGGCGAAACTTTTTTGTCGGCGCAGCTGGCTTGGAAACCTGCAAACCCTTCAACACTACGCGTAGTAGATTAGTTCTTCTCTTTCAAGCCGCCGATGCAGCTTATCCACAGCCTTGTAAACGTCTTCTTCTTTTTTGGCTCCGGTGCAAACCAGTTTGCCGCTGGCGAAAAGCAGGATTACGACCTTCGGTTCGTCCATGCGGAAGATTAAGCCAGGAAACTGTTCAGGCTCATACATGGTTTTTCCAAGCGTGAAAGCTGACTTTTCAAGGTCTATCATTCCGCCGAGGTTGGCTGAAGCGACAATGTTCTGAATCTTGAGCTCAGGTTTGCTGATTATCACGATTCCGCTTTTCTTGAGTTCTTTGATAACCTTCATGACTGCCCCGCGGGCTTCCTTCTCGGACTTTGCTCCAGTGCAAACCATCTTGCCCGAATTGAAAATGAGGGTAGCAGTCTTCGGCTTCTTAAGCCTGAAAACCAATCCTGGAAACTGTTCAGGACGGTATTCGACGCCTGGGTAGCTTTTCACAACGGCTTTAAGGTCAATTTTCTGGTTCAAGGTTGCAGAGGCAACCACGTTTTCAATTTTTACTTTTGCGCTAACTTGCGACATCCAGTCACCTTCAAATATAAAAGTTTAACGGTTTTGTTTTGGTCTTTATAAAGGAATTTATAAAGCACAATTTATACTTAATGGTTCATTTCGTTGTTTGTTCCGTATTTTCTTGTTTTTCGGTTTCCTTCGGCTTCTTTGCTTCTTCCTCTGAACCTGATAATTCTAGGTAAACGAGCGCCACAAGCAAAATTATGATGAGAAGCTGCCTAAGACTGATGGCGAACACGCCGAGGTTTATCGTGGTCTCGTCGAACGTCCTCAAAAAATACCCCAAGTAAGGAATCTTGAAAATCACCTTACCTACTATGTAATTTTCTGGATGACCTGCAACGCTGTAGTTTCCTCCTCTCGGGAAACCGTACCACGACCAGTCGTCCACTGTGGGGTTGTTGTCTCCCTTCGTTACGATGTACCAGATACCTCCGTCCGTGTACTTGTCGACGGCTCTGTGAACAATGGGGATGCCGTCCGTGTCCCTCGGGTCGAGGAAAATGATGATGTCGCCGTCGCCGGGATGAGCGTAAACGGTTTCTCCTGTTATTCCGCCTTGAATTATAAGCAAATCGCCAATGTTCAACGTCGGCTCCATGCTTCCAGATATCGGCGTGTGAAGGGGTCGAGAAGTCTTCAGAATCAAGGTTAAGGCTCCCTGAATAACGAAGTTAGCTAACAAGATGAACAGAAGAAGCAGTAGTGTAGCGAATATTCCGTTTTTTCTAAGATTCTTTATTTTTTGTAGCAGAGTTTCCTTTTCAGATTTGTCTTTCAGCAACTAATGAACTCCTGATTGTTCACTAAGCTTTTTTGAAAGGTTAAGCAATAAACTTGTGCCCTTCCTTAAACGTCTTATGCAGAAAAAAAGACATGTTTTTACGCGTTTTCTTTTGAAGTTTGCTCCAAAGACTCGGCGCTTGACGGCATTGCCTTTCTTGCGTGGGTGATGTAGCCCGTGTGAGCGGTCATTAATGTTTCAGGTCTCGTCTTTCCTCTTTCAATCTGCATTCCCCTGAGCAGGCATTCTATAGTTTCGATGTCCACGAATCCTGTTTCCTCCAGCGCCTCAACCGTTTTAACCACTTGGTCGATTGTTGGGCTGAACGAGACAAGCATTCCGCTTCCCTTCAACGAGGCATAGGCGTGGGGAATAACGAGCCAAGGCGTTGCCAAGTCCAAAACCACAGCGTCTGCTTCTTTTTCTTGGATTCCCTGCGTCACATCCCCATTTTTCAGTTCAACGTATTCGGTGACGCCTGCTTTTTCAAGGTTTTTTTCTGCCGGCTGAAGGAATTCTGTCCTAATTTCGTAACTGTAGATGCGTCCCGAGGGTTTAACGTAGCTAGCTAACGCTGTGGTTAAGGCTCCTGTTCCCGTTCCTGCTTCGACGACTCGGCTTCCAGGCTGAATGTTGCTGAACATGACGATTAGCGAGATGTCTTTCGGGTAAATTATCTGCGTCTTTCGCGCCATCTTGAAAACGTAGTCTCTGATGCTTGGATTAAGAGCCACAAACTCCACGTTCAAGCTGCTTTTGACCCGCGTACCATACTCTTTGCCTATCAGGTCGCTGAAGTGAATGAAGCCCTTATGCGTGTGAAGGTCCCTTCCCTTCTCAACCTTAACCAGATAGCTTCGCCGCTTGTCCAAATACAGAAGCACGTTGCTTCCTTCCTGAATAACATTTCCCAATGACGATTCCTGCCTGTTAATGTCGCGTTCTGTTAATGTTAAGTGGCTGCCTTTTGTTAAGGATTATGGTCTAAAGGCGAAGGCTGAATCTAATAAAAAATCCTGAAAATCATTTGCATGAAAAAAACTTTTCAGCGTCTCTTTCGAACATGAACTATTTCCAGTCGCATTCAGCAAATCACAGTGTGTAAGTTTTTCCTTTTTCGATGACCACGGTTTTCTTTTTTGTTTTTTTGAAAAAGGCAGGATTCTCAGTGTGAACAGGGAACACCTTCTTCGGGTTTATGCGTTCAATCATCTCCATGAGTTCTTGCCTGCTCATGTGCCCAGAGGCGTGGAGCTGGTGAAACTTGATTTTGAAGTGGTTAAGCCAGTTGTGCATCACTTGGTCTTCTATGTCTTCTTCGCTGAACGGCTCGCTCATGCTGTGAATGAAGTGGCTTCCCCTGTCTGGCTTGATGTCTATGAGCTCCCCGAACTGGTAGAAATCCAAATCCATCACTAATCCGCTTTGGTTTTCGCGCACATCATCCGCTGTAACCATTCTTTGCATGAAGGTTCTTTCCCAAAGGTAGTAGTCTTCCTCAATGAAGGTCCCAGTCTTCTTCCTCCTGAAATAAACAAGTATGTTGTTGTCCTTCAGTGGATCAGGAAAGTCCAAATGTTCGTCTTCAACAAGTTTTTTCAAAAGATAAGCCAGTCTTGGAAAAATGACTATTTTCCTGCCGTTCTGCTTTGCCACTTCGTATATGGTTCTGAACCTGTCAATGTCTCGTCCGTGATGCGTGACGAAAACTATCTTATTTGTACCTGAAACGATCTCGTTGCTTTTTTCTTTGACCTCAGACTCGGAATAATTAGCCCGAGGTCTTTTTTCGACAATCCGCGTTCCCTCAGATATCATAGCAACTGGCTTGCACTCGCATGCTTTTTCAATGAATTCTTCGGTCATCTCCCTTTTTGGACCATGAGCTCTTAAATCTCCAGTGTAGACGATTTTTCCTTTCGAAGTGTGAATTATGAAGCCATAGGCTCCTGGTATGGAATGGTCTACGTGGATGGGTTCAACCTTTAACGGGTCAATCTCTATGGCATCGCCTGTTCTGAATGTCTGGTAAGGGTGTTCTCCGAGCGGTGTAAAAGTAGTTTTCTCCATCGATTCTAGAAATAACTTGGTTCCTGAGCCACAAAATACCGGGAGTTTCTCGTCTATGAAACGCAAATGTGCCGTATGGTCGAAGTGGGCGTGTGAAAGAAAAACAGCATCAAAACTTGGCCTAGAATAACTTAGATCGGTGTACATTAGTTGCTTTTCGCTGTAAAGCCCCTTAATTTTCGGCATCAAACCAAACTCAAAGTAATCCTTTAAGCCACAAATCCATCTAGGTCCAAACGAACTGGTGAAAAAGTCTTCTCCCATCGTGAAGGACTGCCCGAAATCAAAAAACACCTTTGCTTTCCCATCTTTCAAAAGAATCTTGTTTCCGCCTATCTCGTTTACTCCGCCATAGAAAGTAAGAGTTGTAGCGTCCATTTCTTTCCCTCACAAATTATATTCGTCAAGGACTAATATGGTCTTTTTTCTCGGTCGCCTCTGCATCCTTCAATTTTTGTCCACAAACATTGGAAATAACATAAAGGATGTGCGGAGACGCAAAGAAACTGAAAACCTTAATGTACATTGGAGACTTTACTTTTCGCACGTTCACGATTTTTCCGCCAGCCTCCAAGTATCCTTCAATGAATGCTTTGGTTACTGCTCGGGTCATCTCAATGGACGAAAGCAAAGCGTAGCGCCCCGAATAATAGAGAATCTCAGCCAAGTCCCACGCTTGGTCTCCGCCTCTTTCAGCCTGCTCAAGGTCCACGAACCAGATTCTGCCGTCCTGTCCGACTATGATGTTTTCGGGTTTGCAATCCCCTAAAGCCACGTTAAGCCCGTGGATCTTGGCAATCTCGCTTCCGACCCGTTTGATTATGCCAGTGAGTTTCGGGTCTTCGTGTTTTGACGAGTAAATCCTCTTGATCAGGTTCGTGAGGTTTTCGCCTTCAATATATTCTTGAAAAATCAGTTTTTCCTTCGGGCTTACATGAATAAGTAAGGGAACGTTGCAGCCGTTTTTTGATAGGTAACGGTTTATGGCATACTCTCTTTCTAGCCTCGACTTTCCGCGGACCGAGAACCCTCGGGTGCCAATAGCCCACAACGCCAGCGGGAACCATTTCCACCCGTACCAGTCCTTGAAAGATTTCACCACAATCTTCTGCTCTTTGCCTAACTTCTGAATTTTTAAAGTGTAGACGGCGTTTAAGACGCCTCCCAGCTTCTCAGTTTCTGCTATTGAACCTTGGCTTTCGGGAATTTGTTTTCCTATAAAATCTTCAATGGTCACCTTTTCTGAGTAAGCCACAAGCCCCAGCGAAGTTGGGATAAAGATGTGCCTTTTCGTGTCCTCAAGTTCAGGCAAACGTATCATCTTAAGGCTTTCAGGGTCCATGAAACGTTCAACATAGACTCCGTACTCGTCCATCAGCGAACGCATCATTTTCGGGAAAACCTCTAAGCCGTGACGAAGCATTGTTGCCCACACGTTCTTTAGAAGAGAAAGCGCGCGCCTTCTTCTTCTCTTAACGGCGTTGATGTGTTTTGGCAAGATTTTGATGTATCCGTCAGTTTGTGCCACAGTTCCCTCTTTAGCCGCCATTTTCAAAGCAGCATCGAAGCCTTTCTTTATCAACCGCAAATTCTCATCTTTTGAGTCGCCCTCAAGCATCTTCAAAAATTTGTACGCCATAGGCGGGTACAGAGAGACCTTACGAGCCATCGCCTCAAACATGAAATATTCGGGCTCAATCATGAACTCATGGGACATTTCTGGATACCCAAGAACAAGGTTGTCGAGAATCTCGGTGACCAACCTTTTTTTTGCTTGAGTCTCCTTTTGCCACAAAAAGTCTTCATTAACTAGACTTTCGTAGGGCGTAAGCAAATTCTCGACCAAAAGTCCGCCTAGCCAGTCGTTCTCAACGTCCTTTTCGAAGGTTTTCCTATCAACCACCAAAAGAGAAACTTTCCCATCCTTGAAAGGTTTTACTCGATGCCTCAGAATCAGCTTCGGAGAATCAAGAATCAAAAGAACTCTGAAGCCACGCTTCTTGCCTTTGGGGACGTGCAGAAATAAGTCGTAACTTAAAGCGGCAACAATTTTCAGTTTAGATGCTTCTTCCTTACAAACTGTTAAGATTTCGTTCCGTTCTGAGCCATCCGATGAAAGACTGTTCATGCTTTAGGGTCCTCGAAAGCCCCTGAAAATAGGAAGTCTCTTTCCTTTAAAGCCATTCGGTTTAGCCTCAAATGCAAATTCTCAAGGTGTTAATCTAATTTTAAAAGTATTGGGAATAGCAATAACCGCAATCACTTGTGGCTTTGTGTTATATTTAAGCAAACTTTCACTTTCTGTAATATCGTAAAATGAAAAGACCATTATACCTAGCTAAGGCAGTTGAAACTGAGTACTGGATGCCAAGGCAGAACTATACGAGAATAATAGCGAAGGCTCTTGACGGCAAGATCAAAGACGGAGACATCGTCGCGGTTTCTGAAAAAGCGTTATCAACAGCAAAAGGGCGCATCGTGAACGAAAGCAATGTGCAGCCAGGAATGATGGCTAGACTGTTAGCATGGTTCTGGATGAGAATTGTCTGGGGACACTTCCTCGGACAGGCTTGTAGCCTAAAAAAAGAAAACGTAAGGCGGCTGCGAGCTTACCCGTTGAAGGAAGGAAGCGCCCACAAGCAAGTTGCCCTATGGCATGCGGGTTTCTTGGAGGCTTTGCTTTGGGGGTCCGAAGGCGGGATGGACGCCAGCAACCTTCCATACTCGTTTGTGAGTTTGCCTCTTGACGACCCGTCCGCCGCAGCTGAGGAGATTCGTTTTTACCTTAAGAAAACGCTCGGTAAAGAGGTCACAGTGATGATTGTAGACACAGACAAAACATACTCATTAGGCGGGTTCCATTTTACGCACAGACCGAAACCTCTGAAGGGCATTTGCACGTTCGGTTTTGTTGGTTACGTTTTTGGAAGGATTTTGCGTTTGAAACGGAGGTCGACGCCTTTGGCTGTTGCTGGTTCAAGAATGGACATTGAAACAGCCTTGGATCTAGCTGAGGCTGCCCACAAACGGCGGGGTTCAGGCGCTGGGCGGACAGTGTGGGACATGGCTGAAAAATTTGGGGTCGGATTTACTGAAGTAACTTGGGGTATGCTGAGAAACTTTAGGCACACGCCGATCGTTGTCTATAGACGATACAAATTTCCAGGTGGCAGTGTAACCAAAAAGAAAAATCATAATAAAAATTAGTATTGTCCGAGGGAGCCGTCTCTTCTCGCTGCGTCGTATCCTATTCTGAAAACGTAGAGTGCGATTGGCGTTGCTATGACTGTGAAGATGAGGAGGCTGATTGTGTCGCTTAGAACCACTGGCGACGCGAGGT
>Ga0315277_10008732_pt1 | contig 12993 bp, 9 predicted proteins | sample YL17G05_15_MG_FD_203695 | JGI IMG/M metagenome (GOLD analysis project Ga0315277, IMG submission 203695) | Sediment microbial communities from Yellowstone Lake, YNP, Wyoming, USA - YL17G05_15 | ecosystem: Environmental > Aquatic > Freshwater > Lake > Sediment | place: USA: Wyoming | collected...
GAGCGGCGTGTCTTGCTCGTCCGCAACGCCGAGTGGTACAACAGCGACGCCGCGGCGGGCCCGTTGCTCGAATACCTGAAATCGCCCTGTGACACCGCAATGTTGCTCCTCATCGCGTCGCAGGTGGACAAACGCACGAAGTTCTACAGGGCCTGCGAACAGGCGGGCGCCGTCGTGGAATGCCCGGAGTTGACAGACCGCGAAGTGTGGGAACGGATCCGGGAGGAAACGGAAGCGCGCGGCAAGGCCATCGACCAGGGGGCTGTTGAGGAGTTGGCCAGACGGGCCGGCACGCGTCTGAGCGATGTCCTGAACGCGGTGAACCTCGTGCACGGCTACGTGGGGGATGCGACGAGTATCCGCGAGGAAGACGTGATCGCAGCGTGCGCCGACGTGGCCGAGGAGGTGGTGTGGACGTTGACCGACGCTATCGCCTCGTCGCAGATGGGCGCCGCGCTGGGGTCGTTGCACAAGTTGATCGATATGGGCAAGCACGGAGACGAACTGCTCGGCACGATCAACTGGCTGCTCAAGAGCGCCTACGCCGTGGCACTCGGAGGGCCGGCGGCCGCGGCGCTCAGCCCCTTCGTGGTCCGCAAAGTGGCGCCCCTCGCCAAGAGGCTCGGCATTGGAAAGCTGCGCGACGCTTTTGTCCTTTGCACAGACACGCATTTCATGACCCGGACCACGGGCGTGGACAGCACCTTGGCGCTGGAATTGCTGGTCATCAAGCTGGCCGCACCCAGACGGCAGCCCGGCGCGGCGGCGGGGGCCTGATTCCGGCGGGCCACCAGAGGCCGACGCGCCCCTATTGCGTATTCCCGTGGCTTGTTTTTCGACTGGAATCGCACAGTGTGGGCAATGCGTCGATAAATTCCCGCCAGGATGAGAAGACGTAGTCGGCCTGGGTGTGTTCGCGGTACCGTGCGTTGTCGCCGGTGAACAGCGCGGCCCGTGCGCCGAACGCCTTTGCGCCCGCCACATCCGAGTATTCCAGGTCGCCGATGTGCAGGAGGTCTTTTGAGGTCACGCCGAGGTTCCGCGCGGCGGTCTCGAACATGGGCCTCTGGGGTTTGGACACGCGGACCTCGTCGGAGAAACTGAAGGCGCGGAAGTAGTTCAGAAAGCCGTGCCGTTCCAGTAGCGTCCGCAAGGCCGTGCCGGGACTTACCCCCGCGTCGGACACGATCCCCAACGGTACGAAGGCCGCTGCTGCGCGCACGGCCTCCAGGGCGCCCTCGACAGGTTCAGGCGCGTGGTGGAGAATGGCCGTGGCAAAGACCGTCGCCAGGTCGTTTGCCGCGTCGGGCGGGAAGGCAATCCCCAGCGTGGCCGCCGTGAGCCGGACTGCGTCACGCGCGCTGAGCGTGCGCTGTTCCTGCCGGTGATGCCGGTCGAACTCGGCCCAGGTCTGTCTGAGCGCGTGCGACACCACCTCGACGGACAGACCCGCCGCGTCCGCAAATGCGTCCATGCGCATCTGCTGGCGCGGCCCGCTGTTGGCGTCGCGGAACAGCGTGGACCAGAAGTCGAAGGTAATGGCGCGGATCGCCGTCATCCTAAAACCGCCTGTCCCTCACCCTTTGGGTGAGCGCCCCGGTATTCGCAACGCAGCCGCCACCAGGATGGCGGCGCGGAAGCCTTGCGCGCGCCTTGTTGGCCACGAGGATGGGTGTCAACTGCCGAATTTAGGGTCATCCATCCTCGTACCGGTTGGGGCGAATACCCTGTTCCGCGATGAGCCGGTCGGTTTCCGCCTGGATTTCCGGTGGCACATCCTTGGTCCGGTGATACAGAAACCGGGCCGGAGCGCCTGCCCACACCTCGTAAGGCGGGATGTCCTTCGTGACCACGCTCCCCACGCCGACCACCACGCCGTCGCCTATGGTGATGCCCGGGCCGATGTAGGTCCGGCTGCCGATCCAACAGCCGCTGCCGATGATGACGGGCTTGGTGATGCGCGGCGTGCGAATCCACGTCGCATCCGTCCCACGGACAAGGTGCGTGGTGTCCCGGACCACGACGAACTCGGCCAGTGCGGTCCAGTCGCCGATCTGGACCAAGTCGGCGGCCTCAATGATGCAGTAGTTCGTGACTCCCACGCGATTCCCGAGCACGATGCGTCCGTTGCCGTTGGTTCGCATGATGACATGGTCGCGGAAACGGCAGAAATCCCCGACCTCAACGTGGCCGTCAATGGTAACGTCTTTACCGACAAATCGGCAGCCACGACCCAGCTTGGCGCACTTGCGTCCGAACTTGAAGTTGCGCCACGCAGCGACAACGCTATTCATGCCCGTCCTCTCCGTAAATGCCAGTGGAAACAGACTTTTCCGCGTCTGCGAACAGAAACCCATCCGAAAGGGGCGCGCCGAGAGAAACGTGCCACGGCCTTGCGCCACAGCGCCTCTCGACAGATACGCATCGTAGTGAGAGGAGTATATCTCAGTTTTCCCCGAAAGGCGGAACGAGTCACCGGGCGTCTCCTCCGGCGTCCGGCACCGAGGCGAACTGGACCTCGTAGAGGCGGCTATAGAGTCCGCCTTTGGCGAGCAGTTCCTGATGCGTGCCCCGCTCGACGATGCGGCCGTCTTCGATGACAAGAATCTGGTCGGCGCGAAGGACGGTGGACAGGCGATGCGCGATGACGATGGTGGTGCGGCCCACGATGGATTTCTCGATGGCCACCTGAATGGCGCGTTCGCTCTCGGAATCGAGGCTGGATGTGGCCTCGTCCAGAATCAGTATGGCCGGGTCTCTCGCGAGGGCGCGCGCGATGGCGAGACGTTGCCGTTGTCCTCCGGAGAGCGTGCCGCCGCTTTCCCCGATGCGCGTGTCGTACCCGTTGGCGAGTCTCTCGATGAATTCCTCCGCCTGCGCCATTCGCGCGGCGCGGCGGACGCGCTCGGCATCATATGCGTTGCTGCCGCAGGCGATGTTCTCGCGGACGGTCTCGTCAAAGAGCACCGTATCTTGCGTTACGACGCCGATCTGGCCGCGCAAGCTCGCGAACGTGGCCTTGCGCAGGTCCGTCCCGTCGAGCGTAACGGCCCCGGAGGTCGGGTCGTAGAAGCGGGGGACCAGTTTCGCCAGCGTGGTCTTGCCCGCCCCGCTGAACCCGACGAGGGCGACCATCTGTCCTCGCCGCACCTCGAACGTGACGCCGCGGATGACTTCCTGCTCGTGGCCGGGATAGACGAAATGGACGTCATCGAACCGGAGCGCGTCCTGCAGCCGCGGCAAATCGACGGCGCCGGGCGCCTCGACGAGGTCCGGTTTGGCGTCGATGAATTCGAACACGCGTTCCGCGCTGGCCACGCTGGTTTGAATTGCGTTGTTCACCACGGCGAGCTTCCGCAATGGGTCGAGCATGGCCAACAGCGACGAGTACAGAATGACCAGGGCGCCGCTGTCCATGACGCCGTCGGCGACCCGTTTCCCCGTGATCAACAGGAACACGACCACGCCCAAGGCCATGATGAGCTCGGACAACGGTCCCACGGCGGCGTCCGCCGCAATCATGCGCACGAGATACTTGCGCAGTTTGACGAGCTCCTTCTGAACGCGCGCCACCTGATAGTTCTCCATGCAGAAGCTTATGACGATGCTGATGCCCGTGAAGGTCTCTTTGGCCACGGCGGCCACATTGGCCACGCGTTCGAGGGAGCGGCGGACGTTTCTCTTGACGCTCTGCCCTATCCGAGCGATGACGAAGCCCACGGGCGGCAACAAGCATATGCCGACGACCGTCAACAAGACGTCCACCTTGATTGCGAGGACGAGGAAAATTACGACCTTGAAGGGCTCGCGCAAGAGCTTGGTGAACACGTTGGCGAGGCCACGATTGACCATGAACACGTCGTTGGTGAAGCGGGCCAGCAGTTCGCCGGTGCTCCGTTTTTCAAAGAACGCCAACGAGAGCCCGACCACGTTGCGATACATCTGCCGCATCAACTCGATGGAAATGTCCGTCCCGATTGAGCCGGCGTAATATTCCTGAAGGTACCGTGCGATGCCGCCGACCAGCGTCAGCACGACAAACAACGTCGAGAGAATTCCCAGCGCCAGCATAGGCCGGGTCCGCATCTGCACCGCCAGCCGCCGAAACTTCCGATCCAGCTCCTGCGGCGCCCAGCGGCGCAGGCTCTTCTCGGCGCCGTGTTGCGCATTCCGGATCGTCTCGCCGGCCTCAAATACGGCTTTCGGGAGGGCCTCGATCTCTGTCGCGCCCCGCGCGGTCAACTCGTCTCGAACCTTGGACAACCTATCCATATGGTCAGGGCTCAGCAGAACGCGAAACTCGGTGGATTCGGCCGACTTCGTACCCGTGGGGGCGCCCAGGAAAACGGGATTGCCCTCCACGTAACCGAGTAGATCGGCGACCCCTTTGTTCTCTATCGTGAATCGGACGGCGGTTTTCTTCTCGAAGGTGACCCGTAACGCGCCGTGCGTCGCCAGCTCCTCCCGCAACGCGGGGACAGGGTCGGCCTGCTCGGCGTACAGGGGAACCACAAATTCGCACACGTCTCCGTATTCACGGACATTCGGCTTTCCCGAAAACACCGGGGTTTCGTCCAGGTAGTCGCGCAGTGCGGGTGCGGCGTCCTTTGCGGCGGTGAAACACAGTACGCCGTCGCTGGAAAAGACGATGCGCACGACGGCCCCCGTCGCCAGGATCATCGACCCAAACGACACGGCCACCACTACGGCGAATACCAGGGATACCGTCAGACGGAGCTTGTAGTTCCACGTGTATCTGAGAAGCCGGCCATACACGCGCCACGCGCTGCTCTGCGGTGGCGCGCTGTTTCGCGCGGCCAAGTCCGCTCTCGCACCCAGATCGTGCACGGGATTACCTCAATGAAAGACACGCATTAGCCCATTCGCGCGCCGACCAGCGAACACGCTCCGGTCTCGTGAATGCCGCCGGAAAAATCACCCTCGCACATGCTACCAGACCCCCAGCCTACGTTCAATTGCGTATGCCGTGCCGGTTGAGAAGCTCGGGCACATGCGGCTATCATACACACACGGTACCATTCCGAAGATCATCCTCGGAACGCACCGCTGGGAAGTTGTGGTCGGGCCGGGTTCTCTCGGCGAGTTGGAAACGGATTCCTCGTTCTTTGCGGCCCGCTTACTTTCATCCGGAGCATGAAACCAAACTCCGTGTTTTGGGATTAGATACGCGGGCCACAAGTCTTCAGCTCAAGGTGACGCGGTAGGGCCGGAAAGTCATATCGATGAGAAGAAACATTGTACATGTCGGGGCCGGTAGTCTCAGCTATGAGATCCGGGAGATCGTCGCTGTGGCGCGGGAGATCCGCGACCTTGGCCAAACCATGATTTGGGAGAACATAGGGGACCCCATTGAAAAGGGCGAACGCCCGCCGCAGTGGATTCGGGACATCATCCATGAACTGGTAGAAGAGCCCTCGTCGTGGGGATACTGCGACACGGCGGGCGTGCCGGCGACGCGGGAGTTTCTCGCGGGCCATGTCAATGCGCGTTTCGGTGGCGTCCGGGTGACGCCGGAGGATATTCTGTTCTTCAACGGGCTGGGAGACGCCGTAGCCAAGGTGTATGGGTTTCTTCGCCGGGAGGCGCGCATCCTTGGCCCGTCGCCCGCATACAGCACCCATTCGAGCGCCGAGGCCGCGCACTCGGGTTATTCCCACGTCACGTACCAGCTTGACCCTTACAACGGCTGGATGCCCGATGTGGACGATATCCGCAACAAGGTCAAGTACAACGACTCGATTGCAGGAATTCTATTGCTCTCGCCAGACAATCCCACGGGGGCCGTCTATCCAAAAGAAACCCTCGAAGAGATTGCCGCCATCGCGCGGGAGTACGGCATCTTTCTCATCGCAGATGAGACCTACGTGCACATTGTCTACAACGGGAATCCGCGGCTGCATCTGAGCGAATGGATCGGGGACGTGCCGGCGCTGGCGATGCGCGGCATCAGCAAGGAGTACCCTTGGCCTGGGGCGCGTTGCGGCTGGCTCGAAATTCTGAACAAAGACAAGGACGAGAATTTCGCCACTTACGTGAAAAGCCTGCTTGCGGCGAAACGCCTGGAAGTCTCCTCGACCACGTTGCCTCAGATGTCCATTCCCCGGGTTATGGGCGATCCGCGTTACGCGGAGCACCTGACGGCGCGCGAGGCCATGTTTGCCCGCCGGGCCGCCGAGGCCGTCGAGGCATTCAAGGGATGTGAATCCGTGATTGTCAATAAGCCGGGCGGCGCGTTTTACCTGACGGTGATGTTCAAGAACAGGGTACTGAACGACCGCCAGACGCTGCCCATCGGGAACGCGGCGATTCGCGCGCGCATCCAGGAACTGGTGAAAGACGTCTCCCCGGACAAACGGTTCGTGTACTATTTGATGGGCGCCACCGGTATCGTCCTGGTGCCTCTGACCGGCTTCTACTGCGCGCACGAAGGCTTCCGAGTGACCTTGCTCGAAACCGACGACGCCCGACGTCGTTACATCTTCAAGACGTTGCGCGAGGCCATCGACCGGTATGTGGCCGGTTGAGCGCGGGAAAGACCATGGGAGTCATTCCATCGCCATGTGGTGCAATTGGTCAACGGTATCCGCGAGGTCGGCCAGCATGGGGTGAGTCCACCCGTCGGACAACGCGCGCACCATCTCCGCTCGGTACCACAAGGACCCATCCCGGCCCCCGTTGAACTGGTCCCAGAAAGGCGGTCCCCCCTCGCGCAATCCCGTGATAAGCCCCCGCGTGTTGTGCAACTGGTCCGCGGCAACGATCAACTTAACCTCCGGCGTGGCGCCGGCGATGCGCCGAATGAAGGCTTCTTTACGTTCGCGCCATGGCGGTTTCGGCGTAACGTCCGTATCCGAGCACGCGGACACGTACCCGGCCACTTCCTCGCCGAAAGTCGCCCGAATACAGCCCAGGACGGCCGGACCGCCCTGGTCCTCGACGGCGTCGTGGAGTAAGGCGGCGATCACCTGCGCTTCCGTGCCCCCATACTCGCCGACCAGCGCCGCCACCGCCATCAAATGGGTCAGGTACGGCGCGCCACACCCTTTGCGTTGCTGCGTTTCGTGCAACTTCTGTGCGAATGCGAACGCCTCGGCGATCTTCGACGTATACGCCACGAGGCCCACTCCATCCTGCATCTGACAGCGTGTGCGGACTACTCTGGCCGCCTGCCGCTGTTTCGTAGCACACAACGCTACACGCGACCGGGGAGCAATGCAAGAAAGAATCTGCCCTTTTGTAGTTGTACTTGCCGGATTCGAGTTTTCGTGGTAGAATTTATGTGGCAATGGGAGCCGTATAGCGAGACGGTCTTAGAGGGTTACTCCTGAGATCGGAGAGAAGGAGCGGCACAGGTTAGTGCATCGCAGAGTCTTTGCCGTCTCGACGCGGCTCCCGTTGCCTTTTCTTTTAGAGCTCCAGTCGTTTCACGGATAATCTCCGGATCTGTAACGAAGCCCTTTTCCGAGGGTACTTTTCAAGGACTGTTTGTCTTGTCGTGGGGAAAGCCGGCACGGTATGGCGCCGCTGCCAGAGGACGAGAGTCGCATGGATATTTTCCATAAATGCGCACAATTCACACGGGCAAAGGAGGCCATGCAAGCGGGTCTGTATCCCTATTTCCTCCCTCTGGAGGACACGGAAGGAACCGTAGTGACGGCTCGAGGCAAACGGCTGGTCATGGCAGGTTCCAATAATTACCTTGGCCTTACGACCCATCCGAAGGTACGGCAGGCTGCGAGGGAAGCGCTCGAACGGTACGGCACAAGCTGTACAGGCTCTCGGTTCCTAAACGGTACGCTGGCGCTTCACCAGAAACTGGAACAACGACTGGCTGAGTTTGTCGGGAAGAGGGCCGCCATCTGCTTCAGCACCGGATATCAGGCGAATCTCGGCGTCATTTCGTCGCTGGTGGGAAAACGCGACTTGCTCGTGCTGGACAAGGAGGCGCACGCCAGCGTGGTGGACGGCTACCAATTGTCATCCGGCGCGCTGAAGCGCTTCCGCCACAATGACACGGACCATTTGGACCATATACTGCGCAACGCGAAGGAGTTCGAGGGCGTACTGGTCGTGGTAGACGGGGTCTATAGTATGGGCGGCGATATCGCCCCTCTGCCGGAAGTTGTGGCGGTTTGCCGGCGGCACGGCGCGCGGCTGATGGTGGATGACGCCCACGGCTTGGGCGTTCTCGGAAACGGCCATGGCACCGTATCGCATTTCGGCCTGACGGACGAGGTCGACCTAATCATGGGGACATTCAGTAAGTCGTTTGCGTCTCTTGGCGGCGTGATCGTCGGGGACGAACAGGTCGTCCACTACGTCCAGCACCATGCCCGCCCGCTGATCTTCAGCGCAAGCATGCCCGCATCGTGCGCGGCCGCTGCCTTGGCGGCAGCGGACGTCATCGAGAGCGAACCCGAACTCAATCGGCGGCTGTGGGACAATGTTCGCTATATGAAGGCGGGTTTGGACCGCTTGGGCTACAATACGGGCCGGAGCGCAAGCCCGATCATCCCCATCCTCATCGGCGACGACCTGCGCACGCTCCAACTCTGGAAGGGGCTTTACGACGAAGGCGTCTATACGAATCCGGTGTTTTCGCCTGCGGTGCCGCCCGGCAGCCAGATGCTGCGGACCAGCTACATGGCCACGCATACAGCTGAACACCTGAACCATGTGCTGAGTGCCTTTGAAAGCGCGGGGACAACGCTCGGTCTTTCCCGGTGCCATTCCGAAGATCGTCCTCGTAAGGCACCGGTCAAGCAATCGGCAGCGTAGGCGACAGGCCGAGGCGAGCCGTCCAGGGTCAGAGCACGTGGCGGAGGCGGTACCACGCATAGGCGTCCTGGACGGCCTGGCGAAACGGTGTTTGCGGCAACCCTAGTTGCCTCACGGCTTTGCGGTTATCCACATAAAAGGTTTCGCCCCCCAGGCGAATGTGCTCACCCGTTATTACCGGGGGCCGTCGTCGCGTCACGTTAAGGGTGTCCATTACCCACGCAAGAGGAGGGAGAGACCAGTGCGGCAGCACGGCCAAGGGGCCGGGGCCGCCGGTAACCTCCGCCACAATCCGGGCAATTTCCCGATGCGTCAGGTTTTCCCCGGACAGGATGTAGCGTTCCCCGGTCCGTCCCCGCGCCGCCGCGGCCAAGTGGCCTGCGACCACGTCACCCACATGGACGACGCTCGAACCGCCCGGCGGCACGAATCGCAAGTGTCCGCGCACGGATGCCCGGAGCAAAACGCCCGAAATGAAGTTCACATCCCGCGGGCCAAAGACAATAGCGGGGTTCACGATGACGGCAGACAGCCCCTGGGCCACCATTTTGCGCACCTCTTCCTCGGCGAGGTGTTTGCTGTGACCATAGGCCCACCATCGCAATTCGTCGGGGAACCCTTGCGACTCATCGGCCACCTGTCCCCGGGGAGGAAAGCCTAGTGCAGCAATGGAACTGGTGTGGACGACACGGGGGACGCGCGCGTGTAACGCCGCCTGCATGACGTTCCGCGTGCCCTGGACGTTAACGTCGTAGACGATGTTTCTGAGAGTGCGCCCGTAATGGGAGAGTCCGGCTGCGTGGAACACGAGGTCACAACCTTCCATGGCAGCCGGAACCGAGCCGGGATCGAGAATGTTGCCGACTATTTCCTCGACTGGAATTCCCTCGAGTGCGTCCATTCGGGAACCGGCCCGGCGAAGCACGCGGACCCGGTCGCCCCGGGCAGCCAGGGCCGCCGCCAGGTTGGAGCCTACAAAACCCGTCGCGCCGGTTATCAACACGTTCATATAGTCTCCATCCCGGACCTCAAGCCGCAGGGCTTTGGCCCACCACGGAAGGGACACGACGGTTTCTTAAAAGGGGCGACTGATACGCGGGCGCTGCCGCCGGTCTTGAGCGTTGAGACATTCATAACACCCGCGCGAGCTGCTCGTCGAGCAACTTCCGCGCGTTATGGTAGAGAATGTTCCGCATGTCCTGCTCGTCGATACGGGCGTACACCACGCACCCGATCGTGATGAACGGGTCAAACCAGGGATAGTCCGTGCCGAAAAGGACCTTCCCGGAACCAGCCTCGCCGCACATCCATTCGAGTAAGCCGTAGACGTGGTAGGCCGCGGTCAATTCGAGATACACGTTGGGGAATTCGGCTGCGAGGGCGATCGCCTCGGCCCATGCGCCGTAACAGGAGTGCCCGAGCAGCAGCCGGACGTCCGGGTATTTCTCCGCCATAACCCGCATGTCCTTGACTCCGCAACCGCCGTCGAGACCCCATGTGTGACACAGTAACATGCGTTTGTCTCGGTGGGCGCGCTCCCACGCCGGCGCATAGCGCATGTCGGTCACCGGACAGCCGTGCATTGAGGGATGCAGCTTGATGCCGGCGACGCCGGGGTGAAAAAGACAAAGGTCCAAATCTCTGGCCGCGTCTTCAGGGAAATTCGGGTTGAACGTGCAATATCCGAAAATGCGGTTCGGATACCGCTCCACGGCTGCCAGCATCTCGCGGTTGCCCTCGCGGGTGTCGCCGCTTAATGCGCTGTGCGGGGAAAGGACCAAAGCCTCGTATCCGTACCGGTCCATTCCGGCGATCATGGCCTCCAGCTCGGCCTCGGGCATGTAGATGCCATAGAAAGGACCGAGGTGGCCGTGTGAATCAATCACCGGGCATCCGCCGCCACGCAAGAATTCCTCGCGCAGACTTACCAAGAAACCTCCCCGAGCAACCGTTCGATGTTGCCGTGCGCGATCGGTTCGCGCGCCGCATCCCCGATGGGCGCGCGGACCAGGGACAGGATGTACGCGCCAGGATAGTTTCTCGGCAAACCTGAACCGAACAGAAGGTGGTGCGGGCCGACTGTATCCACCATGCTCTTGAGTTGTCCTGCCGTCTCCAAACGGTCCGTCGTGATGAAGAAGCGCCGATAGCGGCGCATCAACGGCCGGAAATACCGGTCTTCCCCCCAGCATCCGGTCTGCGTGAGCACGAGCGTGAGTTCGGGGAAATTGCGGAGCAGCTCGTAGACGCCCCGCCAGCGGTCGGGCAGCTCGGTCAGGGGCACAAATACCGGGATCGCATGGGCGATAAATGCCTCGAAGAGGTCGCCGCAGGATACGGGGTCCATGTGAAAACAGTTGCGCGTGGGAAACGCCCGGACGGCCCGCACGCCCGCAACCCGCATCTGCGCGATGAACTGGTCTGCACCGGGCATCTCATCGCAACACGTGGGGACAAAGGTCCACACGGGGTGGAGCCGCGGACGGGCTTTTAGTTCCGCCGCGCGGCGGTTCCCGGAAGCGAAGTCGCGCTCAAAGGCGTCCCGGCACCACACGAGCGCCTCATCAATACCGGAATGGTCCATCTCGGCGAGTACGTCGTCGACCGACTCGATTTCGCGCGGCAATCCCAGCGCACCGCGGCCATAGGCGATATCACAGTCAAAAAGTCTCAAGGGTTTGGGAGTCCGGCGCCTCTTCGATGACCTTAGGTTCTTTGGGTACCGGCCATTCGGTGGGCGGTTGCGTGCCTGTAATGAAGGCCTCTTGGAACGAGCCGCCGGCTAAGCCTTTCTTGAAATCTACACCATAGAATGTCACACCTTCCGGGGGCGGTTCAAAGTCCAACGGAGGCAGGCGCAGGGCCTCATGGGCCCGAATCATGAAATCCGTCCATATGGGACAAGCCAAACGTCCTCCGGTGTAGTTCTCGCCGTGCCCCAGCGGTCGATTGTCCTTGTAACCCATCCAGACCACGCACGTGAGTTGCGGCGTGTACCCGCAGAACCAGACGCTGCGGCTTTCGTTGGTCGTGCCGGTTTTCCCGGCCCGCGGCCGGTTCAATGGCTTCGATCGAGCGCCCGAACCCCATTCCGCCGCACCTTGCATGAGATAGGTCATGACATAGGCGACGTTTTCCGGCATGGCGCGCTCCTTCGTCGCGAAATCCCGATAGTCGTACACGGTGAACCCGTCGCGGTTGCGGATTTCGCGCACCATGATCGGGTCGTATCGGACGCCGCCGTTCGCAAAGGTTGAATAGGCCACGCATTGGTCGATGACCTTCACTTCCGGCGTGCCCAACGCCAAAGTCAGTTTCACGTCGTTGTCTATCGGCGTCGTGATCCCCGCGCGCTGCATATAGGACCGGACGACGGGCATGGTCAGTTGCATCATGAGTTTGATCGAGATGATGTTGACCGACTTTGCCAGGGCCCAGCGCAAGGTGATGGGCCCTTGGTGGTCGCCCGTAAAGTTCTGGGGCCGCCAGACATCTTGGGGTCGCGGTCCCCATTTGATTTCCAGGGGTTCATCTACGATTACCGAGGACGGCGTGAACCCGTTGTGGATTGCCGCCGCCCACACGAATGGTTTGACGCTTGATCCGGGCTGCCGCAGCGCCTGTGTCGCCAGATTGAACTTTTCTTTGTCAAAGTCGCGTCCGCCGACCATGGCGCGAACCCATCCCTTGTATTCAGGGCGGTTGTCGATGCAGACCAAGGCGCCGGAAACCGGGATGAACTCGTTCTCTTGACTTCGTCTGGCGAGGTATTCACGCTTTTTTGCGTCGAATTCGTCCAGACCTTTAAGCAGTGCCTCTTCCGCGGCCTGCTGCAGGCGCATGTCCACGGTGGTGTAAATTTCGAGGCCGTCTCCGAACACCTCTTCCTTGTTTTTCTGCTTCAAGAGCCACCATCGCACGTCGTCAACAAAATAAGCCGCCTTGAATTTGTTGGGGGCCCACCGGCCTTTTCCCTGGGCCGCCAGTTCCATGCGTTCTTCGGGCGTCACCACAGACTCGTCCATGGGCTCGTTCACCGCGGCCGTATACTCCTCCCGCGTGATGAAGCCGTTCTCCAGCATTTGCGCCAACACGACGTTGCGGCGAGCCAGCGCTCTATCCGGATACTTGAAGGGTTGCTGCAGCCTCGGATTGCGGGCCAGCCCCGCCAGAAGCGCACATTCCGCAAGTGTG
>Ga0315277_10008733_pt1 | contig 12992 bp, 5 predicted proteins | sample YL17G05_15_MG_FD_203695 | JGI IMG/M metagenome (GOLD analysis project Ga0315277, IMG submission 203695) | Sediment microbial communities from Yellowstone Lake, YNP, Wyoming, USA - YL17G05_15 | ecosystem: Environmental > Aquatic > Freshwater > Lake > Sediment | place: USA: Wyoming | collected...
ATGCCTTCTGCGATCTCCAGGGGCGGTTTTTTAAAAATCCGGGCTGTCTGCATCGCCACATTGGTTGCAAAATCCCCGAATTCCTTTATGGCTGGCCGCTCGATCACAATGGGAATCTCCGGAACGCTTATCCCCATTTTTTCCGCGTATCTTTTGAGCGCATCCCGCACCAGGGATTCCAGAATGTCTTTGATGTCTTTGTGTTCTTTCATCATCATCCCACCATGATCTTGTCTTCAGGATAACGGTAAATCCCGACGCTTTTTGCCTCCACCATTGCCAGAACTACTGTCACAGGACCCACACGGCCGACGAACATCATGAGAGTAATGAGAAGCTTGCCCACTACAGTGAGAAAGGGAGTGATGCCGGTTGAAAGCCCTACTGTTCCAAACGCGGAAATGGTTTCAAACAGAAGCCTGAAAACGGGTTCCTGCCCCCTGGGCCAGGTGTTGAATCTGTTTCTTTCGGTGATAAAAAGGAGCAAAGTGATCGTGAGAACCCCGAGCATACTGAGCACAAGAAGGACAAAAGCGCGGCTCACGTTCTCCGGAGCAATGCGCCTTTTGAACATCACAACGTCCGGTTTTCCCGGGTGCCTGAGATGGCTGAGGATTGTTGCAAACAGGATGGCTGCTGTTGTGGTCTTGATGCCTCCCGCAGTGGAACCCGGGCTCCCGCCGATGAACATGAGGCCCATGAGAATCACCAGACCCAGATGGCTGATCTTTGTAAAATCCACGGTGTTGTATCCGGCTGTGCGGCTTGTGACTGATTGAAACATGGCGTGAAATCCTCCGGAGAGGAAATTATCCTGCGCAAGGGAATTGTTTCCATCCACAGCCCAGAACAGGAGCGTGCCGCCGAGAATCAGCGCCCCTGTGGTGGCAAGCACCACTTTGGTATGCAGGGGAAGGGTCCGGCGCCCCATCTTGATATATTCCCTTCGAAAGAGGAGCGAATCCCATACCACGAATCCCAGACCTCCGCAAACGATCAGAAGCATGATCACGAGACAGGCGGAATGAATATTGCGGTAGCGGACGAGGTTTTCGCTGAACGTGGAAAATCCCGCATTGCAGAAGGCGCTGACTGAATGAAACAGGCTGTCCCACCAGATATGATCCCTCGGCACAGAGTTTCGCCAGAAAAGGTAAAGGAGCAGCATGCCCCAAAGCTCGAACATCACAGTGACTTTGAAAACGGCAAAAAGGAGCTTTCGAATATCCGCAGCGCCCGTGGATAAGGTATCCCTTAATACAATGACACTGCTTTGAGAGATTGGCGTTTTCCTGAAGATCAGGAAAAAGAACACGGACAAGGTCATGATCCCGAGTCCGCCGCACTGGATCAGTATGATGACCACCAATTGTCCGAAATGGGATAGATTTTTTTCAGTATCCACAGTGGTAAGCCCGGTGACGCAAATCGCGCTGGTGGCTGTGAACAGGGCATCCTCCATTTTGAGAGGTCTGCCTGTGGAACTGAAAGGCAATGCCAGAAGCAGGGCGCCCACAACGATTGCCCCTGCAAAGCTGAAAAGGATGATCCGGGACGGAGAAAGATCTTTTGCTCTTTCCCTGACCGCTTTGCTCCCGTTTTTATTTTCCGGGTCTTGCAATGAAAAAAACCCTTTTGAAAGAAAACTCCAAGCTCTCTTTCTTACTCTTGCATAAAAAAATAATCCAGAGTTCCTATCATGGAGCCGATCATGCTGACAATAAAAAAAAGTTCATTCAGCAAGATGGAATCGAGAGGAAAGGATATGCAATTGATCCTCTGATAACGAGATCAATCCGCCACAGCCCAGGGCACTGGGCTGAAAAGTGTGAAGGTGCGGGGGCGGGGAACCCGCTTCGACTCCACGACCACGCCGTCGCGGCAGGTAATGATCAGGTCATAACCATCATAAATGCCGACCAGGATGATGTATTTGACATCCCGAACCCGGTAGCAATAGACCTTTTTGTCTTCCACGCTTGTGGAGTAGCTAGGGATTCCCAGCTCATTGAGAATGACGATCTCCTGCTCGCCTGTTTTGGGAACATTCAGGAAATTATCCGAATTTTTATAGAATCCCATGCATCCGGATAAGAAAAGCATCCCCAGGATAACAAAGAGCGATACACCGATGCGTTTCAGCGCATTCTTCATAGTTTTCGTCTCCTTTCGTGGGTTCATTTTTTCGCATGAGAATAGGATGGCCAATCAACCAGCAACCACTTTTTATCCTTTTTAATGAATTCCGCGGTTGCCTCAAAGGACGGAATAAGATCTTGCTCGTGCGTGTTCTGACCGCCGGAGCGGCGTATTCCTGTCAAACCGGTTCGGAATCGGATGAGGGCGTTTGTGTTTGCGATCCTCCCGCTGATACGAATATAAATCAGGGTCAATTCTTTATAATCAGCGCCAAACTGTTTCAGGACATTGAAAAAATCGTCTTTTTTGTCAAGGGCAATATTCGCGAACATTTTTTCCGCTTCCTCAAACCGGCCATAAAAAATGGGACGTCGGATCTCTTCCAAAACCAGTTTGTCAATCAAACTGGCTTCGATAAGATAATCGTTCCCTGTCAGATCCTTTCCCGTGAAATCGCTCCCTGTTGTCTTGACAGGAGAGCGATCCTGGGGCGGGGGAGAAGGATTTGTAATGTTTTCAGGAGAGGATGCAGGGCTTTTCTCATCCGCGTTCTTTGATTTTATAATGAAGAAAAGAGCAAAGAGAAGGATCAAAACAGGCGCAGCTGCCAGGAGGATTTTTTTCGTTCCAGGGCGGGGGATCTTTTTCACGGAAAGCGGGGCTGCGGGATGTGGGGAGGAAAAGAACCGGACAAAGGGGAGATCCGAATACTCGACAAGGGCTTTTTCAATCTCTTCCACAAGCCTGGAGGCTGTGGCAGGCCGGTCCTCAGGATTTTTCGCAAGGGAGCAAGCCAGGGCCGCTTCCAGGGCTTTGGGAAGCGCGGGATTGCGTTTCCGAAGAGGCAGCGGCTTTTCATTCAGATGGCACACCATGAGTTCTGAAGACGTCGTGGCGTCGAAAGGCAGGGACCGCGCGAAGATTTTATAAAGAGACATGCCGAAGGAATAAATGTCCGCCGGAGGACCGGGGGGCTCGCCCCTGATCTGCTCCGGCGCCATGAAGGCCGGAGTTCCCAGGGAAAATCCCGCCTGGGTCTTGAAAATATTGTCCAGATCCATCTTTGCGATCCCGAAATCCATGATCTTGGCGATCCGCTGGGGAAGGGTGATCACCATGTTCGTGGGTTTGATGTCCCGGTGGATCACGCCTGCAGAATGGGCTGCATCGATGCCGCGCGCCAGCTGGCGCAGGATGTCCAGGATCGCCCGGATGGTCAGATTCCCTTCCTCCGCCCGGAGAAACTGATGCAGGTTGGCGCCGGTGATATACTCCATGGCTATATAACTCGGATCTTCCGGTGATTTTGCCACATACACATCGTATATGCTGACGATATTTTCGTGAACACACCGCGCCATGGACAGGGCTTCCCGCTCGAAACGGGACATGAATTCCGGATCCAGGGATAGTTCCTGCCGCGGCGCCTTGATCGCAACTGTTCTTCTCAACCGGATCTGGCTCCCGCGATACACATACCCCATGGCGCCTTCGCCGATGAATTCCTCGATCTTGTAGCGGTTTTCGAGGATCCGACCCACCAGGGACAGGGCATAATGTGCCGGCGTTATAATCTTGGCATCCTGATTCGCTTCATCGTCCATGCAGGGATCCTTTGTGCCTGTAATCTCCCAATGGATATTTATTTTTTTTCCTCTTTTCCCGCCGGATTCGGCGCCATCCGGGCTTCCCTGACCACCTCTTCCCAGGGCTTTGCAGTAAAGGGCCGCTTCATCTTGTGAAGCCCCTCCTCCCTGAGCTGCTTGTAATTGATCAGCTCGATTCCCTTGTTCCTGAGCGCCTCGCGGAATTTCGGATCGCAGAGCATATCCGTTTCCCCCTGGCGATGCTGCGCCATATTTTTCAACCCGAACGAGTTCAGGTCAGTCATAACTGCCATTTCCGGCGTATTTGTTCCGGGATGAAACACCATCAAATGCCGCCCTGGTTTCAATCCCTCGATGATTTTGATCCCTTGTTCCAGCTTTTGCTCCGGAGTAAAGCTGTAAACCGAATCCGTGTCCTGTTCGCCGAAGTAACGGGATATGCCGATCCTGTATTCGAGGGAGAGTTTTTCCACCGCCTGTTGGAATTCCAGGCAGTTCATCGCAGCGCCCATATGATAATCGCAATAAGAGACATTCAGCCCCTTTCTGAGTCCCAGCTCGATTTGCGCCCTCATCTCCTTTTCCGCCTCTTCAATCTTTGGCGTGTGCGCCATGAGCTCCCTGCGGCTCCCGAAAAATTTCCCGAACCCATCCACAAGCGACGGAACCTCGGTGTATGGCATCACAGGCCCCCATCGGAACTCTTTCCACTCGCTGTTCAACACCAGGTGAACCCCTGTGCTCACCTCAGGGTGGGATCTTAAAATCTCCGCAGCCTCATCAACCCAGGGCGTGTTCACAATCACGGATACGGAGCTGCACACCCCCTGGTTCAGGATTTTCTCGAGCCCCATATTTGCCGCGTGGCAAAACCCCGCATCATCGAGACGGATGACCAGTTCGATTTTCCCCTTTTCCTCCATTGCCTTTTCTCCCGAATCTTTTTTTTCCTCCTGGGCAGTACCGATGCTGTGAAACTGAAAAAATAATAAACCGGAAAGGACAAGAAATACAAAAGTCTTCATTAATTCTCCTCCCCTGCATACAATTTATGTTTGACAATTAATTGATAACATTAGCAAAGTCAAAATCAAATTATATCATTGGAATATCTTTTATTGAATAACAGTTTTTCAAGGAGAGAAGAGATATGAAATCACAAGCATATCGTATGGGTGTTGTTTTGTTTTTCTGCGTCGTGTGCTTCCTGATCTCAAGTTCCGGCTTTGCAGTTTTGTATGTGGATGTGAATGCCGGCGGTTCGAGCGACGGCAGATCCTGGGCCAATGCCTACAATTCGATCAATGCAGCCTTTACAGATGAAGATGCTTCAACCAGCCCGATCTGGGTGGCGGACGGCCTATCCTTTGAAGTTGTTTCTCTTATTTCCGGATGCCAGGTCTATGGCGGGTTTGAAGGAGATGAAACGCAACTCTCGGAGCGGGATTGGGTCAATAATGAATCGGTGATTATCGCCCCGGGCGCCCCTCATGTGGTCATGATATTGGGAGTGGCTAATACCCGGCTGGATGGCTTCACCATCACGGGCGGATATGGGTCTGGAGGTTTTCCACAAAATTTGGGCGCTGGAATTCTCGGCATTGTAATCGACAACTCGAATATTATAGATAATTGCAACATTTACGGTAACATGAGCGAAGGTTTTGGGGCAGGGATTGGTTTATTGGAAGCCAATCCCATTATCAATCATTGCAAGATCATTAATAATTATTCAATGGTCCTGGGAGGAGGAGTGGCGTGTTGGTTTGACTCATCCCCTCAAATCATCAACACAATCTTCTGCTCTAATACGGCTTTGGGTGCAGGCGGGGCGCTGGGATGCGTAGATGGCAGCTCCCCCCTTCTGATCAATGATACAATCAGTCATAATCCTGGGTATGGTGTGTATGTTGAAGCCGACTCGGATCCTGTATTCATAAATACCATTTTTGAACAGAATGATCCTGTTTCAGTAGTGGAAGCTGACGATTCTTCCGATATATCCCTGATCAATTGTCTGTTTTATAACAACCTTGATCCCAATGGGGGGGCATTCTATGATGAGGATAATGGTCGTATCTATAAGGATCGGGAAATGATGGATCCGATGGATCCGATAGTTCCTGAGGCTAAGGGCAATATCACGGGCGATCCGATGTTTGTGGATCAAGGCGCTTGTGACCTCCATATCAAGCCTTGTTCCGCTGCCATAGATGAAGGAACCTCAGATACTGCGCCTATGGAAGACCTGGATTGGAACGAGCGGCCTGTTGATTTCCAGGGAAAGGGAAGAGACGGCAGTGGCGAAGGTTATGACATCGGCGCATACGAACTCCAGGAGACCAGCCCGACCATTGCGGTCAGCCCCCTTTATATCAATTTCGGAGATCAATCCGTGAACCATGGGCCAACCGATCCCCAGACAATCACCATCTGGAACAACGGCGGCGGACCTCTTGTGTTCGATTATATCTCCCTGGGGAATGACAACGATTTCGGTTTTGTCACGGAACCGATCACTACCACTCTCGGAATCTGCATGAGCAGAACCATTGAAGTGGTGTTTGATCCAACCCAGCTTGGGGGAATGACTACAACCCTTATCATCGCGACCAATGACCCGATCTCATCCACGGTCACTGTTGAATTGGAAGGAGAAGGCATCAATCTGCCGCCCGAGGCTGTGATCTGCGACGATGCAGTTCCTTATGCCCTGGATTTTGACGGATCGAACGATCATGTGGATTGCGGGAATGACGACAGTTTGATGCCTGAATCCGCCATCACAGTGGAGGCATGGATCAATGCCGACGTGTGGAGAACCGATGCATGGAGAGGAACCATTGTGGAAAAAACCGAATGGATCTGGCGGGGTAACAGATGGAGAAATCTGGGCTTTGTGCTTCGCGCAGGAAGAAATTCATGGGAATCTTTTGGCAGGGCGGAATTCATGATCGGCAATGAAAGACAATACTGGGTGTCTGCTGTAACCCCCCAAAACCTTAATGAAGACCAGTGGTACCATATCGCTGGGGTTTATGACGGAAATAACGTTAAAGTGTATGTTGACGGAGTTCTTCAGGACTCCAGGGATGACGACGCGGATCCGGGCATTGCACCTTCCAACATCGATCTCTGGATCGGGGATTCCGCTTTTGAACCTTATAATAGAGAATTCAACGGCATCATCGACGAGGTGCGCATCTGGAATTACGGCAAGACTCAAGCCGAGATCCAGGAAACCATGGCGGAAATCCTGGAGGGTAATGAACCGGGTCTCGCAGGTTACTGGCGCTTTGATGAAGGAACTGGGAACATGGCTTACGACTCAACCGCCAACCATAACGACGGTTCACTCGTGGGAATGCCGGATTGGACAACGGTAGTTCCTGATGTGCATAATTATACAGGCTTCATGACAACGGATGAAAATACCGACACCACGGTTTCCCTGTGCGGGGAGGATCCGGACGATGACGATCTCACAGCCTGGATCACGCTTTTGCCGAAACCCGGCGAAGGCCAGCTTTACCAATTCGCCGGAGCTGGCCCCGTGCGCGGGGATTTGATAGATACAACGCCCACATTGGTGACGGATCCGGATTTGCGCGTGGTGTTTGCTCCTGTGGATACCCCACGGAATTACCAAACCAGGATCAAATGGAAGGTGAACGACGGCCTGGTTGATTCTCCCAATGAAGCCACGGAAATCATCCGGGTTCTGGATAATGATCCTCCTGAGCTGGTGGTCAATATTCCTTCACAATGCCCCAAGGGAGATACAATCGTCATCACATCAGGCACCCTTTCCGCAACGGATTATGAGGACACACCGGAAAATATTCAATATACCATCACTCAAAGAACGACACACGGCACACTCCATCTGGATTCCCTGTCCCTCGGCAATGGCGACACCTTCACCCAGGCCGATATTGACCTGGGGATGCTCTCCTACTCACATAACAGCATCGGCATGGCGCCGGATGCTTTCAGTTTCAATCTCATGGATGGCGCCGGATTGATTTCCGGAACCTATACGCATACCATTGAAATCCAGTTTACTCCTGCGCCCCAGGTTTATGTTGATCTGAACTCACCCGGACCAGCGCTCGACGGCGGCTCCTGGGCAACAGCGCATCACAGCATCCAGACCGGAGTGCTGGATGCCGTAGCGCTTGGTCTGGCCGAGGTCTGGGTGGCGGACAGTACATACAAGGAATCAGTGGATATGCGCACCGACATTGGTATATACGGCGGATTCGAGGGTTACGGCGGCGCTGAGGAAACCGCGCTCGATCAACGCGATTGGGTGGCGAATATCTGCGTGATTGACGGTACTGACATGGATCGCACTGTGTTCCTCGAAGGAATATCCAACTCCCTGGTCCATGGTTTTGTCATCACCGGAACCGGAGTATCCTGCACCAACACGGATGATACGATCCGGATCACAAGCTGCACTCTTGAAGCCAATACCGCGCAATTCGGCGGCGGGATTTACTGCCACCAGTCGTCGCCTGTGATCACTGACTGCGTGATCACGGAGAACGCAGCGACACGGGAAGGCGGCGGCATCTATGCAAGGAACAGTTCCTCCCCGCTCCTCATCAACTGCGAGATCACGTCGAACACGGCAGAAGAGGTGGGCGGCGGCGTGTATTCGAGAAACAGCGCAGGGCCCAATCTGGTGAACTGCGTGATCGCGCTGAACAGCGCTGGCATGGGCGGCGCGCTCCATGCGCAGAACAGCGCGGAACCGAATCTGATCAACTGCACAGTGACCGGAAACCGCGCAAACAAAGGCGGAGGCGTATATGCCCTGTCCCAGGCAGCGCCTGTGTTGATTAATACCATCTTCGAGGATAACTCAAATTATGCAATCTATGAAGCTGATGACAACACGAATATCGGGGCTGTGGAAAGTTGCCTGTTCTGGAATAATCCGGATGGAGCATACTTTGACCGCGCAGAAGGCGTATATATAGATGCCCAAGTGTATTATCTGAATGCGGATCTTCCTGAGGCGGAAAATAATATCACAGGAGATCCCAAATTTGCGGATAAAGAGGAAGCGGATTTCCATCTGACTGCGTGCTCCGCAGCCCTGGACATGGGCGCTGCGGAAAAGGCGCCTTCATTCGACAAGGAAGAGCTGCCGAGGCCTGTGGATCTGCCGGGCATAGGCAAGGACGGCGAGGGCGAGGGATTCGACATCGGCGCGTATGAATACCAGGTTCTTGCGCGCAAGATCACAGCAATCCCGAATTCCCTGAATTTTGGAGGGCATCTTGTGAACCAGGGACCTGCGAATCCCATGTCTGTGACAATCTTCAACGAGGGCACCCTACCGCTTGAGATTTCCAGCATCACGCTCCTCGGCTCGAGCGATTTCACATTTGTTCAAGACCCTGTTACAACAGGCCTTGCCCCGTGCGAGGGATTCGAAATTGAGATCGGATTCGATCCATCCACCAAGGGCGATATCACAGCAACTCTTGAAATACAGAGCAATGATCCTGAGCAGCCTGTGTACGATGTTGAGATTCTCGGCATGGGCCTGAATGCTCCGCCAGTTGCCGGCATTCCCGGACCCGGCGGGGATCAGTTCGCCCTGAATACAGATGAGGACACAGCCAAGTTAATGATGCTGACCGGATGGGATCCGGATAATGATCCGATCACATTCTGGGTGTCGCAGCTTCCGGAGGAAGGATTTGGCGAGATATACCAGTACAAGGGCCCCGGGTTGATCCGCGGCCCGCGGATCGGAACCGTGCCAACGCTTGTGACAGATCCCCTGCTGCGGCTGATCTTCGTGCCCTCGAACCGGAGCGCGAGTTACGGCACAACGCTCCTTTGGAAGGTGAACGATGGATACGAGGATTCGCTGAACCAGGGAACGTTTACAATTACGGTTCTGGCGGATGACGATCCTGCGCTCCTTGTGAACAGCAGCATGACAGTTGATGAGAATTCCACCACGCCGCTGACGCCCGATGATCTCCTTGCCACAGGCGATGAGCCAGTGATTTTCCGTATGGACAGCCTTACTTTGAACGGCCAGATCCTGCTGAACTCGATTCCGCTGGGTGTTGGCGAGACATTCACCCAGGTGGACGTAGGTCTGGGCAGGTTGGCGTATGCGCAGGACGGCAGCGAGACCACAATGGATATGTTCCTGTTCTCGTTCCAGGATGAGAATTCCGGCTGGATCGCAGGGAACGATTTTATGATCACGATCGAGCCTGTGAATGATCTTCCAGTCCTTGAGGCGAACAGCACGCTTGATGCGATCCAGGGCAGGAGACGCGTGATCCCCGCAACGCACCTCCGTGTGACAGATGAGGAGAGCGGGCCTGCGGAGATCGTGTTTACTATAGCCACAACGCCTGCGTTTGGAGAATTGAAGTTGAACGATGTTTCTCTGGGCGTAGGAGGGACCTTCACCCAGGCGGACGTTGATGCAGGTCTTGTGACGTATCGTAATACTGGGAGCGGTCTGGATCCGGATTCCTTCACGTTCAAGTATTCGGACGGCAGCACGGTACTGGGACCTGAGACCTTCAACCTGAACATCATCCTTGCGGACACCAGGGGCGCCTGGTGGATGCTGAGATAAGAACTTTATTAAGTAAAAATTAATAAGTAATTCAAACTTTGCCAAGGGCCAGGTGTTGGCCCTTGTTTTTTTGGAGGTAATATCACATGGGGGTTGATGTAAGTTGTATTACACATCAGAAAAAAGACTTGTGTAAAAATATTTTACATAATGAATAACTATTATCTTGAGGTCATATTTTGCAGCGCCTTGATTTAATATGAGTTGATGACATTATGCATGTCTGAATTTCCTTTGGCATTTAAATTGCTCTTATTATTATTACCCTGTGCAAAACTATTTCCCCAGAAAGTCCCCCCTTACCTGGAACGCCCGGTTCCGTCGGGGGACTTTACATTTATAATCCCGTCATTTGAATATCCCTTACCACAGCCCACAGAAGCGAAGTCATGATACTCTCAATGGGAATTTAAGCTTGCTTTTTCAAGAGAGGCCTTTTACCCCTGCCTTTATAATGAAATCAGGAGGAGCGGTTATGAGAAATCTCTGTTTTTTGTTCGTCATTATTATAATGGCTGCCAGTTTTCTCATTTTTTCCCCAGAGGCCGCTGAAGAACCCCTGGCCCCAAAAACCACGAACGCTCAAACTCAGGAATCGACAAGTACCATGGAAATTCTGTTTCAGAAGGAGATTTCTCAATTTGTGAAGGATCATACAAAGCTTAATTTCGATGAACTGTTTCCCCCAAAAACCGGAATCGAAAAGGTGAAGGTCTCAAAAAATCTTGTGAAAATCTATTTTAACAGGGACATTACAAATTATCCCTTGAGACCGGAAACGCTTCCGCTCATAACCGACATGTTGAGTCCTCTTCTGGAGTCCCTTTCCCCAGGCTCCAAGCCGGAACTCTTTGTGGGAGAGAGAAAATTGGAGGATTATATTCCTCCCTGTTTCAGGGAACGGAAGATTCCGGCTCAAATGGCGCCGCCGCCGTCAGTTCCACCCTGGGTCAGGCGCGTTTCCAGCCCAGTCCCACCCTCCACAGCAGGACTTTATGGACGCCACTTTGTTTTGTGGGGCAGTCATGGATGGTTCTACGATAACAAGACCGATCTCAGATGGGAATGGCAGAGACCCCGCATGTTCACCATTGTGGAGGATCTGCTTCCCACTTCCTTTATGCTCCCTTTTATTCTGCCAATGCTGGAAAATGCCGGCGCTGTCACATGCTATCTTCGCGAAAGGGATGTTCAAATCCATGAAGTGCTTGTCGATGATGGCGATGGCAACTCCTCACCGCAGCGGGGCGTTTTCGAGATTTCCCCTCCTTCTTCCTGGACCATGGACGATGGGCCCGGATTTCAAAACGGACTTGCGCCTTACTCCGATAATCTGAATCCCCATGAAAAGGGATGTCATCATGTCTGCCGGACCGCGGCAGCCCCGACTGCCAGGGCGCGCTGGATTCCACAGATCCCCGAGCCTGGGCGGTATGCAGTGTATGTTTCCTACAACATGGGCGATTCCCGCGCGGATGACGCCCATTATACTGTTTTTCACCTGGGGGGCGGAACCGAATTCCTGGTGAATCAAAAGATGGGAGGAAACACCTGGGTTTATCTTGGAACCTTCCTTTTCAGTAAAGGGGCAGACCCGGACAAGGGGAGCGTGGAGCTGACGAACGAATCCGGCCGGAGCGATCAAACCGTTTCCGCGGACTGCGTCAAGTTCGGCGGCGGAATGGGCGATATTCTCCGCGCAGGCAGCGCAAGCGGGTATCCACGGTATTGCGAGGGATCGCGCTACTGGCTCCAGTATGCAGGCGTGAAACCCGAACTGGTGTACAGGTTCGATCTGGAACACGGCCCCGACGGCCAGGATTATACTGAGGATTACGTGTCCCGTGCGGAATACGCGAATTTTCTGAAGGGCGCGCCTTATGGACCAAATCCGGATCGCGCTTTTCCAGGCCTTCATGTGCCTGTGGATCTCGCGTTCGGATTTCATACCGATGCGGGAATCAAGGATGGCATCATTGGCACCCTGTCCGTGTATCTCGAGAGGGACGAAAAAAAACAGGTCACATTTCCTGACGGCTCATCCCGCCTTGACGACAACCGCATGCTTGCGGATCTCATCCAGACCCAGATTGTGGATGATATCCGCGCCAGATACACCAGCGCCTGGACCCGCAGGCGGCTTGCGGACAGCAATTACAGCGAAACACGCAGAGGCAATATGCCCTCCAGCCTTCTTGAACTTCTCTCGCACCAGAATTTCAACGATATGAAGTTCGCCAATGATCCCAGGTTCAGATTCGACGTTTCCCGCGCCATCTATAAAGCCATGGTCAGGTTCATCGCCTTTAAAAATGGATATGAACCCGTGATCCAGCCCCTTCCGCCCACTCATCTGAGAGTGATCCGCCAGTCGGACAACTCCGCCCTGGTCGAGTGGCGCGATCAGCCAGACAGCCTCGAGCCTTCCGCAGTCCCTCTTGGCTATATTGTTTATACACGGCTGGGTGATAATGAGATCCAAGCCGATTTCGACGGCGGGATTCGGGTCACTGAGCCCAGGTTTGCGGCTCAGAAACTCGATCCGGAAAAAATTTATTCTTTTCGCGTGACAGCGTTCAATGCGGGAGGCGAAAGCTTCCCCAAGAAGCCCTTTGTATCAAAAC
>Ga0315277_10008734_pt1 | contig 12991 bp, 12 predicted proteins | sample YL17G05_15_MG_FD_203695 | JGI IMG/M metagenome (GOLD analysis project Ga0315277, IMG submission 203695) | Sediment microbial communities from Yellowstone Lake, YNP, Wyoming, USA - YL17G05_15 | ecosystem: Environmental > Aquatic > Freshwater > Lake > Sediment | place: USA: Wyoming | collected...
TTGCGGCAGTGTCGCGCCTTCGGCGCTCGATTCTCCCTTTTGCCTCTAATCCCGGCCTGACGGCCGGGCCTAAGCACTATCGGCCCTTCGGGCCTCAAACTCATGTCAAACCCACCTACAAATTTGTCGCACACCCGTGGCAGAGTCCGTGGAAATAATCCCGTTTACGATTGACGATTTGTGATTGACGATTGAAGTTGTCCTTAAATCGTCAATCGTCAATCGTCAATCGTCAATGGATGGTAAGATGGGCGGTATTTTGGAGAGGGCTATGAAGGCAATTATCTTTCGCAATTATTGGATCGGCGGTCTCTTCCTGGTGGGCTTCATATCGGCCGCTCCTCTAATCACGGCAGCTGCTGCCGAGTCGCTTGCCGATCAGGTGATCATCCGGCGGGACAGCTATGGGCTTCCGCACATCCATGCCAAAACGGAAGAAGCTGCGGCCTTCGGCCTGGGCTACGCACAGGCGGAGGATCACTGTGTGGAGATCGCTCGCCGATATATCGCCGCCCGCGGAGAATCCGCGAAGTACCTCGGAACCGGCACGGACGGTGACTTCCTCATGAAACTCTACGACAACCTCGAAACGAGCAGACGTAATCTGAGCCGTGTCAGCCCGCTTTACAGGATGCTGATGAACGCCTTCGCCGCGGGCATCAACCGCTTTGTTGAACAACACCGGAAGGAGCTGCCCGATTGGGTCCCGGTCTTCACCGCCGTGGACGTCATGGCTCACGGGCGAGCAGGTCTCATACTGAATGAATACTCGCAAAGCACTGTGAAGGAACTTCAGAAAAAGTATCCAGCCGCCGGCGCAGCCCAGCCCCTCACAGCCGAGATCCTGTCGGCCGAGGATTCGACAGACAATGCTTCGTATTGGGACGGTATTGAGGTTCCGGGATCCAATGCCTTCGCCCTGGCCGGCTCCCGTACGACCTCGGGCAAGCCAATCCTTCTTGGCAACCCGCATCTCAATTGGAACTCGCTTTACTGGGAGGCGCAAGTTACGGTTCCCGGAAAAATTAACTTCTTCGGCTCGACTCTGGCAGGTATACCGGTGCTGCGCGCGGGATTCAATGCACATCTTGGCTGGGTCACGACGAATAACGCTCCTGACCTAACCGACGCGTTCACACTCAGGCTTGATCCGGGCAAACCCGATCACTACCTGTTCCGCGGCAAGTCCTTGCCCTTGAAAAAGAGGGAAATCTCCGTCGAGATAAGGTCCCCCGATGGAACGCTGCGAACCGAAAACCGAGTGTACTGGGAATCACACCTGGGAAAGATTCTCTACCGGACGTCGGACAAAGCCTTCGCTGTTCATTCCACGGCCGGCGATGCCTTCCGCTACTATGAAGGCTTCTACCTGCTGAGCAGGACGCGGAACATCAAAGAGTTCCTGTCCATTATGAATCGTAACTATATCCCCACCTCGAATTTCACTTACGCGGACGTTGAGGGGAATATCCTTTACCAGTGGAATGCCCGCGTGCCGAAAAGACTCGATGATGGAACGAGCTATGAGTTGGACGTGCCGGGAGACACGGACAAATATGTCTGGAAGAAGCTGGTGAAGTTCGCCAGGCTGCCGCGTTTGCTCAATCCTAGTGGAGGCTACATCCAGAACTGCAACAATCCGCCCTGGTATGTATCCCTCCGGAACCCGATCGATTCCAAAAGCTATCCTTCTTATCTCGAGCTCGTGCGAGACCTCGCGTTGCGTCCCCAGATGGCACTCGAGATGCTCGAAAGCCGGGACAATTTCTCCCTGGAAGACGTTAAGCGCCTCAAGTTTAACACGCGAATGCTGCTTGCCGACCGGGTCAAGCCGGACCTCTTACAGGCACTGCGCCGGGCGGTGAATCCCTCGGAGGAATTGGCGAGCGGGCTGTCGCTCCTGGAGGCCTGGGACAACCAGGTGTCGGCTCAGAGCAAAGGCGGTGTCCCCTTCCAGCATTTCTGGGACACTTACAGTGCGGCCAAAGCCCAACCATTCGCGATCCCGTGGGACGCGAAAAATCCGGCGAAGACCCCATATGGGCTTGCAGATTCCGCGCTTGCCGTGAAGCACTTTGAGGAAGCGGTTCGCTGGACGCGTCAGAACTACGGTACGGAAGCTGTTGCCTGGGGAGAGGTGCACCGCTTCCGTTTTGGCGCGCTCGATCTGCCGGGCGATGGAGCGAGCGGCAGCTATGGCCTCGTCCGCGTGCTGCGATTCAGCCAGGCGCAGGACGGCAAGCGCGTCGCAGGGCAAATAAAAACGGACGAACCGCCGGTGGGATTCGGCGACGCTTGGGTGCTTGCGGTTGAGTTCACCAAACCGATAGTGGCGTATTCGGTTCTTGCGTACGGTGAGACGACACGCTCCTCATCGAAGCATAGCAGTGACCAGATACGCCTGTTCGCGGAGCACAGCTACAAGCGCGTCTGGTTCAGCGAGGAAGACATCAAATCTCATCTGGAGCGGGAGTATCATCCCTAAAACAATTGCGGATTGCGAATTGCGGATTGCCGGTTTTATAATTCGCAATCCGCAATCTGCAATCCGTAATCGCTAGAGAAGAATCATGAGACTTTACAGGGTGAAGCAGGGTGCCGTGCTTGAGGAGGATGGCAAATTCTATTCACTCCACGGGGTGGGATGGGATGATCTGCTGAACCGAGAAGATCTATCGACCTTCCTCGAGGGAAGACTGGCGGCACGATCTCTCGAGCCGGTTCCCGCCTTCGCGCCGGAAGACCTGCTGGCTCCGATTGGCAGCCAGGAAGTCTGGGGCGCCGGAGTCACTTACTTCCGCAGCCGAAGTGCGCGCATGGATGAATCAAAAGCTTCCGGCGGCGGCGACTTCTACGACAGGGTCTACCGCGCCGAGCGGCCTGAACTGTTCTTCAAAGCCACGCCGCACCGCGTCGCCGGGCACGGCCAAGAAGTTCGCATTCGCCGCGACGCGCGCTGGAACGTCCCGGAACCCGAACTCACGCTCGTAATTGCTTCTTCAGGGAAGATCATCGGCTTCACCATAGGCAACGACATGAGTTCGAGGGACATCGAAGGGGAAAACCCGCTCTATCTGCCGCAAGCAAAGATTTACGATCAGAGCTGCGCACTGGGCCCGGGTATACTCGTCACCGGCCGGGCTTTGGAAAGCACCACCGAGATTGAGCTGCTCATCACGCGCCAGGGCGAGACTGCGTTTGCAGGCAAGACGTCGCTGGCCTCCATGAAGCGGAATCCGCAGGCGCTGGTCGAGTACCTGTATCGAGAAAGCAGTTTTCCGCACGGCTGCTTTCTTCTGACCGGCACGGGAATTATTCCGCCGGATACCTTTACTCTCCACGAGGGGGACGAGGTTTGCATCACGATCGGGCCAATTGGGACCTTGATAAACCGGGTCCGGTGAGATTCTGTAATCGGTAGGCGCACGGTGCGCCGTGCTCCTACATCTTCGGCCGGCACTTTCTTCATCGAGCAGCATAGTGAGGCATATCCATGGATCTGCACGGTAAGAACATACTGGGAAGAGAGGTTTCACATCTCGGTGTTCAGACTTACCAGGCTTTCAATCCGTCAATGGGGAAGCACCTGGAAACTCCGTTCTATGAAGCCACCAGCGAGGAAATTCACCGCGCGCTCGAGCTGGCCCACCAGGCCTTTCTCTATTATCGGCGGCGTTCGGCTGAGGAAATCGCGGCATTCCTGGAGAAGATCGCTGAAGAGATAGCCGGGCTTGGGGATCAGCTGATTGAAATCGCTCACGCGGAAACGGCTCTGCCGCCGGACCGGCTAACGGGCGAAAGGGCGCGCACGCTCAACCAGCTCCGCATGTTTGCAGGCCTGGTGAGGGAAGGTTCCTGGGTGGAAGCGTCGATCGACCGTGCACAGCCGGAGCGGAAGCCGGTGCCAAAACCCGATCTGCGCCGCATGCTCATTCCGATCGGCCCGGCCGCAGTGTTTGGTGCCAGCAACTTCCCTCTAGCTTTCTCAGTTGCCGGCGGCGACACGGCGTCGGCGCTCGCGGCCGGGAATCCCGTCGTCGTCAAGGTGCACCCGGCTCATCCAGGAACCTCGGAGCTGGTCGCGCGCGCCATCGCGAAGGCCTCCGGGAAGGCTGGTATGCCGGCCGGCGTTTTCTCGATGATTCATGGAGCCAGTCCAGAAACAGGATTGCTGCTGGTGCGTCATCCGCTGACCCGAGCGGTGGGTTTCACCGGCTCCCAAAGGGCTGGTCGCGCACTCTTCGACGCCGCAGTGCAACGGCCCAACCCCATCCCCGTTTACGCCGAGATGGGGAGCGTGAATCCGGTCTTCGTCCTTCCAGGGGCGCTGCGCGAGCGGTGCGAGGCTTTCGCGGAGGGTCTCAAACAGTCCGTTAACTTGGGAGTCGGCCAGTTCTGCACCTGCCCGGGATTAGTTGTGGGACTAGATGATTCCACCATGGGGCGCTTCATGGAGGTGATCACCCGATTGTTCGCCGGCTCTCGCCCGGCCACGATGCTATATCCGGGTATTCTCCGGGCCTTCGAGGCCGGAATCGACAAGCTGAGTCGTGTTCCGGGCGTGGCGGCAACCCGATCCTCCGCGCGCCCGGATTCCCATAAGACCGAAGCAGCAGCTGCCGTCTTTTCCACCACCGCGGAGACTTTCCTCAGCAGCCCCGAGCTGAGCGAAGAGGTCTTCGGCCCAGCGACGCTGATCGTACGCTGCACCAGCCGGGAAGAATTAGAGGAAGTTGCCCGGGGACTGCAGGGCCATCTGACGGCTGCGATTCACGGTACGGCTGAGGACTTGGCCGAATTCAAGAGCCTGATTACCCTTCTGGAAGAAAAAGTGGGGCGCCTGATTTTCAACGGCTTTCCAACCGGCGTGGAAGTCTGCCCCTCGATGCATCATGGCGGGCCTTATCCCGCCACGACGGATGTGCGCTCCACATCGGTGGGAACCGCCGCCATCAAACGCTTTGCCCGCCCCATCTGCTACCAGAACTTCCCCCAGGAAGCGCTTCCCGTGGAACTGCGGAATGTCAATCTGCGCAAGATCTGGCGGCTGGTGGATAACCAGTGGACCCGTGACGACTGCTAGCTCCAAAGGTTCCCGTTTTTGCTTTCTCGTCAAAACTCTCGATGTCGTCAAGGAATTGCAGCTAGCCACAAGCAGGCAGACGACAGTAGGCAGCAGGCAGCAAAAACTCAAAAAAAGGAATATGTGATCGGCAGACTGCCTGCTGCCGGCAGCCTGCTGCCTGCTCCCGACTACGCGAGGAGATGGTAGAAGGAGGGGAGGTTCCGCCGGTCGAGGACGGCCCGCTTGAATGCCTCGTGCTTTTTTGCAAGCAATGCATGCAGTGATTTCAGGTAGCCGAATCGAACCGGAGAGTAAGGCTCAAGCTTGCGCAGGTACTCGCGGCTGAAAAGATCCTGGTTTTGAGAAACCGCCTGGAGCAGCAGGAAGCCGCAGTTCCTTTGGATGAGGTCCTTGAGCACAGGCTGGAAGGAAATCGGGAAACGGGGCGCGGAGCGCAGGACCTTCAGCAGAAAATCGTGCAGGCGATTGGCAATGCAGTCCAAAGGCAAAACGCGCGCGTTTCGAGAGAAGAGGGTCCAGCGTTTCGCTTCGAGATCCTGCGCAACGTCCTGAACGTCGTCGAACAGTTGCAGCACGACGCCGAAGCCGAAGAAGAATTCCGCCTCCACGCGGCTGAGCTTCCCCGCAACGAGGTATCCGTCGGCCAGGACAGACGCTCCTCCCTTCTCGACGCTGATATTCAGAATTCGATTTTCCTCAGGCGGCGGATCGGAGCCTTGCTGGGTGAGGCTCCTTACCTGGCCGCGATGAATGGCAAGCAGCACCCAGAACACCTCGGGGAATTCGGCACGTTCGTACTGATCCTCGATCATCGCGACGAGCCGATAGATGTCCCGTTCGTGCCGGCTTGAGGGCTCAAGCGCGACGCCGGCAAGTCGCAGGCCGAGCCTGCGGCATATCTCCCGCTTCGAATCCTTGGAGATCTCAGCATCGTCGAGCACGTTGTCCGTGTAGGGATAAAGCATGCTGTAGGCGAAGATCGAAGGCGACAGCGAAATCCCCTTGCCGAGAAACATCTGCAGGCAGTTCATAACCCAGACATTCCGCATCGCCTGGGAAAGGGCATCCAACTCGAGTTTCCCGTTGAACGTTTTGGCCTCGCGGGCAAACGTTGAGGTGACGCGGAGGTATGCGTCGGAGAGCAGGATATTCAAATAGTGGTCTGGAAAGCGGAAGCAATCCCGCCCGAAGCGTTTGATTCGCTCTCTTAGCCCGGCGCGCCAGACCTCCTGGTCCGAGGGCGATTCGGGGTAACAGTTGAGTTGTTCTTCGACGTATTGAACAAGCTGGTCCGTCTCGCGCTCATTTAGTTCCTGCTCACACGGCTTAAATCGTTCTCCGAGCACGGGTTGCTCAGCCGTTACACTGTGCCACCACGAAAGGCATTTGGTTTTGAAATCATCCAGGTTTTTCTGAAAGGCGAGTTCGCGATAGGCCAGTTTATCGTCCAGTATCCGGATCCGGTCCGCCGCCGGCATAGAGCCCCTCCCAAACCAAGAACATCACTTCATACCGACCTTGGTGGAAGTTTATTCATTCTGGTCTCCGTGATTCAATAGTCCACCTCCCAAAAGACAACACGAAGACACAAAGAGCACGAAGGACCACAAAGACCTTCTTCTTTGTCTGTCTTTGTGTCCTTCGTGTTGTCTTTTCATTTGCTGGAAATCAATAATGATCCAGAGTAGATTGGGCAGCTGAAAACCTATCTCGAGGACTTCATTATGCGATTCAATGTTGCGTTTCTGGCTCTTATGGTTGCTACGCTGGCCTTCGCGGAGGATCCTGCTCTCCGCGGCGGCAATATCCTTGCCTGCGAAACTTATAGTTTTCGCGAGCTTATCAACTCCGGCAAGCTGGATCTCATCGGCGTGCCTCAGTTCTACAAAGAACAGGGCATCAAGGGGATCTCCTACAACGACATGTTCTTCAAAAAGCTCGACGACGCCTATCTTGACCAGATTGTTGCAGCCGTGAAGAAGGCGGACCGCGTTGTGACCTGCTACGTCATCGAGGGCAACCTGGCAGGTGCTGACACGGCCCGGAGGCAGCAGCAGATCGAAATGGACAAGCAGAAGATGCGGGCAGCGCACAGGCTCGCAGCCCCGCTGGTGCGTATCAACGTTGGCGCCACAGGGCGCCAGGAAAACGCGGACGACACCGTTGGGGTAGAGCGCGTTGTCGAGGCGTTCAAAGAACTCCTGCCGCTTGCGCGCGAATTGAACATCAGAATATCCATCGAGAATCACGGCGGCGTCTCGAAGACCGCATCAAACGTCGTCAAAATCATCAAGGCAACCGATCCCAAATGGGTCGGATCGCTAGTGGACTTCGGCAACTTCCCTGCCGAAAATCGTTACGATGAGATTGCAGCGGTTGCTCCTACGCCTTTACAACTCACGTCAAAATCAACGAGTTCGATGCCCAGGGAGAAGCAAAAAGCTATGACTTCCCCCGCGCGCTCGAAATCTTAAAGAAGATTAACTACAAGGGTCCTATCTCCATTGAGTATGAAGGGGGCGGCGATCCGATCGAGGGCGTGCAAAAGTCCCGGGCTCTAATCCTAAAGTACTGGTAAACCCGCAAAACCGACGTTTTTTCGGCAACAAATTGTAGGGGCATGCGGCAGCATGCCCTTTCCAGGACAGGGCACGCTGCCGCGTGCCCCTACCCGATTGGTTCCGGCTTGTCCGGGTTGGGGATTGGGATCAGGGGCCGGGGGTCAGAAGTCAGGAAGGATTGATGGGCAGCGCGTTTGTTGCCTGCATTCGAAGGAACTCTTATCGAAGACTTGGCCAATGTGTCTTTGGTGACGATATCCTGGCCCCCGACCTCTGGCTCCTGATCCCCCGGAGAACTGACAAGCTGTGAAAGAATCGGGGACATTCCGAATTTCCAGCTTTCCTCCGCTGAATAGAAAAGATCAACCGCTGGTTGATCCGTCCGATTCAGCTGAGGAAAGCTGGAAATTCGGAATGTCCCCGATTCTTTCACACCTTCTGACAGATAAGGGAAAATGGAATCAGCTATTGATCTCAATGTGAAATACAGGGTTGGAGTGGATGTGGGATCGACGACTGTGAAGGCCGTCGTGGTGGACGAAGCCTCGAACCCGTCGTCTGGCGCAATTATGTGCGCCACGAGACGCGTCAGTCCGAGACTCTCCTCGGATTCCTGCGCCGAATGGAAGCACAAGTCGAGATCTGACCCGAAAACAGCCGCATCTTCGTCACGGGTTCCGGAGGCAACGCGCTGGCGGAACTGATCGGCGCCCGGTTCGCACAAGAGGTGCTTGCCACCTCGCTTGCCGTAGAGAGCCTGCATCCGGAAGCCTCGTTGGTCGTGGAAATCGGCGGCCAGGACGCGAAGATCATCCTCTTCAAATTCTCGATCTCTCAAAGCCGGACCTGCTGGCGCGCCAGATGTTCGCGGTGTGGGATCCGATTCTGGGCCTCTCCAAGTCTGAAAACGCACGGGCCGTGGCAGCCGGTTACGATGCTCTGGATCGCTACGAAAAGCTCCTGCGCAAGAAGGCGCGCGAACTTATCGACAGGTTGGAGAAGGAAGGCGACATCGGCATCGTGATGCTGGCGCGAGCGTATCACCACGATCCGGGAATCAACCGGGGCATTCTCGATGAGCTTCAAAAACGCGGATACCCGGTACTTTCCCAGGATACGCTCCCGCTGGACGAGGACCTTATGGATCGGTTGTTCGGGGAGGAGGTCCACGCGGGCATCACGAGCCATCCTCTCGACATCAGCGACGTGTGGAAGAGCACGACGTCTGCCGGCGGCTCGCTGAAGCTATGGGCTGCCAAGTTCACGGCGCGCCATCCGAACCTGGTCGCTGTTGAGCTTTCCAACTTCAAGTGCGGCCATGATGCGCCGATCTATTCGACGGTGGAAAGAATCATCGAGAGCTCGGGCACGCCTTACTTCGCATTCAAGGACATTGATGAGAACCGCCCGTCCGGCGCCATCAAGATCCGCGTGGAGACGATCGACTACTTCCTGAAGCAGTACCGGAAGGAGATGGAGGAGGCCCGGCCAGCCGCGATCCAGACTCGGGGTCTACATGATCCTCGTGTTTCTGTGGTGTGAGGCTTTTTGTTTTCAGGGCTAAGGTTGTGGCTTCTCCGGCGGCTGCCGGTCCTTCGCATCGATTTGCACCTCGAGTTTTTCACCCCGTTTGCGGATCTCGGCTGCCTTCTCGAACAGTTCTGGCCGGTTTACCTGGTAATTTGTGTGCTCGATTTCGGTGGTTGTCCTGCCGAAGATGAAGACCTGTGTCACGGAGGTGTTGCGCGCCGGAAACCAGTACGGTCCCTGCTTTTTATACTCTTGGATAAAGTCCACCTTGCGGGTCCAGAAGGAGGGATTCTTCGCCGGACGGCCTTCAATACGCGTGACGGCGAAGTCCTCCGCGTCTACCCAGATGGTGCCGTTGAACAGCAGTTTGTCTTTGCGCCGCGCCTTGGCACGCACCACATATTGAAGCCTGTCGTTGACCGTCTCGCTGCGCAGATGTTCGAAGTCATAGTTCTCGGCGGACATGGCTATTTTTGCTTTTAGATTTCCGCGGGAATTCTCCCGTTCGGTTTCGATGAGGCGGTTGAGGACGCCCTTGCGCAGGAAGCCCATGCCTGAGTAGGAATGCACTTCGAAGAGCTTCTCGTCAGGCTGCACGAAGACCATGGTTGTTTTGACCATGGCGGATTTATTGACGCGCTTGTTCTCCACCTTGTAGACGCGGGCGGCGGCGTAATTGTGCAGGGTGCGGTCCCGCATGCGGTTGTGCTCGGCCATTTTTGCGACTATGGTTGCGGAATCGATCTTCCCGGCCGGGGCTGGGGCCGCCGCGTTCTGGCCCGCGGGAGTCTGAGCCGCAGCCAAAGGTATTTCAATCGCGAGCAATATGATACAAGCGGCCGGGAAGCGCTTTTGAAGACAGCTCACTGAAGTGCTCCGCATCAGTTTTTGCCTCCCCTGCACATCAAAGCATCCATTCTAGAACCAACTCCGGAATAGAGCAAAGGATCTGCAGTTGTTTTCATTCGTCACTTTTAACCTTAGATTGCCTACCTGTCCCCTCCTCTCTAAGGGATGCTGGCTTGACTCAAGTGAGTGTGGCGTGTAGAGTTATGCGCCGTGGGGCTGTAGCTCAGCTGGGAGAGTGCCTGACTGGCAGTCAGGAGGTCACGGGTTCGATCCCCGTCAGCTCCACCAATAGAATCAACGACTTACGGTCGTCTCCTTCCCTTCCTTGTCCTTCTCCAAGGCCTCCATTTGCCGAACATTTGCCGATGCCGTGTCCAAAACCGCGGTCGAAACCCGCCGCGTCCCCGGCACCCAATGCGAATAGATCCTCATCGTGATCGACGGATTCGCGTACCCCAGCCGCGCCGAGACGTAGGCCAGGTCCGCGCCGGCCGACAGCATATGACTCGCCCAGGAGTGCCTGGTGTCATGGGGGTTCGGCGTCGGACCTTCGCGATGTCCTGCACCTTGTTCCAGACCCTCCGCAGGAAGTTCGTGTAGTAAATCGGCGTCCCTTCCTCCGTCCTGAAAACCCACTCCTCCGCGTCGTAAGCCGTTCCGTCGGCCAGCGCTTGTTTCTTCCGTTCCGTCCGGAGCCGCTTGAGCTCCGCGGCGAGTTCGGGACTCATGCCGACTTTGCGCTGCGAGGCCGGCGTCTTAGTGGTTTCCACCTGCCTGTGGTGCAGAATGTTCCGGCGCACGACGATGTAGTTCTTCGCAGAATCGATGTCGTGCCACTGTAGTGCCGTCACCTCGCCGATCCGCATCCCGGTCCTTGCGAGAGTCAGGACGAACGCGTAGTACTCGGGAAACCGCTCACGGCACGTCGACTCGATCAGATGCAGTTCCTCGATGGTGAACGGATCGATCTTTTCTTTGATCTTTCTCGCCGACCGGTAGAACTTGCCAAGCTTCGCGACGGGATTTACCGCGAGAATGCCCTCGTTAACCGCCTCCTGCAGCATCGTCCGAAGGACTGCAAGCATCAGCCGGACCGTGTCCTTTGAATATTTTGCGGCCTGCCCGATGACCCAGCCCTTCAGCCCCGAGTAGTCCAGCGCGTCGAGCTTCTCTTTGCCGAAGGCCGGCGCGATGTGATTCGTGACCAGGTACGAGTAACTCTCCTTGGTCGACTTTTTCAGGTCCGTCTTCTCAAGCTCCGTCAACCACTTCTCCTGGTACTCGTCGATGGTGGGAACCGGTTTCCCGGCCCGCTCGATTTCCCGCTCGCGGTCCTCCTCGAGGATCTTCAGAGCGTCCAGGCCGTACAGATCGAGCGCCGTCGTCAGCTTCCGCGCCAGCTCCGCGGCGCGCTGCTTCGAGCCGGGCGCCTTTGTCTTCCGTATGTTCCGGTTCCTGATCCGCAGATACCACTTTCCCGGGTAGATCTCCCTGATTTTTACGCTCATGATCGCGAAACCCTCGCGCCGTTCATGTCCCTCAGAATTCCGAGGAGACCGTCGTCGTGTCGAAGTTCAATCCTCCGGCGCTCCATCCACGCCACGAAATCGGCCCAGCGCAGCCATATCTTCCCGGACTTGCTGTTGCGCCAGTGCGGCAGAGCGTCGTTCCTGATGTAACTCCGGATGCTTTTCTCGGACATCGAGGAGCGACGGGCGGCCTCCCTCACGCTTATGGATTCGCTTATGTCGTCGATCCCCCCGGACTTGCCCGCGCCATTTGATGGCGCTGAGGGCACACATCCCGCGGAATTCATCCTGGAAACCCGCTCCAACGATATCGGGCTGGTTGCGCAATCTCCACGTTTACGCTCTCTCATGCGACCGCTTCCCTGTTCAGTATCCGCGCAAGGCTGAGCAGTGAAGGAGAGCCGCATCTCGGGCAGCGTTCCCCTTCGGCCTCGCTGATGCGCTCGCAGTTGACCCGCAGAGGGATTTTGGTTAACGGAATGATTCTCTGAGTAAAATGATGTGCGGATATCATCGGAGAGCATCGTCTCCGCACCGGTTGCTGCCTTTTATCTTCTCATCAAGACATGTGCCGAGAAGATGAAACGCCGAGTTCTGAGGAAATGAGTACTATATGCTCGGGGCTCGTATTAAAATAGAACCATGAATCGTGAACAAGCCATCCAAATTCTGTCCGAGCGTAGTGTCGAATTGGCCCGGAAATACGGTGTCAAGTCGCTTGCCCTGTTCGGGTCGGTTTCCCGCGATGAAGCCGTCCCTGACAGTGATGTGGACCTGCTGGTGGAATTCGATCGTCCTGTTGGATATTTCGGTCTCTTCGCTCTACAAGACCACCTCGAATCGATTCTTGGCTGCAAAGTCGATTTGGGGACACCCAACAGCCTGAAGCCGCGGATCCGCGAGCGTGTGTTGGGAGAGTGCGTGCGTGTCGCCTAGGGATTGGAGAGAACGGATTCAGGATATTCTGGATGCGATTGCCGAAATTGAGGCCTTCACGCACGGCATGAATTTTGATACCTTCAGCGCCGATACGAAAACACTGAGGGCCGTCGAACTAAATCTCATGGTTATCGGCGAAGCTGCAAACCGGATCCCCAGCGACGTTGAAGAACACAATCCGCAAATTCCGTGGTCTTTAATGCGCGCAATGCGCAACCGTTTGGTACATGTGTATTTTTCCGTGGATGAACGCCTGCTGTGGGATACGGTTCAAAAAGACTTGCCTCTCTTGATCACCCCACTACGATCTCTTTTGCGCTGAGGAAGATGGGAAACCGGGGACGCTCACCTATTTCCAACCACTTCCTTTTCCTGTCGGGGAGGAGGAGATCGCCCTGGGAAAAACCACTGAAACTCCCCGCACCGGATCGCGACATAGACGAACAGGTGTTTTTCTGAGCTGGCGGCACCCTCCGATCGTGCCGAATGTCGGAAGT
>Ga0315277_10008737_pt1 | contig 12988 bp, 13 predicted proteins | sample YL17G05_15_MG_FD_203695 | JGI IMG/M metagenome (GOLD analysis project Ga0315277, IMG submission 203695) | Sediment microbial communities from Yellowstone Lake, YNP, Wyoming, USA - YL17G05_15 | ecosystem: Environmental > Aquatic > Freshwater > Lake > Sediment | place: USA: Wyoming | collected...
CATGACGTGCTTGCCGTGGATATTGATGAGAAAAAGGTCCAGAGCATAGCGTCTCAGGTGACTCGCTCGCTTCAAGCGGACGCGACCGATGAGGTGACTCTTAAGGCGCTGGGTGTTAGCAATTATGATGTGGCAATCGTCTCGATGGGGACAGCCATCCAAAATAGCGTGTTGGCAACAATCCTATTAAAGAAGCTAGGGGTTCCCTTCGTGCTGGCTAGGGCGGAGAATGAGTTGCATGGAAGTATCCTCGAGAAAATAGGAGCTGATAAGGTTGTTCACCCGATGCATGAGATGGGAGCCAGAGTTGCACATGAGCTGGCGTTGGGCGATGTCTTGGACTACATGCCGGTGTACCAAAGCTACGGCGTCTCCAAATTGGCGGTGCAGCCACATTTCGTAGGGCAGAGTATCTCCGATTTGGGACTAGGTCGCACAGGGAAATTGGAGTTGGCAGTGCTCCTCATTCAACGGGGAAAAGAGGTCATAATCACTCCGGACCGGATGGAAATCGTTAGACAGGGCGATGTCCTGATAGTAGCAGGAAGCGACGACAAGCTGGAGCAGTTCTTGCATGAAACAAAGAAGAGCAAAAGGGGGTAATAAAAAGGACCAAGCTCTCAGAAGGAACGCTCAAGGCGACGTATCAGCGCATTATACTAATCCCACATTTATTTTCCTTCGGAAGACCTTCCCGTGAGCGAGCTAGAGTTGCTCAAGGAGACCGCTGATAGGCTGATCGACACCCAGATGGCAAGGCTTAAGGGAAGGACATCGCCGGGCAGCGATTCGACAACAGGCGGGGGTTAGCATTGCAATAAGTAATAAATGCAATTATAATGTGTTTCTTGGAGGGCGAAAGTTCCAGTGAGTGACTTTCCTGAAGTATCTAAGGCTTTAGTGGCGGTTAAGGGGGAGAAGGTGGACGAGGAAGCCGTTAGGCTGGCTTGCATCATGACCAAGGCGAGGAAGGGAAAGGTTTATGTAGTCTATGTGATTGAGGTTAAACGGGCTCTCCCCTTGGATGCGGAGATCGAGCCGGAAGTCCAAAAGGCGGAACAGGTACTGAAACGTGCGGAGCGCATTGCCCATGATGTTGGCTTCGTGGTGGAGACAGAGGTTCTCCAGGCACGGGAGGCAGGGCCAGCTATAGTGGATGAGGCTGTGGAGCGCGGCGTGGATACTATTTTTATGGGCATGCCTTATAAGAAACGCTTCGGCGAATTCGACTTGGGAAGCGCTGTTCCCTACGTACTCAAGAATGCCCCGTGCAGGGTCTTGCTCTGGCGAGAGACTATGGAGTCAGGTAGCTCGGGGGAAAAATGAACATAGTGATTATGGGCTGTGGTCGAGTTGGCGCCCAGCTAGCATCCATGTTGGATGAAGAAGGGCACACCGTTACCATCATAGACAAGGAAGACTATAGCTTTAGAAGGCTAAACGCCAATTTTCGGGGTACGGCCCTGGTTGGCGACGGAACCGACGAGGACATCCTCATGAAAGCGGGGATAGAGCAGGCCGATGCTTTTGTCGCAGTGACCCAAGGGGACAATCGCAACGTGATGGCGGCTCAGATCGCCAAGCATGTATTCAATGTGCCGAGGGTGGTTTGCCGTATCTATGACCCGCTACGGGAAGAGATGTATCACACCTTGGGGCTAGAAACGATGAGCCCGACCACGGTGGGTGCCAAGATACTCAAGGATATGATCGCGGGGCAGGGAGGCTAGTGTGTATGTTATCATAGTCGGCGGTGGGAATGTGGGTTACTATCTGGCTAGAACATTGCTCAGCGAAGGGCACGAGGTCCTCATCCTGGACAAGGACCGACAAAGATGCAACTTCATCGGCGAGCAGTTAGGTAGCGTGTGCATGCGCGGGGATGGCTGCGAGGCAAGAACTCTGGCCGATGCCGGCACAGAGAGAGCGGACATGCTCATCGCTGTAACCGACGAGGACGAGGATAATCTGGTGGCCTGCCAGGTGGCCAAACACAAGTTCAACGTGCCGCGCACCATCGCCCGTATCAGTAACCCGCGCAATGAAAAAATCTTCAAGAAGTTGGGTATAGACGTTACGGTTAGCAGCACCAACCTCATATTGGAGCATATCACGGAGGAGGTGCCCACCCATCCCCTTGTCCACCTGCTTACCCTTAAGGGCGGAAATCTGGAGATTGTGGAAGTAAAGGTGCCAGCAAATTCGCCGGTGGTGGGGAAAAGGATGAAGGATGTGGCCTTCCCTTCCAATAGCGTAGTCTGCCTTGTAATCGGGAAATGGGGGGCCTATGTGCCAACTGGCGACACCGTTCTGGAGGCCGAAGCACAACTGGTTGCTGTAACCAGGCCCGAAGCAGAGGATATGCTAAGAGCGGCGATAACAGGTAGCTAGAAGCTCCTGAGGAGCAAAACGTGGCAAGGAGGCTCGCTTATCTGGGACCACCGGGAACCTTCACTGAAGAGGCTGCGCTTCTTTACGATAATACCGCCCAGCTTGTTCCCTTTCCCAGCGTTTCCGCTGTTGCCATGGCTGTGGATTCAGGGATGGCGGATGAAGGAGTGGTTGCCATCGAAAACAGCATCGAGGGTTCGGTGACCGATACCCTTGATATCCTCATTCATGAATCGAGAGCGGTCATCCGCAAGGAGCTGGTCTTGCCTATCGAGCATCAGCTTCTGGCCAAGCCAGGGACGGACGCGAGCACGGTAAGGATAATCTTCTCCCACCCGCAGGCCTTGGCGCAATGCCGACGTTTCATTGAACGTTGTTTTCCTAAGGCAGATGTGGTGGCTGCCCTATCAAACGCGGCTGCTGTGGAGGAGATGATGGCCTCAAGCCAGCCCGCTGTTGCTATCGGCACAAAGCGAGCAGCACACCTTTATGGGGCCCATATCCTAGCCAAAGGCATTCAGGACCGAGCCTCCAACGTTACCCGCTTCGTCGTCCTTGCCCTACAAGATCACCCCCCAACCGGTTGTGACAAGACCTCATTATGCTTTTCCTTCGCCGAGGACCGTCCCGGGGTTCTGTGCAGCGTGCTCCAGGAATTCGCTGACCGCAACATCAACCTGGCGAAAGTGGAGTCCCGTCCCTCCAAGGAAAGTCTGGGGCAGTATATATTCCTCGTCGATCTCGAAGGCCACCGTGACGACCCCCTGGTAAGCGAGGCGTTGGCCGGAGTGCGAAAGAAGACCGCCATGCTCAAAATTCTGGGCTCCTACCCCAAATACAATGGGAAATAAAAAGGGGGAGCAACTCCCCCTTTTTCCCCTTAACCTTGCCTGCCAGTTATTCCTCTTCGTCCTTCTTAAACCTTTCCTCCATTTCGTAACGGGCCTTGCGCCCACTCTCTCTCCCTTCCTCAATGGCAAGCTCAGCCACCTCCCTGGCCCGGGACAGGAACTCCTCCCCCTTCTCCTTGACCAGGGACCCAAGCTCACCCAGCCGGCCACCGATATCGATGCCCCTCTCCCTCAACTTGCGCCGCACTCTTTGCGTGAGCCAAAGGGTGAGGATACAGCCAATTAGCCCCCCCACTGCTAAGCCTAGAAGAAATGCCCGAGACCTATCTCCCTCGCTCACCGCTATCCTCCTCCTTTCTCCTTGAACCCCCACTAATAAACTCCAGAGCGCGATACAACCCCCGTAAAAAGCTAGCGATCCCAACCAGAGGCTTAGCGATACCATCCGATACTAGCGAGCTCACCTTGCGAATGCTAGCCGCAGTCTCCATCCCTGAATCCAGTATGGATCGAACCTTGGAGAAGGCCAAAAGGGAAATGATGATAAAGATAAGCATTGCTAGTATCCCAACAATGGCGAAGATAACGATCAAAAGGTCACGCAACTCAGCGAGAGACATTTAGCACCCCCTTGAAGCGCCATTATACTACGATATGGAGAAAAAAGCAAAATTTGAACGCGCTCACCCCTCAGAGGGCCACACAATCCTGCCATCAGCAACGGCCATCTCTACCTCAATCCCCATCATCTCCTCAGGGTCAACTTTAGTCGGGTCAGCACTTAAGAGGACAAGGTCGGCCAGTTTGCCCGCAGCGATGGAGCCCTTCACCTTCTCCTCGAAGGAGGCATAAGCGGCGGCCTGGGTGTACATGGCCAAGGCTGCTAAGGGTGAAACCCGCTCTTCGACAACAAGATGATCTCCATTCTGCGTTTCCCGGGAGACCGCAGCGTATATTCCAACAAGCGGATTGTTGGGCACAACCGGGCTATCAGAGCTGGCGGCCGGCCTCAGGCCCTCCTTTAGGAAGGAGCCGATGGGGTAAAGCCACGGAATTTGTCCCTGGGGCACCGTAGCCAGATACCTCTCGCCGCTGTAGTAGATAAATGCGGGCTGGGTGACCACGATGGCCCGGAGAGCCTTTAACCTTTGCAGCAAAGGCGGTGGGCAGACCGAGCAATGCTCTATTCGGTGGCGGTGTCCCCTTTTCGGCACTCGGTGCAGTACATGCTCCAGGGCCTTGGCCGCAGCCGCCACCGACCTCTCCTCAACAGCATGGATGGCAATCTGAAAGCCGGCTTGATGCGCCCGGAGCACCTGTTCTGTCAGCTCCTCCTGGCCAGGGTAGAGCGCACCCGTAGTCTCATCGAGGACTATTTTTATTGCGCCCAGGCGCAGAGCGTTATCGCCAAAATGAGGATAGAGGCCTCTCCCTTCAAGCTGGCCAAGGGCATCGATGCCCATCATAACCCACAACCTGGGCACCAGTTCCCCCCTCTCTTTGAGCCGGCGAAAGCCGTCCCACTCTCGTAGCCCATTATGGACAGTGGCATCTTGAAGTGAGGTGATGCCTAAGGAGATGTAATTTTCATTGGCAAGCTTTATGCCTTTTTCAAGCTCGGCCTCAGATAAGGGTGGCATCACCTTATCGATATAGGATTCCATTTCCAGGAGCAGGCCGTTGGGCTCGCCCGAATCCAAGTCTCGCTCAATAATCCCGCCCGGCGGCTCGGGCGAGCCCATAGAGATGCCAACCAAAGATAGGGCCAGGCTATTTAGCACCGAGGCATGGCCCGAGCGATGTGTTAGCTTTACCGGGTGATGAGGCGCCGCCTGATCCAGGTCCCAGCGGTTGGGGTGGCGCTTTTCGGCGAGGTAGAACTCATTGTATCCTGTGGCCCTGATCCAGTTGCCGTAGGGCAGCTTTTGCGCCTGCTCTCGTATCCGAGCCTGAATGTCGGCTATAGAACCGACCGATGAGGGGCTGCAATCGACCGCTAGGAGGCTTGAGGCAAAGGCGAATATATGGCAGTGGGCATCATTGAAGCCGGGCACCAGGGTCTTGCCCCCGCAATCGATTTTTTTCGTTCTTGGCCCTTCAAGCCCCTCCCCATCATCGTTCTTGCCGACAAATATTATCTTGCCCTCTTTGACCGCCACCAGCGATGCTCTGGGCTTTCGCTGATCTAGGGTTATCACATTGGCGTTATAGAGGATGAGGTCAGCCTTTTCCCTCCTCAAGCCCGCGCCCTCGTCCTCTCCAGGTGCACCATTAATATCGCCATGTCGGCCGGGGTGACGCCTTCGATGCGGGAGGCCTGGCCTACCGTCGCCGGCCGAAAGGTCTTCAGCTTCTGCCGCGCCTCGTGACGCAGACTGATGATAGCGTCATAGTCGAAGCTTTCAGGCAGCCGCCTCTGTTCCAGCCTCGCCATTCGCGCCACTGCTGCCCGCTGCTTTTGGATATAGCCGGCATATTTTGCCTCTATCTCCACCTGCTCCACAGCCTCCGCCCCCGGCTCTGGTGAGCCAAAGCCCTTGCCGACTAGGTCTTGATAGCTCACCTCCGGGCGACGCAGAAACTCCAGAGCGCTGACGCTGCGCCCGGCCTCAGTTAGCGTGACGTAGGCCTTGGCCAGCCGCTCCAGCTCCTGAACGACTGCCTGGCGCTTTTCCTCCACTGCTTCATAGCGATCCCGGTCGATAAGTCCTACCTGATAGCCAAGAGGGGTGAGCCTGAGTTCGGCGTTATCCTGGCGCAGCAGCAAGCGATATTCCGCCCGCGAGGTGAGCAGCCGGTAGGGCTCGGTAAGCTCCCTGGTTACCAAGTCGTCGATCATCACCCCGATATAGCCCTGGTCTCGCCGAATCACGAGCGGAGGCCTGCCCTTCGCCCTGAGCGCGGCATTGATGCCGGCAATGATTCCCTGCCCTGCCGCTTCCTCATAGCCGGTGGTGCCGTTGATCTGCCCGGCAAGGAAAAGCCCGGGGACAGGCTTGGTCTCTAAAGTGGCCGAAATCTGGCTTGGCGGCACATAATCGTATTCAATGGCATAGCCTACCCGGATCATCTCCACCCTTTCCAGAGCCGGAATGGTGCGCAGCATCTGGAGCTGCACATCCTCGGGAAGGCTGGTATTGGCCCCCTGGACATAGACCTCATTGGTCTCCCAGCCCTCAGGTTCAAGAAAAAGGGGATGGGAAGGCTTGTGGGCGAAGCGGACGATCTTGTCCTCTATCGAGGGGCAGTACCTGGGTCCGACCCCCTTGATAAGGCCGGTAAACAACGGGGCGCGGTCAAGGTTGGCGCGAATTATCTCGTGCGTTCTCTCGTTGGTATAGACCAGATAGCAGGGGAGTTGAGGTCGCCATGGGGAGGGAGCCAGGGGATAGATCGGGTTTGGCTCGGTAAATTTCGAACCTTTTGCTCGCTCATGACAAAAGCTGAAGTATAGGGGAACCTCACTGCCGGGTTGGATAATCGTCTTCTCAAAGTCGATGGTTTTGGCGTCGATCCGAGGCGGCGTGCCCGTCTTGAGCCGCCCCAGTGCGAATCCGAGGCGGCGAAGGCTTTGCGATAGCCCCTCGGCAGCAAACTCCCCGGCCCGCCCCGCAGAATAGCTTTTCTCGCCAATGATGATCCGCGCAGCAAGGGATGTTCCGGTGGTGAGCACCACGCTTTTCCCCTCGTATGTCCACCCCGTGTTTGTTTTCACCCAAAGAAGGGAGTTGCTCCTTGCCCCCACATCCTCGACCAGCGCCTGCTTGACATCGAGGTTAGGCTGTCGCTCCAGGGTATGCTTCATGGAAAGGCTGTAGAGCTTCTTATCCGCCTGGGCCCGTAGCGCCTGAACCGCAGGCCCCTTGCCGGTGTTTAGCATTCGAATCTGGATGAAGGTGCGGTCTATGTTTCGGGCCATCTCGCCGCCCAGAGCATCGATCTCTCTCACCAGATGGCCCTTGGCCGGCCCGCCGATGGATGGGTTGCATGGCATGAGCGCCACATTATCCAGGTTCATGGTGAGAAGCAGTGTCCGGCAGCCCATCCTCGCCGCTGCTAGCGCTGCCTCGCAGCCGGCATGCCCCGCGCCAACGATGATAACATCGTACATCTATCTTGTCCTCAATCGCTATTATTGTATCACCCTTAAATTTCTCCGTCGATTTCTACCCTCAGAAACTTTTAACCAGCCTCGACCATCCTCCTGTCCTTCTTCCTGGCCAGGAAGAAGGACAGGAGGATCTGGGGACACCCCAGACCCCCGTAAGGGGCTTAGCCCCTTGCAGCCCTTTTGCTGACGGCCGCGTCCTCAGACCTTTGACTTCACGGACACACGGAGGGTATACTTAACGCATCGTGGAGAGGCAAGTTTCGGCAATGGAAGAGCTAGCCAATAAGCTCGTGGCCTGGATAAGAGGGCAAGTAGTCCAAGCCAAGCTAAAGGGGGTGATATTTGGCTTGAGTGGCGGCCTAGACTCCTCCGTGGTTGGGGTGCTATGCAAGCGCGCCTTCCCCAAGGATGCCTTGGGGCTGATCATGCCCTGCCACAGCAGCCAAACCGATATCGAACACGCTCAGGTCGTTGCCCGGAAGTTTCAGATACCGTCGAGGAGTATAGTCCTAGACCAGGTTTTTGCGTCGCTGATGAAGGCGGTGCCCAGCGGGGGCGATTCTGAAACCAAACGGCTGGCTGAAGCCAATGTCAAGGCCAGGCTGAGGATGGTCACCCTGTACTACATAGCGAATCGCTTTCAGTACCTTGTAGTGGGTACCGGAAATAGAAGCGAGATGTCGGTGGGCTACTTCACCAAATACGGTGACGGCGGCGTCGATATCCAGCCGCTAGGTAATCTGGTAAAGAGCCAGGTCCGCAAGCTGGCAGCTTATCTGGATATCCCTACCCAGGTAATAGAAAAGCCTCCCTCTGGAGGCCTGTGGGAAGGCCAAACCGATGAGGGAGAGATGGGGATAAGCTACGATGAGCTGGACCGCTATCTCACCAGCGGGAAGGCGGAGGCGGGAATAAAAAGAAAGGTTGATGCGATGATCCAGGCAAGTGCCCACAAAAGGGCTACGCCCCCAGTTCCTCCATTTTGACACTTGCCTTGGAAGCAATGCTGTGTTATTATGTTTAGATAAGTCATTTCATTAGCACCGAAAGGGAGAGATGGTCACCGAGAAGGAGAAGGCCCTCGATCTGGCGATAGGCCATATTGAAAAGAAGTTTGGCAAGGGCTCCATCATGAGGCTGGGGCAGGCATCGACCAGAACGGCGGTGGATTATATTCCCACCGGGGCCGTCTCGCTTGATCTTGCCCTCGGTGTTGGCGGCATTCCTAGAGGTCGGGTCACTGAGATATTTGGCCCGGAGATGGCAGGCAAATCGACTTTGGCGATTCATGTCATAGCCGAGGCCCAAAATCGCGGTGGCAAAGCAGCCTTTATCGATGTAGAGCATGCCCTTGACCTTAATTATGCCGCCAACTGCGGTGTTAAAGTAGACGAGTTGTGGATATCCCAGCCAGATACCGGGGAACAGGCTTTGGAGATCGCTGAGGAACTGGTGCGCAGCATGGCTCTAGATGTAATTGTCATCGACAGCGTAGCGGCCCTGGTTCCTAGGGCTGAGCTTGAGGGAGAAATGGGTGATGTCCACGTCGGCCTACAGGCGCGACTAATGTCACAGGCATTGAGGAAGCTAGCAGCTGCGATTCATAGGTCCAACACCGCCGTGATATTTATCAACCAGTTGCGAGAGAAGGTGGGTGTTTTCTTTGGCAGTCCCGAGGTGACGCCAGGGGGTAGAGCGCTCAAATTCTATAGCTCGGTGAGGATCGACATGAGGAGGGTGGATGCCATCAAGGTGGGTTCCGAAGTAATCGGTAGCCGGGTGAAAGCCAAGGTAGTCAAGAACAAGGTGGCTCCCCCCTTCAAGAGTGCCGAATTCGACATAATGTTCGACACCGGGATAAGCAGAGAGGGCAGCATCCTCGATCTGGGGGTGGAGGCGGGGCTGGTGAAGAAGACGGGCACCTTCTACTCCTTTGGCGAGACTCGACTAGGTCAAGGCAGGGAGAGCACCAGAGAATACCTGAGGCAACATAAAGACGTGGCTAAGGATATCGAGGCGCAGCTAAGGCTGATGGTCTTCCACCCTGAAACCCTTCTTCCCGCTGATGCCCAGTCATCTGAATAAATGCAGTTAGCATAAGCCTACCCTGAGCAAGCGAAAGGCTGGGAGCCGTTGCCCAGCCTTTTTATGTTATGGTGAGGGCTATGAGGACTATAACCGCTATCGAGGCCGCGAAGAGAAGGAAGAGCCGGGTCAACATCTTCCTCGACGGGGCCTTCGCCTTCAGCCTGGGAGCTGAGGTAGCTGAGGAACAGGGCCTTCATTTGGGGCAGGCGCTACCCGAGCCCCTGATAGAGGAGCTGGGTAGACTTGACCGTTGCCAAAGGTGCCTCAATGCAGCGCTCCGCCTCTTGAGCTACCGTCCCAGAAGCGAGGTAGAGATAAGGATGAGGCTGAAGCTGAAGCGAGGATTTGACGATGAGACCATCGATAGCGTTATCCTGCAATTGAGGGCAAGGCAGCTCATAGATGATGCTGCCTTCGCTCGCTTCTGGAGAGAGAATCGGGAGTCCTTCAGCCCTCGTAGCGAACGAATGCTAAAGCTGGAGCTGAGACGAAAGGGGATTGCACCAGAGGTTATCGACCAGGTTCTCGAGGGAATCGATGAGGATGAGGACGCCTATCGGGCCGCTCAGAAAAAGGCGCGCTCCTTATCCCGAGAGGACCATGACGCCTTCAGGGGAAAGCTGGGAGAATTTCTCAGGCGGCGGGGATTCAGCTACGAAGTGGCAAGCCGCGCTATCGAGCGGATTTGGCGCGATGCCACCGAGCAGCCTTCCTTGCCTTGACATATAAGCAAAGAAGGGGTTTAATGTGGCGATAATCTACCGGCGGTCTCCTCTAAGCGGAAAGCTCCGGGCAAGAGGAGGTTGAAATGCCCGTAAATGCAATAATTGCAGTGGTGGCCGGAATCGGCCTGGGGGGCCTGGGTGTTGCCTTGTTCCTTTTGGTTGTGAGAGGCCGTGGTATTCGCGATGCCGAGAAACGGGCCCTTGACCTACTTGCCAATGCCACGGAGAAGCATAAGGAAACTCTACTCGAGGCCAAAGAAGAGGCGAATAAGGTAAAGGCTCAGGCGGAGAGCGAGATTCGCGACCGTCGCGCTGAGCTTCAGCGGCAGGAAAGGCGGATCTCCCATAAGGAGGAGAATCTCGACCGCAAGGGGGAAGCCCTGGAACGCCGAGAACAGGGCTTGGTGGCGAAGGAAAAGGAGGCGGCAGCGCTGCGTGCTCAGTTGCAAGAGCTAAAACAGAAGCAGATACAGCAACTGGAGCTTATCTCTGGAATGTCTAGCGCCGAGGCCAAGGGCTTGCTGATCAAGGCCGTAGAGGCCGAAGCACGCGAGGACGTCTCGCGTCGAGTTCGGGAGATTGAGGCCGCAGCGAAGCGGGATGCCGAAGATAGGGCCCGGGAGATCATTGCTCAAGCCATTCAGCGCTTCGCTGCCGATGTAGCGCAGGAGAGCACAGTATCGGTGGTTCCCCTGCCCAGCGATGAGATGAAGGGGCGACTCATTGGACGAGAGGGGCGCAATATAAGGGCACTGGAGAATGCTACCGGGGTCGACCTCATCATTGATGACACGCCAGAGGCGGTTACCATCTCCAGCTTCGACCCGGTGCGCCGCGAGATCACCCGTGTCGCTCTGCAAATGCTTATCCTGAATGGCCGCATTCACCCTGCGCGCATCGAGGAGATGGTGCAGCGAGCCAGAGAAGAAGTGGAGAAGACTATCCAAGCTGAGGGGGAGCGAGCGGCGTATGAGGTAGGGGTGCCAGGGCTGCACCCTGAGCTAATCAAACTTCTGGGCCGTCTCAAGTATCGCTTCAGCTATGGACAGAATGTGCTAGCACATAGCATAGAGGTCGCCCATCTAGCGGCGATGATAGCCTCCGAGTTGGGGGCCAACGTGGATATAGCTAAGAAGGCAGGGCTGCTTCATGACATTGGCAAGGCGGTGGATCACCAGGTGGAGGGATCCCATGCCCAGATCGGTGCCAACATAGTGCGGCAATGGGACAAGTCTGCGGAGACGATCAAAGCCATCGTCGAGCATCATGGAGAAGCGGGCCCAATGAGCATAATTGGGTTCATCATCTCCGCTGCTGATGCCATTAGTGGAGGCAGACCAGGGGCAAGAAGAGAGTCCTTGGAGCAATACCTTAAGCGCATCGAGTCGCTGGAAAGTTTGGCCAATAGCTTTCCCGGCGTGGAGAAATCCTACGCCATCCAGGCAGGCCGTGAGATACGCATCATGGTCAAGCCCACCGAGATAGATGACCTGGAAGCCATGAGGCTTGCCCGCGACATCGTGAAGAAGATCGAGGAAACCCTGGAATACCCAGGCCAGATAAGGGTAACGGTTATCAGGGAGACCAGGGCGATAGAGATCGCAAAATAGGAGAGATATTGCGCATACTTATGATCGGTGATGTGATCGGGAGGCCGGGGAGGCGAGCGGTTGGGGCTTTGGTGCCGCGCCTGCGCCAGGAGTACAGGCTAGACCTGGTCATCGCCAACGGTGAAAATGCTGCGGGAGGGCTGGGCTTAACCCAGGAAACGGCAGAAGAGCTTCTCGGGGGCGGTGTTGATGTGATCACTTCAGGCAACCATATTTGGGACAAGAAGGAGATAATCCCCGCCCTTGATGGCGAGCTGGCTATCCTGCGTCCCCTAAACTACCCTCCTGGTGTACCCGGCCGTGGCTACCTGATTAGGGGCGAGGCATTGATAGTTAATCTTGTGGGGCGTACCTTTATAGGCAACTTCGATTGCCCTTTCCGTGCCGTGGACGACCTCCTGGATAAGCTCATCGATAGGCCCCCCGTGGTCATCATCGACTTTCATGGGGAGGCAACCGCGGAGAAGATGGCGTTGGGCTGGTATCTGGATGGTCGGGCAAGCGCCGTCGTGGGCACTCATACCCATGTCGGCACCATAGATGCTCGGCTACTGCCTCAGGGCACAGCCTACATTACCGATGTGGGCATGACCGGTCCCAGTGAGTCGGTGATCGGGGATGACAGCGAAGCCGCGATAATGAGGTTTCTTACCCAGCTTCCCCATCGGCTATCCGTGGGCAAAGGGACCGTTATCTTCAACTCGGTATTGGTGGAAGTGGACGAAAGCACAGGCAGGGCAAAGAGCATAGTTCGCATCGACCGGGAAGCGGGACACGATTGAAAGCAGACCTTCACCTCCATAGCACAGTCTCCGACGGCAGGCTCACGCCAGCAGCGCTGGTTCGCTTGGCAGCGGAGAAGGGACTGAGCGTGATCGCTATTACCGATCACGATTCCGTAGGCGGGATCGATGAGGCGATAGTGGCGGCGCAACCCTTCCCCGCACTGAAGGTGATCCCTGGTGTAGAGCTCAACACGGATATCGCCAATGGCGAGGTCCATATCCTGGGCTATTTCATAGATCATCAGAGCCAGGAGCTTAAGCAAACCTTGTATAGCCTGCGCCAGTCCCGTAGTCAAAGAGCGCGCCAGATGATTGCCAAGCTTGACAAGCTGGGGATTCACGTAGACTGGGAGCGGGTCAAGCAAATAGCGGGGGACGGCTCCATAGGGCGACCGCACATCGCTCTGGCGATGCAGGAGCAGGGTTA